>Ga0326728_10006113_pt1 | contig 32902 bp, 23 predicted proteins | sample MB3enrmetagenome_FD_207602 | JGI IMG/M metagenome (GOLD analysis project Ga0326728, IMG submission 207602) | Lab enriched peat soil microbial communities from McLean, Ithaca, NY, United States - MB31MN | ecosystem: Environmental > Terrestrial > Soil > Wetlands > Peat | place: USA: New York... | reverse complement strand
GAATCGCGCAAGATTTTGGCCTCGCATAAGGTCAGCATCGTGGTGGAGGACGAAAACAGCCCCGGCAGCGGTGAATCGGCCTCAGGAGGGTCGGTATGGTTCGATCCCCATCTGCTGGGCAGGGTTCTGCGCCATCTGCTGGAAAACGTGGCCGCCTATACTCCGCCCGGCTGCCGCGTGAAGCTGAGCAGCACACGCACCGACGATCGGCTGGAGTTTTGCGTGGAGGACAACGGTCCCGGCATCGACCCGCACGATCTGCCGCTGATCTTCGAGAAGTTTTACCGGGGCAAGCGCACTTCAAGCCAGCGCAAGGGATCGGGCATGGGCCTGGCCATTATCCGCGCCATCGTGAACGTACACGGCGGAGGCATCGAGGCTTCCAATGTTCCCGGCGGCGGCGCGCGGTTTCGCTTCTGGGTGCCGCTGATAGATCGGGAACCCAGCCGGCAATAAACGGCCCGTGCGACGAACGGCTAATTCGGCAGCGGCGCAGTTTTCGGATTGCAGACGATCCGACCGAAACCGCAGTTTCACGAAATGCAATGCGTAGAAGCAACCGCAGATCCTTCGACTCCGCAAGCCACAAAATACGTGGCTTGCTACGCTCAGGATGACGGTTCTGTTGTGATACAGACTTTGGAGACAGGACACTTGCTCCGCTCGTTTCTAGCCATCTAGTTTAAACCGGGTCTCGGCCAGATGGTAAAGCCGGCGCCAGACCAGGCGGTTCATGGTGACGACCATGAGCGAGATGAAGATCGTCGCCAGCAGCAGCATTGCGAACCGGCCGCTGTCGGTGGCGGCATCGATCTGCGCGCCCAGGCCGATGGTCGAGAGCGTGCTGTCTTTCAGGTGGGAATACTCCGCGTACACCGAAGCGTTCCATGCACCGCCTGAGGCCGTGACCATGCCGGTGATGAGGTAGGGAAAGATGCCGGGCAGGATCAGCCTGGTCCAGCGCTGCCAGCGCGTGAAGCGGTAAAGCGATGCAACCTCGCGCAGGTCCGAAGGAATCGACATGGCGCCGGCAATCACATTGAACAGGATGTACCATTGCGTGCCGAGCAGCATCAGCGCAATGGAACCGATGCCGAGCCCCCCGCCGATCTTGACCAGCCCGATGAGAATGATGGGGAAGAATGCGGTGGCGGGGATGGAGGCCAGCACCTGGGCGATGGGCTGAACGATGCGGGAGAGCCGCGGATTGAGTCCGATGGCCACACCGACAGGGATGGTCCACGCGGCGGAGAGGAGCAGCGAAGCATTCACGCGCAGAAAGGTTGCGGCAGCGCCTTCGAGAAGCAGGTGCAGATCGGCCCAGGTGACGGTCCGGAGCAGAAGCATGGCCTGCGCGGCGGCCCAGCAAACAGCCCCTGCGCCCGCCATAGCCAATGCCCACAGGACCGGAGAGGCTTTGCGGGGGCCGGCATCGTCGAGCGGCCGCACCACGCGGCACTCCTTGCTCTTGGCCATTTGCCGGTAGACCGGCTCCTCGATGCGATTCCAGATGCGGCCGGGAAGCGTTTCCAGCAGCCGGGAGCGGCGAAGCAGTTCGAGGATCGGCGAAGTGACCTGATCGGCGGCTTCCACCTGCTCGAATTTGAACTTGTCGCTCCAGGCAATCAAGGGACGCCAGACAAGCTGGTCCGTGGCGACGACGATAAGGATGACGGCGCCGATGCCGAACATCAGCGCCTTGTAATCGCCGGCGTTGGTGGCGACCTGCAGATAGCTGCCAAGACCTGGAAGCTGGTAGGTGTAATTGGCAAAAGGGGAGATTTCGCAGGCAATGAGAGCGAACCAGCCCCCGGCCACGGAGACGATCGAATTCCACACCAGGCCGATGGCGGAAAACGGCATCTCCAGTTGCCAGAAGCGCTGCCAGCCGGAAAAGCGGTAGATGCGCGACGCCTCCAGCATCTCGCGCGGAATGGTTTTGAGCGAAGAGTAGAAGCTGAAGGCCAGATTCCATACTTGCCCTGTGAAGATGAGCAAGATGACCGCCATCTCGATTCCCAACTGGTGGCCGGGAACCAGGACGACCATGAAGAGGACAACTGGAGGCAGGAAGCTAAGCACAGGGATGGATTGCAGGATGTCGAGAACGGCGACCATCCAGGGTTCGATTCGTGGATTGTATGCGGCGATATATCCGTAGGCGATGGCAAAGATGAGGCTAAGCAGGTAAGCAATCCCGATGCGCACGATGGAGTAAAAGGCGTAGACCGGCAGAGCGCCGATGGAGCTGGAAATCGGCACCACCGGGATGGGCTTCTGGAACCAATAGACGCCGGTCGAGACCACGGCGAAGAAGACCGCGAGAGCGCAAGCCGCTATGCCCAGATCGATGAAGAAGGGCGTGGTGCGAGCGGTGACGAGCGTGCGTGCGAGGGGGCGCTGGAGGTTCACTTCTTGTCCTCGCTCGGGGCAATCTCTTCTTCCAACGCATCGGGCAGCACAAAGCGGCGGCGCGCGGCATCGAAGTCGAACAGCTCCGCGTAGCGGCCCCATGTGACGGCGGTTTCCATCTGATGCTGGCTCTCTTCTTCGCTGAATTGCTCGTCGAGCATATCGAGGAAGAAGTCCTGGGGCACGGTGTGATCGCTCTTGGCGTCGAGGGCGCGGCGAATCTGGCGCAGCAGCAGCACGTTCTCGATGGCGGCGTTGCGGAAGAGCTCTTTCTGGCGAAGAATTTCGGAGTTGGCAAACTCTTCGCCGCTGGGCGTGATCGCGGCGTCGCCTTCTTCGACTTTGAGAAAACCCAGCAGTTGCGCGGCGTCGACGATGGGCAGCAGATCGTCGATCTCGAAGGTCAGATCGTCGGCCAGGCGGTAGATGTCGTCGCGCCCGCCCTTGTCGAGAAGCATTTCGAGCAGTCCGGCAATGCCTCCGGGCCGGGCGTGGGGCAGCATCTGGTAACGCATCTGACGCTGGTCGCGCACGGCGGGCGCAAGTTGCTGACCGGGGGCTGCGGCCGGTTCCGTGTCGGGCTTGGTGAGCACCTTGTAGATGTAGTCCACCAACTGCGTGAAGGCCTCCGACTTGTGGTCGCGCGGCTGCGGAATCTGCACCGGAAAATCCGTGCGAATGTGGCCGGGATTGCGCCCCAGCACGATGATGCGGTCGGCCAGCAACACGGCTTCTTCGATGTTGTGCGTCACCAGAAAAACCGCCTTGGTGGGCATGGTCTTCTTCGCCCACAACTCCAGCAGTTCGCTGCGCAGGTTCTCGGCGGTCAGCACGTCAAGCGCGGAGAACGGCTCATCCATGAAGAGCACTTCGGGCTCGACCACCAGGGCGCGCGCAAAACCCACGCGCTGCCTCATGCCTCCGGAAAGTTCCTTAGGATACGCCGCTTCAAAGCCGTCGAGGCCGACCATGTCGAGCATCTTCATGCTGCGCTCGCGGCGCGCGGCCGGCGCCATGCCGCGCGCTTCGAGCGGCGCTTCGACATTTTCGAGCACCGTGAGCCAGGGAAAGAGCGCAAAGCTCTGAAAGACGATGGAGACGTTGATTTCGGCTTCGGAGATTGGCGTGCCGTGCCAGTACACCTGCCCCGCCGTCGGCGTGGAGAGTCCCGTGAGCATGCGCAGAATGGTGGATTTGCCCGATCCCGAAGGCCCGAGCAGGGCGAGAATCTCGCCGGGAACGATGCTCAAATCCGTCGCCGAGATCACCTGAATGCGGTTCTGGCTGGGCTGCGCGTAGTACTTCTCGATCCGCTCGGCGCGGATGATCGCGTCAACGTTCGCCTGGGGGATCGCCTGAGGGACCGCCGGGGCGTCGAGGGTCTGGGTGGGGGGGGCCGTTTCCTGCATCTGAAGATTCTCCGGCGGGGAAGTCATGGCCGATTCACGGCCCGCTGCTGACAGTATAAGGATGAAAAATGGATTCGAAGTGAATGCGACCCCGGCCGCCGGGAAGACTGCCGCCGGATGGTTCCTCAGGCTCCCACCATGGCTCAGGATGCACTGGGAGCGCGGTACATTACACTACTTAAGCGTACCATTCCTGCGGTATGGAAATGTGCGGCGGGAAAGCCGAAAATGGGCGCGTCAGACCGTGATGTAAGCGAAGCGCGCGTCGCGATTTCTTAATCCCCAGGCGCCGAGGAGAGCATGCCCACGACCACGAACAAACCGAAGGTTCTGGTAGCGGATGACGAGCCTGTCATCGCCGACACCCTGGCCATGATCCTGAACCAGAGCGGCTTCGACGCGCGCGCCGTCTACTCCGGCGAGAAGGCCCTGGAGCTTGCCGAGAGCTTTCAGCCGGACATGCTCATCTCCGACGTAATTATGGCCGACCTGAACGGCATCGATGCGGCGATCCGCATTCGGGCGCTGCTGCCGGGGATCAAGATTCTGCTCTTCTCCGGGCAGGCCGCTACGGCGGATCTTCTGGAAAAGGCGCGCAAAGAGGGCTATGAATTCGACATTCTGGCCAAGCCCGTCCATCCCCAGGATCTGCTAGCCCGGTTGCGCAAGTAGCGCGAACGCCGGCACGGAGTTCCGCCCGCGGCGGCGCGGGCGTGACGCGCAGCTTGCGAGCGCTGATTCGCTTCAAGCAGGATTTTCCCTTCGTTCTGGCTGAGCACTCTTCCCTGCTCCGCCGCCGCTGCCTTGCCCACGTCGACGCGGTCGATGCTGTGCTCTTCGCTCAAGCGAATTAGAAAAAATGTGAGGAAAAGACCCTTCAAGAGAAACTTCTCTTGCGCCGTCCCTACGGGACTCCGGAGTGCATTTGTTGAAACCGCTTTCCCCACGCTGAAGCGCGGGGCTAACAAACGCTGCGCCTACGGCGCGGCTGCCAGGAAATTACTTATGCAGTTCTCGATAAAGCCGACACTTTACTTGAGCCCTTTGCAGCACCCTTCGGCAAGCTCAGCGCAGGCTAGACGTCATGCCATTTCACGATTCCCTACGTCATTTTCTAATCCGCTCTGGCGAGCACTGTAATTTATAGAGAGACAGCAAGAGGCAGGCACGTGACCCGAACCACGACCACTCCAGCGGAAGTGCATGGAGAAGCCGGCGCAGGGGAAAGCTACGGCTTGCGCGCGGGCGTGCTGGGCCCGGTAGAAACCCTGGCACAATCGGTCTCGGCCATGGCGCCCAGCACTTCGGCGTCGCTCACCATCCCGCTGGTCTTTGCGCTGGCCGGCAACGCCACGTGGTTCGTGTATCTGCTGGCCACGGGGGTCATGCTCCTGGTAGGCTTCTGTGTCAGCCGCTTCGCCAAGCTCTCCGCCTCTCCGGGATCGCTCTACAGTTATACGGCGGATACTTTGCCGCCGGTCTTCGGCGTGGCGGCCGCATGGGGATTGCTGCTCGCCTATCTGGCCACGGGCGCCTCGGTGGCCGGGGGCGCTCTCTACTACGCGACCGTGCTCTGCCAGCAGTTTCTCCATGGGGCGCCGCCGGCCATTCCTGCGCTTGCGGTGGTCTGCCTGACCGCGGGCTTCATTGCCTGGCGCGACGTCAAGCTATCGGCGGAGATCATGCTGTGGATTGAAGCCGTCTCTGTCAGCCTCATCGTGATGGTGCTCATTCTCCTGCCCGTCCACCTGGGACTCGACATCGACACCAGCCAGTTCCGGTTGCAGGGCATTTCCTTCCGAGGGCTGGGGCCGGCGCTCGTGCTCTCCATCTTCAGTTTTGCCGGCTTTGAAAGCGCGACCACCCTGGGCGGGGAGACTCGCGATCCGCTCAAAACCATTCCCCGCGCCGTGTTGCAATGCGCGTTGCTCGCCGGAGTCTTCTTCATGCTCTGCGCCTACTCCGAGGTGGTTGGCTTCCGCGGCGAATCCACGGCGCTCAGCGATTCGACAAGCCCGCTGCATCTGCTTTCCGCAAAGGCCGGCGTTTCGCCGCTCGGCGTGGCCATCGATTGCGGCGCATTCATCAGCATGTTCGCCTGCGTGCTCGCCTGCTCCACAGCCGCCGCGCGCGTACTCTTGCGCATGGCGCACGATGGACTTTTGCCCGCCGCATTCGAGCGCACCAACCAGCGGCATGGAACTCCGGGCACTGCCATTGTGCTCTCGACCGCGCTGATGTTCGCCGCCACGGCAGGCTTTGCCCTGCTCCAAGCCACCGGCTCTACAATGTACGACTTGTGCGGCTCGCTCTCGGTCTTCGGTTTTCTCACCGCGTATGCGCTGGTGGCCGTGGCGCTGCCCTTCGCGCGGCGCGCGCTCGGCAGGCATTCAGCCATGCTGGCCGCGGTCAGCGTTCTCACCGTCATCCTCATCGTTCTCATCGCCATCTTCGATCTCAACTCCGCGGCCGACGCGGTGCACGCGCGCATTCCCTATCTCTATCTCATCTACATTGGCTTAGGGCTTGGCTGGTACGGAGTGCGGCGAATCATCGGTGCAAATCGCCGATGATGTGTGGAAAGCGCGTCCCAAACGGCGCAAATTATATCGAATCCTTACTGGAATTTTACGCTGCAGACATTATGATGCTCTTATTCCGCACGGTCTTCCGATTCAACCTTTGAACGATTTTCGTTCGAAGCATTCGATTTTTCAGTCTCACAGTTGCAAACACGCAAACACGGGAACTCAGTTTCAGTTCAGTTTTTTTTGAAATCCCGGAATCCCCCCAGGGAAATCACTCTTTCGAGGCCAGTCCTTTGATGCACTTCATTCGCAAGTTTCCCATCTGTATCGTTGTTCTGCTGGCGATCGCGGCGGTGGTCGTCTGCTTGAGCAAACCGCTCAATGCCCAGCAAACTCTGGGCGGGATCACCGGTGAGGTGACCGATGCCTCCGGCGGCATGATTCCCAACGTAACCGTTAAGGTTACCGACGAGCAAACCTCGCTCACCCGCACCACCAAAACCAACGGCTCGGGCAGCTACAGTTTCGTCAATCTGCCCATCGGCGCTTACACGCTGACCTTTTCGGCCGACGGCTACCAGGTGCAGAAGACACCGCACATCACAGTGCAGGCAGACCGCACCGCGACGGTAAGCGCCTCGCTCAAAGTGGGTCAGACTTCCACTACCGTCGAAGTGGAAGCCGCGCCGCTGATGAACGCCGTGGACACCACCAACGGCTACGTGATGGAGACGCAGCAGATCGACTCCATACCCTTGCCGACCGGCAGCTTCACGGGCCTGGCGATTCTCTCGCCCGGCGTGAATGCGGAGCTGCCCGGTGGCACCGGCTCCAACTCCGGCCTGGGCAACGCGCCGATCTGGGCCAACGGCCAGCGCGATACTTCGAATGCGTTTTTGGTGAACGGCGTCGACGCCAGCAATCTCTTCAACGGCAAGAGCACCAGCCAGGTGGACTCGTTCCGCGTCTCCAACAACACCGGCCAGGCCAACAACGCCGCCGGCGGCGTAGTACCCAGCGCCGCTTCGGTCTATTTGTCCATCGGCAACGCGATTCCCACGCCCGCGCCCGAGACCATCGCGGAGGTGCGCGTCAACGCTTCGATGTACGACGCGCAGCAGGGCTCCAACAGCGGCGCGCACATCGACATGAGCACCAAGTCAGGCACCAACCAGTTCCACGGCGGCGTCTATGCGCATCGCGGCACCAACTGGATCAACGCCGCGCCTTTCTTCTTCAAGAAGGACGACAACATTCCCGCCGCCAACAAGAATCCCGAGCTGCATCGCCTTATCCTGGGCGGCGACGTGGGCGGTCCCATCATCAAAGACAAGCTCTTCGGCTTCGTCAGCTACCAGCACCTGCACATCTCCGACCAGGAGACCGGCGACGAGTTGTTGGATGTGCCGCCGGGACTGAACTCCGGGCCGATGGGATCCAGCACCGGTCGCGGCGTTGCGAATCTCGTCTCGGTGGCTGAGACCAACTGGACGACAAATCTAGGGACTTGCTCCAATGGGGGCTTTGACTGCGACCCGGCCAACTATTTCACCAGCGCGGCGGCAAATCCCGTCGCCTACAATCTGTTCACCGCGCCCGCTCTGCCGGGCGAGCCGGGGAATTACCTGATTCCGAGCCCTAACACTTTCGGCAACCTCAACGTGTACTCGCCCTACAACGCGTTTCTCCCCGGCACCTCGCGCTTCACTTCGGACCAGGCGGTCGCCGATGTCGACTGGAACCTCAGCACCAAGGACGTTCTGGCGGCCAAGTACTACTACCAGCACGATCCCTCGAGCTCGCCCTACGCCTACTCGAATGTTCCGGGATTTACCGGGCACATGGACACCGGCTCGCAGTTGGGTTCGCTCAACAACGTCGAGACCATCGGCACCAGCCTGAGCATCTCGGAGACGGTCGGCGTTCTCCGCGAGAAGGTATATGCCACCAACGATCAGCCCTTCAGCCAGACAGCGGTCGGCATGGCGCCGGGTTTCGGCAATTACTTCCCGGGGTTCACGATTAACGACGCGATCGGCGATGCGTACGACAAGTCGACCGGCTCGCTCTACGGCCTCGTCTCCCCTTCCCTTTCCATCGGCCCGGACGCGGAATACCAGGCTGAGAACACCGGCGTATTCCAGAACCGCATCGAACCCTCGGGCACGGCCATCTGGACCAAGGGACGCCATGCGCTCAGCTTCGGCGGCAGTTGGGCCTACACGCAGCTAGACCTACGCGATCGCCGCACCGGCACCGGCAGTGTGGCCTCGCCTGACTTTGTCTCCTTCCTTAACAACTGGGTCACGCCCTACTCGACGCAGAACTTTACTGCCTCCACCTTCCTGCAGGGCAACGCCAACCGCTATTTCCGCGCCAATGAAACCGGCATGTTCGTCCAGGACAAGTTCCAGGTGACCCCGACCCTGAGCATTACCGGCGGCGTACGCTACGACTGGAACGGCGGCTTGACCGAGAAAAACGGCAACCTCTTCAACTTCGATCCCTCGCAGTACAACTACGATGTTGCCGACGACGCAATTACGAGCTCCGGCTTCATCATCGCCGGCAACAACAAGAACGGAACTCCGGGCGTGAGCAAGACCACGCTCACTGGCCGCCAGTGGGGCATGGCTCCGCGCCTGGGCTTTGCCTGGCAGCCGTCCAACTTCCACTCCAAGTTTGTGGTGCGCGGAGGCAGCGGCTTCTACTACGACCGCGGCGAACTGTTCACCTATCTCTCGCCGGGATTTGCTGCCGGCGAAGTGGAAGGCGGCCCATTCGGCATTATGCAAACGCCGCCATTCGTTACCCAGCAGCACTGTCCCTACTCCTCGTCCTTCCAGGCCGCGGACCCAACCTTCCTTTACCTGAACTACATCCCGATCTGCGGCGGAGACTATTTCACGCCTCCCACGGGCGGAAACTATACTCTCTCAACCCCGTGGGGCCCTGTACTTGGACCTGGTCCCTCCAATCCCAAAGCCTCCGACGTCGCCAACTATCTGCCCAACGCCGCCGAGATTATCGATGGCACGGTGACCGGTTCCAATGCGCAGCAGCCCTTCATTCTCGGCGTCTACAATCGGGCCAACAAGCTGCCCTACAGCATCAACTTTACGCTGAACGTCCAGTACCAGCCGCGCAACGACCTCATGTTGGAGGTGGGCTATGTGGGCAATCTGGGCCGCCATCAGGTGATCCCCGTGCCCTTCAACCAGGCGCAGATCGCCACGCCGGGCGCTCCTACCCATCCCGGCGGATTGGCCACGCAAGACTACAGCTACGGATACACGGTGTATAACCCCAACAACTTTTACCCGATTTGCGTAAATGAGGACCCGAACTGCGCTTATGGCCCGATGATGAATAACTTCGAGGGCGGCAACGTCGATCTGCGCGTGCCCTACATCGGTTACTCCTCGGAGTCCGAGGCCTACACCGCGGCCGGCATTGCGGCCTATAACGCGCTCACCTCGCACCTCGAAAAACGCCTCAGCCACGGCTTCCAGGCTGGAGCTTCGTACACATACTCGCACGCCACCGACGAGCAGAGCGGCCTGGGCCTCTTCTTTAACGGCAACAACCCCAAAAATCTGCGCAGCGCCTACGGCTCGGCCGACTTCGACCGCACGCACGTGCTGAACTTTACCTACAGCTACACCGCGCCCAAGTTCTTTTCCGCCGATACTCTTGCCGGCAAGGCCCTCAATAGCTGGGCCATTCACGGTGTCGCCACCATCCAGAGCGGCCAGCCGTACAGCATCATCGACTACTCGGGCGCCGTCGGAAGCATCTTCTACAGCACCTTCAATGGCATCACCAATCCGATTGTGCCTCTGAACACCGCCGCCGGCTGCACGCGCAAGAACGCGCTGACCGGCGCGAACGGCGCCTTCTACAATCCGAATGCGCCGGAGGCATCGCAACTGGCACTGAAGGCAAGCTGTTTCACCCTCCCGCTGATTCCGGTGGGCACCATGGGCGTCCCTGCAGGCGATCCCTTTGAAACCAACTTCACCACCGGCCAGCGCAACATCTTCCGCCAGTCCTGGCAGCGCCGCGCCGATGCATCGCTGACCAAGGAGTTGCCCATCCACGACCAATACACGCTGCGTTTCAGCTTCGACGTGTACAACCTCACCAACACTGCCAGCTTCGATATTCCCCAGAACAATGTGAACCAGAACCAGGCGTTCAATAACGTGCCTGACGCGGTCGGCATGGGTGTAACGCAGGCGGCGCCGACCAACAATTGTCAAACCGATCCGTATGGAACCAACACGGGCTTTTACAACTGTCCGAGCGGCCTGGGCATCACCAAGCACACCATCGGCGGCCCACGCCAGATTCAGATGGCGCTGCACCTGGACTTCTGATTGGCGCAACTCGTTCTACGCGGAAGGGCGGCTCTCAGCGGAGCCGCCCTTTTTATTGCTGCGCCAACTGGCCGCGGTCTCCCAGCTTTTACGCAAGAATCGCGGACGGGCTGGGGCACGGGGTTTTTGAGCTGAGTTGACATCCCGAAAAGCAACCGCAGATCCTTCGACTCGTCCGCCCTCGGCGGACTCGCTCAGGATGACAACTCCATTTACGTTGCGAACTTTAGGGATGGGACACTAGAACGGTTTTTCCGTCAGGAACGGCTCGGGCTTCAATGAGCCGTCGCGCTGCTTGACCAGCATCTGCACCTTGCCCTCGGCGGCTTCGAGCTCCTGCTTGCAGGCGGCCGACAGGTTTACGCCTTCTTCGAAGAGCTTGAGCGAGTCCTCGAGCGCCAGATCGCCTTTCTCCAGTTGTTCGACGATGGTCTCGAGCTTCTTGAGCGATTCTTCAAACGACGGCATAGGGTTCAACCTTTCCCTCTCGTTACCTGGCGCCGGCCTAGCTCCGCTAACACCGCTAGCGCCGCTAACTCCGCTGTTCGTTTCTCGGCAGCGCCGTGGCAATCACCTCGGCCGCCACATCGCTATGCCCGTAAGGAGCGCTCACTTGAACGCCCTGGACCAGCGGACGGACCGCCTCCAGCATCTCCTGCGCGATGCGGATGCCCTCGGCCCGCGCCGCCGCGGGCGTATTGGCCTGCGCCATGCGCAGCATGATCTCCTCCGGCATGGCGATGCGCAGGTCGTTCTTCATATATTCGGCGTTGCGCAGGCTGGTGAGCGGCCAGATGCCGGCAATGATCGGAATGCCGCGGTTCCCAATGCGTTCCTTGACCCGCTCCAGAAACTCTTTGAGCAAGCGCAGATCGAAGACCGCCTGGGTAATGGCGTATTCGGCCCCGGCCTCGACTTTGTAGGCAAAGCGCCGCAGCTCGTTGTCGATCTCGGGCACGCCCGGATTGGCGGCCACGCCGATGGTAAAGTTGGTGCTCGCGCCGATGGAGTTGGAGCCGATGTCGAGCCCGTGATTCAGCCGGTTGGCGACGTTCACCAAACCGATGGAATCCACGTCAAAGACCTGAGAAGCGTCGGGATAGTCGCCCTGCTTGGGCGGCTCGCCGGTCACGCAGAGAATGTTGCGCAGGCCGATGGAGGCAGCCCCCAGCAGATCCGACTGGATGGAAAGGAGATTCCGGTCGCGGCAGGTGTAATGCAGAATCGTCTCCATCCCCGTGTGCTGCTGAATCTGGATGCAGAGACTTTGCCCGCTCATGCGCGCCGAGGCCTGAGCCGCATCGTAGACGTCGATGGCGTCCACGCCAAGACGCGCCAGCAGTTGCGCGCCCTCGATTTCGCGCGAGCAATCGATGCCGCGCGGCGGCACAAACTCGACCAGCTTGATGAATTGCTTTTCCGCAAGCAATGCGCCCAGCCGCGAGCGCTGCCCCAGTGCGGCAGGGGGCGTCTCATTGCCAATCTCCGGCGCCGATCCGGTCACTGTCACGCGCGCTTGCTCGTCGATGGACCGGATGGCCGAACGCATGGCGCGGATGTGGTTCGGGGTGGTTCCGCAGCAGCCGCCCACAATCTGCACTCCGGCGGCAATCGCCTTGCGCGCAAAGCTGGCCATGTACTCCGGCGAGCAGAGATAGACATTGCGGCCTTCGATGGCCCGCGGCACGCCCGCGTTGGGCATGGCCGCCAGGGGCAGCGCCGTGGCCGCGCGCATGGCCTCGACTGCGGTCAGCACCGTGGCCGGACCGCTGGAGCAGTTCACGCCCACCGCGCTGGCGCCCCACTCGGTGAGCAACGCCGCGGCCTGCGCGGGCGATGCGCCATCCAGGCACTCGCTCTCGTCGTCCACCGTGACCATCACCAGCACCGGCAGATGCGGCGCCACGGACTTGGCCGCTTCCAGCGCCTCACGCGCCTCGTTCAAAGCCGGCATGGTCTCCACGATCAGCAGGTCCACATGATTCTCGGCCAGGATGGCGATCTGCTCGGCAAACGCCGCGCGCGCCTCATCCAATCCGGTCTTGCCCAGCGGCTCCAGCCGCACGCCCAACGGGCCAACCGAGCCCGCAACCCATGCGGCAATTCCCGCATTGCCCGCCTGCTTTTCCTTCAGGCGCTCCACCGCCTGCCGCGCCAGGCGCACGCCCGCGGCGTTGATCTCGGCGATCTTCCCCGCGAGGCCGTGACGCGCCAGGCGAAAGCGGTTGGCGCCGAAGGTATTCGTTTCAAGAATCTCTGTGCCCGCCTGCAAATACTCCTCATGCACGGCCAGGATCAGGTTGGGGTCCGAGAGGTTCAGCTCGTCGTAGCAGCGGTTGACGAAGATGCCGCGTGCGTAGAGCACCGTGCCCATGGCGCCGTCGGCGAGCACGGGGCGGTCGGCAAAGAGCTCGGAAAAGCTGGTCATCTTGTTGTCATGCTACCGCATTGCCGGCGGAGTTGTATGCAACCTCGCCGGGGATCCTGCCGGAGTTCCCTGCGGCAGGCCGAGGGATTCCGGGCGGTGCCCGCAGGGAGTCATGGCCCGAGGGCAGCACGCTTTCAATGGCTGCTCCAGCGCCGCGAAGAGCCGGGGCGCTTTGTTATACTTCGGGAGTCATAGCCTGCGTGGAAATCGCTTCCGGTCCTTGCCATTTGAGCGATTTCCGTGTGCTCGCATTGCCATTTCTTTGTCGACGCGGCCGGTTGCGCCGCTCCATCAATCGAGGGTTGGGATTTTGAAGAACAGAAGTCTTTGGATCAGCGTTGGTGCAGCGATCGTTACCGCGGCCGTACTGGCAGGATGTGGCAGCACCTCTTACCCCGATGGCCGCTCGCTCCCTCCCAGCGGGCTGGTAAACCGCGTCGTCATCGCCATCCAGAACCCCGGCGTCCTGTCCAAGGGGGCACTGGAGATTGTCGACGCGTACTACGACGAACGCAGCGGCTACAACGGCACGCCGGCCATTTTTACCATCAGCGGCTACAGTGGCGCGCTGCCTGTCACCATCCAAAACATGCCCGAGGAGCAGGTCGGCGCAGTGTACGGCTCGGGCGACGGCAGCTTGGCTCTCGTCAGCTACGCGTCCGAGAGGGCCACCGGTACGGTGAACGGCCTGAACGGGCCATCGTCCAGCGTCTTCATCACACGGAACAAGGCCTACGCGTTTGCGGCCAGCCAGGAGGCGCATCAGCTCACCGTCGCGAGCCCATCCAACGGTGGTTTCCTTGAGCTCAACCTTCCCAACGTATACCGCGTCAGCGTCAATCCCAGTGGATCGGTCGCACTGGCCTTTGTGCAGAACTCCCCTTACGTCTACTACCCGCACCAGCTCTCCGCCGCGCAAACCATCGCCTACTCCGGAGGCTCTTCCACGTGGCCCAAGGCCGCGGTCGACTGCGAGCCGCAGAATGTGCCCACATGGTGCCTGTTTCAGATGCAGAGTCCCGACAAGGTGGACCCGACGGGCAACAATTATGGCGCGCCGCTCACCTTCGATCACCCAATTAAGGCTGTCTTTTCGGCCGACGGCGGCACCGCGTACATCCTGAGCTGCGGGCCCGAATGCGGAGGCGCCACGGCAGCGTACACGCCGATTCCCGTCGCGCCCATGATCTTTCTTCTGGGCCAGTATTCCGGGCTTCTGCCCACCACGAGCGCCCTGGCCAAAGCCACCGTCCCCATTCCCGGCGGAGCCAGCAATGCGCTGGTCGACTCCTCCACCATGTACGTGGTGGGTCAGTGCCCGGAGTTGACGAGCACCACCCTTGGCCAGTGCCAGAGTGCCCCCTCTAGCCAAACCTACTGGGGCGGCAATCTGACCGTGGTCAATCTGGCCAGCAATACCATCACCAACACGGCCGCCATCAGCGACGGTCAACCCGGCGCCATGAGCCGCATCCTCGAAGCGGACGATAATACCCTCTGGATCGCGATGACCGGTTGCACCACCGGCGTGCGCTACGCGACCAACCCGGCGAACGGATACGGCTGCCTGACCATGTACAACACCTCCACCAACGCGGTGACGCTGCTGGAACCGTACATCGGTGACGCCACTGGCATTGCCGCTGTCACCGGCCTGCACAAGATCTACACGGCCGAAGGCGGCCAGGTGTACATCTACTCCACCGTCGATGGCTCGTCGATCAACAACCAATTCGTGGCCGTGACCGGCACCGCATACGACGTGGCCTACATCGACGCGCTCACCGACGCCAACAACACCGTGTATTAGTGGAGTTAGCGGTGCTGGCGGAGTTAGCGGAGCTGGCGGAGTTAGCGGAGCTGGCGGAGTTAGCGGAGCTGGCGGAGTTAGCGGAGCTGGCGGAGTTAGCGGAGTTAGTCCCGAAGCCGCATGGCTGCGCAGCCCCGGAAATGTAGCGCCGGTTTCCAGACCGGCGGTAGTGCGGGCGTCCACGCCCGCACCGATCAGAGAATGATTACGCATTCATGCGGTTTGAGAATTAGTTCCCATGCCCACTGAAGCCCTCGACTTCCGCGCCGACGTTCTCGCCATCGCCGCGCATCGCGACGACGTGGAGCAAACCTGCGGCGGAACGCTGCTGCGCATGGCGGCGCGCAGCCTGCGCACTGCCATTCTCGATCTCACTCAGGGCGAGGCAGGCACGCGCGGCACAGCGGAAGAGCGCGCTCGCGAGGCGGAAGAAGCCGCGCGCATTCTGGGCGTTGGCTGGCGCCAGGCGCTTGCCCTGCCCGACGGCGTCATCGAAAACACTCTCGTGAATCGTGTGGCGATCGTCCGCGTCCTCCGCCAACTCCGGCCGCGCGTCGTCATTCTGCCCTACTGGCAGGCGCGCCATCCCGATCACGCCATCGCGGGCACGCTCGGCTACGATGCCTGTTTTCTCTCCGGCCTCAAGAAAATCGACATTGGGGTCCCCACGGACAGGTCTTCGTCCATGGGGTGGGAGACGGGTGGTGAACCGCATCGCCCCTTCAAAATCGTCTACGCCAGCCTCTACGCCGACGTGCGCCCCAGCTTCATCGTCGACATCACGCCCTTCATCGAGCAGCGCCATCAGGCGCTGATGGCCTACCGCTCGCAATACGCGAATCAATCTGCGGGCAGCGGCCTCTTCGTTCCCGAAGAAGAGATTCGCGAGCGCACTTTTGCCGAGGCGCGCCACTACGGACTGCTGGCCGGCGTTCGATACGGCGAACCCTTCGTACAAAAAGAGGTCGGCCTGGTCGACGATCTCACGCTGGTGCCCGTGCAATCGATTTAAAATGAAAGCCGAAATCTTTAGAGCCAGGTTTGGCGGCAAATGCAATGACTAAGATCAGCCGACGCCGTTTTCTGTCCTCCGCCGCATGTTCGATCGCTGCAACTCGCCTCTCCGCGCAGATCGAGACAGAGATCCAGGTCGCCCTCTCGATTCCGTCTCAAGCCACCGGTCCTCGCATACCGGCGGATTTCGTCGGCCTTTCCTACGAAGTGCAGCAGCTCACCGATCCGGCATTCTTCTCCGCGCAAAATGACGGTCTCGTCCGCGCCTTCAAAGCTCTGGCGCCGGAGGGCGTTCTGCGGCTCGGTGGTAACAGCAGCGAGTTTGGCTGGTGGCAGCCCACGCCTGTGTCGCCTGAACCGGAACACCCCCAGGTCCGCGAAGTGATTGGAGAGCCGAAGGCGCAGTACTACCCGGTTACACCGGAAGCGGTGCGCAACCTGGCGAAGTTCTTGCACGCAACCGGCTGGAACTGCATTTACGGCATCGGCATGGGCACCAACACGCCCGAGCGCGCAGCCGATGAGGCCGAATTCGTGGCGCGCACACTGGGTCCGACGCTCAAGTACTTCCAGATTGGCAACGAGGCGGATCTCTTCGACCGGCATCTGCGCGATCCCAAAACCTGGTCGGCGCAAGCTTACCTCGCCGAGTGGCTCAAGCTGGCTGAGGCCGTCTCCGCTCGCGTCCCCGGCGCTGAGTTCGGCCTTCCCGACGTGGCCAGCCGCATCGACTGGCTGACGCAAATCGCCACTCAGTGGAGCTCCCTGAAGAATCCGCCGCGCGTTGCCGCACTCACGCATCACTATTATTTCGGCGGGCCCGCCACCAATCCGGACGTCAATATTCCCAACCTGCTCAAGCCGGCGACGATGGCCAAGGTGCAGGCCACGGCCGACACCGCCAAAGCCGCAGCAATAAAAATGGGCGTTGGCGTTCGTATGACCGAGGGCAACACCTGCTACCGCGGCGGAAAGCCCGAAGTCTCCGATGTCTTTGCGGCTGCGCTCTGGGCGGCCGACTACTCGCTTCTGCTCGCCACGAATGGCTACACCGGCGTGAACCTGCACGGCGGCACAGGAAAGTCGGTTGCGAACTCGGTCGGAGGCGTTCTGCCGGGCGACCCGATGCTCGCTGCCGAAGGCGCCACGCCCGAGCAGATTGCCTCGCACCCGCATCCGTTCTACACGCCGATTGCGACCTTCGGCACGGAGTATCTCCTTGAGCCGGTCGCGTACGGATTGAAGTTTGCCGGCTCGCTCACGGGTGGAACGATTCTCGATTCCGGCTTCACGCAAAAACTCCAGCAGGCCGGAATCAATGCATCGGCCTACGCCGCCAAGTTGGAGAACGGAACTGCGGCCGTGGTGGTTCTCAACAAGGACGCAGAGAACGATCTGTCGCTGCGCCTGGATTTTCGAGACGCTAAGGCCGCGAATGTGGCGATGGAAACCCTGCACGCCCCGGTGCTCGACAGCCGCGAGGCGCACATCGCTCCATCCCCAGCCGCAGGCCGTCTCAAACACGGGAAGATTACGATCCACGTTCCACGCGCTTCGGGCCTTCTCCTCCGCGTGGGATGAATTGCGGCGGTCCTTCAGGATCGATTCGCAATCTTCCGTCGCGCAAAAATGAATCATCGAGGTTCGCCATGCCGCAAACCTGGAACCCCGAAAGCTACAGCCGCGATGCCGCGTTCGTTCCCCAACTCGGCAGAGGAGTGCTCGAGTGGCTGGCGCCGCAAGCCGGCGAAAACATTCTCGACCTCGGTTGCGGCGATGGGCAGCTCACCGAACGCATCGCTGCTGCGGGAGCAACCGTGACCGGCATTGACGCCTCGCCAAAGATGGTCGCCGCGGCGCGCGCCCGCGGTGTTGCCGTCGAGGAAGGCTCTGCCGAGTTGCTGCCCTTCGCAGATCGTTCCTTCGACGCCGTGTTTTCAAACGCCGTGCTGCACTGGGTGCGCGATCAGGACGCGATGATGTCCGAAGTGCATCGCGTGTTGCGTCCCGGCGGCCGTTTCGTTGCCGAGATGGGCGGTCACGGTAACATCGCCGCCCTTCGCGTCGCCTTTGCCGCGGTCCTCGCACGTCTCGGATTCGCACAACTGGGCGAGCGCGGCAATTACTATCCCACTCCCGGCGCATACACGCGGCGTCTCACCGCGCACGGCTTCACGATCGAGCGCATGATTCTCTTTCCCCGCCCCACTCCGCTCGGCGCGGGCGGCATGGCCGCCTGGTTGAACACCTTTTGCCGCGGCGCGCTCGATGCCCTGCCCGAAGATCTGCGCGAAAGCGCCGTTACGCAAACGGTTGCCGTGCTGGCGCCCGCCCTGTGCGACGAGGAAGGCCAATGGACAGCCGATTATGTGCGCCTGCGCTTCATCGCAACCGCCTGATCGCCCTGCCAACCAGCCAGCCCTCCGTGAGCCGCCCGCTCCGGCCCGCTCTCCGATTCTCTTGTCGCGGCTTGCGATGCCACTGCAACGTGATTTGCCTGATTCGTTGTGCTAAGGTTCAAGCGTGAGCAAAGGCACCCCAGGGAAAGCTCGAAAAGGAACTGCAAAGCCGCGGCTTTTGCCCGGTTTGGCGGTGAAAAACGGCCTGATCCGCCATCCCTTCGACCTGGAGTTTGGCGTGCGCACCAGCGGGTTGATCGCCGGCCGCCATCTCCATGCCGGCCACCGGCACGATCGCCACGTTACGGCCTATTACGCCATTGCGCCTTCGGTTTTTCAGGGCATTCTGGTGCGCTGGCGCCGCTGCCGGCCCATCGCGCCCATCGATGCCTACACGTTCATCGATCTCGGCGCAGGCATGGGCCGCGCATTGCTGCTCGCGGCCGCGTTTCCCTTTCGCGCCGTCGTGGGCGTCGAACTGCACCCAACTTTGGCGCGCATCGCGCGTAGAAATCTTGCACTATGGCGCGCCGCCGGCCGCGCCCGCGTGCCCACACGTGTGCACTGCCGCGACGCGGCCAGCTTCCCGCTTCCGCCCGGCCCCTGCCTGGTCTTTCTCTTCAATCCCTTTGGCGCGCCCGTGCTGCGGCGGCTGTTGCGCATGTGGAAACAAAGCCCTGCCGAGCAGGCCGGGCCAGTGGATGTTCTGTACATCAACGACGAGCAAAGAAACGTGCTCGCCTGCGAGCCCGGATTTGAGCGTCTCTTTCGTGGACAGATCCGCCGCTCCCACGCCGATGCCGTGACCGATCGCACCATTCTCACGCAGCAACCCGGCGGAGAATACGCCGCCCCCGGATGGGAAGACTGCTCGATCTTCCGATGGAAAGGCAGGGAACAACCTGGAGACCCCGAGAGAAGCTACGTAACGTGATCGCGGGCGGTTTATTGGGAAAGCGCTGGGGGGCCGGCTTCCTGACCTTGAGCAGCCCAAATCGGCTGTTCACAGCAGCTTGAGCTCACCGAGTTCTCGGCGTTCCTCCGGGGATGCGAATCGCAAGCTCATTGATCCGTACCGCTCGGAGCCGCGGCCGGCGTTCAATAGGACGATCGTAACCCAGCATCAAATCTCGCTGGCGCAGCGTCATTACGCTCCGAGCGCGCCGAAGAGGCTATCGTCAAAGCGGTTGCTGCGCTTCGATCGAGGGGCGATTCATTCGGTGCAATTAAGACGCTGCTGTGAGCCGCCCTTTATCCAGAACCGCATTTGGCGCAGCATGAGGAAGCGTCCTGAATCTGGCGTTGCGGGAAGCCAGCCTTGAAACCTCAGCCCATCCGTTATTCTTCAAGCGGGAGTGGCGTCGCGTTGCACGATCTTTCGAGGGCAGGCTTAGAGGCCCGCTTTGTGGAGGGCGGAGTTGATCGACTCGTTCAGGTGCTGGCTGGTGAAAGGCTTCAAGAGATAGGCGTGAGTCGCCTCCCGGAGCGCTCGGGAGACAGTGATCGCATCGCTCGCGGCGGAGATAAAGATCACCGGGAGCTCCCGCTTGTCGAGCAGAGCATGGGCGGTCTCGATGCCATCGATATGGCCGGCCAGCGAAACGTCCATCAGGATCAGATCGGGACGAGTTTGCGCGAAGGCCAGTTGCGCCTCGTGAGAATTCTGCGCGGTTGCAACCACCTTGTGCCCCAGGCGCTGGATTTGATGGCGCAGGTCCATCGCGAACATCGTGTCATCGTCGACAATCAGAATATTGGCCATCTTCCTTGCACCCCACGAATGCAATCCTTGCCGGCTCCCCATCGCGGCCGGGGGCCACGGAGGGGGAATCTCTCTTCTTGAGTATCGGCAGGAAACCGATAACTCTTCGCTCTTTTTCATCCGTTCCCGGTTTTGCTAGAGCGTGTTGCAAAAAATAGCCTCTCTGGGCCGCCCGAATCCCTCAGGGGTTAAAACCCCTCGATTTTCCCGTCCCTTTCGGCACGACTGAAGTCGTGCCCTTTCGCGTAGCTGTTTTTGAGACACACTCTAGCGATTCAGGAAGGCAGCCTCGCCGGCGTTTGCCGGACTGGTTGCTTCACGCCGGCGACGATGACGACGATCGTCTTTACTTGCGGATAGGCTCTAAGGGGAATTGAATTAGAAACAATAAATCTGTTCTCCTTCGGTTGGTCAGTGAGTTGCCTGGCATTGTTCCAGAGGTCTGAATGGAGTCGAACCTGTTTCCTTTCAGTATTCTCCTGGAGAGCGAATGCGCGTCTTGGTGCTTCAAAAGCCCAAACCATGGCTTGGATACGGTTCGGCTGTGCTGCTGGCGGTGCTTGCGCAGGTATGTCGCATTCCCATGCATCCTGCGACCGCGATGCCGTTCATCACCTATGTGCCGTTCCTGCTGCTCGCGGCCTGGTACAGCGGATTCGGGCCGGGCATTCTGGCTTCGGTTCTATGCACACTCGAGGCGATTTACTTTGCAACCGACCCCGTAGGAACTTTTAGGGTCTCCGATCCGCGGCAATGGATCGGTGTATCAATCCTTGCCCTGATTGGGTTCATCTCGGCATCTCTCTTTGAGAATCTGAAGCTTGAGAATCTGAAGCGAACCGACCGTACCGATGCGTTGGCGCTGAAACGGTTCGACGCTCTCCGCGACCATCTGGCATTGATTGTCGAGTCCTCCGAGGACGCCATCCTGTCCAAGAATCTGGATGGAACCATCCTGTCGTGGAATCGCGCCGCGGAGCGCATCTTCGGGTATTCGGCGGAGGAGGTGATTGGCAATTTGGTTCTGCGGATCATTCCCCCCGAACTGCATGCGGAAGAGCTTTCCATCGCCAGCCAGATCCAGCTAGGCCAGAAAGTGGAACCCTTCAACACCGTGCGCATGCACAAGGACGGCCGCAGGGTTCCCATTTCCCTCAGCATTTCGCCGATTCGCAACGCGCAGGGAGAAGTGATCGGCGCTTCGAAGATCGCGCGAGACATCTCGGCCCAGAAGCAGGCCGAAGAGCAATTCCGGACCATCGTGGAGGAAGCGCCCAACGCGATGCTGATCGTCAATCGCGAAGGCAGGATTCGGCTGGTCAATCGCAAGACGGAGGAACTGTTCGGCTATCGGCGCGATGAACTGCTCCAGCAGAGCCTCGAAATGCTGATGCCGTTGCGCTATCGCGCGCAGCATCCCGCCAAGGTCAGGAACTTCTTTGAGAAGCCGCAAAACCGGGACATGGATGCCAAGGGCGATTTCTACGGGCAGCGCAAGGACGGGAGCGAGTTTCCGCTGGAGCTCGGGCTCAGCTTCTTTCAGGACGGAGAGCAGATGCTGGCGCTGGCATCCATCTTCGATGTTTCCAAGCGCAAGGATGCCGAGAACGAGCTGGCGCGCTCCAATCGCGATTTGGAGCGGTTCGCCTACCTGGCATCGCACGATCTGCAGGAGCCGCTGCGGGCGGTCTCCGGCTGCTTGCAGTTGCTGGAGCAGCGGTATCGCGGCCAACTGGACGAGCCGGCCGGCGAATGGATCGGGCACGCAGTGGACGGCGCGGCACGCATGCGGGTGCTCATCGAGGCATTGCTCTCCTACTCGCTGGTAAGCAAGGGGGGCAATCCCTTGCAGCCGGTCGATTGCAATGCGGCGCTGGAGATGGCGTTGAGGAATCTCTCGGTGAGCATCAAGGAATCGGGGGTCGAGATCAGCCGGGAGCCATTGCCCATGGTTGCCGGCATCCCTTCTTACCTGGACATGCTGTTTCAGAACCTAATCGGAAACGCGATCAAATTTCGCAGGCTGGACTTGCCCGCAAAGGTACACATCGGCGCAGAGCTCAAGGAAGGCTACTGGGTGATTTCGATCTCCGATAACGGCATCGGGATCGAAGAGCAGTACTTCGATCGCATTTTCAGCCTCTTTCAGCGCCTGCACACGCGCACCGAGTATCCCGGCACGGGAATTGGCCTGGCGCTGTGCAAGCGGATTGCGGAACAGCATGAAGGCAAGATCACGGTGACGTCGACACCAGGCGAGGGCTCCTGCTTCAGCTTTACGCTCCGGCCGGCGGATCGGTCCTGAGCAGGATGCAGGACAAGAAGGATTTTGAGACATAAACATGATGGACTCTGGAACGCCGCAGTTGCTTGACATTCTTCTGGTTGAGGACAGCCCCACCGACGCCATGATCACCCGTGAAGCCCTTGCGATCAACCGGATGCTGAATCCACTGTACGTGGTGACAGACGGCGTTGCGGCCATGCGATACCTGCGTTGCGAGCCTCCATACACGGATGCGCGCAAGCCTGGATTGATCCTCCTCGACCTGAGTCTTCCCAGGAAGAGCGGGCCGGAGGTTCTCGCGGAGATCAAGGGCGACAAGAACCTCGACAAGATTCCCGTAATCGTTCTGACCACCTCGCGCGCCGAGGAAGATATTGCCGAATCTTACGGGCTCCATGCCAATTGCTTTATCTCCAAGCCGGCGGACTTTTCCCGGTTTGTGGAGGTGGTGCGTTCGCTCAACGAATTCTGGTTTTGCGTGGTAACTCTGCCGCCTCAATAGCGGGCGGCGTCTCGGAGCTTCGTCTTTCATGGAGCAAGAATGAAGAAGCAGGCATTGCGCATTCTGATCGTCGACGACAGCGACGTTGATCGCATGCTGGTCAAGCACATGCTGACGCAGACTGGTCTCGAATGCGAATTCACGGAGGTGGGCGCGGTTCCCATGGCGCTCGCTGCGTGTGAACGCCAGACCTTCGACGCAGTGCTGACCGACTACAATCTCCCCGGAACCGACGGCCTGGACGGGATAGCGGCCCTGCGCGAACGCAGTCCCGATTGCGCGTTGATCATGCTAAGCGGGCGTGGAGATGAGATGGTTGCGACCGAAGCCATGCAGCGCGGCGCATCCGACTATCTGCCCAAGCTTCGCATGACCTCGGAATCGATCAACCGTTCCCTGCAAAATGCGCTGGAGAAGTCATCCTTGCGCAGGAAGATTCTTGAAAAGCAGGCGGAGCTGGAGACCTTTACCCGTGTGCTGGCGCATGACCTGCGGTCCCCGGCAGCCTCGCTGCAGACATTCGCGACGCGCATCGGCGAGTGGCTCGAAGAAGGAAATCTGCCAAAGGCTTTGGAGTATGCCGACTGGATCAACAAGACGGCGGCGCGCATGAACCATCTGATTGACACGCTGCAGAAATATACCCTGGCCGACGGCACGGTGAAGATGGAAGAGGTGAAGATGGATGAGGCGCTGCAAGCGAGCCTGGCCAATCTGCGGGAGATGATTGAAACCAAAGGCGCCCTTGTGACCGCGGACAAGCTGCCGGCGGTCCTGGGAAATTCTCCCCAACTGATTCAGCTGCTGCAGAATCTGATTGCCAACGGGATCAAGTATTGCGACAAGCCAATTCCAGCCATTCAAATCTCCGCCGCGGCTTGCATGGAGGAGGAAACGGGAGACGCTCTGTTTCAATTCGCCCTGAAGGACAATGGTATCGGCGTTTCGGAAGAAGACGCAAAGAAGATATTCGAGCCGTTCTACCGGGCCGGGAACGCACACCAGCGCGATGGCACGGGGTTGGGCCTCGCCACCTGCAAGAAGATTGTCGAGCGCCACGGCGGCCAGATCTGGTGCCAGTCCAAGCTGGGGGAAGGAACGAGTTTTTTCTTTGTCCTGCCGGCTTTTGCAGAGCCCATGCGGGCTGAGAAACAGAGCGGATGAAGGGCGATCGGCAGGTTTATTGCGGTTGAGAACCCGCATTTGCCAGGCCCAAGAGCCTCGACAGCAACCGATCGGAGATGCGGTGGTCCGGATCGAGCGATAGATCGGTGAGCGATCGGCCAACAAGATGGGCTACCGTAAGGTCCAACTCGCTCAGGAGGGAACTGCTGGCGTCGAGAATGTTGTTCCTCTGGTCGAGGGTCACCAAAGCGGCAGAGGCGATCTCGCATTCTGTGGCGGTCTTCGCCGCGAGGGCTGCCGTGTTGGCATGAAGCTGCTCAACTGCGTCGTGCAGCATCAACAAATACCCCGTCCCATCGCCGGAGTCACTTACCAAGGACACAAGGGAAATGTGAACAAGAAGCAGCCCTCCACAGGAACCTTTGAGAGCCCAACCGATCTCCTCGACGCGCACATCGCGTTTTGCACGGTACAGGCCGCGAACCGTCTCTTGTAAGTCCCGGCGGAGCCTGATGACATGGCTGAGCTGTTTTCCTCTCACTGCGACGGGCAACATTCCGGTCAGCCTTTCCGCGGCCGCGTTCATAAACTGGATGGTTCCGTCCATGGATACGGTTAGAATTCCCTCGTGTCGAGATGCAACCATTTCCGCCGCTTGCGAGAGCGCGGCGCGGTTCCCGGCCTCCTGTTCAATCCGGTAGAAGGCCAACTCCAACACCGCTTTCAGGTCGGATCGGGAGGTGGGTTTGATCAGATATCCATAGGGCATCTCCGCGGCGGCGCGCCGAATGGTCTCTTCGTCGTTGCAAGAGGTGAGAAAGACAACGGGAATCCGATAGGAATCCTGAAGCAACCGCGCCGTCTGGATTCCATCCAGACAGCCAAGAATGTGAATGTCCATCAACGCCAGATCGGGGAGGTAGATTTCGGAAATCGACATGGCCTCTTCAGCGCTTTCGCCAATCCCCACAACTTCGTACCCCAGTTTCTCCACCTCATACTGCAGGTCCCGCGCGACCATCGAATCGTCTTCAACGATCAGAATCTTCTTTTTCATCTGGCTTCCTCTCCCCACTCGATGTTCGCCAAGGACGCGCGCATTGATTCTCTTTACCGGTTGAACCAGGACTCTAAAGCCGGCGTATCGGCCACAGAGCACAAAGTACGACGATTGCATCGGCATTGAACTGGCGCGCTCTTGCGGAGTGCAACGAAGAACGCCCGCCTCCCGGCAAGCTCTCGAAGGAGCCCTGCGTGGAAGGAGAATGACGCATCCGAGTCCGGTTGATCGGATTTTTCATCGCAAGCACTCCGGATGTTCTCGCAGAGCCTCGAGAAATCGTCTGTCTGTGACATAGACATGATTGGTCACCCAATCGAAGATGAAATGCATCAGCTCTTCTGCATCCTTCGCGCGTGTGCTGTTCTTGAAGCGGATAGTCATGTCGGCAATCGCCGCTGCGAAGCGGCCATGCTCTTCAACCTGTTGCTTGAGGCCGGCGTATCCAATCCCCGATAGCAACTGTTCTTCTCGACCGCAATAGTAAGTGACATAGTTCTGCAGGCGATGAAGAGCGATTTCAATCTCTTGCGGATCGACAGCGCCATCGGCTTTTGCGTCCTGAGCGGCGTAGTGCAGCTCATTAATGAAGTGAAGGAGCTTCTTGGTGCCTTCGTCTAGTTCCTGGACACCAACGCTCAGATTGTTTGTCCACAAAAGCAACATTGATTCCGCTCCCACCGCTGGTCAATTCCGGCGGATCCTATGACGCGCATGGTTTGTAGATGCCGATTGCGATTTGACAACCTGATGGAACAGTATTCCTCAAAGGAGCGCCTGATCCTATATCGGCAAATCTGGGAAAGAATATGAGGGGACAAACCGCCAACGGGCGATGGAGCGAGGCGAGCAAAAAACGAGGCGTTCTCCCATCAATCGGTGTCCGAAAACGGATGCCTCGGTTAACGATTCACGTTTTTCTGCCGATGAGTCTGAGATGGAAGTTCTTCAAGGTCCATGAGAAAAGATGAGATTCAGCCAAGGCAGCACGATGGAGGCCCACAAAAAATGGCAAAGGTTCTGGTGGTCGATGATGACCTGATGTTCGCGCTCGACCTGCAGCATCAAGTCGAACGGTTGGGGCACGAGGTCGTGGGAACGGCGCGGAACGCGTCGGAGGCGCAGTTGGCCTTCCAGCAGAATCATCCGGATCTGATCTTGATGGACGTAGCCCTCAACGGTCAGATGGATGGGATCGAGACGGTTCATGCCCTGCAAGGCGCCCGCCCGCTCCCCGTGATCTTTATCTCCTCTGCAAACGATGCGCAAACGATCACGCGGGCGGTTCAGGAGGCGCCTTACGCATACCTCCTGAAACCGTTCAAAATCTGGGAACTTTACGAGTCAATCGAACTCGCCCTTCACGATGGCGATCAAGACGCTTGCCGCGAAGATGGCCATCCAAGCACCGCATCCGCAGATGTGGCGGGGGCGGACTCCTCACTCGGGAAGCATGGGAACCCGTTCACGCCGGCTAGCGAACCACAAAAGGCCGAGATCAAAGTCATCGCGCACAAGCCGAAGGAGTTCTTTGAGCTGTTCCGATGATCCGAGGACCTTACCAACTGAGGGAAAAGTTTCCGCTCTTCGCCGGACCGTTAAGTCAGATGTGGCGCAGCTCCGCAAGTCTCCCCCAGCCACCAGAACACGGCTGCACCTGGACGCATCCGGACGCAGAAAGACATAAAGCCTAGCAATTGCTAGGCCTTACGTCTTTCCATTGGATGTCTTGGGATGTTCTTGGAAGGCGTCTTGGCGGAGAGAGTGGGATTCGAACCCACGGTACTCGTTAAAGTACACACGCTTTCCAAGCGTGCGCCTTAAACCGCTCGGCCATCTCTCCGCTGGAAAAAAATACGAGAAAGGTTGCCGGTTCCTCCTTAGTATACCTGCGGGCAGGGTTTAGGGGCTTGGGAGGGTCTGTGGACCGTCGCGCCGGAGCCTTGGCCGAGCCGTGGGCCGGCGATTGCGGGATTGGGGTGAAGCGTGCGCGCAGGTTGCGGAGTTGGGGCGTGACTGAAAGCGTTTACTGCGGGGCGCAGGCTGATTTATAGTGCGAAGTTGCGCGCCACTCGCGGATTCGGGTCCACGCGGAGCACATCCTCTGTTGAAAGCGGACGCGCGCCAAATAGAATCTCCTTCGAAAGAGGTCTTCCATGTCTCGCATCTCACGCCGTAATCTACTTCGCTCGGGATTGGCGCTTTCCACTTCGAGCCTGATGGCACGATCCGCCTGGGCACGCACGGCCGCGTTGTTGGCTCGCGATTCGGGATCTGCCGACTCGGGGGCCGCGGCCGCAATCGCTCCGCGCGAGCAATTGCTTCTCGATTTTGGATGGAAGTTTATCTTCGGGCACGGAAGCGACCCGGCGCGCGACCTGGGCTTCGGAAAAAATCTGGAGGACTTTGCCAAGACCGGCGACTTCAAGTTTGCTCAGGTGGGCTACGACGATTCCAAGTGGCGCGCGCTGAACCTGCCGCACGACTGGGCGGTGGAGTTGCCCTTTGCGCGCGACGAGGCGTTGCAGTCGCACGGATACAAGCCGCTGGGCCGCCGCTATCCGGAGACGAGCGTGGGCTGGTACCGCAAGGAGTTCGAGATTCCCGCCAGCGATGCGGGCCGCCGCGTGAATCTTGAGTTCGACGGCGCGTTTCACGACGTGATGGTGTTTGTGAACGGCTGCTTCCTCGGCCGCAACGAAGCGGGCTATACGCCTTTCCGGTATGACATCACGGATTTTCTCGCCGTCGGCCAAAAAAACTGCGTCGTCGTGCGCGTCGACGCGAGCTACGGCGACGGATGGTTCTACGAGGGCGCGGGAATTTACCGGCATGTGTGGCTCACCAAGACCGATGCGCTGCATCTGGGCCGGTGGGAGAGCTGGGTGCGGACGAAACCCAAAAACGATACGGCGACGGTTTGGCTGGGCACGAGCGTCGTGAATGAAGGTAAGGACGCGGAAACGGCGAGCGTGAGATGGGAGATTCTGGACGCGAGCGGCAAGACGGTGGTAACAGCGGAGGCGCCGGCGCAGCAGATTGCCGCAGGCGCAGCCGGGAGCTTCGAGGCGACGGCGACAATCATGCGGCCTGTGCTGTGGTCGGTGGATACGCCGAATCTCTATACGGCCGTGGTTACGGTCAAGTCCGGCGACAAGGTGCGCGATGCGGAGCACGTGAAGTTTGGCGTACGGACGGTGAAGTTCGATGCCGACCACGGTTTCTTCCTGAACGGAGAATCGCTCAAGATTCAGGGCACCTGCAATCACCAGGACCACGCGGGCGTGGGCGCGGCGCTGCCTGACCGTCTCCAGACGTTTCGCGTCGGGGTGTTGCAGCAGATGGGTTGCAATGCCATTCGCACTTCGCACAACATGCCTACACCGGAACTTGTTGCTGCGTGCGATCGCATGGGAATGATGATGATGTGCGAGACGCGGCAGATGAGTTCGAGCCCCGAGGGACTGGCGCAGCTTGAAACCATGATCAAGCGCTACCGCAACTCGCCTTCGATTGTTCTGTGGTCGATCGGCAACGAGGAGTGGCGCTTGCAGAACGAGATGGCCGAAGAGGGCGCGAAGATTGCCGCGGCCATGGTGCGGCGCTGCCACGAGCTCGACCCCACGCGCGTGGTTTCCGCCGCGGTGAACGGCGACAACGAGAAGGGCGTCTCGGAGGCGCTCGACATTATCGGCTTCAACTACAACCTGAAGCTTCCCGACGAGTTTCACAAGAAGCATCCCACGCGGCCGGTCTTCGGATCGGAGACGGCGAGCACGATTACGCAGCGCGGCGTTTACCAGACCGATCCGTTGCGCAACACGCTGAGCGCCTACGACGTGAACCAGACGGAATGGAGCGAGCTGGCCGAGGAGTGGTGGAGATTTTACGGCACGCGCGAGTGGCTGGCCGGCGGATTTGCATGGACCGGCTTCGACTATCGCGGCGAGCCCACGCCCTACGGATGGCCTTCGATCAACTCGAACTTCGGCATTGTGGACACCTGCGGATTTCCCAAGGACAATTTTTTCTACTACAAGGCGTGGTGGACGAAGCAGCCGGTGCTGCACCTGTTTCCGCACTGGAACTGGGAGGGCAGAGAAGGCGAGGAGATTCCGGTCTGGGTGCACTCGAACCTAGACGAGGTGGAGCTTCTGGTGAACGGCAAGAGCTTGGGACGGCAGACGGTTCCGCGGCTGGGCCACGTGGAGTGGAAGGTGCGCTACGAGCCGGGCACGATCACGGCGCACGGCTGGAAGGACGGAAAGATTGTGCTGACGGAAGAGCGCACGACGACCGGACCGGCCGTAGCGTTGCGGCTCGAGGCGGATCGCACCGAGATCGATGCCGACGGCGAGGACATCGCGATTTTGACGGTGTCGGCGGTAGACAGCGAGGGCCGCGCCGTGCCCACTGCCAATGTGCTGGTCGATTTCAAAGTGACGGGCGAGGGCGCGCTGATCGGCGTGGGCAACGGCGATCCCAACTGCCCGGAGAGCGACAAGGAGCCGCATCGCTCGCTCTTCAGCGGCCTCGCGCAAGTGATTGTGCAGGCAACGAAGACGGCTGGCACGATCGAAATCGAGGCCGAAGTGAACGTCCGGCACATGCACATTGCCGCGGCGAAGATCGCGATCACGACAAAGAAGGCGCCGCTGCGGCCAACGGCGTGAGAACCAGGGCCAAACCGCCAAAGAACCACGGGACCGGGAAAACCTGTCGGCGCTTGCACCCGCAGGCGCTGGCATCTCGTGAAATCGCGACTTCCCTTTCGAAGAATTCTGCGGTTCTTCCGCTTGTACCCAGAGTTTTCGGATCGGATTCGCGGGCGGATTCGACCCGTCAGCAGGGTATTGTCGCGCAGCTCGACAAAACTCTGGCTGCAGTCGATCGTGGCCGCCCGAGCCTGCACGGGTAGAGTGGAGAAATGGAGCAGGAACGAGCCGATTGGAGGCGGGAGCTCGGCGCTATGGTGGCGCTGGCGGTGCCGGTGGTGCTGAGCGAGCTGGGCTGGATGGCCATGGGCGTCGTGGACACCATCATGGTCGGCCGGCTCGGCCCGGTGGCGATCGGCGCTGTGGCTCTGGGCAACGCCATCTGTTATACGCCTTCGATTTTCGGTATCGGGCTGATGCTGGGCCTCGACACTCTGGTGTCTCAGGCCTACGGGCGCAAGGACTACGACGAGTGCCATCGCTGGTTGGCGCAGGGCGTGTATCTGGCGTGCCTGGCCGCGGTGCCCATCATGGTGGGGATCTGGCTGGCGAGCCTCGGCTTCTCGCACTTCGGCATTGCAGCAGAGGTGGCAGGGCCGGCGAGCGGATATCTGCGGCTGCTCAACTGGGGCACGTTGCCCCTGCTGCTCTATGGCGCCACGCGGCGCTACCTGCAGGGCGTGGGCCAGGTGCGCGTGATTACGCTGACGTACGTGCTCGCGAATCTGGTGAACTGGTTCGGGAACTGGGTGCTGATCTACGGCAAGCTGGGTTTCCCTGCGCTGGGCGTAAACGGGTCGGCGATCTCGACCGCCGTTGCCCGCGTGATCATGGCGGTTGCGCTGCTCGGTTTCGCGTGGCGCTACGAACGGAGTCGCGGGCATCCGCTGTTCCGGCACTGGGCCGCGCCGCAGGTTGCGCGTCTCAAGCGGTTGCTCAAATTGGGCGCGCCTGCGGCTGGGCAGATTCTGATCGAAGTAGGTGCGTGGAACATGGCCACGTTTTCGGCCGGCTATCTGACTCCGGTGGCGCTCGCGACGCACCAGATCGTGCTCAACTACGCGAGCGTGACGTACATGGTGCCGCTGGGGATCTCCGCGGCGGCCGCGGTGAGCGTGGGCCACGCGGTGGGCGCTGGCGATCGGGCGCGGGCGCGGCGCGCGGGATGGATGGCGCTTGCACTAGGAACGGGCTTCATGCTCCTGGCGGCACTCGCATTTCTGCTTTGGCCGCGGCCGCTCATCGCGTTGTTCTCGCGCGACCCGCGCGTGCTGGCCGTGGGGCCGGGGCTGCTGGGCATTGTCGCGTGCTTTGAAGTCTTCGACGGCATCCAGACGGTTTCGACCGGCGCGCTGCGCGGACTGGGCGAGACCCAGGCGCCCATGTGGGCCAATCTGATTGCGTATTTCGTGCTGGGACTGCCTCTCGGTTTTTTCCTTTGCTTTGGACTAAGGTGGGGAATCTACGGGCTCTGGATCGGACTCACCGTGGCGCTGGTGTTTGTTGCGCTGGCGCTGCTGGCGCGCTGGCGCCGCGACGCAGCAAGACATATCCTCCTGGTCAGATCCTAGCTCTCTGACCGCATGGATTCGTGCCTGTGGACTTCGTGCTATCCCACCCTTTCGCCCAAAGAACGGGCGAAAGGATGGGGCACGGAGTTTCCTTACACCATCAATGAAAATGGTCTAGCCGCACAAATTCACACCGGCGAAATCGTAAGGAAATCGGTAGCAGACCGAAATGAGGATAGACCTGCATGCACCTTCTTCAAAGTATTTAGCTGGCGAAATTGACTGGAACTTGCTCCTGCGCGGGCCCTCACTGGCATCGAAAGTTCCGCGCATCCTCGCTGTCTCCGCTTCCCGAGTACTGGGCATGCTTGGGATAGGCGCAGAGCGGGCGGCTGCGCCCTGGGAACGCCTGCCCCGTTGCTATCACCGCGTCCGGTGCGGTTCCCTTCTCCACCCAATTCACGACGGCGCCCAACATATCGAAGCGATCGAGCGCCGGACCGCCGCCGCAGTGCGCCATTCCCGGCACCAGGAACAGTCGGCTCCATTCGTCCACCTTGTCCGCGCCGCCGTTGGCCGGGCCCAGTGATTGGTAGTAGTCGAGCGTGTCGAGCGCCGAGAACCACTGATCGCTGTCCCCATGGAAGAAGATCAGTTTGCCGCCATTGGCGGAGAAGGTCGACAGGTTCGTCGAGGCGGGTTCCACCAGCGGATCGCTTGCGTGGAGCGCCTCTTTGTCGACGTCCATCTCAGTCGCCGTTGGATATGGCCCGAAGAGCCCGTTATGGCCCATCGCCAGAAGCCCCGGCGCAAAACCAGTCATCGCGATCCCCGCATCGTATAGAAAGCCTGGATATACCTGTGCTCCGTACACGTTCTTCGGTCCCGCAAACGCCTTCTTGATCGCCGCAATTTTCTCGGGGGCGATGCACCCCTCACTTTGGCCGGCTTTGCAGGCCAGCACCGCGGGGTCGAAATCGCAGCCAAGCGGATCAAAGATCATTCCGTCAGCTACGCCATCTCGTACATCGCACGTCTTCATCAAGGTATCCATGAAGAACTTTCGCTCACTTGCCGAGAGGAGTTTCTCTATCTGCGGCTTGCCCGATTCGTCTTTGGGCGCTGCCTGGTTATAGGCCACCGGAATCCACTCGCCGATCGCGAGGTTGGACAGCCCCGTGCGCATCGCGGGATCCCCGACAACAATGCCGTTGAACACCGTGGGAAAACGCTGGGAGAGAATCATGCCTTCGCGCCCGCCGGTCGAGCAGCCGACGAAATAGGAATAGGCCGCGGGCTTCGCATAGTAGTGAGCGATGATCTGTTTCGACACTCCGGCGACTTCAGCATTGGCTTGATAAGCAAAATCCAGATAGGCCTGCTGATCGCGCATGAACGAGAAATCGAATCCGCCATTCTTCGCTTTGTGTCCGGTGTCCGTGCTGGCCACGGCGAAACCCCGCGCCAGAGCCGGCTTCTCCCCGGAGAAAGATGCTCCCAACGGATAGGCGACCACGCCGTTGCCACCGCCGCCCCCCTGCATCATGAAATCGCCGTTCCA
>Ga0326728_10006112_pt1 | contig 32915 bp, 31 predicted proteins | sample MB3enrmetagenome_FD_207602 | JGI IMG/M metagenome (GOLD analysis project Ga0326728, IMG submission 207602) | Lab enriched peat soil microbial communities from McLean, Ithaca, NY, United States - MB31MN | ecosystem: Environmental > Terrestrial > Soil > Wetlands > Peat | place: USA: New York... | reverse complement strand
TCTCCTCCAGCCGCAGTACCACCCGGCCCGCCGCCCCCCAAAGCTCCTCGCCAGGAAGTACACGCGGGAGAACCGAATACTTACGCTTGGAGACATCCATACCTCAGGCAGATGGTGCCCCTGCCGGATACCGCGCGTAACATCCAATACGCCTTGTTTCGCGAGGGACTTCAGGCCGAGTTTGACCTCGTGCGATTTGAAGCTCCCGTGGAGGATTGCTGTGCCACCGCGAACAAGATCGTTGCCGAGCAGAACGCCGAGGCATGGGACGAGCACTGCCGCGTTCCGGGGCTCCGCCCGATGGCCTCGGCGGATCAGGACCCGGACCAGCCGCGTGTGGACACGCCGCCCGCTGGGTTGCCGGCGCCCTGGTTCGATCCACAGTCCATTCGCAACGGGCTGGTGGCGGGCAGGACATCGAGCCACACGCCAGCTATTTGGATCGATGTGGAACGCGGTATCTTCTACTACCAGTACCACGACTAGTTCCGTAAGATTGCCATTGCGTCCACGGGTTTAGCAGAGGATTGACCGCCTCCGCACCCTGGAGTATTTTAGGGAGCAGGTGGGAGTCGTTCTTCCGGCAGAGATGTCTTGACGGGGGAGGAAAGCACTATGGTCTACCGCGGACACGTCAAAAGGGGAGTCGTGGTGTTCGAGACGGGAGCAGGATTGCCGGAGGGCACGGAGGTTCTCATTCAGCCTGCTCCGCCCGCCGAAGAGCCTCCTGCTGAGCGGCGGAGCCTGGCCGAGCAGTTTGCCGACGTTATCGGAACGGTGCCCGACCTGCCGTCCGACATGGCGGCACAACGCGATCACTATCTGCACGGAGCGCCCAAGCGATGACGCGCATCTTCGCCGACTCGTACTTCTTTTTTGCCATCCTCAATCCGCGCGACCCGGCGCACGCAAAGGCGATGGATTTCAGCCGGCAAAACCGCGGGCCGCTGGTAACGACCGCGTGGGTGCTCACCGAGTTGGCGGACGGGCTGGCGTCCACGCCGCGCCGGCAGGCGTTTCGCCGGGTGCTGGAGGACATCGAGGCGAATCGGGCGAACCTGGTCGTGCCGGCCAGTGCGGAGACGTTCGAGAAAGGGGTAGAGTTTTATCACGCCCGGCCAGACAAGCAGTGGTCACTGACAGACTGCATTTCCTTCCTCGTCATGTCGGAGGAAGGGATCACCGAGGCTCTGGCCGCCGACCATCATTTTGAGCGAGCGGGATTCAAGGCCCTGCTCTCCTAAACCGTGGGTCGCAGGTTCGAATCCTGCCAGGCGTACTGGCACGGGGAGGTTGGGCGGCATGGAGAGGGAACCTCTGGTGATCGTCGTGGCGGGAGATGCGCGGGCCCGCCGCAGCTTGGCGGCGCGGGTCAAAGGGCTGGGGCTGGCGGTGAAGTTGTGCCACTCGGCCGAGGAGTTCTTTGCGCTGACCGCGCCGGCCGGTGGCGGGTGCATCTTGCTGGATGTCTCGCAGCCGGCGGACCTGGAACTGCTGCTGCGGCTCGGCCCGGCGGAAGTCCACTTGCCGGTTGTGGGCATTTCCGACGGGGCGGGCGTTCCGACCGCCGTCGAGGCGATGAAACTCGGGGCGCGGGATTTCTTGGAGGCGTCCTGCCCGGACCGGCGGCTGGCCAAGGCCCTGGACGACGGGCTCCGCTGGGAGGCGGAACATCGGCGGCAGATCGCCCTGGTCGAGCGGATCCGGCGACGGCGAGACTTGCTGAACCCCGGCTGCCGCCAGGTCCTGGAGCTGATCGTGGCGGGTCGCTCGAACTGCGAGATGGCCGAGGAACTCGATTTGAGCGTCCGCGCGGTCGAAGAGCGGCGCGGCAAGGTCATGCGGACCATGCGGGCGCGGTCGCTGGCCGAGTTGGTCCGCCTGGCACTGACCGCCGACGGCGGAGGGCCGAGCGCCGCCAACGGCCGAAATGGATGAGAATCGGCGGCTAAATAAGCTTGCGTGATCCTGGGAATTTCGGCCGTGTACCACTGCTTGGAACAAGCAGTGCCAAACCCGCGGGGCACACTGCTTCTGCGAAGCAGTGGCACACGGAAATCTCCCCGGGATCGTGCAAGCTCATTTATTGGATGAAACCGATGTTTTTCAAGCTGGTCTGAATGCCGCCCCACATGCCGCCCGTGCCCGAGCCCAACGCGGCGACGGCCGTAATCAACACCATGAGGATCAGCGTCAGGATGACCGCATACTCGACCGACGTAACGGCCGCGTCCTCGGCAAGAAAGCGAGTCGCCGGGCTCGGACCACGGTCTGGCTCAGGTGGGCTTTTCACGGTTGCGCGGCCGAAAAGACAATGGAATATCTCGCTCTTAAGCCTAGGTTGCTCTCGGCCGACGTGTCGCAGCAGCCTGAAGGAAGGGGGAAAAGCAGGCGGCGTGCCCGCCCCGGGCGCCACGAACATGCCGGTCGTGCCGATCGTGCCGGCTGGGGTGGGACCCCTCCACATCAGGAACGCTGACCTGCCAAGTCCCGTTGCCGCCGGGCCTCGTAGAACAGCACGGCGGCGGTGGCCGAGACGTTCAGGCTGTCGGCCGACCCGCGCATCGGCAGCCGCACGGCGCGGATGTCCGCGGCCGACCAGAGCGGCGTGAGCCCGGTGGCCTCGCTCCCCAGCACGATGGCGGTGGGGCGGCAATAATCGGGCTCGGTGTATGGCAGCGACCCGTCCACCCGCGCCGCCAGGATCTGCAACCGCTGGAGCCGCAGCCAGGCGAGCACGTCGCGGGCGGTGGACTGGCAGATGCCCAGCGTGAAGATTGTCCCCAGGCTGGCGCGGATGGCGTTGGGGTTCCAGAGATCGGTCCGCGGGTCGGCCACCACGAGGGCGGACAGTCCGGCGGCGTCGGCACTGCGCAGGACGGCCCCGACATTGCCGGGCTTCTCGACCCCCTCCAGAACGGCCAGCAGCGGCTGCCCGGGCAGCGTAAGGTCGTCCAGTTTGCGCTGGGGCATGTCGGCCACCGCCAGCACGCCCTCGGCCCGCCGGCCGAAGGCCAGCTTCTCGAATACCGGCTCGGCGAGCCGCAGGACCTCCGCGCCCGTCCGGGGCAGGCCGTGCACGAGCCGCTGCGACTCCTCGCTGCGGCACAGCGATTCGCACACGAAGACCTCGCGGAGCCGGACGCCGGCGGCGATGGCCCGGCCCAGCTCGCGGACGCCGTCGATGAGGATCCGCCGCTGCCCTTGCCGATATCGGCGGTTGCGGAGCCGGGCCGCGTCTTTCACACGGGGGTTGTGCAGGCTGGTGATGATCGGCATGGTGTGTCTCCCCTCTCCCTTCGGGAGAGGGGCAGGGGGTGAGGGCTGCTGGGGCCCGTGATGGCTCATCAACTCCTGGCTCTCCCTTACCCCGGGCACCATCGTAGATGGTCGCTCCCGGAGGGAGAGGGGACTATCGTCTCCCACCGCAGCATGGCGCCGCTGGGCAGTTCCCGCCCGTCCGCAGTCCGCAGCACGAGTGGCCCGGCCGTGATCCGGCCGGACTGGCCGAGGGCCTCGACCACCAACTCCCGCAGGCGTGAGGCAGAGAAGCCGGGCGTGTGGCACGTCAGCAGCATGAACTGCCGCTGGGGGCCTGTCAACCGGCCGCACAATTCCAGCAGCCGCGCGAGATGCTGCGCCAGCCGCCAGACCTCGCCGTGCGGGCCGTGGCCGTAACTGGGCGGGTCCAAGATGACCGCGTGGTAGCGGTTGCCGCGGCGGATTTCGCGGCGGACGAACTTTGCGACGTCCTCGACGAGCCAGCGAATGGGGGCCCCGGCCAGGCCGGAAGATGCGGCGTTTCGCCGGGCCCAGGCGACCATGTTCCGCGCGGCATCGACGTGCGTGACTTCCGCCCCCGCCGCGGCCGCCGCCAGCGTGCTCGCGCCCGTATAGGCGAAAAGGTTCAGCACGCGGACTTGTCCCCTTGCCTCGCGCAGCTGCTCGGCAATCCAGTCCCAGTTCCCGGCCTGCTCGGGAAACAGGCCCACTTGTCCCAGCGCCGTTGGCCGGACCTCCAGCCGTAGCGGCCCGTGGGCGATCGTCCAGTGCCGGGGCAGCTCGCGGCGGAAGGTCCAGGTGCCCTCGTCGGCATCGGTGCGGTCGAATCGGGCGTCGGCTTTTTCCCACGCCGCGGGGTCCGCCGGCGGGACGTGTTCGGCTGCCGGACAAGGCCGGTCGAGCGTCACGTCGCCGAAGCGCTCCAACCGCCGTCCGCGGCCGAAGTCCAACAGCTCGTATTGGTCTGATGTGAACATTTCGTGGAGGACACCCCGCGGCCCAGGGGGCGGCATGTGGCCAACGACCGATAGGCTGGTATACCACTCCACGGTTGGAATTCAACCGTGCTCTGGCTGGAAACCGAGCACGTCAACCCTGCTCGGTGCCTCGCGGGCTCCGCCGTGGGCCTGTCTTTCGATGGGGGCGATAGCCGGCGGTGGGCCGGGCTGGCGGCGTGACTTTTCGCGGCGGCGGGGCGGGCCGATCCGGGGGCTTACGCCCCCGGCTCAACTCACGCCCCCGGCTCAACTCACGCCCCCGGCTCAACTCACGCCCCCGGTTCGCTTCCCGCGGCGGCCGGGTGGGAACCAGGCAATCGGGCCCGTCGCCCACCAGGTCCAGCCGGCCGGCTAGCTGGAGGGCCTCGCGGACGTCGCCATCGTTTTCGGGCTTCCAGAACTGCAGCAGCGCCCGCTGCAACCGCCGTTGGTGGGCCCCGCGGGGCACGTAGACCGGCTGGCCGCTATCCGGGTCCGTCTCGGCATAATACATGCACGCGGCTGGGTCCATCGGCAAGGGGATGAAGTCCTGGACCTTGTCCGGCCGGTATCCGCTCCGTTTGAGGAACACCGCCAAGTGGATCATGGCCGCCAGATCGCAGCCCGGGTGCCCGGCCATGAAATAGGGCATCAGGTGGATTTGCTGGCCCGTTTCGGTCGCCGCCTGCCGGAATACCTGCTCGAAGGCGGTGAATGCCGCGACGCCCGGCTTGTGCATCTTGGAAAGCACGCGGGGATCGACGTGCTCGGGGGCCACTTTCAGCAGGCCGCCGGTGTGGTGCTCGGCCAGCGTGCGGATGTAAGCGGGGTCCCGCGCGGCCAGGTCCATCCGCACGCCCGAGGCGATGAACACCTGGCGGACGCCCGGCTGCCGGCGCGACTCGCGCATCAATTCCAACAGCGGCCCGTGGTCGGTCACGAGCAAGCGGCAGATGGCCGGCCAGAGGCAGCTTGTGCGGCGGCAGGCCTGCTGGGCCTCCGGCGCGCCGCAGTGCATGCCGTACATGTTGCCGGTCGGGCCGCCCAGGTCGCTGATGATGCCGGACGAGCCCGGTTGGGCCGCCACGCGGCCGACCTCCGCCAGCACGGAGGGCAGGCTGCGGCTCTGGATGATCTTCCCCTGGTGGGCCCCCAGCGAGCAGAACGAGCATCCCCCGAAACAGCCGCGGACGATCTGGATGGAATCCTTGACCACCTCGTAGGCCGGAATCTTGCGGCGGCCGTAGGCGGGGTGCGGCCGCCGGGTGAACGGCAGACCATAGATGCGGTCCATCTCGGACTCGGTCAGCGGCCAGGCGGGCGGGTTCACAACCACCGCTTCCCGGCCGTGGTACTGCACCAGTCGCCGGGCGTTGTAGGGGTTGGTCTCGCCCAACAGGAGGCGGGTCATCGCCACAAACGCCCGCTTGTCCCCGGACACCTCCTCGTAGCTGGGCAGCAGGAGGGTATCGGCCTGCGTACCGGCCAACGGCGCCTCGCTGGCCCCAAGCCGGTAGGCCGTGCCGCGGACGTCGCGGATCTGGCGGACCGGCTCGCCGGCCGCCAGCCGCTCGACGACCTCCAGGAGCGGCCGCTCGCCCATCCCGTAGATCAGCAGGTCGGCCTTGGCGTCCAGGAGGATGCTGCGGCGGACCTTGTCGCTCCAATAGTCGTAATGGGCCAAGCGGCGGAGGCTGGCCTCGACGCCGCCGGCGAGCACGGGTACGCCTTTGTGGGCCTCGCGGGCCCGTTGGCAATAGGCCAAGGTGGCCCGGTCCGGCCGAGAGCCGATCTGGCCGCCGGGACTGTAGGCGTCGTCGTTGCGGACCTTGCGGCTGGCCGTATAACGGTTCAGCATCGAGTCCATGTTGCCTGCGCTGACGGCAAAACACAGCCGGGGGCGGCCGAAAGCCTGCCACGCACGACAGGTGTGCCAATCCGGCTGGCTGAGGATCGCCACGCGGTAGCCCTCCGCCTGCAAGACCCGCCCAAGCAAGGCCATGGCAAAGCTCGGATGGTCCACGTAGGCGTCGCCGGTGACGAAGACCACGTCCACGGCGTCCCAGCCGCGGGCTGCGACCTCCGCGGGGGTCATGGGCAGGGGGTCGGCCGGTGAAGATCGGTGGCGGCGGGCAGACATGGAGGTATCCGGAGTGGCGGATACCATATTATAAGGGCGGGAGGCTGGCGGGTGGGGCCTTGGGTCGTGAGCCGGGCTCAAGAAGCCAAGACCCAAGACCTAAGACTGAGCAGTTACCGCAGCGGGTTGCCCTGCGGCTGGTCTGGAGTGTCGCTTGCGGGGCCCTCATGGGCCACCAGGCGAAGCGACATGGCCGACCCTTGATTGTTCTGCGAAGCGCTCTCGGGGCTGAGGAAACGCGGCGGGTCGCTGGCTGCCCCGCTCATGAGGAGTTGCGGCGGCCGGGGCGCCTGGCGTTGCGACACTCTTGAGACCTCCTGCAGAGCCTCGCGAACCTGCTCGTAGCTCTTGGCCGCCCGGGCCTTGGCGTCGTCTTGGGAGGAACCGTCCTGATCGCCGGGAAGCCCGCTCTGGGGCGAGGGCTTGTCGATTTTCTTGGGGGGGGCCGGCATTTCGCCCGGCCAGGGCATGTCATCGCCTCGCGGGCCGCCTGGAGCGACCTTTGGCGGCAAGGGAGCCATTTCGGCGGCGCGGGGCAGTTGGGCTGGTGCCGTCTGGGCATCGAGCTTCCCCGGGGCTGTAACGGTCTCGGTTTCCGGCTTTTTGGGGACTGCCGTCTCGCTTGCCGGCTTCTTGGGGACCGCCGTCTCGGGCTCCGGCTTCTTAGGGGCGGGCGTCATCTCGGGCTCGGGCTTTTTGGGGACCGGGGTCGCCTCGGGCTCGGGCTTCTTGGCGGCCGGCGCCGTCTCGGTCTTGGGTTTCCCGGCGGCGTCGGTCGATAGCACCCCCGACTGCCCAGCCCGGCATCCGTTGTCGCCTCCGCAGGTTCCTGTCGAGCAATAACAACAACCGCAACAAGGGCAACAAGCGGTACACGATTGGCAGGTATCCGCACTGCCACAGGTACCTCCGGACGTGCCGAAGAGACGTTGTAACAGCGGGCACCTGGCCCCCGTGCAAGCATTGTCCGACGAGGCACACCCGCCGCCGGCCAGAAGCAACAGTCCCAGTCCCACGGCAATCCACGCTCCACTGCCCACCTTGCGTGTCATGGCGATCACCTCTCTTCACCCCAAGAATTCGCCAAAAGTGTTACCTTCCATACGGTCGGCACAACCGTTACATCCGTTACAACACAACCTGGGCGAGCGAGGTCACTTTCTTGCGCGGGGGGTGCGGTGGTAACGGTCGGGAAGACCTGGCAGAATGCGCAAAATCTGCGGGGCAACGCCGCGCTTGCGTTCCCTGGCCGACTGTCATAAAATGGACCGTGGTGAAGTCCGTCGGGTCCAGCGGCGGTGGGCACTGGGGCAGGTGGTTTTCAGCTCATTTGGGAGTGAGTGTCATGCAGAGGTCCAGGTTGTTATCCGCAGTTCTGGGGGGCGTCGTGGGGATGGGACTGCTGGCGGCTGGCGGCACGGCGTGGGCACAGCAAACCAGCCACACTACCTCCCACACGAAGACCAAGACCAAGACCGAGTCGTACATGGTCATCGAGGCGAGTACCGAGCCATTCGCACGTCGGCCCTCAAAGACGAGAAGAAACGGGTCGAGACAGACTACAAGAAGGCTCTGGATCTGTGGCAGGATGAGGTCAAGGTCGATTCCAAGGCCAAGAAGCCGGCCAAACTGACCGTTACCGTGAAGAAGAGTGGCTTCAAGACCCAGAAAGGAGCCGACGAGTACCTTGCCAAGCTCAAGGAGGAAGATCAAGAGGCTGGCAAGGACAGCAAGGACAGCAAGAACACCAAAGAGGGCAAGGAGAGCACGGACCCCGCCGGCAAGAAGGTGGTCTTCTGATTTGCTAATTGGGCCGCGCGAAACCGCGCGCGGCTGCCCACCAGGCCAGCAGTTTCATCACCAGTCGGGCGGCCGTCGGGTCGCAACCGGGCGGCGCCGCCGAAGGAACGAACTCGACCACGTCGGCCCCCACCCAGCGGCAGCGCCGGGCCGCCGCCACCGCAGCCAAGACGTCCATCGTCTGCTTCCACGTCAGACCGCCCGGCTGCGGTGTTCCCGTGCTCGGCAGGACGGCCGGATCCAGCCCGTCGACGTCGATCGTCACGTACACCTTGCCTTCCAGCCCGCTGAGGGTCGCGAGCAGCTCGGGCCATCGCGCGGCGAGTTGGTGGGCGTAGAAGGTGACGATCCGCTCGGCGGACCGCGCCAGGTCATACTCGGACCGCGACAGGCTGCGGATGCCGATCTGCACCAGCCGGCACCCGCGCTCCCAGAGCCGCCGCATAACGGTGCCGTGCGACCAGCGGCGGTTGTCGAGCCGGTCGATCAGGTCGGCGTGGGCGTCGATCTGCACGATCGTCAATTCCGCGGGTTCCTCGACCAGGCCGCTGGCTACGCCGTAAGTGGCCGTGTGCTCGCCGCCCAGCGCGACGAGGAACTTCGGCCCCAGCCCGGCAACGTGCCGGCGGACGGCCTCGAGGTAAAGCGGCACGTCGTCGGCCGAGGCCGGCTCAGCCGGCGCGAACGGCGGCAGCGTGTGCAGCTTGGGGCGCTGGGCAAAGTCGATCAGCGTTTCCTCGTCGAACAGCTCGATCTGCCGGCTGGCTTCGAGGATCGCCCGGGGGCCTCCCTGCGTGCCAGTCCCATACGAAACCGTCTTCTCCAGCGGCAGCGGCAAGATCAGTGCGTCGGCCTGCTCGATGCCGACGGGCTCCAGGCCGAGGAACTGCGGGAAGGTAAGCGACATGGAGAGAGGGGGCGGCAACCGCCATTGCCTCGCGGCGGCCTTGGGTCTTGGGTTTTGGGTCTTGGGTCCTGGGCTCGAAAACCAAGACCAAAGACCTAAGACCCCTTCCCGCGGCTTTCCAGCACGGCAGTGAGCAAGAGCGGCCAGGCGATGGTGGCGTCGGTGTGGACCTCCGCGAACCGGCCGCCTTCCTCAACGCTGAGGAACTTGCCCCAGGAGACGCCTTCCGCATAGGTGCAGCCGCTCAGGCCGCCCCAGTGGGCCGGCTCGGGGCACAGCCTCACGGCATACTGGAAGCGCGGGACGGGTAGCTTCAAGTCCAGCCGCATGTTGAGCACGTCGTTGAACGGGCCGACCTGCTGCGCCCAGTTGCGGGGCACCCCGCCGCCGACCGTGAAAATGCCCAGCCGCTTCGCGCGGTGGATCCGCCGCGTGTAGTCGAACAGGTCCAGAAACGGGTTCAGCGGCGGCGGCGCGGCGGCGAAGAACTCTTCCGGATTGCAGGCCCCGTGCGTCTCGCCGCGCGAAGAGACGGCGAATTGCCGGGCCAGAAAATGCGCGGCCACGTCGAGCCCCAGCTCCGAATCGGTCAAGGCCGGCACGTAGACCGGAACCCCGCGCTGGAAGGCGACGCCCAGCACGCTGGGCATCCGGCCCTCTTCGACCAACTTCCGCCCGATCTGGCGGTTGAGCTGCCAGGAGCCGCAGGGCTGCGACCAGTCGACACCCTCCAGGGCCCGGCCGACCAGTTGCTGCGCGTCCCACAGGTTGGCCTCCATCTCGAGGGTGTCGTAGACCCGGTTGTACCCCCACTCGTAAAGCTGTTTGTCGGGGACTTGCGGATCGTGCTTGTAATGCACGCAGCCGAGGGCCTCGGACAACCCGTGGGCCATGACGGCGCCCGTGGAGACGATCAGGTGGGCCAACCCGGCCTCGATCATCCGGCAGAGCACGAGGTCCATCTTGGCTACAGTCATTGCGCCCGAGATGGTGACCACGATCGTACACTCGGGGTCGTCGGCCATGGCCCGCAGCACGTGGTAGGCCTCGCCCAACTCCCGGCCGCCAAAGGCGGTCTTGGCCATCTGCTCCAGCATGTCGGCCAGTCCGGCCGTCGGCCCGGGAGCGAGGGATTTCAGCGGTTCGAGCCCGTCCGCTCGACCATCGTGCAACTCGCGCGCCATGATGCGACTCCGGGCTTGGCTGGGCGCCCTGGGACAACACCATTTCAGGGGCCCAACCGTCCATTGTCAAGGTGACCGGGAAGAAAAAGCCGGCGGCCCGAGCGACTGGCAACCGCGGCTCCACGGCAAACGCCTCGCGGTTGTACACGTGCAGGCAAGAAAAAGCCAGCGGCCTGAGCGACTGGCGTTCAGGCCGCTGGGATCATCGTAAAGGAGACGGCTCAAGCCCGGATCGGGACCGGGCTGTGAACCGCTTGCTTAGCTCCTACTTCGTCGGAGCCGGCGCTGGGGGCGCGACCGGGGCCGGAGCCGGGGCCGGGGCGGGGGTGCTAACGGCCGGGGCGCTGACGGCCGCGGCGCAGCAGGCCGGGGCCTCGCAGCAGGCCGGGGTGCAGCAGCACTTCGGAGCGCAGCAGCACTTGGGGGCCTTGCAGCACTTGCACTTGCAGCACTTGGGGGCCTTGCAGCAGCACGGCTCGCAGCAGGCCGGAGCCGGAGCGCAGCACTTGGGGGCCTCGCAGCAGGCCGGAGCGCAGCAGCACTTGGGGGCCTTGCAGCACTTGCACTTGCAGCACTTGGGGGCCTTGCAACAGGCCGGAGCGCAGCACGGCTCGCAGCAGGCAGGCTGACAGCAGGCCACGGCACATGCCTTTGGCGCTTCGCAGCAGGCCGGCGCATCCGCCAAGCTCGCTCGCGCGACTGCGACAACGGCCAGCAGGGCCGCCGCCGACAACAGGATACGACGCTTCATGGGAGGTACTCCTTGTTAGGAAAGACCCAGTGGGAATTTACGCAAACTAGCGTAAACAGGGGTTTAGGGCCCAATCTAACGGTTGCTATCGTCGCCTTCGGCTGCGATTTCTTAACCAGACACCCCGTTTTCTCCAGAGAACGTAGCCCACGAGGCCACATGTATCGACCCTGCCTTCTTTGACGGCGGTACCAATCATTCGCCCTTGAATCGCAATCCCTGCTGTGGGTACAAGTCTCCCTCTGACCCCGCATCTGCGGCCTCCTTTGGCTAAAGGGACGAGGGTGGCAACGGCCTCTTCTGCTAGCCGCGACCATACAACCGCTATTTTCGCTACGGGTGTGACGGACCGACCACCGTCGGCAACTAACTCTCGGGACGCCCCGTGGACCTTTCTCAGTGGACCGACGAAGAACTGGCCGCCGCGGCTGCCCGGGAGAGCTCGGACGGGCCGGCCTTTGTGGGCCTGGTGGACCGTTTTCGCCAGCGGGTGTGGCGGATTTGTTTTCGCCTGCTGGGTAACGAGGAGGACGCCAGCGACGCCGCTCAGGAGGTCTTTTTGCGGTTGTTCTTGCACCGCGGCCGCTTTGCCGGCCGGTCCAAGTACGCCACCTGGGTCTACTCGGTGGCGCTGCGGACCTGCCTGGAGATGCGGCGGAGCCGTGGCCGGCGGCGGCGGCACGAGAACCTCTCGGCGGAGCCCGGCTGGGAGGCCCGCCAGCCGGCCAAGCCCGCCAGTCCGCCCGGCCTGGCCCTGGACCTGACAGAGATGCTGGAGACCCTCGACGAAGAGGATCGCGCCTTGCTCATCCTCAAGTACGCCGAAGGCTACGAGTACGACGAGCTGGCGGCGATCGCCGAGCTATCGGTTTCCGCGTGCAAGATGCGGATCAGCCGGGCTCGCCAGGAACTGCAATCTCGCTACAACGAGTCCACCCCGCAGAACCCGTAGACTGCTAACGGTGGAAAATGACACGAGCCTTTCAGTATTACTTAGGGTGGCGGTCGCTTCCCGCCGCTGGGCGTATAAAGCCATGAAGGATTTCCTGGACCAACTCGCTGAGCTGGAGGTCCGCGATCCGCCGCCGGAGTTCGACCGCCGGCTGCACGAGCGGCTGAACCGCTCGCTGGCGGTCCAGCACGTGGTGGAACTGCTGACGGGGGCGATTCCCTGGGCGATGCTGCATTTCCTGCACGCCGTGGGGGCGCTGGCCGCATTCAGCCTGACCGGCAAGTTCGACCAGGACCGCCGCAAGCCGGAGTAGCCGCCGGCGGCTTCGCCGGGCCCCTATCCCCTTATCCCCTTATCCCCTTATCCCCTATTCCCTTATCCCCTGACTTCTGTGACGCGCGGCGGCCCGCCGGCAACAGAACCGTTGGAGGCCGATTCCTACGGCCTCGACCCTTCGGTCTGCTGTCCTCAATCCTACGAAAGGAGCAAAACTATGGCAGACGTTACGACAATGTTGGATGCATCCAAGAACGCGGTGGCCGAAACCACCAAGGCGGTGCTCGACAGTTCCGCCCAATTCGGGGACCAGTTCGCCCATTATGCGCTGGGCGTAGTGGAGATGCTGGCAATTGTAGTGGTGGGCTACATCGTTTCCCGGCTGGTCGCGCGGGTGTTCACCAAGCTGAGCGAGAAGCTCGGTCTCCAGACTGCGGCCGAGCGGAGCGGCCTGGCCGAGTCGATGCGGCACACCGGCATCCAGCGGAGCGTTCCGGCCATCGTCGGCACGCTCGTGTTTTGGCTGTTGATGTGCGTGTTCATCATGGCGGGGTTCAACATCCTCGGGCTGAAGGTGCTCTCGGATGCGATGGGCCGCGTGGTGGATTATATTCCCAATCTGCTCGTGGCCACGGTGGTCGTAGTGGTTGGCTTGCTTGTGGCCAGCTTCCTTCGCGGCCTGGTCGCCACCAGTGCCGACCGGCTCGGCATCTCCTACGCCGAGCGGCTGGCCGCCGGCTGCTACTACATCCTGGCCCTGCTGACGTTCATCGCGGCGTTCGGCCAGCTCAAGCTCACCTTTCCCTTGCTGAACGAGTTGATCATGATCGCCTGCGGCGGGCTGGCGCTGGGCTTCGGCCTGGCGTTGGGCCTGGGCGGCCGCGACGTGATGGCCGGCATCTTGGCCGGCTATTACCTCCGCCAGCGACTGGCTGCCGGCGACCACGTCCAGGTGGCCGGCATGGAAGGCACCGTCCGCGAGGTGGGGCCGGTCGCCACGGTCATCGAGACGGACGAGACCGGGCTGCTGAACCGGCACACCGTCCCGAACACCAAGATGCTCAACGAGGCCGTCCGCTAAGGCGGCCGATCGCTGAGAGCACGATTGTCAAGCCCCGAGGCCGCGGCAGGCGGTCGCGGGGCTCTTTCCATATTCTTGTTCCATCACATGACCAGAGTGGCACTTGCGAACGCAAGCGAGATGCGGCAGAATGGGGCCGGTCGAGGTATGGAAGCCGATGCGCTCTGCCGCAGCAGCCGAGTCGCCCCATGTCAGCCGACCTCGTGACGATCGCCACCTTTGCCGAGCCCGCGGAAGCCACCTTGGCCCGGGGCGTCCTCCAGCAAGAGGGCATCCCCTGCTATCTCGAGGGTGAGGAGGTGATCGCGGCCCTCTGGCTGCTCGGAAACGCCACCGGCGGCGTCAAGTTGCAGGTGCCTCGGGAGCACGCCGAGCGGGCAGTGGCCATCCTGGAGGACGCCGCGCCGCAGCACGAGGAGCCTGGGACGGCAGAGCCGGAGCCGGCGGACTTCGAGGCGGAGGCCGCCGATGACGCGGAGGCCGGCGAGGCGCGGGAAACTGATCCGGGCGATGCGCTGGCCGTCCGCGCGTTTCGAGCCGCCGTCCTCGGCATCTTCATCTTGCCGCCGTTGGTTTCGCTCTACTCGATGTGGTTGCTCCTGCGGCTCTCGCGCAACGAAAAGCCGTTGAGCACTTTGGGCACCTGGAAATACTCGCTGGCTTGGGCTGTTAACCTGCTCGTGTGCGGATTCATCGTGGTGTTGGTTCGCATGATCTGTCGTTCGTAAGAAATGGGTGGGACTTGTACCTCGTCCCACCCTACGATCGCTACGCCAGCGTGCGGTCGTAGTTGAAGCGGAAGGGCCGGCGGCCATCTTGCCGAAGGCCGTGCCAATCGCCCGGCGGGTCGTCCGACCCGACCAGGTCGACGACCAGATGGCGGACGCGGATCTGCTCGTTGTCCAGGTCCCGCAAGTCGAACGGCTCGACGGGCCGGAAGACCGTCAGGCCCTGCTCCACGGCCGGCCGCAGCCGCACGCCGCGGCGGTCCTCGAAGACCCGGCCCAGCGACGACTCCGGCAGCCCGGCACGCGTGGTCACCAGCGGCGGCCGTCCGAAGACCAGCAACGAGCACGGGGCCGGGCAATGGGCCGTCAGCTCCTCCAACTGCCGCCGATCCGCCTCCGGCGAGAGGGTGACCGAGCGGATGCCGGCCTCGCGGAGCACCCTGGCCGCCAGGCTGTTCAAGACGGGCAGTCCCGGTCCGCCCTCCATCCGCACGTCCGCTTGCCGGGCCAACTGCCAGCCGCCCCAACTGTTGACCTCTACCGCCACCCGGGCCGCCTTGCACGCGGCCACGAGCCGCCGGATGCGCGGCAGATCGTCCTCGAAAAAGACCTGCGGCAGGGCCACCACGATCCCCGCTTTCGTGCAAGCTTCCAGCAGCCGCTCGAGCGTTGCGGCGGTCACGCCTTCGACAACGATCTCCTGCGGCTGCGCCTGCCGCAGGAAGGCCCGCACCGCCCGGGCGTCCAGCCGGGCCCGGTCGGGCTTGTCCCCCAAGCGGCGGCGATTGGCTTGGTGCGGCGCGCTCTTCTGGAGGACGGCCTCGACGGCCGGGGGCAGCTCGACCCGCACGGCGTCGGCCGGCCCTTTCCGCGCCTGGCGGATGGCTGCCGCGATGCGGCCCATCAAGGCATTGACCGCCCGGGGAACCATGAGGAACTCGGGGGCGTTGCTCGACGCCTCCCGCAGGTCGAAGCCCTGGATGGGCCCGGCACCGAGCAGCTCGAAGACGTGGCCGATAGGTATCGCCTTGTGGGCGCGGCGGACGACCGTCTTCGGCACCGTCCACTCGACGGTCCACCCCTCGCACTGGAAGCGGCAGACGATACCGCGGGGCTCGACCTGGATCGAGAAATCGTAGCTGGGGCCGGCGGTATCTTCGCTTGCGGCTTCACACGAGGACGAAGCCACCGCCGCGCCGAGCGAGTCGGACGGCGCCCCGGACGCCACGCGGCCCGACTCGCCGGTAAGCTGCTCCCGGCGGCCGTCGAGGTAATCACAGGTCACGGCCCGACCGGTGTAGGCGCCGAGCTGGGCCGCTTGCGCCAGAAGATCATCGCCGGCATCGGGTCCCCCCGACGCAGTCGGGGGGCTTTCCTCCAGATTCTGCATGGCCCCGCGGTAGAGCCGGACGGCCCGGCCGACCCATTCGGCATTCTTCAGGCGGCCTTCGATCTTTAGCGCCGTCACGCCGGCCCGGCGGAGGTCGTCCAGCCGGCCCGCATACGCCAGATCGTGCATCGAGAGCGGCGTGCCGGCGGGCTCAGAGCCGATGCTCCAGGGCACGCGGCAGGGGCTGGTACACGTGCCGCGGTTGCCGCTGCGGCCTCCCGCCCAACCCGAGAGCAGGCAACGGCCCGAGACCGAAAAACACATCGCCCCTTGCACGAAGACCTCCGTCCGCACGCCGGGATCGGCGGAGGCCGCCGCGATCTCGGCCAGCGTCAGCTCGCGGGCCAGCACGACGCGGTGGGCGCCGAGCCGGCCGGCTGCCGCCACATCCGCGCTGTTGGTCATCGAGGTCTGCGTGCTGAAATGGAATTCCAACTCGGGATACTGCGGTCGCAGGGCCAAGAGGGCCGGATCGCGGACCAGCACCGCGTCGACGCCGCACTGCCGGGCGAGTTCCAGGATGCGGGCTGCCTGCCCAAGCTCCCGCTCGGCCAGGTCGATATTCAGCGTCAGATACGCGCGGGCCGCATGGGCATGGACGGTCCGCACCGCGTCGGCCAGCTCATCCTGGCGAAAATTGCGGGCCGCGCGGCGGGCATTGAGCGTGGTCAACCCGAAGTAGACCGCCCCCGCCCCGGCCTCCAGGGCCGCCTCCAGCGCCGCCCGGTCCCCCGCCGGGGCCAAAAGCTCCAAGGAATTCTCGCTCATCTGCCGGTCCACTGAGTCGAGTCATTCTATCCGCGATTGGCTCACGATGCGAACAGCGCCAACTGCCGCTTGGCGGCGGGCGGCGGGGTCCAATGGTCGGCGAAGTTGCACGAGCCGGCCGGCAGGTCCGGGTTTTTGCAGCCGCAGACGTGGACCGCGATAGCGTACTGAGCGGCGATGGCCGTCAGCCAGTCGTAGATTCTGCGGCGCCGCGCGGCCGGCAGGGCCAGGACGAGCGACTGTCCACCTGGGAGCACGAGCCGCTTGCCATGCTCGAAGGCCGCCCGGAGCCGCCGAAGCCTGCGGGACCGCCCAAGCGCGTTCCGCAGCGAGCCCAAGACGGCCGGCCGCAGAAACAGCGTGCTGGCCGAGAGTTCCCGCACGCCCGCCGCCGCCAAGGCCGCACACAGGGCGTGCAGGGCGTCGGGGTCGTCGGTTGCGCCGGGCAGGATCGGGTCCAACCGGGCCCGGGTCGCCACGCCGTGGGCCAACAGTTCCCGAATCTGCCGCAGCCGGGTCTTGGGCGAGGCCGCGCCGGGCTCCACCAGCCGCGCCAGTCTCCGCTCGGGCGTGATTATGCCGATCTCCACCCGCACCAGCGGCGCATGGGCCGCCAAGAGGTCAATGTGCCGCTTGGGAATCCTCCCTTTGGTCAGCAGGACCACGCCAATCCCGCGCCCCAGCACCAACTCCAGCACGTCGTAGGCCAAGTCGAGAACTTCGGGCACCGGCTGGAATAAGTCGCTGGATGGGCTGAACGAGATGGCCAGCGGTCGGCGGCGCCTGCAGTCCAGCTCGCAGCGGAGCTTCTCCAGCAGGTTGGCGTAGAGCACGACCCGGCCGGGGCCGGGGTGGCAGCGGTAGCCTTGTGCGTAGCAGTACACGCATTGGTGCGCGCAGCCTGCCGTCAAGTTGACGGTCGCCATCCCCGCCATGCAGGGGAGTTTCGATGGCACCAGGACCCGGGTTTTTCGGCTGGCAAGCAGGATTTCCATGGCGATGGCCTAACGTCTCCCCTCTCCCTCCGGGAGAGGCACCCGCGACCGCACTTCGCGTGGTGCCCGGGGGTGAGGGCTGGGCGGATCGGTATACCTCTCTGTCCATTTTACTGAACGCATGAACAGAAAGCAAGTGCCCTGGAATGGTCCGGAACCGGGCGCAGGGTGGCCCTGGTGAGTAGCGGCGGGGGCCGTGTGCCGCTGCCTGTGCCAAGCACTGACACACACGGGTGCTAGTCCCCAAGCCAAATCCCGCGTCCTCAACCCCTACCGGTTGCGGGCGGGTTCGCGGGCGACCGCCAGCGCGGCGCCGAGCATGGCGTCGTCCTTGGCCGGCAGGCCGCCGTCCACGGGTCGGGCCGCCTGGTGTACCAGCACGTCCGGCTCGACGCCCACGCGGCTGTAGGGTCGCCCGCTGGGCGAGTAGAACTTGGCGGTCGTCAGCCGCACGCCCGAGGTGGAATTCTCCAGCGGGAAGATGCCCTGCACCGAGCCCTTGCCGTAGCTCCGCACGCCGACGGTCACGCCGCGGTGATGGTCGCGGATCGCGCCGGCGAAGATCTCCGCCGCGCTGGCGCTGTCCTGGTCGATCAGCACGGTCAGCGGCACGCGCCAAACGCCTTCCTCGTGGGCGGTGTAGGTGAAGTCTTCCTGCGGGCTGCGGCCGTGCGTGGAGACGATGACGCCCCGGTCCAGGAAGAGGTTGGCCACTTCGACGGCGGTCACCAGCAGCCCGCCGGGGTTGCCGCGGAGGTCCACGATCAGGCTGCGCATGCCCTCGCGGTGCAGCCGCCACAGGACGTTCTCCAGGTCGCGCCGCGTGGTCCGCTGGAAGCAGGCCAGGCGGACATAAGCGATGCCCGCCTGTAGATCGAGCATCTGCACCTGGTCCACGCTGGGCACCTCGACCCGTTGCCGGCGGATGGTCACCTCGCGGGGCGGCCCCGCGGGCGTGGTCAGGGTCAGCGTCACCAGGCTCCCCTCGACCCCTTGAAGCTGATTGGCCGCCTGGTCGGTGGTCATTTCCTCGGTCAGGCGGCCGTTGACGGCTACGATGCGGTCGCCGGCGCGGACGCCGGCCCGCTGGGCCGGGCTGCCAGTGATGACCCGCACGATCACCAGCGCCGCCGTCTGGGTCTTCAACTCGACGCCCAGGCCGACGAAGTTGCCTTCGATCTGCGCGTACACCTCGGCGAGTTGATCGGGGGTGAGGTAGGCGGAGTAGGCGTCCAGCGAGTTGGTCGCGCCGGACAGGTACTCCAGGACGACGGCGGTGGGGGAGATGCCCAGCCGCGCCTGGGCCAGCCCCGCGGCCAGGGCCACGCTGTCTCGGGCGTCGCCGCGGGTGGCCATCGCGCGTGCGGCCAGGGTGGCCCGCAGCTCGCGGCGGAACTGCTCGACGGCCAGCAGGTCGCGTTCGGGCAGGTGCCGCTCGAGGAACACGGGCTCCTGCAAGGCCAACTCCAGATCGACTGTCCCGCGATCCACGAGGGTCCGCCAGGCGGGCAGTTCCACGTAGTGCGCCTGGATCTTCAGCAGCACCTGGAGGTAGAGATCCAGCACCTTCTCGGGCGGCAGCCGCGACACGGTCTCGCAGAAACTCCGGTCGGCATAGCGCCGGCCGAGGTCGTAATGCAGGCGGGCCAGCTCGAAACGTCGCTCGAGGGTCACATCCTCGGGGAACGTCCGCAAGGCGTCTTCGTAGTGGGCCAGTGCCTCACCCCAGCGGCGCTGAATCTCCAGCTCCTGGCCGTGCCGCAAAAGGCCGTCCACCTCGAGCGTGCGGCTGGTAATGGCCAGCGTGGCGGCAGGCGGCGCCGCGCGGAGCGGGGTGCCCCAAAAGCCCCATGCCGCGCCCCAGACTGCTGCGGCAAGAAGAAGGCTGCGTCGCATGATGTCGTCCGTGGTTTCGGAGCACGCGGCGGACAGCCGGCGCCAGGGCGCGGCGTGCTCGGGCCTTTTCCTTCCTTGAGACCGCGGCCCCGAAAGCGATCGAGTTTCGGGCCGTGCTGGAGTATAGACCACGATTTGCGGCCGGTCAAAAAATCCGCGCGGAATTCCGGGCGTTTGATCGCTGCAACCCGCAGATCTCGACCCGGCCGGTTCGCTTGACAACGGACTTGCCCCGGGCGACGGAAAGCCGCGTTTTGCGCGGCTTGCGGGAGAAGCCGGCGGTGCGGAATGCCGCGAGACTGCGGCCCGCGGCGGCACGTCCGGCAGCGACGATAAACTCGGCCGAAACGGACTTACCGCTGGTGCCGTCGAGGAGCGCTCGTACGCTTCATGCCGGGCCGCAGCGCCTCACAGCGGGAGGTAGAGCACAATCTCGGCCCATTCCGCCTGCTCGCTGCAGGCTTCGATCAATAGAAGATCGTCGATCGCCTGGCGAACGGGCATGCGGTCGTTGACGACGAAGAGGCCACCCACCGGCAATCCGGCCGCCATCCTGCGAGAGGCGAAATCGGGCATCGTGGCTCGGTCGTGCGTGAGCACGACGCGGCCGTTCTCCGCTGCCCACGCGAGAATTGCCGAGTCCTCGACGTGCTCCAGGTCCACATCTTGCGCCCGGACCAGATTCAGACCAGGGCGCCGAAGCAGCAACCCGCGAACGATGTCGCCGTTGAAATTCTCGTCGGCCAGCAGTCGCAACATGGCACGAGCCTCAGCGATCGCGTCGTGCCAGCAGACGGGCCCGCAATTCGGCCAGTTGACCTTGTCGGCCTTCGATCCGCTGCCGGACCTCCGCCGCGCGGGTCTCGCGCTCGGCCAGATAGAGTTCGATGTCTTCGCGATGGTTTAGATAGTACGCTATCACCGCATACGTTTCGGGCAAGGTCAATGCCGGATAGCGCTGGACGATTGCCTCGGGGGTCAAACCGTCCTGAAAACCGTGGACCACAAGATCAAGCAGCATGCGGGACTGCCCTACCCGCAGGGCACCCGATGAGTCGCGGCGCAGCGGAGGGGCGTCGGCCTGAATTAGTGGAGTCATAGACACATTATAGCACGCTCAAGAACCGCTCGTACGCTTCGTCCCAGGCGGCGGTGCGGCTGGGCTCGTACGGCTCCAGCGGAAAGCTGCGGCGGATCAGCTCGCGGGCCTCGGCGATCGAGCTCACCGCGGCGTCGGCCACGGCTTGCATCATGACGTTGCCGATGGCGGTGGCCTCGACGGGCCCGGCCAGCACACTGCGGCCCGTGGCGTCGGCCGCCGCCTGGCACAAGAGGCGGTTCTTCGTGCCGCCGCCGACGATGTGGATCGTGTCCAGCCGGCCGCCGGCCAACTCCTCGCACATCCCCAGCACGTGCCGGAACTTCATGGCCAGGCTGTCCAACGCGCAGCGGAGCACGGCCCCTTCGTCCTCGGGCACTCTCTGGCCGGTCCGCCGGCAGAAGGCGCGGATGCAGTCGGGCATGTTGTCGGGGGCCAGGAATTCCGGGGCGTCGGGATTGAGGAACGCGACCAGCGGCTGGGCGGCTGCCGCCATCTGGTTCAGGTCTTCCCAGCCCCAGCCGCGGCCGCCCTGGTTCCACACCCGGCGGCACTCCTGCACCAGCCACAAGCCGGCGATGTTCTTCAGCAGCCGGGTCGTGCGGCCCACCCCGCCCTCGTTGGTGAAGTTCAGCCGCAGCACGCTGTCGTTCACGAGCGGGACGGGCGACTCGATGCCCATCAAGGCCCACGTGCCGAGGCTGATATAGCACCAGTCGGGGCGGGCACCCGGACGGCTGTGGGCGGGCACGGCCAGCACGGCGCTGGCCGTGTCGTGCGTGCCCGGCAGGATCACCTCCGCCGACAATCCCGTCTCGGCCGCCAGGCCCGCTCGGAGCGGCCCCAGCTTCGTGCCCGGTTCGACGATCCGGCCCAAGAGCCGCGTGGGCAACCCCAGGGCCGCCACCAGCTCGGTGGCCCAGCCGCCGCGGACCGGATTGAAGAACTGCGTCGTGCTGGCGTTGGTCATCTCATTGCACTTCACGCCCGTCATCAGCCAGTGCATCAGGTCGGGCATCAAGAGCATGGTTTCGGCCACGTCCAAGAGCGGCGAGCCGGCCAGCTTCATCGCCAGCAGTTGGTACAGCGTGTTGAACTGCATGAACTGCAAGCCGCTATGGCGGAAGATCTCCTCCCGCGGGACCAGGGCAAAGGCCTTTTCCATGATGCCGTTGGTGCGGCTGTCGCGATAATGATAGGGGTTGCCCAACAGCTCGTCGCCGCGTCCCAGCAGTCCGAAATCGACGCCCCAGGTGTCCACCCCCACGCTGCCCACCATGCCCTTGGATTGGGCCGCGGCCGCCGCGAGTCCCTGGCGGACGTGGTTCCAAAGAGCGGGCAGATCCCACTGCAGCCGGCCGGCCAGTTCGACCGGACCGTTCGGGAACCGATAGACCTCCTCCAGCCGGAGTCGCCCCTCGTCGAGCCATCCCACGACGTGCCGGCCGCTGGAGGCGCCGAGATCCACCGCCAAGTACGCCTTTTGGGCCATAACCTACCGTGCCTTTCCAAATGGGTATGCCGGTCGTGTCCTGGGGATTCAGGAATTTGGGGGATCGCCGCTTTCGGCTTCGCAGGTCACCGCCTTCCGCCTGCATCCTCCGTTTCCACCTGTGTGCCTCTCATGGTGTCCAGTGGCGGCGTGACCGTCAAGGCCCCAGGGCGGCCGTTAGTGGGCGTGCCGGAAGGAACGGGAGTTAACAGAGGCAACGGAGGAGCGCGAGGGGCCGGGCGATGGGGGCTTCGTGCCCCCGCTGCCTCCTGTTTTCATCCGTAGCACAGAAACGGGTGGGTAGTAGAAATACTACAGATGTATATTCATTCTCGATTCAGTCAAGTAACATTAGGGAGTTGGGGGCTTTCAGTCCCCCGATTCCTCGGGAGCGTGGAACTGCCGTGAAAGTCTCTGCCAAGACAGAATATGCCTGCATTGCCATGCTGGAGTTGGCGGCCCAATACGGCTCGAGCGAGCCGGTCCGCATCCGTCGCATCGCCGAGCGCCACGACGTGCCGCCGCGATTCCTGGTGCAGATTCTGCTGCAACTGAAAGGGGCGGGACTGGTGGCCAGCGTCCGCGGCGCCGCTGGGGGCTACCACCTGATCAAGCCTCCGCAAGAGGTCTCTCTGGGTCAGGTCATGGAGGTGATCGACGGCTCCATTGACGAGGAGGGGCAAACCAGTGCTGCCTCGCCCGATTCCCCGGCCGTGAAGGTCCTCTTACAGGCATGGAAAGAAGTGAATCAGCTCGAGCGCAAGATGCTCAACGGCATCACTCTGGCCGACCTGTTGGAGCGGAGCAAGTCGCAAGACCAACAGATGTATCACATCTGACCGCGACTCCCCTCTCCCTTTGGGAGAGGGGCAGAGGGTGAGGGCGCATCAGCGGTCGGTTTGCCGATTCGCCCGGGCCCGTAGCTCGTCGAATCGGGCTATGTAGGATTTGTGGACCGCGGCCAGATGCCGGCGGACGGCATCGAGTTGATCGGTGTTGGCAAGAATCAACTCCACCACGTCGCTGTCGTCGCGGGCGCGGCCGGCGGCCAACTTGAGTTCGACGAGGCCGGCCAAATCGATGTACTTCAGTTGTCCCGCGCGACCGCCCAGGCGGTCCGGATGCGGAATGGTTGTCGGCGCCGGTTGCGCGGCGGTGCCGGGCGTAGCGCCCTCCGGCAGCAGATCGACCTGGACATCCGACTCCTTGTGCCGCAACCTGGGCCACATCCCCGCGGACCGCGGCACGACCTCAAAACCGCTCACCGCGGCCGCGCGCAACAACTCGTCGACCAGGGCGGCGGGAACGACGATGTCCACGTCCTGCGTCACGCGGCCCAGGTAGCCATGCCGCCAGACGGCCCAGCCGCCCGCTACCACGGCCACGCCTTGAACGGCCTCCAGAAGCCGGTCGATCGCGCGGACCACGCGACCATAGCGGCCGGGCAAGTCCTGGGGTTCCAACATGCCGTCCCTCCCGGCCCGCAGCGCATCGGCTAGTTCCAGTTGTTCGGCAAGGGACTGGGGTGTGAGAGCGGAAGCCATTGGGCCGCCTGTGCATTCCCGGCGACAGTGGCGTGGGAGCGTCAATACATGTCTTCGCCGCCGCCGGGGGCGGGTGGGCCCTTGTCTTCCTTGGGCTTGTCGGCCACCAGGGCATCGCTGGTCAAGAGCAGGGTGGCTACGCTGGCCGCGTTCTGCAGCGCGGTGCGGGCCACCTTGGTCGGGTCGATCACGCCCGCCTTGACCAGGTCCTCGTAGACGGCCGTGGCGGCGTTGTAGCCGAAAGCGCCTTTGCCTTCGGCCACCTTCTCGCAGACGATGCCGCCATCCTGGCCGGCGTTGTCGGCGATCTGGGTCAATGGGGCGCGGCAGGCACGGAGCACGATCTTGTAGCCCAGCTCCTCGTCGTGGGACAGGCCGTCGGGCTTGACCGCGGCGGAGGCCCGCAACAGCGCGACCCCGCCGCCGGGCAGGATGCCTTCCTCGACGGCGGCGCGGGTGGCGTGCAGGGCGTCCTCGACGCGGGCTTTGCGTTCCTTCATTTCGCTCTCGGTGGCCGCCCCGACGTTGATCTTGGCCACTCCGCCGGCCAGCTTGGCCAGCCGCTCCTCCAGCTTCTCGCGGTCGTAATCGCTCTTGGTGTTCTCGATCTCGCGCCGCAACTGCTCGATGCGGCCCTTGATCTCGGCGCTCTTGCCGGCGCCCTCGATGATGGTCGTGTTGTCCTTGTCGATGACGATCTTCTTGGCGCGGCCCAGCTCGGCCAGCGTGACGTTCTCCGTCTTCCGCCCGAGGCTCTCGAACAGCGCGGTGCCGCCCGTAAGGATCGCAATGTCCTCGAGCATGGCCTTGCGGCGGTCGCCGTAGCCGGGGGCCTTCACCGCGCAGCACTTGATCGTGCCGCGGAGGCGGTTGATCACCAGCGTGGCCAGGGCCTCGCCGTCGATGTCCTCGGCCACCAACAAGAGCGGCTTGCCCGCGTTGACCACCTTCTCCAGCACCGGTACCAGCTCCTTGATGCCCGAGAGCTTCTTCTCGTGGATGAGTATATAGGCGTCCTCCAGGACGCACTCCATCTTTTGCGGATCGGTGACGAAGTAGGGGGAGAGGTAGCCGCGGTCGAACTGCATGCCCTCGACCCACTCGACCTCGGTGGCCAGGCTCTTGCCCTCGTCGACGGTGATCACGCCGTCCTTGCCGACCCTTTCCATGGCCTCGGCCAGGAGCTTGCCGATCTCGGGGTCGTTGTTGGCGGCGATGGTGCCGACTTGGGCGATCTCATCCTTCTTATTGCGGACGGAGATCGACATGTTCTTGAGCTTCTCGGTGACGTCGCTCACCGCCCGCTCCATGCCGGTCTTCAGCGCCACGGGGTTGACGCCGGAGACGACGGCCCGCAGGCCCTCGTTGAACAGGGCCTCGGCGAGGATCGTGGCGGTGGTGGTGCCGTCGCCGGCCTTTTCGCTGGTTTTGGAGGCGACCTCGCGGACCATGCGGGCGCCCATGTTCTCGAAGACGTCCTCCAGGTCGATTTCCTTGGCGACGGTCACGCCGTCCTTGGTGACGGTGGGGGAGCCGAAGCTTTTCTGGAGGATGACGTTGCGGCCGCGGGGGCCGAGCGTGACGCGGACGGCCTTGGTCAACTTCGAGACGCCCCGCCGCAGGGCGTCACGGGCTTCCTGGTCGAAAGCAATCAATTTCGCCATGGATGGTTCTCTCCTGGATTTTCCAACGGCGGGCAGGCCCGGCAGCGAGCCCCCCGCCATGTAGGGTTAATGGCAAAAGGAAAAAGGCGGTCAACCGATCACGGCCAGAATGTCTTCCTCGCGCATCAGGAGCAGATCGCGGTCGCCGAGCTTGAACGGCTCCCCCCCGTACGCGGTAAACAACACCCGGTCGCCCGGCTTCACCGCCAGCGGCGTCCGCGAGCCGTCCTTGTTCAGCCGGCCATCGCCGATGCTGATCACCTTGCCGCGGGTCGGCTTGTCCTTGGCAGTGTCGGGCAATACGATCCCTCCGGCCGTCATCGTCTCGGACTCTTCCCGCTGGATGACCACGCGGTCGCCCAGGGGCTGAAGCTTGATCCTTTCTCCGGCGGATCGGGTCTCTTTCTGCTCTTTCTTCGCCATGCGTTGCCTCCAAGACTCCTCTGAAGGATGCGGTGGTTGGGGACCGGCTCGCGCCGGAGAATCATCAGGACACGTTCTGCCATTTCTGCGCCGGCGGGCACAGGTAGCCGGGAGGGGAGCAATCCGCGCGCCAAACCCGGCACCTGCGCGACAACTCACTGCCGGGCAACGACTTGGGCAACCGGTGCCCCGGCAGCCATGCATTTGCGGCCGCCAAGCCTGACAGGAACCCGGCCGTTGCGCCCACCAGGGGCTGCCATTTTGACAGGAGCAGGGAATCGGGCAGGGACGACCAAAAGGGGATAAGGGGATGAGGGAATGAGGGAATGAGGGCAGCGGCCACTGTCTGGCGTCGCGGTGGCGGCTCCGTTACACTGACCACTGACAAATGGCGCCCGCCGCTAACCTCCCGGACGCGGTCCGGGGGCTTTCCACGCACTGCCCACTGCCAAGCCATGGCGACCCCCACCGCGATGCCGTTGTTGCGGAACCAGATTGCCGGGATCGCGGTGGCCGAGTTGGCCGCGCGGTTCGGGACGCCGACCTTCGTGTACGATGCGGCCGTGATGCTCCAGCGGCTCGGCGAGCTGGCAGCCTTCGACACCGTTCGCTATGCCCAGAAGGCCGGTTCGAACCTGGCCATCCTCGACTTGCTGCGGCGGCATGGAGCTTTGGTGGATGCGGTCAGTGCAGGCGAGATACGCCGGGCGCTGGCCGCGGGCTACCCTGCCGGCCCGATAAACGACAGCCCGGCAATCGTCTACACTGCCGACATCTTCGACGCCGAGGCCCTGGACCTATGCGTCCAGAAGGGCATCCACGTCAATTGCGGGTCGCCCGATATGATCGATCAGCTCGGCCGCCACACCCAGGGGGTACCCGCCGGCCGCGAGATCACGCTCCGCATCAATCCGGGCTTCGGCCACGGCCATAGCCAGAAAACCAACACCGGCGGCGACCAGTCGAAGCACGGCATCTGGCATGAGCAGCTCGGCGAGTGCCTGGAGCGTGCCGCCCGCTGCGCTCTCCGCGTGACCGGCCTGCACATGCACATCGGCTCCGGCAGCGACTTGCAGCATCTCTCGCAGGTTGCCGCGGCCATGGAGCAGGTAGCCGGCCAGATCGGCCCGCAGATCGTCTTGATCAGCGCCGGCGGCGGCCTGCCGGTCCCCTACCGCGAGGACGAGCCGCGGGTCGATCTGGCCGCCTACTTTGCCGTCTGGGACGCCGCCCGAAAGAGGCTCGAAGACCGTTTCGGCCATCGCGTCCGCCTGGAGACCGAGCCGGGACGTTACCTTGTGGCCGAGAGCGGCTACCTAGTGGCCGAGATTCGGGCGGTCAAGCGGCAGCGAGAGCGCTGGTTCTACCTGCTGGACGCCGGTTTCAACAATCTCGCCCGGCCGATTTTGTACGGCGCCTATCACCCCATCTCGATTTCGCCGGCCTCCGGCCAGGCCGACCCGCGGCCGCTGCGGGAGGTGATCGTGGGCGGTCCGCTGTGCGAGTCGGGCGATATTTTCACCCAAGCCGAAGGCGGCTACGTCTCGCCCATCATGCTGCCCGAAGCCCAGGTGGGTGATTGGGCCGTGATCGGGTGTGCCGGGGCCTACGGGTTCGTGATGGGCTCGAACTACAACAGCCGCCCCCTGGCCGCCGAGGTTCTAATCCAGGATGGCCAGGCCCACGAGATCCGCCGCCGCCAGACGTTCGAGGACCTGATCTGCGGCGAGACGATCCCAGGAGCAGGAGGAAGGGCAAAGGAGGACGGATGAAAGATATAAAGTAAGAGGGGATCGCCGGTTGCGGCTTGGCAGGCCGCCGGCCACTGCCTGTCTTCCGCCTTCATCCTTCAACTTTGATTCAGGCGGTCGATCAACTGCCGTAGCCGGCCATAGTTCTGGCGGTTGAATTGGAGAACCAGCCGGGGCAGTCCGGCCAGCGCGGTTTCGTCCTTCTCTTCCGGCAAAGGGCCGCTGGGCTGGAAACCGCCCGTCGCCAGGATGTCGGAAAACTCCCCGTGAATCGCACGGAGCAGTCCCGCGTCGGGCAGGCGATGCAGTCGCAGGACGAGTTTGCCGCGGACATAGCGCATGCTGTGGTACACGCGGTAGAAGCCCAGGATTTCCTCGATCGCCCCATCGACGGAGTCGGTCAGGCGATAGAGGTATTCGTCCTCCGGGCTGACCAATCCCCTGGCGGCCAATTGGCGACGAAGGAAGTCGCGGAAGGCTGTCCAGTAGTCGCCCCCCGGCTCGTCCAGCAGGACTACGGGAATCATGTCACGCTTGCCGGTCTGCAGGAGCGTGAGCACTTCCAGCCCTTCGTCGAGCGTGCCGAACCCGCCGGGCAGCAGGCAGATGGCATCGCTCTCCTTGACGAACATGAGTTTGCGGGTGAAGAAATACTTCATGTGTACGAGCTTGGGATCGCCGGCGATGAAGCGGTTGGCGGTCTGCTCGAAGGGCAGCAGGATGTTCAGGCCCATGGCGTGCTCGCGGCCGGCGCCGAGATGCCCGGCCTCCATGACCCCGCTGGCGGCCCCCGTAATCACCATCCACTGGTTTTGGGCCATCTTTCGGCCGAACTCGACCGCCTGCCGGTACACGGGGTGATCGGGGAGCGTCCGCGCGGAACCGAACATGGTCACCTTGCGGTGATCGCGATAGGGCGTGAAGACCTTGAAGGCGTAGCGGAGTTCCCGCAGCGTCCGGCTGAGGATCTTCAGATCGCCCCGGCTGGTGCGGTCCTTGGCCAGCTTGTCGGCCGACTCCCTGATCTGGGCAATCAAGTCGGCTGCCCGCGGAGGAATCCGCTCCAGCGGCCGGGATCCAGGGGGTGCCCCCGGCTGGATCATGGCGGGGTCCGCGCCCCGACCGGCGGCAGAGACTGGAGGGGTGCGTCCGCCTTCCGGATGCGGTGCTGATGGAGAAGGGCTGCCGTTCACAGGTGACTGAACCTCAACGATTTCTGCTGTGGAAACTGACAGATCGTGGCTGCCATGCCCACGTTTGCGTGGGCATGTGAGGTTTCCGGCCGATTTCCCGGCATTCCCACGGAAGCGTGGGCGTGGCACCCGACTTTCCGCAACAGAAACTCAATGGAGACCCCACAAATCTATTATATGATTGTGTCCAGCGGGCGGGTATGTACGTCGAGTACGCCGGTGGCCTGCCCGCTGGGCATGGTGACCTGCCGGCCGGGCATGGCACCCCGCCCGCCAAATGAAAAAAAGCGGCCCAAAAAAACAGCCCGGCGAATTCCGCCGGGCTGGGGGTGGCACAGGCAACGGGTACCGCCTCGGGCCGTTCAGGCAGACGGACGACGGTAATGCTGGTAAGCTAAGAGGACTTCGTAAAGATCCATCGAGATCGTTACCTCGTCGTCCGCGAAGTCGCGCACCCAGGTACGCTCTGCACGGACGGCGTCTGCCAGCAATGGGAGCACTTCCATCAGGGGGACGGAGATTGCTTCCCGCTGGACGCGGCTGTCCGCCAGGCTAACTGGGGTCTCTTCCTGCGGTCCGTAGTATACGCGGAGGTGATTGGGACGCATGGCACAGACTCCTTCCTGCGATTGACGACTTCCCTGTCGGCCGCGGAGCGCGCCAACCCGTGGTACCCAGCAAGGTTGGCTCGGCGCGCGGCGCATGTGCCCGCCCTTGCCAAGCGCCCCTAGTATCGGCAAGAGGTGTCTTGCGGGTTTGATCTATTTGAGGGAAAATGCTGTCTTTGCCTGCCGGCTCTGTTACAACGTTGGTGCCTGGAGAGCCGGAGGTGCTGAGAATGCGGAAGGGCCGGGCCGTTGGGAAAGCTCCCCGGCGGCCGCCCATTGCTTATGGCCAGCACGGTAACCATCGACTTGCGGCACGTGGCACGCGGCCTGGAGTTCCCCCTCCGCCAGGTGCAGGCGGTCGTTGAGCTGCTGGACGAGGGCAATACGGTCCCCTTCATCACCCGCTACCGGAAGGACCAAACCGGCGGGCTGGACGAGCAACAGATTCGGGAAATCCAGGCCCGTCTAACCAAGATGCGGCAACTGGCCGACCGGAAGCAGACCATCCTCCGCTCCATCGAGTCCCAGGGGAAACTGAGCGAGAAACTCGCCAAGCAGATCCTCGGCGCTACGACCACCAAGCGGCTGGAAGACCTGTACCTGCCCTATAAGCCCAAGAAGCAGACGCTAGCAACGCTGGCGCGGTCCCGCGGCCTGGAGGAGTTGGCCCAGGAGATCCTGGAAGCCGCCCCCACCTGCACGGACCTGGACGCGCGGGCGCGGGACTTCGTCAATCCGGACCGGCAGGTCCCCAGCGGCGCCGATGCCCTATTGGGGGCCGGCCACATCTTGGCCGAGCTGTTGAGCGAGCGCGCCGACTTGCGGCAGCGGCTCCGCGAGATCCTGCAGCGGACCGGCAAGATCCTGACGTCGCGGATTGGCGCGGATGCGGCACCGCCGGGCGAAGTTGCGAAGCCGCCAGCGGCCCCCCCTCCGGCGCAGGCGGCAGCGACGCCGTCGGAGTCTGTGCTGACGGCTGCGCCGAATTGCGATGCGGTCCCGGGCGTTGTCCCGACGCCAGCGGAGCCTTCCATCATGTCCGCCGCGGCGTCGGGGGGCGAGTCGCCGGTGGCGTCGCCGGTCGGATTGCCGGCGGCGGAAGCCGGCGATGCGCCGCGCGAGGCGGCCGGGCCGCAGCTTTCCGCCCCGCCGGCCGCCCCGCAAGCGAGCGACCACTCGCCGGCCGCACCGCAAGCAAGCGCCGACCCGCCGGCCGTAGCGCCGGCGACCGCTGCGGCGCCGGCAGCAGCCGCGGCCCCCGTTTCGATCCCCGCGGCCAGGCGCCTGCGGAAAGAGAGGGCCGAGGCCGCCCGGCAGAAGCGCGAACTCAAGAAGAAGCGGCTCGATGAGCGGCGGATCAAGGCCTTCCGCGACTACTTCAACTACAGCGAGGAGATTCGCAGGATCCCGCCGCACCGCGTGTTGGCCATCAACCGCGGGGAGCGGGCCAGAGTGCTGCGCGTGAAGATCGAGGCGGACCTCGAGGCCATGCACGCCGCGCTGGAGGAGATGTTGGTTCCGCCCGGTCATCCGCACGCCGACTACCTCCGCGGTTGTGCCCGCGACGCCTTGGCCCGCCTCATCCTCCCCGCCCTGGAACGCGAGATTCGCCGCGAGCTGGCGGACCGCGCGGAATCGCACGCCGTGGTCGTGTTTGCCAAGAACCTCCGCAATCTGCTGTTGCAGCCGCCGATCCACAACCGCGCGGTGCTGGCCGTGGACCCCGGCTTCAAGAGCGGCTGCAAGCTGGTGGCGCTGGACCAGTTCGGCAACGTGCTGGGGCACGACGCGATCTTCCTGGTGGGCAAGCCCGAGCGGCGCGACGAGGCCAAACAGAAGTCGCTCGACCTGATACGCCGCTTCCAGCTAGGCGTGGTGGCCATCGGCAACGGCACCGCCTGCCGCGAGGCGGAAGAGTTCTTCGCCGAGCTCATCGAAGCCGAGCTGCGGCCCAGCGGCACGGCCTACGTCATCGTCAACGAGGCCGGCGCCAGCGTCTACTCCACCAGCCAGATCGGCCGCGAGGAGTTCCCGGACTACGACGCCAGCCTGCGCGGCGCGCTGTCCATCGGCCGCCGGCTGCTGGACCCGCTCAGCGAGCTGGTGAAAATCGAGCCGGCCAACATCGGCGTGGGCCTCTACCAGCACGATGTGAAGGCCAAGCACCTGCAGGCCTCGTTGGACGAAGTGGTCGAGTCCTGCGTGAACTACGTGGGCGTGGACGTCAACACCGCCAGCCCGGCCCTCTTGCGTTACGTCTCGGGCCTGAATCAACTGACGGCCCGCCGGGTCTACGAGCACCGCCGCCAGTACGGGCCGTTCCGCAACCGGGAGATGCTCCGCCAGGTGCCGGGCTTCGGCGAGGCGACCTTCGTGCAGGCCGCCGGCTTCCTGAAGATCAACGGCGACAACCCCCTGGATGCCACTTGGATCCACCCGGAAAGCTACGCGGTGGCCACACAAGTGCTTGCGCAATTGGGCTGCCGCCCAGCCGACCTGACGGAGAAAGAGGCGGCGGCGGCCTTGGCCCAGCGGGTCGCCGCCGTCGACCTGGCAGCCATGGCCGGGCAGCTTGGCGTCGGGGCGCTGACGCTCCGCGACATTCTGGCGCAGTTTGCCCGGCCCGGCCGCGATCCCCGCGAAGACCTCCCTCCGCCAGTATTCAAACAAGGCGTGCTCAAGCTGGAGGACCTCACGCCGGGGATGGAATTGACGGGGACGGTCCTGAACGTGGTCGATTTCGGCTGCTTCGTCGACATCGGCATGCACGACAGCGGCCTGGTCCACGTCAGCCGCATGGCCGACCGTTTCATCCGCGACCCGCACGAGGCGGTGGCTGTGGGCGACATCGTGAAGGTTTGGGTCATGGAGGTCGACCGGCAGCGGCGGCGGGTGTCGCTGACGATGATTCGGCCCGGCTCGGAGCGTCCGCGGCGGCAGGCTCCGCGGCCGGCGGCGGCGCCGGCCGGCGGGGCGGCACCCGACGCGGCGGCCGGCGGGGAAGCGGCCCGCCGCCACGCTGCTCCCGGCGGCCGGGGTGCCCGCGATAGCGGGGCGGGGCGCGGCCGCCGACCGCCATCCAGCCGGCAGGGCCCGTCCGGCGGCCGCCCCGGGCCAGCCGGTCCGCCGGCCGGCCCGCCATCCGGCCCGCCATCCGGCCCGCCGCCTCAACAGCAGCGGCCGAAGGGTCCGCCGTACGGCAGGCCGCGGCCCGAAGGCCGGCCCCAAAGTCGCCCGCCCCCACCGCGGCCCAGGCCGCGGATACCCATCAGCGACGCGATGAAGACCGGCAAGGAGCCGATGCGGACGTTCAGCGACCTGTTGCAGTTCTACGAGGCGAAAAAGCAGGAGCCGCCGGAGGATCGCCCCGCGCCGCCGGTTGACCCCGATAGCTCTGCCGTCGGCGTGCCGAAGGCACAAGACGACCCGGCCGTGGCGACAACCCCGCTTGCGGCAGAGCCGCCCCGAGCGACGAGCGACCTGGGCCAACCGGCGGCGGGCCCGCAGCCGGTGAGTGTGCCGCCCGCTGCATCGACTGGGGCGCAACCTGCCACCGTGAACGCCGCGGCAGAACCGCCTCCCGCCGAGCCGCCGGCCACGGAACCGCAGGCACCCGATCCCCAATCGCCGCCTTAGCGGGCCAGGCCGTTGACCAGCTCCGGAAAGGCGAACGTCGCTTTGAAGCGGCGGTCCAGCTCGCCGGCCCGCTCGCGCAGGGCCGCCGTGTCGAGTCGCGACTTGGCCGCCGTCCCGATCACGATGTAGTTGCCGCCGGGCGCCCGAAAGACGTAGACCTGCACAAACACGCTGCGGAGCAAGGCGAGGTCGTCGGGCGTGCCGCTGTAGAGATTCAGGTTGATCACCGCCGCTCCGTCCGGCGCGAGTTTCTCCTGCAGGCCCTTGTAGAACTCGATGGTCTTCTGCCGCAGGGACACGCCGGTTGCGTCCGTGTCCCGCGACGGTTTCAGGAAGGCGTCCATGTAGATGACGTCGTAGCGGGTCTTGGCGTCGCGC
>Ga0326728_10006110_pt1 | contig 32919 bp, 17 predicted proteins | sample MB3enrmetagenome_FD_207602 | JGI IMG/M metagenome (GOLD analysis project Ga0326728, IMG submission 207602) | Lab enriched peat soil microbial communities from McLean, Ithaca, NY, United States - MB31MN | ecosystem: Environmental > Terrestrial > Soil > Wetlands > Peat | place: USA: New York... | reverse complement strand
TCGGTTCAACCTATACTGGTTCAACCACAACCCTCCAAGCCGGAGCTACTACTGAATCCCTTTCTGGTTCAGGTGATACAATACAAACCGCCACTAACTCTACTACAGCTTTCCAAGTAGATAATTCTGCTGGTGAGCCAATTCTAAATATCGATACAACTACCAATAACCTAATATCTAACCCGGGCTTTGAAGTTAACCTTAACGGCTGGGCAGCAGTCAACGGTGCAGCTGCCCCTGTCAGGAATACTAATAAGGCTTACGTCTATCATGGCCAAGCCAGCTTGCAGGAAACTACCAGTACGACTGCCAACTCTGGGGTTCAGGTTACCGGCTTTACTGGAACCCTAACTTATCCGGTTACCTATACATTAAGCTTCTACGTCATGGGCGGCAGTGCCTTTAGCGACCTGGAAGCACTAGTAGTCGGCGGTGGCGCACCGGCCTGTGCACTTAACTCTGCTAATGTTGTAACTACTGGCTTCCAGAGATACTACTGTACCTTTGCGTCAGCCGGCAGTAATGTTACGGCTATAACAATCGGTGAATCAGGTACTACTTCGCACCTCTTCTATCTTGATGCTGTCCAGCTTAACAGCAGCTCAACCCTGTCCCCATATAACATAGGCAACATCCAGTTGCGTGGCGTCGTTAATGCTCCGGCTACCTTCCAGAGCGTGTCTAACTCCACTACTGCCTTCCAGATCCAGAATGCTGCTGGTACATCTAACTTATTAGTAGCTGATACCCTTGATGGCCAGCTTAATATTGGTGGCAACATCCTTTTAACTCAGGCAACCAACTCTATTAGTACTAATGCTTCAGGCATTATCAACATCGGCATTACCGGCACTACAGCAACAGCCAACACGGTTAATATCAATACTTCTACCGGTGCAGTAGAGACAACGAGTATTGGTGGACTTGGGAACAATACTTCAACTACTAATATCTATGGTGGGGTTAATGGTGCTACCGGAACTTTGAACTTATCGGATTATGCGGCTGGGTATATAAACATAGGTAATCTGACATCCGCTAACAACATAAATATCGGTACGGGCACCGGGAACAGTGCTATTCAGATAGGCAGTATTACGGCTACGACTGGTGCTCAGACCATTGCTATAGGCAACAATGCTTTAGGAGCAGTAGTTACAACTACAGTTGGTTCTAATAGCTCTACATCAACTACTACGATCAAAGGTGGCGTTAACGGTTCAACGCCTACTATTTATCTAGCTGCTGGGGCTACCGGCTATATCGGCATTGGTAGTACCGGTACTAACAATGACATTAATATAGGGTCTGTAAACACAGCAGCCTATGCCGATACAGTAGCTATTAATACATCCAGTGGAGCTATCCAGACAACTAGTATCGGTTCAACCAACAGTACCTCTACCACGACTATTAACGGTGGCGTTAACGGTTCAACGCCTACTATTTATCTAGCTGCTGGGGCTACCGGCTATATCGGCATTGGTAGTACCGGCGCTATCAATGACGTTAATATAGGGTCTGTAAACACAGCAGCCTATGCCGATACAGTAGCTATTAATACATCCAGTAACGCCATCCAGACGACTAGTATCGGTTCAACCTATACTGGTTCAACCACAACCCTCCAAGCCGGAGCTACTACTGAATCCCTTTCTGGTTCAGGTGATACAATACAAACCGCCACTAACTCTACTACAGCTTTCCAAGTAGATAATTCTGCTGGTGAGCCAATTCTAAATATCGATACAACTACCAATAACCTAATATCTAACCCGGGCTTTGAAGTTAACCTTAACGGCTGGGCAGCAGTCAACGGTGCAGCTGCCCCTGTCAGGAATACTAATAAGGCTTACGTCTATCATGGCCAAGCCAGCTTGCAGGAAACTACCAGTACGACTGCCAACTCTGGGGTTCAGGTTACCGGCTTTACTGGAACCCTAACTTATCCGGTTACCTATACATTAAGCTTCTACGTCATGGGCGGCAGTGCCTTTAGCGACCTGGAAGCACTAGTAGTCGGCGGTGGCGCACCGGCCTGTGCACTTAACTCTGCTAATGTTGTAACTACTGGCTTCCAGAGATACTACTGTACCTTTGCGTCAGCCGGCAGTAATGTTACGGCTATAACAATCGGTGAATCAGGTACTACTTCGCACCTCTTCTATCTTGATGCTGTCCAGCTTAACAGCAGCTCAACCCTGTCCCCATATAACATAGGCAACATCCAGTTGCGTGGCGTCGTTAATGCTCCGGCTACCTTCCAGAGCGTGTCTAACTCCACTACTGCCTTCCAGATCCAGAATGCTGCTGGTACATCTAACTTATTAGTAGCTGATACCCTTGATGGCCAGCTTAATATTGGTGGCAACATCCTTTTAACTCAGGCAACCAACTCTATTAGTACTAATGCTTCAGGCATTATCAACATCGGCATTACCGGCACTACAGCAACAGCCAACACGGTTAATATCAATACTTCTACCGGTGCAGTAGAGACAACGAGTATTGGTGGACTTGGGAACAATACTTCAACTACTAATATCTATGGTGGGGTTAATGGTGCTACCGGAACTTTGAACTTATCGGATTATGCGGCTGGGTATATAAACATAGGTAATCTGACATCCGCTAACAACATAAATATCGGTACGGGCACCGGGAACAGTGCTATTCAGATAGGCAGTATTACGGCTACGACTGGTGCTCAGACCATTGCTATAGGCAACAATGCTTTAGGAGCAGTAGTTAATACTACTATTGGCAACACTGTAGCTGGTACACTTACTCTTCAAAACTCCTCAACAGTCAGTATTAACGCGCCTACTGAACAGTTTACAGCTCTGTCAACAGGTGGCACTCGTACTCTAAATGTGGCTACTCAAAGCTCTAATGTTGCCGGTAACAACTTAGCTATTGCGGCTGGGGCAGCCGGTAGTGGTTCGTCACCGTATAGTGGCGGTAACTTAACACTTACCGGTGGTGCTGCTGCAGGTACTGGTAATGCCAACGGTGGTAGTGTTGTCCTTCAGGGTGGGGCAGGTACTGGTTCTTCCGGAGCTCAGGGACTAGTCACTACTGCCGCTACGGCCTTTACTACCGGAACTTTCTCCACTGCTACCAGTGCTACCATAAACCCTCAAAGCGTCGTAGACAATAACAGTACTATCCAGGTTACTACTACAGCTACCGGCTTAACTGTAACCGTACCTAGCCCAACAATTACTACCGCTGGCCGGATTCTCTATATAACTAACATAGGCAGTAATTCCTTTACTCTAACTGCTACCGGTCTAACCAGTAGCATCATAAGCATTGGTGCCACAGCCACTTTACTATGGAATGGTACTCAGTGGACTAGTGCTGCCTATGGTGCTTCAGGGGGTAGCGGCAACTACATCCAAAATCAGAACTCTGCTGCCCAAACTGCTAACTTTTGGATAAGTGGTACCGGTATTGCCACAAGCCTTGATGCTGCTGCAACCACTAACTCTACTACTACACTCCAAGTACAAAATTCTTCAGGTGTTGATGCTCTAGCTGTCGATACTACCAACCAACGTGTAGATATAGGCTTTAGCTCAGGCAGTACGCCACTTGGTACACCATCCGGCCAACTCTATGTCAGCGGTACCATACCGGTATATGTTGGCAAAAACAGTGATAGTCACTTAAGTACTCCAGCTTCGGTCTTTGTCTCTGGCAATTACGCTTATGTAGTTAACAATACTAACCCTGGTAAGCTGGTTGTTTACAACATCAGCTCCGGCACGCCGGTCTACGTCAGCCAGAACAGTGACAGCTATTTAAACGATCCTTTCTATCTCTACGTCTCCGGCAACTACGCCTATGTGGTCAGCTATGGCAACAGCAAACTGGTTGTTTACAATATCAGCTCTGGCACGCCGATCTTCGTCGGCCAGAACAGCGACAGTAATCTAAGCGGTCCACTCTCCATCTACGTCTCCGGCAACTACGCCTATGTGGCTAGCTTTACAAATAGTAAACTGGTAGTTTATAACATTAGCTCCGGCACGCCGGTGTATGTCGGCGAAAACAGTGATAGCTTTCTATCTAATCCCATTTCCGTTTATGTCTCCGGCAACTACGCCTACGTAGTCAGTCAGAACTCAAGCAAACTAGTTGTCTATAACATCAGCTCCGGCACACCGGTCTTCGTCGGCCAGAACAGCGACAGCTATCTAAGTGGTCCTAACCCTGTTTATGTCTCTGGCAACTACGCCTATGTGGTTAGCCAAAGTAATAACAAACTAGTAGTCTATAATATCAGTTCCGGCACACCGGTCTACGTCGGTGAGAACATCGACAGCAACCTTAATTTACCCACTTCTGTCTACGTTGCAGGCAACTATGCTTATGTCGTCAACTATAATAGCAGTAACCTGGTCGTTTACAATATCAGCTCCGGCACACCGGTCTATGTTGGAGTCAACAGTGATAGCAGCAACATAAGCGGTCCTTACTCCGTATTTGTCTCCGGCAATTACGCTTATGTGGCCAGCTATTCAAATAATAAACTGGTAGTCTACAACATTGGCGGTACCTACAGCCAGTCAATCCAGGTAGGCAGTACAACCACTAACAGCCTGCAAGTAGTTGGTGACAGTATTTTCTCAGGTGATACTAATATTCTAGGCGGTTTAAATGTTAGTGGTAATCAAGGTCTTGATGTTTCCGGGGCTTCTTCTGTCGGCAGTCTGAGCATCAGCGGGCTGGCTACACCGGCTGCTCCTACCGAAACAGTAACTTGTAGCGGTACCTGCACTACGTCATATAGTTATGCTGTATCAGCTATCAACGCCAGCGGTGTAACCGCGGCTTCTGTCAGCACTTCTACCGGGGCAACGGCTAATGCCTCACTGAACACGACGACTGAATACAATGAAACCAGCTGGTCTGCTGTAGCCGGGGGCACCGGTTACAACATCTACCGGACTTTGGGTGGTGCTGCCCAGGGACTAATTGGTACAGTTCCGGCTTCCAGTATTACCGCCCCAACTCCCAGTTCAGGCAGTGAAAGTAGTACTACTCTTACCCTAAACTACTCCACGCCACCGCCATTCGTAGTCGGGCAGGCTATTACTCTGGCTGGCTTTACTATGAACACCGGTTCGGTAAATGGTACCTGGCCAATCCTATCCGTAACTTCCAGCGCCATTACTATCAATATATTAGGTGGAGTAACCTCTACTATTAGCACTATGGGTACCGCCACTGGCACACTGGGTTTCTATGATACTGCCCAGACTGCCGGACTAGCGGCACCGACCACAACTACCGCCGGGAATTTAACCGTCAGCAGTGCCGGTACTGTCGATATAGGCACTAACGGTACGCCTAGTGGCCAGCTCTATGTAAGTGGTACCATACCAGTCTACGTCGGCCAGAACAGCGATAGCTATTTAAGTTCTCCATGGTCTGTCTATGTCTCCGGCAACTACGTATACATAGCCAGTAAAGGCAACAACAAACTGGTAGTCTATAACATCAGCTCCGGTACGCCGGTCTACGTCGGTGAAAACAGCGACAGTAATTTAAGTGGTCCTATTTCCGTCTACGTAGCCGGCAACTATGCTTACGTGGCCAGCTTTAGCAGCGGAAAACTAGCAGTCTATAACATCAGCTCCGGCACACCGGTCTACGTCGGCCAGAACAGCGACAGTTATTTAAGCAGTCCTTACTCCGTCTACGTCTCTGGTAATTACGCCTACGTGGCCAGTGAAGGTAACAGCAAACTGGTAGTCTATAACATCAGCTCCGGTACGCCGGTCTACGTAGGAGTCAACAGCGACAGCAATTTAAGCAGTCCTTACTCCGTCTACGTCTCCGGTAATTACGCCTACGTGGCCAACTATGGCAACAACGAACTGGTAGTCTATAACATCAGCTCCGGTACGCCGGTCTACGTCGGCCAGAACAGCGACAACAATTTAGTCCTTCCTTACTCCGTCTACGTCTCCGGTAATTACGCCTACGTGGTCAGCACCGGCACCGGCACCAGTAAACTAGCAGTCTATAACATCAGCTCCGGCACGCCGGTCTACGTCGGCCAGAACAGCGACAGCAATTTAAATAATCCTTTCTCCGTCTACGTTTCCGGCAATTACGCCTACGTGGCTAGTGAAGGTAACAGCAAGCTGGTAGTCTATAACATCAGCTCCGGCACGCCGGTCTACGTCGGCCAGAACAGCGACAGTTATTTAAGCGGTCCTGTTTCCGTCTACGTCTCCGGCAACTACGCCTACGTGACCAGTAACACCAACAGCAAACTGATGGTCTATAACATTGGCGGTACCTTCAGCCAGAGCCTTCAAGCTGGCACTGCCTTGGTTGGCACATTACAGGTTATGGGTAATAGTATTCTATTAGGTGATTTATCTGTACAGGGAGGACTGACAGTCGGCACCAACGCTGAGATTAACAACAACCTGAGCGTTGGCGGCCAGCTGACAATTGCCAACAGTGCCTGGATAAATTCAATTAATTCTGCCGGCAGCGGCTTGATTAACGTTATGACCGTTAATAGCTATAACGAAATTCAGCTGGGCGCAGCGCTTAACGTTGACGGTGGTATTATCTTACCTACCGACGCCGGCCAGCTGACCTTCTCGGACTTGCCAATTGACAGTACGCCCAGTTCTGGCACCCCAGAGAGTTATACTTTCCGCGTAGGTGGCAGCAACGTCCTGACGGTTTATGCCCAAGCAAATGGCTCAGGTTATGCTCAAAACATGCGGGTGGCTATTGGTTCATCTATTGCACCGGCATATACCTTGGACGTAGGGGGTGATATTAACACCTCTGGTGTTTATCGGATTAACGGTACTCAAATTTGTAGTTCTAGTGGCTGTACACCAGGTAGTGGCTCAGGGAGCTATATCCAAAATCAGACTTCACTTCAGAGTGGCGCTAACTTTAACATTTCAGGCAATGGAGAAGCTGCAACTGTCACTGTTGGTTATTCCAGTGTCACGGGTGGAGTAGCGGCCTTTAATGGTAACGTTGCAATAGGAATGTCAACACCGACATACGCATTACAGGTACAAGGAACCACTAATAGCCAAACAGCATTGTTTTCTAACCCATCAGGCATGACTAGAGTAATCGCTAAGGCTGGTAGTGGAGATACAGGTGCCGGAACCTATGATTATATATTAGCGGTCCAAAACGCTTCTGGTAGCAATGTGTGGGGCGTTCGGGATGATGGACTAGAGTTTAGTCAAGGATTTTATGGTATGGATAATACTGTTGCAATTTTAGACCAAACGGTTGGCGGTACTGGATCCACTGGTCTATCTGTTAATTCCTATGGAGGAATATATTGGGGTGATACCTCTTCAAATTATTGGACTGGTATAGACACAAGCCTTTCCCGTTACGGGACTAGTACTTTAGCCGTGGGAACAGGTGCGCAGGGAAATTATAGTGGAACATTAATAGCAGGTAGCATCGGGATCGGCACAGCTAGTCCAAGTGCTTTACTTTCAGTTGGTTCTTCCAACCAATTTCAAGTCAGCTCTGCCGGGGCAGTTACCACTCAAACTACCACTAACTCCACTGCTGCACTCCAAGTACAAAATAGCAGCGGAACCAATCTATTAAATATTGATACTACAGACAATGTCGTAACTACAAATTCAAATAATTATACTGGTAGTATCGGCACTTGGGTAAATGATACTGCCAATCCATTGCCACAAAGTGGAATATATGATGCCGCATCGGCTACCTATAACGGCTATGAATATATAATAGGTGGGTACAATCAAGTTGGAACTCGACTAAACACAGTTTATTATGCACCTTTTAACTCTAATGGTAGTGTTGGTACATGGACAAGTACTACTGCGCTACTGATTGGTAACTTAGTAGATGCAACAGGAGTTGCTTACAATAGCTATCTTTACGTAATGGGCGGTTATAGTGCAACCAATAGTAGCGTAGAACCCACTGTCTATTACGCCCCCATAAATGCTAATGGTACAATCGGTTCATGGACTACAGACACGTATTCATTACCAAGTAATTTAGAGTCAACGACATCAATAGCTTATAACGGTTATATTTATACTTTCGGGGGCGATAATAATGGCAGCACTGATTTATCTTCAGTTTACTACGCTCCTATAAATGCCAATGGCTCTGTTGGAAGCTGGACTACAAATACTTCAAGCCCACTGCCTCAAGCAATAAATTATGATACCTCAGTAGTCTACAATGGCTATGTATATGTATTGGGTGGGTCAACTGGTACCGTTCAATCTACTGTCTACTATGCCCCCATAAATGCTAACGGTTCTATCGGAAATTGGGTAAATGATTTCTCCAGTCCACTACCACAGGCCTTATACGGCTCCACCTCCGCTGTCTACAATGGGTACCTTTATGTGATGGGTGGCGATAATTCTGGAAGCGCAGCCCAGTCTACCGTTTACTACACTCCAATATATGCTAATAGGTCTATCGGCAGCTGGACTACAGACACTACTGAACCATTACAGCAACCCTTATTCCTTTCTGCTTCTACTGCTTACAATGGCTACATCTATGCCATGGGCGGTTGGAATGGTAGTTCTATTCAGCCTAATGTCTACTACGCCCCTCTATCTAGCACTAATGTCCAGAGTAATTTATCAGTAACAGGCAATAGTGTCTTGAATGGCGGTCTATCAGTAGCCGGTACAGCAGCAGTAAGTGGTAACTTCTCAGCCACAGGCGCTAGTAGTCTTGGTTCGCTGAATATTACCAACGTTATGAGTACACCAGCCGCCCCAACTGTGGCTTGGGGAGGCTCAACCGGTGGCAGCAAAACCTATGACTATTCGGTTGCCGCCTACAACGCTGGCGGAACCAGCATGCCATCAGCTGCTACTCAGATAACCAATGGTAATGCCACTCTGTCTACCAATAACTGGAACAATATTACATGGACAGGAGTAAATGGCTCTACTGGTTATAATATATATAGAACAATCAGTAATGGTACACCTTCTACAACCGGACAAATAGGTTCCATCAATACCACCAGCTTACTACCAGTTACTCCATCATCATATACCAGTGGTACCTATACCTTTACTCTAGCCACTACACCACCATTTACAGTTGGACAAGTAGTCAATCTAGCTGGCTTTTCTACCTCATCCGGCAATATTAACGGCAATTACGAAGTAACAGCCGTAACCGCTACTACTATAACTATTAATACCTCAACCTCTTACACAGTTACTACAGAAGGTACTATTACCGGTACCCTAGGCTTTGACGATAGCGGCATAGCTATCTCTACCTCCACCATACCAACTACTGGTACAGCAGGTACAGCATTTGTACAGACTAACTCCACTACAGCCTTCCAGGTGCAAAATGCCGCCGGTAATAATATCCTGACCGTCAATGCTACCAATGGCAACGTTGCCCTAGGCACCCTGGGATCAATTGCCGGTTCACTTGTTCTCAATAGTACTTCCACCGGTTCAGTCACACTTACTACTGCCGCCACTGCTACCAGCTATAGCATAGCCCTGCCGACTAGTGCTCCGACATCTACCGGCCTATGTCTACAGGATTCCACCAGCGGTAGCAATACTCAGTTGTCATTTGCCACTTGTTCAACAGTCAATACGTCTATAACTAAGGACTATAATACTGATACCCACGGTTCTGGTTCATCCAGCACTACAACTCTTGCTATCAATAACACCAGTGTGGGCAACATCGGTGATATCTTGGTTCTAACAACCTCAGAGTCAACTCAAAGCGTAACCGGAGTATCCGGCGGGGGAGTTGCTTCACCTAACTCTTGGGTGAAAGTTAACGCTCTTGCCGGTAATGGCACAGCTTCCCGGGTAGATATGTGGATAGGAGTAGTAACTACAGTTGGATCAAGTAACATAACGGTAACTTATTCCGGTACCCCAACTACTTATGAAGACGCTGTTACAGAATTTACCGCCGCTAATGTTAACTCCAATACCTCATGGGGAGTAGACTCTTCTGGAACCTCACTTAACAGCAGTAATACCACAACCATTACTTATCCGGCACTAACATCTGAAGGTGCCAGTGAAGTATACATTGGCTATGCTGCATCTGCTGTTACTGGTGGCGGTTCAGCTGGCAGTACCAGCGGCTTTAGTTACTTTGGTACCGGTACCGGTAACTACAACATGATTGCCTACATCTCACCCACAGTGTCTGGTACTAACTACAACAATGTCCAAGCTAACCAATCAAATGGACAGTACAACTCAATTGCTGCCATCCTAGTAGCTTACGTCAACAGTACCTCCATAAACAACAATACCTTAACTCAGCAAGCTAATTTTAACGTTCAGGCTGCTTCAGCTGGATCAGTAGCTGGTGTACTGCAAGCTAATGCCGGTGGATCAGGCGATATACTCGATCTAGAAAATGGTTCTGGCAATGTTGTTGATAATTTCACTAATACGGGAGCTGTAGCAATTACTCAAAGTACCTATGCATCAAATCAAGTGGTCATAAGTAATGGTGTGACAGGAACGCCACCGGCGTACCCTAACAGTTTCCTGCCTACACTAACAGTTCAAGATAACGAAACTAGTGGTTCACGACCACTTTTCTTCGGTTATAACAACGGCGGTACTTGGGCGGCATTCTTAACAACGGGAGCTTGCGCTTCATTCACATATATGTGCCTAGACCTAGGATCTGGATCCAGTGTTTATACTGGTTTAGAAAGCGCCGGATCAGCCCTACAGGTTGGATATGGCGCAGATGGTAACTTTTCAACTATCTCTATTGGTCAAACCACAGCATCTAGCGAGACTGTTACCGTCGGTTCAACCTATACTGGTTCAACCACAACCCTCCAAGCCGGAGCTACTACTGAATCCCTTTCTGGTTCAGGTGATACAATACAAACCGCCACTAACTCTACTACAGCTTTCCAAGTAGATAATTCTGCTGGTGAGCCAATTCTAAATATCGATACAACTACCAATAACCTAATATCTAACCCGGGCTTTGAAGTTAACCTTAACGGCTGGGCAGCAGTCAACGGTGCAGCTGCCCCTGTCAGGAATACTAATAAGGCTTACGTCTATCATGGCCAAGCCAGCTTGCAGGAAACTACCAGTACGACTGCCAACTCTGGGGTTCAGGTTACCGGCTTTACTGGAACCCTAACTTATCCGGTTACCTATACATTAAGCTTCTACGTCATGGGCGGCAGTGCCTTTAGCGACCTGGAAGCACTAGTAGTCGGCGGTGGCGCACCGGCCTGTGCACTTAACTCTGCTAATGTTGTAACTACTGGCTTCCAGAGATACTACTGTACCTTTGCGTCAGCCGGCAGTAATGTTACGGCTATAACAATCGGTGAATCAGGTACTACTTCGCACCTCTTCTATCTTGATGCTGTCCAGCTTAACAGCAGCTCAACCCTGTCCCCATATAACATAGGCAACATCCAGTTGCGTGGCGTCGTTAATGCTCCGGCTACCTTCCAGAGCGTGTCTAACTCCACTACTGCCTTCCAGATCCAGAATGCTGCTGGTACATCTAACTTATTAGTAGCTGATACCCTTGATGGCCAGCTTAATATTGGTGGCAACATCCTTTTAACTCAGGCAACCAACTCTATTAGTACTAATGCTTCAGGCATTATCAACATCGGCATTACCGGCACTACAGCAACAGCCAACACGGTTAATATCAATACTTCTACCGGTGCAGTAGAGACAACGAGTATTGGTGGACTTGGGAACAATACTTCAACTACTAATATCTATGGTGGGGTTAATGGTGCTACCGGAACTTTGAACTTATCGGATTATGCGGCTGGGTATATAAACATAGGTAATCTGACATCCGCTAACAACATAAATATCGGTACGGGCACCGGGAACAGTGCTATTCAGATAGGCAGTATTACGGCTACGACTGGTGCTCAGACCATTGCTATAGGCAACAATGCTTTAGGAGCAGTAGTTACAACTACAGTTGGTTCTAATAGCTCTACATCAACTACTACGATCAATGGTGGCGTTAACAGTACAACGCCTACTATCCAATTAGCTGCAGCAGCCTCAGGTTACATTCAAATCGGTAGCACGACTGCCAGTACGGCTAATACTATTCAAATTGGTGGTGTAACAGTCAACTCGGATACCGTTAACATTAATACTTTTGCGACGGGTACTGAGACAACCAATATCGGTTCTACTAACTCTACATCTACTACGAGTATATATGGCGGAGTTAATAGTACTACGGATACCCTTTATCTAGCGGCAGCCGGGTCTGGTTATATAGGTATTGGCAGCACATCGGTAGTTAATACAATTAACATTGGCACAATCGGTACAGCTACTAATGCTGATACAGTTAATATTGATAACACCATTGGTAGCGCTTCCGAAGTAGTATCAATTGGTTCAAAAAGTTCAGTTAGCTCGCTTGTACTTCAAGCTGGTAGTGGTAACTTACAAATAAATAACGAAGGATATGTCCTTAATTTCCCGACTGCTACACCTTCTACTAGTCAATGCTTACAAACTGGTGCTTCAACTTACTCAACTATGGTATTTGCAACATGTGGCGGTAGCGGCAGTACCCACCCTAAGAAAATTGTTCTGGCGCCAGAATATGCCAATGCAGTGTTATGGAATAACAATAATACGACTACTGATATCGGCACCATGACATCCGGTTTCACTGCTACCGGTGTTGGCTCACTACCAGAGAACTACTACTCATGGACTACTGCCCAATCCACAAATCAGGCCTATGCTATAGTCGTCCAAATACCCATACCGTCAGACTTTAATACTTCTAATACTATAACTTCGATAACAATTGATACATATACAACTAATACAACTAACGGTACAATAACTGCAAAACTTTATGGTACTAATGGAACCATTGAATCTAACTGGAACACCTGTAATCTAACGCCCTCGTCGGCTACCACCTGGACAACAATAACGGCTACAACTACCTGTACAACATCTGGCACTTATGCTCCAAATGGCACAGCTACCTTGGTGTTAATTCTACAGGCACCGAGCGGTGGCACGACTGACGTAGGTAATATAGTTTTGAGTTACACAAGTGCTTATTAAGGTATAATGATATGAAAATGAAAATTAAAACAAAACAAATAAGCAAGCACATAAAGAGCAACATTCTATTTGCTGCAATTGTAAGAATCTACAAAAAAATCCTTGAACCGTTAGCTCAAATTGCCGGTTTTATTGTTAATCCGCTTGCCAAATGGCTAAAACCGTCACTTAGAATAGTTAAACGGAAATTTAAACATATTGTTAATCGTCTCAGTCGGCGTCAAATTAAATGGCTTGGCTTTGGTTTTGGTGGGCTGTTAGTAATAGTTTTGGCAATCGGATCAGTTATCCATGTCCGCAGTTTGATTGCTTTCAGTTACCGACTGCCCGTGACTGAGCAAGCTTTGATCGGCCAGCCCGATAAGAGTCTTTTACCACAGTTAACCTATGATACCAAAGCCCATGCTTATTACTTGAATAAATCGGCAATCGATGTTACAGCCAAAAAATCATCTATTCCGGGCGTACCCTCGACGGCTGCCAGCGTTACCGTCGGTGCTGATCCTGATAACAAAGCTCAATTTAGTCTGAAATTACCTACCAACGCCAACTTAGGTATTACAACTTATGATAATAACAGCAATTTAAGTTTTACCATGGTTCCGTTGTTTTCAACCTTAGCCGGCAAACAAATTTCCGGTCACATCGAATACCCAATGGGGCTAGCTGGGAATAAAGCTATATATACTGTCAAGACTAATGGTATCCAAGAAGATATAATTTATGCCAGCGCCCCCAAGAGCAGTATTAAACTGCGGTATAAACTGGAACTGCCAAGCACGCTTCAGGCTAAAATGATGCCAGGCGGCAATCTGGGTATCTACTCAGCCAGTCCTTATTTATTTGGTAATATTACTTATGGCTCTGCGGCTGACCAGCAAAAAGTCCAAATGGCTCGCCAAAAATCACCCAAAGATAATTTAGTTTTTGTTTTACCGGCACCGCAAATTATTACTGCCGATGGACACTTACCAGTTAGTGCCGAAAAACATATTAAATTAACTCTGGCTGGGAATATTATCACTATTACTGCCAGCGGGCTAGGCAATCTGCGCGGTCCGATTTCGATTGACCCCAGTGTAGTTGTGGCTTCTGCCTCTAACTTTATGGCCAGTGGCAATAACGAAGGTGATATTACTTATAATTCCAGTAATAGTGATATTTATGAGTCTAATTTAACTGGTGCTACCATTGGCTCCTGGGCTGGTTCGACTAACTTTACTACCACCACCATGCCGCCGCGCGATTATTTTGGCGCTGTGATTTATAACAATTATATATACGTAATGGGCGGAATAAGCGCCAATAATACTGGTGATTGTACTGGAACAGGCGGCTACTGTAACGGTGTCTTCTACGACTCAATCAGTACTTCCGGCACACTTGGTTCCTCCTGGACGAATGATTCTGCCGCCTATTTTCCGATCAGTACCATGCCAGCTCGAGATGGCTTTGAAGTGGTAGCTTATAACGGCTATATGTATGTCTTGGGTGGAAAAGATGGGGTGGCTTCCACTGGCGACTGCAATGCTTCTGATTACTGTAATGGCGTTTTTTACGACAATATTACTAATACTGGTGCGCTCGGTGCTACCTGGACAGCCACTACTGTTTTTACCGCCACCAGCATGCCGGCCCGTACTGAATTTGGTGCCGTAGCCTATAACGGTTATTTGTACGTCATGGGCGGAATTGCTAGTGCCGCTACTGGTGACTGCACGGCTACATCTGATATGTGTAATGGCGTTTTCTATAACAGTTTTCTTGCTACCGGCGCGATTAGTTCTACCTGGACCGCCACTACCACTTTCTTCGCCACCAGTGGCATGCCGGCTCGCGATCAGTTCGGTGTCGCGGCCTATAACGGCTATATGTACGTGTTGGGCGGGCTAGCCAGTGCCTCCACCGGCGACTGTACGACTGGTACTTACCAATGCAGCGGTGTTTTCTATGATTCGATCAGCAGCACTGGTGTACTAGGCGGTACCTGGACTGCCAGCACTTCTTTTCCAACCAGTAATCCAACCATGCCGGCTCGTGATGGACTAGGCGCCTTCATCTTTGATGGCTACCTTTATGCCTTAGGCGGATATGGCGCGACTGCTACCGGCGACTGCGCATCCGGTTCTAACTATTGTTCCGGCGTCTTTGAAGCACCGGTTAACGCTAATGGCACTATCGGCAACTGGGCCCAGACTACCAGCTTTACTGGCGGCAGTACTATGCCGGCCCGTCAAGATTTTGCCAGTGTGGCCTATCAGGAAAATTCTTATTATCCTTATATATACGTGTTGGGCGGGCTAGCTGCAACCTCCACTGGTGATTGTACAGGTACTTCTAATCTCTGTTCAGGTGTGTGGGTGGCGCCTATCAATTCGGAAGGACAGATTGGTTCCTCCTGGATAGCTACTACTGCTTTCACTACCACCAGCATGCCGGCCCGCGCCCAATTCGGCACTGTAGCTTATAACGGCTATATATACGTCTTAGGTGGGCAAGCCAGTGCCGCCACTGGCGACTGCACGGCTACGTCTGATATGTGCAACGGTGTTTTCTATGACAATATTACCAGTGCTGGCGCGCTTGGTGCCTCCTGGACAGCAGACACGGCGGCTTATTTTCCAACCGCTACTATGCCGGCCCGGGCCGGTTTTGGCCTTGTAGCTTATGACGGCTACATGTACGTGTTAGGCGGTATAGCCAGTGGCACACAAACTGGTACTGACTGCACGGCTGCCCTTGACTACTGCAATGGTGTTTTCTACGATAATATCACCAGTACCGGCGCGCTTGGTACCTCTTGGACAGCCACCACCGTTTTTACTGCCACCAGCATGCCGGCTCGCGAGCTTTTCGGTGCCGTGGCTTACAATAACTATATTTTCGTTGTCGGCGGACTTGCCAGTGCCTCTACCGGCGACTGTACGGCTACCTCTGATTACTGCCAAGGTATTTTCTATGATACGATTAGCGCTACTGGCGCGCTTGGTTCCGCCTGGTCACCAGCCACGGCTGATTTTTTAGTTACTAATGGTTTCCCAGCCCGTGATCAATTAGGCGTCACGGTCGTTGAAGGTTGGCTGATGATTCAGGGTGGGAAGGCTAGTGTTAACTCCGGCGACTGCGCAACTACCGGTGACGTCTGCACCGGCAACATAATGCTCAGAATCTGTAAACCCAGTGGTTATATATATGAATGGTGTTATGCGGGCAACGTCCTTGGCTTATTTAATTCTGGCGATGGCACCAGCCCGGTCTATGATTTCGGCACTACGGTTTGGAACAATGTAATCTACGTGGCCGGCGGGATATCCAGTAGTACAACCTATGATGATTGTACGGCCACTAATAACTACTGCAGCGGCACCGATCAAGCAGAAGTTGATGCCGACGGCAATGGCAGCAGTTGGATACTGCAGAGCACCGCTTTTACCGCCACCAGCATGCCGGCTCGCGCCGGCCTCGGCGTCATAGCTTATAATGGCTACCTGTACGTGTTAGGCGGGCAGGCCAGTGCCGCCACCGGCGACTGCACAGCTGCGTCTGATATGTGCAACGGTGCCTTCTATACGCCTATAAATGATGGCGGTCCGGGTACAATATCTTCAACCTGGACGGCTACCACCAGTTTCACCGGTTCTACAACCATGCCGGCCCGCCAAGGTTTCGCTTCCGTGGCTTATAACGGCTACCTGTACGTGTTGGGCGGGCAAGCTTATGCCTCTGGCGGCGACTGCACGTCGGGATCATCTCCTTATGACTGTACCGGTGTCTGGTACGCGCTTATTTGTACTGGTTACAATAGTAGTGGCGGTTGCACTACTAGTAGTGCGCCTGGCACTATTGGTACCTGGACACAAGATTCTGCCGCTCCTTTGACCGTTGCCCGGGTTGGCTTAAGCGTCGTGGCCTATAACGGTTATATATACTACCTAGGCGGGCAATCTGCAGTCTCCAGCGGCGACTGCAGCTCGGGTTCAGGTCCATACTACTGCAGTGGCGTCTTCTATGACTCGATTGGCAGTAACGGCGTGCTTGGCAGTGGCGGCTTTACGTCAGATTGGTATGCAGCAATAAGTGCCGCGGCGTGGTTCGGTGCTGTAGCCTATAACGGTTATATGTACGTCATGGGCGGGTACAGCTACAATGGCAGCTTAATTAGTAGCGTAATGTATGACTCGATTGGCACCAACGGCCAGCTAGGCGGTGGCGGCTTTACGGGTACCACTGCTTTTCCCACCTCCAGCATGCCGGCCCGCGATGGTTTTAGCGTTGTGGCCTACAATAGCTATTTGTATGTTATCGGCGGATTTTCCACTACCTCCGCCGGCGACTGTACGTCGGGATCATCGCCCTATGACTGCAACGGTGTCTGGTACGCCCAGATTTGTAGTGCTACTAATGTTTCGGGATATGATTATTATTATAATCCGTGTTCTGGGGATGCGATTGGCACTATCAGCGCCTGGGAAGGAGGAAGTAGTCTTGAAAATTATCGTGGCGCCCTCAGCGCCGTGGCCTATGATGGTTATCTGTATGTCATGGGCGGCGAAAGCTATGTCTCCGCCGGTGACTGTACAGCGGGATCAGCTTCTCCCTATGAATGCAACGGCGTCTTTTATGCTCCGATTTACAGTGAAGGTGAAATCGGTGCCTGGAACTCTACTACCAGTTTCACCGGTTCTTCTACCATGCCGGCCCGCTTGGATTTCGCTGCCGTGGCCTATAATGGTTATCTGTACGTCTTGGGCGGCTATGCTAATGTCTCTGGCGGCGACTGCACGACTGGTAGCAGTTTCTACTATTGCACCGGTGTCTTCGAAACAGGGCTGCAATCTACTCCCCGGGTTGGCCTTTACTCAGACCTGATTGATTTTACCGGTTTAAGCGGCGATGACTCTACTCCTACCCAAGCAGTAATAAATGGCGGTGATTGCATAGTTGCTTTTGAATCTTGCACTTTACTCAACGAGAATCCCGGACGAGGCGGACTTAGTGGCCCCGGCGGAGTTATTATTAAATATAAATTTGCCTCTAACGCCTGTACTACTTTTAACAGCTTAACAACTTTACCAACCGGGATTAATCTCATCGGGATCAACCAACCTTTGACATACACCACAAACGGCTGTAGCACCACCACTAACATCGGTCGATACATGTGGATTGAGTTTTCGCTTGATGATTCACAAAACGCAACTTTCCCAGATTATAGTCAAGGCGGCATCGAGGTCTCCAGTTCTTTAACTGCTATTACTAATCTTACAGTCGATTATCATTCGGCCGCCAATAGCCGTTTACGCGGCGGCGGGACCTTTAGTAATGGCTCTTTGAATTCGCTTGATACACCACCGGCTGTAAATTTGCCTATATCTGCAGTTGGTTCAGTGCATTACGAGTACAATACCGCAACTTTATCATTAAGCAATAGTGCTAACGGTGACATTCTAGCAGGGGCTTGTTGGGGATCCTCCAGCGGTGAAACTATTACTGTTTCTGGTGGAGGCGTAACTAACTGGAATTATTTCCCGGCATACTCTGGCAGCAATGCAGGTTTTGCTAATACCCAACGCCTTTTTTGGGGTGTGATTACCTCCACCGGTAGCCAAACCCTAACATGGAGTGGACTATCAGGGAACCAAGAATGTGTTGCCCAGGAATTTACTGCTGGCGCAATGGCTGCTTGGGCGGCTGATGGGACAGGTGGTACTTACAGTTCACCAGGCATATATATTTATTGGGCAAACCTAACCCCTACGAATAATAATGAACTTTATTTTGGCTTTTCTGTTCTCAATAGTACTGGGGGTGGAACCTATTCTACTGGGTATACATACTATAAAACCACAACCAAGGGTTATTATTTCGTTTACAATACCAACATCTCAAGACCCTCTGGGACCCCAGTTGCCTACGGAAATTCTAATGGCTCAGATACCGTTGCCGGCCTGATCTGGGCCCATAATTAATATCCAACAACATAGCCCAAATTTTCTCTTTCTTATAGCTGCATTTGATCAAGCAAATTATCTAAAACATGCCAGTACTAACAACTTAAACCGTCAACAACGCAGTAACTTCTATGTGCAGACATAGCGGTGCGTTACTATTGTAAGATCAACTAAATTTATCACCAGAAATTTTATATATCAGTTTAACAGATAGATAGAAAACCCCCGTGGTAAATAGCACAAAGCGTAAGCTTATTATTATCTGATTAGCTTGTCCGGATATTCCTGGTAATGCTATACTGACATCTAGAAATATAGTTTAAACAAACACTATGTCACAACGATTGGCAATACTGAATCAAAAAGGCGGAGTAGGAAAGACCACAACAGCTATTAATCTTAGTGCCGGGCTAGCTCAGCTTGGCAAAGACGTGTTGCTAGTTGATCTTGACCCCCAAGCCAACACGACAAGTGGTCTCGGTGTTGATAAAACCACAGCCCTGACAAGTTATGATGTATTGTTTAACCCTGCTTTACTAGCTGACAGTCTGGTCTCAACCAGGATTAACCACCTTTATTTATTACCATCCAATGCTAATTTGGCATCAGCTGAGTTAGATCTGACCCCGATTGAAAATCGGGAAAATAAACTTCAAACTGCTTTAAATTTAGCGCAGCATGATTATATTATTATTGATTGTCCGCCGTCACTTGGCCTATTAACAATTAACGCCCTAGCAGCAGCTGAATTGGTAGTCATACCTGTTCAAGCTGAATACTATGCTCTGGAAGGTCTCGGCCAACTGCTACATATTATCCAACGGGTTAGGGAAACGCTTAATCCGAAGCTTGAATTACTAGGTGTGCTGTTAACTATGTATGATAAACGCACATCGCTGTCGAGCCAAGTGTATAATGAGCTGAAAGAACATCTGGGAACTAAATTGTTTTCAACGGTAATTCCCAGAAATGTTCGTCTGGCTGAAGCTCCCAGCTACGGCTTGACAATTAATGAGTATGACAAGTGGTCAAAAGGCGCTCGTGCTTACAAACAACTGGTTAAGGAGGTAAATAAACGTGTCAGAGATTAAAAGATCGTCAAAAAGACATGGTTTAGGTAAAGGGTTTGACAGTCTGCTGCCGCAAGGCTTTGACACCGATCTGCTGCTTGATTCGACAGAACGAGTCCAAAAACTGTCAACCAACTCGTTAATTCCCAACTCGCAACAACCGAGGCGTCATTTTGACAAGGAATCAATTGCTGAATTAGCCCAGTCGATCAAACAATATGGCGTTCTTCAACCGTTAATTGTTACCCAGGGTAAATCATTGGCAAACTATGAAATTATTGCTGGCGAACGCCGCTGGCGAGCAGCTCAACTGATCGGTCTGGATAAAATACCGGCTATTGTCCGCTCCGCTAAAGATCTGGAAAGGCTAGAAATTGCCCTGGTTGAGAATGTTCAAAGAGTTGATCTTTCACCACTCGAGCAGGCGGCATCGATGGAGCGTCTTCACCAGCAATTCAGTTTAACCTACGACAGTATTGCTAAGCGCTTAAACAAGGCCTTATCGACCATTAATAACATGGTCCGGTTACTACAATTACCGCCGTACGCCCAGGAAGCACTGCAACAGCAGGCTATAACCGAGGGACATGCCAGGCAACTCTTATCTCTTAAAGACTATCCTGATAAACAGAGAGAGCTACTAAATTTGACTGTCAAAAACCGCTGGTCGGTCAGACAGGCGGAACGTTTTGTCACTGCCTTTAAAGCCGGAACGCCCGATACTTCAGTCCAAACCGTCCGGGTTAGAATGAGTAGTGAGACGCCTTTAACTAAAAAGTTAGCTAAAAAAATTGCCGCGCCGGTTTCAATTCGCCGTATGGCCCATGGCGGTAAATTAGAAATTAGCTTTACCGACGAACAGAACCTAGATAAACTTCTGGCCGCATTGCTAAAAGACTAAAGCTATTATATTTTACGACCCAGCAGTATTAATTATTACCAGGCCCTTATCTCATTTAACGGTGTAATTCGCAGCACCAGCTTACCAACAATGTATTTAACTGGCACCGTACCGAAATATCGGGAATCGAGCGAATCGCCGCGATTGTCGCCGCAAACAAATACCTGGTCGGGCGGAACAACCTTATCAACAGTACCGCTCGTATAGCCGATTACTTTTCCGTAAGGTAAAACCGCGTCAGGCCTAAATCCCTTGGGATGCTGTTTGTTATAGATAGTCAGAACCCCGTTTTTTATGACCACCCGATCACCCGGTAAACCGATAACCCGTTTGACTAACTGATTGGAATTAACTTCGTCCAAAGCATATAATGTGTTTTCTTGGAATACGACAATATCACCCCTGTCGGGTATATAAGGATGCCCGGTAATATCTGACCAGGTTTTAGCAACTTTCAGTACAATCAGCCGATTACCGGTTTGCAAGGTTGGTTGCATACTAGGTCCGTCAACTTCATATTGCTGAAAACAGAAGGCAATCAGTAACCAGGCAACTAATACTGCACCAACTAATATGCCAAGAAAACTGAAAAAATCACGCAACTTTCTGGGATTATTCGGATTATCGTTCATCGCAGCTGATTTTAATGGTTTATCATGAGAATTTGCCGGAAATTTTACATCCATAATTTTATCAGAGGTATCATTTTTAACCTCTGTTAAATATGTCTTTTTGGGTTTTCTATCCATTACTCGAATCTATTATACAGATATAATTTGAATCACCAAAACCCAATAGTTTACCCTATTATATAAAATGGTTATACTTAAACTTATCTATGCTATTCCATCGTTCTAAATCAAAGCAAATGTCATCTAAAGGTTTTTTTATAGGTGATATTCCTACTCGTCCAGGCCGTCGTCAGATAGATTTGGAAAAAACAATTACAACCAAAAGTAATACAGCCGATAACACTAGAGTAGGTGAGTTTAACATGACAACCGGTTATCACCCGGTCAGACCAGCCATAATGACAAATACCGAGACTATAACCAAATCTACCGCAATCCAACCATTTAATACTAACCATATAATACCAATTTCTGTTAATAAACATCGACGAATTCGATTTTTACATCGTCGCAAAGATAAGTAAACCTGAATTCTGGTATAATTGATATTTAATAGAAGAAAATGAGAGATTTTGTCGCTAAATTAAAACCTGCCACCGGGTATTCTCAGATAGTTCACCTGATACTCCGTTTATTATTGCCAGCCTTAATCTTTATACTGGTCAGAATTAATTTTTTCCAGCTAGCTTTGGCCATTGTGTTGTTAAGTAAATGGCGTATGTTTGCTGTACGTCCAAGATATTGGCCTGCTAATATTAGGGCAAACGGCGTTGATATCCTGGTTGGCTTATCAACGGTTGTCTTCATGATGCATACCTCCAGTAGTCTTTGGCAACTATTGTGGGCAGTACTTTACGGCGCCTGGTTAGTCGGGGTAAAACCAAGTACTGAGCCTTTGTTAATATCTTCTCAGGCCTTGATTGGTCAATTGTATGGGTTGGCAGCGCTATTCTTAGAATGGCCTTCGGCTCCATTATGGTGGTTGGTTACCGGTACAGGAATTGTTTGCTATCTAGCTGCCCGTCACTTCTTTGATAGTTTTGATGAAGCCTACAGTAAATTGTTAAGTTATACTTGGGCTTTTTTTGGAGCAGCTTTAGTCTGGATCCTTGGGCATTGGTTGCTGTTTTACGGGTTTGTTGCCCAACCAACGCTGTTATTAACAGTCATTGGGTACGGCTTAGCGGCCCTTTATTACCTTGATCATAAAGATCGTCTTAGTAAATTGTTAAAAAGAGAATTTATGCTGGTTATGTTGGCTATTCTGGTGATAGCTTTAATTGCCTTGTGGCAGAGCACTAAGCGTAAAATAGTATAGGAGGGTGAATATGGTACAGACTAAAAAAGCAAATCTTAGCGACAAAGCACCAGTCGAACCAGACGTTGAAGTTAAAAACGACAGCACTGTTAACCCTAGTCCGCCTTCGCCCAAGCCACATAATCATACATCAATTAGCTTGCCTCCAGAACTGATTCGACGTCCAAAATCAAACTATTCAGTTACTTATTTAACCATTGCTTTAATTGTAATAGTTTGTTTAACAGCCGGTTTCTTTGGTGGCTGGTTGGGAGCCGACGATCATGATCAAACAACCTCACTTACTTCTCCAATTGAATCTAAACAAACAGTTGTCAGTAGTACCAGCCAAATAATTAGCTCTATTGCCAAGTTAGTCGGTCAGAGTGTGGTGTCGGTCAATGTCACCAGCCAAACTGCTTCGCCAGACATTAGTAATTTATTTACTTTTGGCATTGGCGGGAACGGCAGTACCACGGAAGAAGATGCCGGAACGGGGATTATCTTATCGTCGGACGGCTTAATCATAACTAATCGACATGTCATACCGGATGGCACGACTAGCGTAAGCGTGACATTATCTGATGGAACAACTTATAATAATGTTCAAGTAATTGGCCGAACAAACGATTCTGATAGTCTAGACATTGCTTTTTTGAAGATTCAGAACCTTAATGGTAAGAAATTAATTCCAGCAACAATTGGTGATTCCAGCCAGATGCAGGTTGGTGATGCGGTTGTTGCCATTGGTAACGCGCTGGGTCAGTTTCAAAACACCGTTACCAGTGGTATCATCTCGGGTTATGGTAGAAGTATTTCGGCCAGCGATAGTTCTTTGAACACCAACACTGAAAATCTGGTTGACATGTTTCAAACTGACGCCGCTATCAACGAGGGTAATTCTGGCGGACCATTGGTAAACCTTAGCGGGCAGGTGATTGGTATAAATACTGCCATTGCCAGCAATTCCCAAAATATCGGTTTTGCAATTCCGATTAATGATGTGGTGGGTCTGATAAAAAGCGTGGAGCAAACCGGTAAATTGCAACAGCCCTACCTCGGTATTATTTATATACCAATTACTAGCGATGTAGTTCAACAATACTCTTTAAGTGTTAACAACGGCGCCTATATTCCGCTATCAGCTGACGTTGGCGAACAAACTATCATATCGGGCGGTCCGGCCGCCCAAGCTGGCTTGCAAGAAGGTGATATTATAACCGCAATAAACGGGACGCCGATAAATGAAAACAATAGTTTAACATCGATTTTAGATCAGGACAGCGTTGGGCAAGTCGTTACGTTAACTGTTAACCGAGCCGGTAAAACCATCAGCATTAAAGTTACCTTAGGTGTTGCCCCAACCAGTTAAATAGCCTTAAAGCACTGGATAAAATCATCAGTATCTATTAATTGAAACTGACTTTTAGTTGCTATTTGGTGGAGACTTTGGTGTTGGAAAGGCAGCGACTCGGTCAGAATATAATCTGGCCGCCAATTTAAGTCGGTAAGTTGCTTAAATAACTGGCGGTAGACATCAAGACCGTCCGAACCGCCAAAAATAGCGATTTTCGGTTCATTAGCAACTGCTTCATTAATTTTATATTTTGTTGGCACGTAAGGCAGATTAGCTAGAATAACGTTATATGGTCCATGGTTGGTTGTTAATAAATCAGTTCGGTAAAAATTAACTTTAATTTTGAACCGGTTAGCATTAAGGCGGGCAACCGACAGCGCCGGCTGGTCGATATCATAAAGATCAACTTGCATCGTCGGATGATCCAATTTGATAGTTATACCAATGCAGCCTGAACCCGTCCCGATATCGGCAACGATTGATTGTTGATCGATTGGTAACTTTGCAAATAAATCTATCATCGTTTCGGTTTCTGGCCGTGGCTCCAGTACGCGCTCGTCGATATAAAATACTCGTCCGTAAAATTCGCTTTTACGACGGACATAAGCCAGTGGTATATGTTTTAGACGCTGCTCAAGCCTGACGTTTAAGCGGCGGATTTGAACAGCAGTTAGAATTTGTTCAGGATGTGCTAAAAGATAACCTCTTTCCTGATTTAAGCAATCTTCTAATAATACTAAGACATCCAGATGCGCTGTACCAATCCCTGAGAATTTCAGACGACTGGTCGATAATTTAAGCCAATCACTGCTCGTTACTGATAATGGCGTGTTCATAAGCTAGCAATTGATCGATTATTTGGTCAAGGTTGCCATTTAAAACTGAAGCAATATTACTGGTTGAATAGCCTATTCGATGATCAGTGATTCTGTCTTGCGGGAAATTGTAAGTACGAATCTTTTCCGAACGATCACCCGAGCCAATCAATTTTTTTCGGGCATCACTAAGTTGTTGTTCTTCTTCGCTAATTTTTACGGCTAGCAAGCGAGAGCGTAAAACACTTAAGGCTTTAAGTTTGTTTTTAATTTGCGATTTTTCATCCTGACAGGTTACAACAATACCGGTTGGTAAGTGGGTTATCCTAACTGCCGAATCAGTTGTATTAACTGATTGGCCACCGTGGCCACTACTGCGGTAAACATCAATTCTTAGATCATTCGGATTAATTTCAATCTCCGTTTCATCGGCTTCTGGTAGTACCGCTACCGTAACCGTACTAGTGTGAATCCGTCCCTGTGATTCAGTGCTCGGAATTCGTTGTACCCGGTGCACACCAGCTTCGAACTTCAATTGCTTATATATTTCGCGTCCTCTAACCCAAAAAATAATTTCTTTAAATCCACCAACTTCGCTTGGATTTTCATTAACTAATTCGATACTGTACCCATGATGTTCGGCCCAACGGCTGTACATCCGGTATAAATCTGCCGCAAACAGACTGGCTTCATCGCCGCCGGCCGCTGCCCGAATTTCAACCACCGCATCCTTACTGTCATTAGGATCCTTGACGATTAAAGCTGCATTTAATTGTTGCTCAACCAGCGACTGTTTAGCTTCAATTTCGTGTAGTTCGGCTTGGGCTAATTCTGATAATTCACCACCTTCTTTTATAAACTCTTGCGTCTTTTGGTGCTGCTGCTGCAAGCTGTGGAGATTGTCAAACAGATTGACAATCTCTTTTAATTCTTGTTGTCGTTTGGCCAACTTAGGGTAATCCGGACGCTTAAATATCTCCGGATCAGTAAAATCTTGTTGGCTTGCCACGTATTCAGCCCGTAGCGATTTTTCTTGGTCTTCAAACATAGTTATAGTTTTTAGTATACGTAAAGTTAGTAGTTTCAGCCATAACCCGTAGGTTAAAAGGTTGTTAACTTAAATTAATTCTTTATTAATGGGTATTCGTTGCGGTTTTTTGCTTAGCTTCAGTTTCTTTAAGCCGGTCAATTTTACGCTTGTCTTGCTTGCTAGCGGTTGCTGCTCGACGTTCACGTGCTGCTTGGCCAGCCGCCGCCCGAGCCTTGAATTTGTCAACCCGACCCTCAACGTCAACGATTCTTTCTTCGCCAGTGAAAAACGGATGCGAAGCACTAGAAATATGTACCTTAACCAGTGGGTATTCAACACCGTCCAGAGTTATTACTTCACTAGTCTCAACCGTGGAGCGAGTTAGAAAATTCTGGCCATTATTCAGGTCTTGAAAGACAACCGGCCGATAATTAATGGGGTGTATAGCTTTCTTCATGGTCAACAAGCCAATATACACCTCTGTTATGATTTGGTCAATAAACATACCATCTTTAGCTTAAAGTTACTGATTAAAATATCTGTTTCACCCCTTGTGTAATTAGCTGTAAATTGCTAAGCTATATATATTAGATTAAGCAGTGTAAAGTACTAATCCTCCCCAACATTACCACGCAGGCATGATTGAGGGTAAAGCTTTACGCGAAGACGAAAGGATTATTAATGGCTACTAAAGAAGTAGATATTAAAGAATTATTGGCTGCGGGAGCTCATTTTGGGCATAAAACAAGCCGCTGGCATCCCAAAATGGCACCTTATATTTATGGTGTCCAAGCCGGCGGGCACATTATTAATTTAACTAAAACTGTTGAAGCCCTTGAATCAGCCTTAGAGTTTATCAGCCAAATTGCCAGTAGTGGCAAACAAATCCTGTTAGTCAGCACTAAACGGCAAGCCAAAGACATTATTAAACAGCTAGCCGAAGATACTAATATGCCCTACGTAACAGAACGTTGGTTAGGCGGCATGCTAACCAACTGGTCAACCATTGGCGCTCGGATAAAGCATCTAAAGGATATTGAGGCTCGAATGGCCAGCGGTGAACTAGCTAATAATTACAGCAAACTTGAAGTCCAACGTTACCAAGAAGAAATTGATCAAATGAATCAGATTTATGCCGGCATAAAGAATTTAAACAACCAACCAGGCGCAGTTTTTGTGGTGGATATCATCCATGATAGTAATGCCGTCAATGAAGCCCGCAAGCTAAAGATCCCCTTAGTTGCCTTAGTCGATTCCAACGGCGATCCTACCCGAATCACATATCCTATACCATGTAATGATGACGCCATTAAAACCATTGATTTAATTGCCCAGTACGTTAAGCAAGCAATCAAATTGGGTCAGTCTAAAGCCAAAATTACCGAACCAAATAAAGCAGTAATAGCCAAAGAAGGGAAGGTCGAAAATGAGCGTTGACATCAAGGATATTAAGCGATTACGAGAATTAACAGGCGTTGGCATGACGGATGCCAAACAGGCTCTAGAAACTAATCAAGGTGATTTTGATAAAGCACTAAAAGAAATGCGCCAAAAAGGCTTAACCAAAGCTGAAAAACGAAGTGAACGTGAGGTTCGAGCCGGGGTAATTGGTACTTATAATCATGATAATCGGATTGGCGTAATTGTTGAGGTAAATTGTGAAACTGATTTTGTAGCCCGCAATGAACTATTCTTGCAATTAGTAAAAGATATCACTATGCAAATTGCTGCCAGCAACCCTGAGTATATAACCCAGACAGACGTTCTGGCTAACGTTCAACAATCTTTACGCGAAGAATTTACCGCCAAAGCCAAAACTGAAGGAAAACCGACCGACAAAATTGATCAAATAGTCACTGGCCAAATTCAAAAATATTTAGCCGAAAAATGTTTATTGGAGCAGCCGTTTATTAAAAATCCTGACCAAACAGTTAATGATTATATAAAAGAATATGTGGCTCGGCTTGGTGAGAATATTGTTGTTCGTCGCTTTAGTCGTTTTGTTCTTGGCGAAGTGAATTAATTTAACAATTGGAAAAAAGTTTAATAAAAGCTACTATGGTGAAGGAGAATTATGGATACACAACATATCGTTCCTGAACTAACAAAAAAATTCCAATTAGCCGAAGATCATTTTATTCAAGAACTTAAAAAAATCCGGACCGGCCGGGCTAATGCCGATATGTTAGATAGTGTTTTAGTTGAGGCCTATGGCACCAAAATGCCCTTAAACCAAGTTGCTAGCATAGCCGTAATTGATGCGCAATTAATTCAAATTACGCCGTTCGATCCTAATAATCTCAAAGCCATTACAATTGCCATTCGCGACAATAAAAACCTTGGGCTTAACCCAATCGACAATGGTCATGTTGTACGTTTGGCAATACCGCCGTTGAACGAAGAAAGACGCCATGAAATTGCCAAAAATCTTGGCGAGAAAACAGAAGAATGCATGATCAGTCTACGTAATCTTCGCCACGAAGCCCTCCGGACATTGGATCAAGCCAAAAAGGATAAAAATATAAGCGAGAATGAACGTGCGCGGCTTGAAAAACAAATAGATGATATTATGAATCAGTTTAAAATACGGATTGACGAACAAAACACTAAGAAAGAAAACGAAATTCTGACACTTTAAGTAAACGCTTACGCTCTTATCCAGCTAAATTGATACAATAAAGCTATATGTTTAGTAATAAAATCAACTTAACCCAGCAATTACCAGCATTAATGAAATTCCTAACTAACACCCAGGAAGATAAGTAAAACATGTCTGTCTACTTACTCATTTTAGGCTTGGTCTTATTTATCATGTTAGTTGTTGTCCATGAAATCGGCCATTTTATAGTTGCCCGACGCAACGGAGTTCAGGTCGAGGAATTTGGGATATTTTTCCCACCGCGAATCTGGAGTCGGGTTACCAAACAGGGCTGGCGTTTCAGTATTAACGCCTTACCGCTGGGCGGTTTCGTTAGATTAAAAGGCGAGAGCGATTCAGCCACCGAACCACATTCTTATGGAGCAGCGACACTTTGGGTTAAAACCAAAATTTTACTAGCCGGTGTCGCCATGAACTTTTTAACGGCCTTTGTACTTTTAATGTTTATTGCTTTAGTTGGCATGCCTCAACTGGTTAACCAACAGTTTACAGTTAAGAGCGATACTCATATTATCGAGAATAAAGTTTTTGCTGGTTATATTATCCCAGGTTCACCCGCGGCCAACATTGGATTAAAATCGAACGATCAACTATTGTCTATAACACCGCCCAATGGGAAACCAGAAATAATTACTAGTGATACTGCCTTACCGAAAATTACAAAAAGTTTAGCCGGTGATGTAGTTAGCATCAAGTACGTTCAAAATAATCAGACTTACACTAAAACAGTTCATTTGTTAACCTCTAAGATGGTTGCAGCTAGCCAAAAAACCAACAACCCAAAAGGTTACCTCGGTATATCGCCATCACAATACACCCTACAACGATCAACCTGGTCGGCACCAATTGTGGCCGCCGGATTGCTTGGTCAATTTGTAGCTTTAACCTTTCACGGTCTTGCCATGGCCGTTATGGGTCTCGTTCACGGTAATCCTACTCAAGCTTCATCTCAAGTGACTGGTCCGGTGGGAATTTTTGAAATATTGAAGAACGGTAGTTTATTAGGATATCAGTTTATATTAACGGTCGTAGCAATTATCTCGTTAAGTTTAGCGATCATGAATGTCTTACCAATCCCAGCGTTAGATGGCGGAAAGCTTTTTGTGACATTAGTGGCACATTCACTACGTAAAAAATTAACCGAAAATATTGAAGCTCTAGTTTATGGTACTGGCTTTGCTTTACTTATGGCCTTAGTAATATTAATAACAATTGTTGATGTCAAAAGAAATTTCTAAAAATACTGAACAAACAGTACCTTCTACTACTACTGATGGCATTACTTGGGGGCCTTGGAGCGCAATCATTACTTTATTAGTAATATTTTTTATCGAATCATTAATCGCCACTTTAGCAATAGTTATCTACGCTGCCTTAAAATCGCAGAGTGTTTCAGTAGCCACCAATTGGCTCAGTAACTCAGTGTCTTGGGAATTTTGGTATACCTTACTGGCCGAAACATTGACTGTAGTCGGTGTTATGACTTTTATCCGTTATAAAAAGGGTAATTGGCGCGCTATCGGACTTTATCGACCCAAAAAAGAAGATTTAGCCTGGCCGTTCATTGGTCTGCTTATCTATTATCCGATTTACCTAATTGTAGTTAGTGTATTAGCTACGGCTGTAAAACTTAATCTCAATCAACAACAAAATATTGGCTTCAGTCAATCAACTACTGGTTGGCCGTTAATATTAGTATTTATCAGTTTAGTTATCTTACCGCCAATAGCTGAGGAAATTGCCTTCCGGGGCTTTCTTTACAGCGGGCTTAAAAAAAGTTTGCCCAAAATCTGGGCTGTAATATTGACTGGTGTTATCTTTGCCATCCCGCATGCCTTAGAAAGCCAAAACGGTGGACTTTTATGGGTGGCTGCTATTGATACTTTTATATTATCAGCGGTTTTATGTTGGTTACGCGAAAAGACCGGCCGATTGTACGCCGGGATGGGACTACATGCGCTTAAAAACTTTATTGCTTTTGCCAGTATATTTTTAATTCAATATCATTTTTAATCAGGTTCATTTAGAATAAAAGGGAATTTAGCAAGTTAAACTTAAACTGAAAGGATCACTCTTAAAGTGATATTTAGCAATAGCTACAATGAAGTTCTCAGATTTATTTATTAAAACTAGTAAAGAAAATCCAGTTGGTGAAACAGCGAAAAATGCCCAGTTACTGATGCGTGCTGGTTATATCTATAAAGATTCAGCTGGGGTTTACGCCTTGCTGCCGTTTGGTTTAATTGTCGTTGAAAATATCAAGAAAATTATCCGGAAAGAAATGAATTCACTTAGCGCCCAGGAAATTTTTATGACAACCCTACAACGTAAAGAACTTTGGCAGCAAACAGATCGCTGGGATGACAAGAATGTTAGTTGCTGGTTTAAAACTCAACTTAAAAATGGTTCTGAAGTTGGCCTAGCTTGGTCGCACGAAGAACAAATAACCGATATGATGCGTTTATTTATTGCTAGCTACCGAGATTTACCAGTTTACGTCTATCAATTTCAAACTAAATTGAGAAATGAAACTCGAGCTCGTAGCGGTATTATTAGAGCCCGTGAATTTTTAATGAAAGATCTCTATTCGTACTCTCGAACTGAAGCCGAGCACCAGGCGTTTTACGATTCAGTTACAGCTGCCTATCTGAGAGTTTTTAATCAAGTTGGGCTAGGGGACCAAACTTTTTTGACTTTTGCTTCTGGCGGTGATTTTACGCAGTTCAGCCACGAATTCCAAACGATCATACCTTCGGGAGAAGATACGATTTACTTACATCGCGGGAAAAAGATAGCCGTTAACGAAGATGTTATGACTGATGAAGTCCTTACAAAACTTGAAATTAACAGAGATGAATTAGAGAAAATGCAAGCCGTAGAAGTTGGTAATATCTTTAGTTTTGGTGGCGTTAAATCAGCCCAATTAGGTTGTTATTTTACTGATGAAGACGGCCAACAAAAACCAGTTATTCTTGGTTCCTATGGTATTGGTGTGACGAGATTGATGGGAGTAATTGCTGAATGTTTAGCTGACAACAAAGGATTAATCTGGCCGGCCAATATTGCCCCAGCGACAGTATATCTGGCCTTTCTCGGGAATGAGAGCAGCGTGATAACTGCCACAAATGATTTATATAATCGTCTACAGGCCGCCAATATAAATGTTCTCTATGATGATCGGAAAATAACAGCCGGAGAAAAATTTGCTGACGCTGATCTGATTGGTTTACCATATCGAATAACGATTAGCCAGAAAACGCTTGCCAAGGGACAAATAGAATTAAAACCAAGGGCTGTAACAGATGTAAAATTAATAACAGCCGACGAAGTGATAAATGTAGTAGCGACAGACAACACAAACTGATATAATGATCTTCCAAATTACTTGAATAAAAGCGAAGACCTAGTTAATAAGGATTATTACATAATTATGAAAAAGCAGTATCGATTAACTAAACAAGGTGTTGATGAACTAAAAATTGAGCTTAAACAATTAGTTGCTCAACGTAGTTTAATTGCTGAACGGCTTAAAGCAGCTCGGGAATATGGTGATCTGACGGAAAATGCTGAGTATGCCGCTGCTCGTCAAGAGCAAGAGAGAAATGAACAAAGAATAAATGAAGTCGAATATATCTTACTTAACGTTGAACTTATTAAAACACCCCGAACCAACGGTAAAATTCGCCTTGGATCGAAAGTCCAATTAAAAGGCAGCCGGGGGAATATTAAGTCCTTTCAAGTTGTTGGGACCGTCGAAGCCGATCCGCTTAATGGTAAAATATCCGATGAATCACCAATCGGTAAGGCTTTAATTGGAAAAACCGAAGGTGATAAAGTTGAAATTTCAACACCTTCTGAAACTGTTACTTACACAATCGTTAACATTAGTTAATTTTAACTTTAACTAGTTTAATAAGCAGCTTACAACATATGGTTATAAAATTAATTTATGACTGCATAAGTTCAGAAACATATTGGACTCTTAACTAACTGGTTGGGAGGGTTCTTTATGTCGATACCAAGCCGGGTCTATCTACTGGAAGGTTTCGTAGTGGGTTATGCTCGTAATGCAATGAACAT
>Ga0326728_10006108_pt1 | contig 32931 bp, 23 predicted proteins | sample MB3enrmetagenome_FD_207602 | JGI IMG/M metagenome (GOLD analysis project Ga0326728, IMG submission 207602) | Lab enriched peat soil microbial communities from McLean, Ithaca, NY, United States - MB31MN | ecosystem: Environmental > Terrestrial > Soil > Wetlands > Peat | place: USA: New York... | reverse complement strand
CGGCATCGATCATTGGCACGTCATCGATCATCGGGACGTCGAAAGCCACGCCGGCATCGATCATTGGCACGTCATCGATCATCGGGACGTCGAAGGCCACGCCGGCATCGATCATTGGCACGTCGTCAATCATCGGGACATCAAAAGCCACGCCGGCATCGATCATTGGCACGTCATCGATCATCGGGACGTCGAAAAACTAACGCGGAAAACCGCTTTTGGGGGCCTCGCGTTTATTTGCGAGCAGCGAATTTCGCACGCGATTTATAGGGAATTGGAGAAGATTTGGACCCGGCGGGAGTTGCTGACGGCGCTAATTAGAGAAAATATTAGCTAATTTGCGTATGGCGTTTGAAGTCGAATGATTTCCCCGGTTTAGAAATTCTAACTTGGATTCCTAGAAGCCGCCGATCGCGTTCGTTTTCGAACTTGGCTCGAAGCGGTGGGCCGAGTCCATGCAAAGACAAATACGCCTACCTCGCCGATTTGTTTGCGTTTTGAGCGTCTTAGGCGAAGGCTTTCTATTTCCCCATCAATAGAATCCATGAAGGCCGTTCCTCGTCCGTCAATGTCTCGAAGCATCGGCGCAATTGTCGTAAGGTCAACTTCAGAAACATAGCAACTTCTTTCTAGTAGAAGAGGCGTTTGGCGTTTTCGACCTAATTCGTTTTTTTGCAGAGTATCGAGATATCTCTCAACTACGAACGCGGCTCTCGGTACTTCAAATTTTGGCAGAACAAATACCCGTCTACGCGCAAAAACAGTTCCATCCTTGTCAATTTTGATGCTTGGCGATTGCCGCATAAGTTCAACTGCGACCGATGTCTTCACTCGCGCACCAGAGGCACGAATCAGCTGGGCAATGGTGTATGGGCCCTTTCCCTGAGAAAGCGGCAGCGGGTTACCCAACGGATCCAGAAATTTCGGGTCGGAGAACCACGTCGCCATGATTACCCCCATATCATCATAAGTTCGCACAAGCTCCCTATATAAACGAAGGCTGAGACCGCGCTGCTCTCTACTATGGTATTTCCTTGCGAAACGAACAATCGATTTCGTCGCGATATTGTTACGGCGCAGGAATTCGAAGGTCGCCGCCAAGAGCGCATTAGCACCTTGTTGATTGAGACTAGCGCGGAGTGTTGCTTTGCCAGTTCTAGTCATCCCTTGAGGTGCCATAAGCATCACTCCGAAAGTTGGCCCAAATCGAGTTTTTTCGGTTTGCGTTTTTGACGACGAAGATTCTTTCGGCGCCCACGCAATTCGACATTTGACGGATCAACATTGCTGGTCAACGCATCCTGAAAATAATAGAGCGTCACGCCAAATCGACATGTCGGTGCCGATTGTGCCAGTTTAGATTTTCGCTTTCTTTGGGATCGATTAAATAGGGCGGTGGCTGCATTTATAAAGTTGGTTCCCTGCTCGCTAATTTCCCTTCGTACCAACGTAACCATATCAAGATCGCCATCTTCTATTAAGGCAGTTGCTTCAAAAAGTGGTTGCGTCCGATTCCGCAAATTATGCGTAAGTGTTTCTAAAAGGTCTCGGCCACGTTCGCCCACAGCCGCGATAGATCTACTGCTTAACCCTGTTGATATGGGTACCCGCGCCTTTGCTTGAAGCTTCTGATCTTCGACTTGCTCCACTGCATCCAATTGAATGAGTTCGTCAAGCATGGCTCGAACTGGAATTCCCGCTCCATATCGGTCCACTAATTGCTCAAAGCTGCGTCTTCTACCAAATATTGGAAGTATCGCGGGCTCTCCGTTGGGAGCTAAAAAACGTGGATCGTCGTGCCATGCCGCGAGAACGCGTCGCGCAGGATGATGATCGGGCCTAGCTTGAGAGGCCGAATCTAGCGAATTTAGAATGCGTGTGACTTCTGACCTGGGAAGGCCTGTCATTATAGCGATGCGGGATTTACTCTGACGGCCGCTATCTCTAACCACGCGCTTCGTAGCGATACGGACAGCTCGGTCTCTTGTGATCGAATTGAACTCCTGCACGGTTACTCCTGCATCAAACATCAGGTCGAGTAGTGGGTCCAACACGCGTTTGAGCGCGATGATAGTTGCTTCTTTGACCGGATCTCCCGAACCGGAATTGCGCCGAGCACGGCTATTCATTGAAATTGATTAAAGGCGGTACCATCTGCGGAACCCGGAGAGAGACGCTGGGCGCTATTTCGTCTACCGGTATAATCACCACGTCAGGCGTGAATGATGGTTGCAGTTGCTTATGTCCGGGCTATAAGTTTCATCGTAACGCGCCTGCGGGGCTGAGGTTGTCATCATCCCGGATTCAGGCGCGCCTATTTTTTGTTCCTACTGCTAGCTTAATTGGTATTGACTAAAATGCGTAGTGATGAATATTAGGCGTTTATCCATTTAATCAGAAAGATCATGTCCCATAACCTCGTTTGTTGGCGCTGCGGTGCATCGTTAGCGGCATTGAGCTTGCCGCTGCGTAGGCTTGATGCGTGTAAAGCGTGCAACGCTGAGCTACATGTTTGCAAGATGTGTGTCGAGTACGACATGAGTTACGCCAAGCATTGCAAGGAGCCTACCGCAGAAGAAGTGCGAAAAAAGGACGAGGCGAATTTTTGCGATCACTTCAAACCTAAGGCGGGGGCTTTTGTGCCGAAAGACAACCGAGAACTGGCGCGCGCTAAATCGGCATTAGAGGATTTGTTTCGAAAATGACACTACCGTTGCTGAATCGGAAAGTGCCTGAGTACGAAGAGCGGTCATATCGGCGGCGTCGCCGCGGCCGACATCGCAAATGGAAGGCCTCTCCGAGTTATAGTGCCGCCCCTTCCTACAGAATGGTCTTTCAAATCGCGTGGCGGTACAGCTGAGGTAACCCAAAATCCCTCAAATTTGCGGGTCCACGCCGCTCCGACCCTAAGGCTTTCAGGGAAACCCTCATATTGACGTTAAGCATATCCGCTGGGAATTTGAAGGCGTATAAGTTAAGTGAACGACCGTGTTTGAGGTCTTGCTGGACATTACAGGATGGCTATATCTCCGGGGTATGTGCGATTTGGGAGTAGTGCGACCCGCCCATTAACCGATGACATTTTCGATGCGCTGCGTGAAGCGGTGATTGTCGTCGATGCCCGCAGCGCTCAATTGCCGCTGATATTGGCCAATGCAGCAGCCCGCCGCTGTTTTCTCGGGGAGATCAAGGCGATCTCCTTGGTTGATTCCTCCCTCTACTCGTTGCTCGGCCCCGCTACGGAGTCGGCCATGGCGGCCGCGCTCGGCATGCTGACCAGTGGTAGAGCCAGCATTAACCGCGTGCTGACATGGCGGTTTGCACGAGGCGAAATTGCGCTTCCGACTGAACTGAAGATGCTGGAGGCGGCGCCCGGGCACCCGATTGTGATGCTGACCTTCTCCGAGCCGTCGTCGGAGCCCTTATCCGAACCGGGGGTCTTAACCGCGATCGACGAGCTGCCGCTTGATCTTCTGATTTTGGACAAGGAACTCACCGTCACGTTCTCGAACGCCGGTGCGGCGCGTGCCGCCGGCAGTACGGCAGAGGATCTGTTGAGCCTCTCCGCACTGATCTTGGTACCGACGTCGGCGGTTCCGCGGGAGGCCTTGACCGGTGCCCTGGAAGGCCACCATTTCCATGATGATGCCATCGGGGTGACGGTGCCTGGTGCGCCGACCCGCTGGTTCGAGGTCGACCTGCAGCCGCTCAGGGACCAAGCGGAGGTCGTGGGGCTGGCGGTCCTGTCCATGGAAGTGACCGAGCGCCGCGGGCGAAGGCGTACCGGTGGCGGTGAGAAGCGCTGGTTCGCGCTGTCCGAGGACGCCCGCGAGATCGTTAGCGTGACGGGGCGCGACGGCAAGTTGCTCTATGTGAGCGCTGGCATCATCAACTCCCTCGGGTACACCCCCGAGGAGCGCCTGTCCCAATCCATTTTCGACTGCGTGCATCCGGATGGTGTCGGTGCGCTGCGGCTTAAGTACGCGGAATTGTGCGACGGCACGCTCAAGGGCTTTTCCCGGCAGCTGCGCGCGCGCCACAAGGACGGCTCGTACCGATGGCTGGAATGGAGTTGTATATCTGCGCTCGACAACCCGAATATCAACGGGGTGGTGGTCAACGCCCGCGATATCACCGAGCGCAAAAAGGCGGAAGCTTGCCTAGCCCAGCGCGAAGAGGTATTCAAGCTCGCGGCGGACGCTGTGAACGGGATCATCTTCGAATGGGACCTTACCCGAGATGTGGTGCGCCGATCCCGTGGCGTGCACGACGTGTTGGGCATGGATCCCAAAGAACTGGAGGCGGTTGGCGCCTGGTCCGCGCGCATCCATCCGCAAGATAGCGCCCCTTACGAGGCGAAGACCGCCGCGGCGCTCGCAAGCGGACGCGGTTGGACGGCGACTTACCGGATTCGCAATGCCCGCGGCCGTTATCGGGCCATCTTGGAGCGCGCCCTCGTCCAGCGCGGCACCAACGGCGACCCAATCCGTGCGATCGGCTGCGCCGTTGACGTGTCGGAGATCAAGCGGCTCACCGACCTGCAGGGGGAGGCGCAACGGGTCACCAAGATGGGAGGCTGGGAATACAGCTACGCGACGCACGAACTCGAGTGGACGGAGGAGATGTTCCGCATCTACGAGACCACGCCCGCGGAGTTCGGGGTGTCGTGGAGTTCCATGATGGCGCAATGCCCGGCCGAATCCCGGAAGCGCCTCGACGAGGCCATCGAGACGGCAGAGTTGACGGACGGCAACTTGGACCTGGAACTCGAAATCATCACGCTCAAGAATCAGCGTATTTGGGTGCGCCTCGTCGGCCAAATCGAAAAATTGGACCGACGGCCGTTCCGCGCGTTCGGGTCTTTGCAAAACATCCAGGCGCAGAAACTCGCCAAAATCGCGCTGGAAAACAGCACCGATTGGCTCAAGTTGTCCATGAACATGGCGCACATGCATGCCTGGCGTTGGCACCGGTCGACGGACACGCTCGAGTTCGCCATCGTCGATGGCCGGATGGTGAACCTGCCGCGGGTTTTCCCGGGAATGAAGAAGTTGATGTCGAGGGTGCACCCGAAAGACCGGCTGGCGGTGCGGCGAGCCATCGATCACGCCTTCGAGCGTCGCACGGAAGTCCAGAAGGAGTTCCGGCTCAAATCTCACGATGGGCGATATCGCGCGTACGCCGCGATCGCACGGCCCCTGTTCGATGCGGCGGATCAGCCCAGCGGCCTGGTGGGCGTCACCCAGGATGTCACCGCGCGCTACGAGTCCCAAGCGCGGTTGCGCCGCTCCGAAGAACTGTTGCGCACCACCACTGCCAATACGCCGGATACGCTCCTCCTGGTCGATACCGATTTGCGGATTCGCTTCATCAATCGCGACGCGCGCGGCATGGCCATCGACGAGATCGTCGGCCGGGATATCGCCTTCCTATTGCCGGAAAGCGCGCGAGATATGGTGATCGAGCGGCTGCATCGCGTATTGGTGACCGGCGAGACCGCGACCTACGAATTCGACGTCAACTCGAGCGGCGACGAAACCGAATATTTTGAAAACCGCGCCGTTCTGGTGCGCGACGCCGGCACCGGCACCGGCATTTCCATCACGATGCGCAACATCACCGAGCGCAAGCGGCTGGAACAGGAAATTCTCGACGTGTCCTGCCGCGAACGCCAAACCATCGGGCGCGATTTGCACGATGGCCTGGGACAAGAGCTCACCGGAGTGGCCTTGATGCTTCGCGGTCTGGCGACGCGAATCGAAGCGCAGTGTCCCGAGACCAAGGATCAGGTGGAGGAGATCGTGAGCCTGGTCAATCAGTCGATCGACACTGCCCGTTCTCTGGCGCGAGGTCTGCTGCCCGTCAATACGGATGGCGGCGGATTGGCGTGCGCGCTGCGTTCGCTGGCCGACCGAAGCCGCGATGTGTACGGGCTGAATGTCGAATGCCGGGTGAAGGTGGCGCCGGAGCGGCCCTTGAACGAAGCGACGGCGAACCACTTGTTTCGCATCGCTCAGGAAGCGCTGACCAATACGGCGCGACACGCCTGCGCATCCTCCGTGGCTATTTTTCTGTTGGTCACGCGCAACAAATTCTTGCTGCGAATCACCGACGACGGCGTCGGGATCCCCGATCCGTCGAAGGACGGATCCGGCATGGGGCTGAAGATCATGAGATATCGGGCAAATATAATAGGCGCGACGTTCGAGATCAGGCCAAACCATCCGCATGGGACCGTGATCTGCGTCATCGGGCAGCAAGCGCCAGTGACGGGCAAGTTGGAATCTGCTTATGCTATATAAGGGGTGAGTAATGGCCGCCAGTAATTCTTGGATCCGTACCTCCATATCCCAGGCTGGAATGACCGGCAAGCGCCGCGTGCGACGGGTATTGATCGTCGATGACCATCCCATCGTGCGCCAAGGTCTGCGCCGCGTCATGGAAAACGAGGACGATCTGACCGTGTGCGGAGAAGCGGAGACGGCGCGCGACGCGCGCATCGCGATCAAGGAACTGAATCCCGATGTAGTCATCGCGGACATCAGCCTGAAACAGGGCGATGGCATCGAGTTGGTGCGGGACGTGCGCGCCCATTATCCGCACCTGCCCATCCTTGTGCTCTCCATGCACGATGAGACCATCTATGCCGAGCGCATGCTGTCCGCCGGCGCCAATGGCTACATCATGAAACAGGCAGCCAGCGATCAGTTCCTCATCTCGCTGCGGCGAGTGCTCGACGGAAATATCTATGTGTCGGAAGCCGTCGGCAACAACATGATCCAGAAATTTGCCACCGGCGGTTCGTACACGTCGGCCAATCCCATCGACCGCTTAAGCAACCGCGAGCTGCAGATCTTGCACATGATCGGCAAGGGCATGAGTACGCGCGAAACCGCGCACGCCCTCAATTTGAGCATCAAGACGGTCGAATCGCATCGGCAGCGCATCAAGCGCAAACTCAATCTCACGACGGGTACGCAACTGGTGCAATACGCCGTCAACTGGTTCACGGGCCGGGAAGCCGGCATCCCGCCGAGCGGGACGGAGGGTCCCGGCGGCGACGCGAGTTCTGCCTCCTAGCCGCCGCGTTTAGGCAAAACCCCGATGCACCGCGCCTCGGGTCACGGGCGACGGCGCGCTGCTGCAGCTTCCAAGCTGAGCGCCAGTACCGGTTTTTTGCGCAACAATTGTCGGAGAATCAACGCTCCGCGTGGCACTCGATTTGAAGAAACACCCGCCGCGCGGTGGAGTTCTATTGAAGTGTCCGATACGGAATCCGTGACTACGGCTGCGGCCGAGTCCCCGCCGGCAATCTTGCTCGCCGAAGACGATCCGGTGACGCGCATCCTCATGACGCGCTTTCTCAAGAAAGCCGGCTATGAGGTCGACGCCGTGAGCGATGGCGCCGAGGCGTTCGACAAGATGTTGAAGCGCTACTACCCCATTTTGGTGACCGATTGGGAAATGCCCGGCATGGACGGCTTAGGGCTGTGCAAGGCGGTGCGCAACATGCAGCTCGACGGCTATGTGTACGCGCTGCTGCTGACCGCGCGCGATGGCAAGGAGCACATCATTGCCGGGCTGGAGGCCGGTGCCGACGATTACCTCACCAAGCCGGTGCATGAGGCCGAACTCATCGCGCGTCTGAATGCCGGCCGCCGAATCCTCGATCTGGAACACTCGCTGCGCGCGGCCAATCAACGCAACCGCATCCTGTCCATCACCGACGCGCTGACCGGCGCCTTCAATCGGCGCTATTTGATGGAGCAATTGCCGCGCGAGGTCGAACGCTGCCGCCGCTATGCCTATCCCCTGACCGTCATCATGTGCGACATCGACCACTTCAAGCGCATCAACGACGAGAAGGGTCATACGGCCGGCGACGATGTGCTGCAACAGTTCGTCGGCCGTGTCCAGAAATCCATCCGCTCGCACAGCGACTGGATCGCGCGCTACGGCGGCGAGGAATTCCTGTTGGTGCTGCCGGAGACGGACTTCAAATCCGGCGTGTTCGTTGCGGAGAAAGTGCGCGAACTCATCCGCGCGGCACCGTTCGCGACGCGCGCGGGCGAGATCGGCGTGACCGCGAGCTTCGGCGTGGCGGCCACCGGACCCGCCGGACCGGACCTCACCCTGAAAGTGGAGGCGCTCATCAAGTCCGCCGATCAGTGCCTGTACCGCAGCAAGGAAGAGGGCCGGGACTGCACGCGGGGCATCGAGATTCCGACCTCGCCGGCGCGCATGATGCACGGCTAGAAGCCAGGAGCGATGGGGCTCAGGAGACCTTCGCCAGCTGCTCGTTCACGGCCTGCAGCCGCTCTCTGACCTGATCGACCAGGCCGTCGATTTCTTGCAGGGAGTTGCTGCGCGCGGCATTCTCCAAATCGGAGGCCGCTGCGCTCAAGGGGTGCGCATGCATATTGGCGCTGGCGCCTTTGAGCGAGTGGGCCCGCTTGCCGATGGTTTCCCAATCCCTGGCCTTGAGCGCCGCCGCGATTTCCGCCAAGCACCGATCGCCGCTGCTCACGAAGGTCTCCACCAGCTCGCGCTCGAAGTTGGCATCGCCGCCCGTGAGCTCGCGCAGCGCCTGCAGATCGATGTCGCCGGGCGCGCTGTTGGCGTTCAGGTACCGACCCAGGCAGTCCGCCAACCGTCGGGGTTCCAGCGGCTTGGCGAGATACGCGTCCATCCCGGCCGCCATGCATTGTTCGCGGTCTTCGCTCATGACGTTGGCGGAGAGCGCGATGATGGGCAAGCGGGAACCGCGCCCCTGCCCGGCCTCGGCTTCGCGAATGCGCCGCGTGGCGGTGAGGCCATCCATGACCGGCATCTGGCAGTCCATCAGCACCGCGTCGAACGCGGTCTCCGCGATGCGCTCCAGCGCTTCTGCACCGTTGTTGGCGAGAGTGACATCGGCCGCCAGTCTCTGCAGTACGCGTTGCGCCACGCGTTGATTCACGACGTTGTCTTCGACCAACAGGATGCGCCGCCCGCGAAAGCTCCGAAGGGCGGGCCGGCGCTCGGCATCGGCCGATAATCGGGGCGCTTCGCCGGTCAGAATACTGATCAAGAGGGCCACCAATCTGGACGCGAGAATCGGTTTGAAGCCGATGCCGTCCGGACGGTAGGGCCAGCGGTCGAGGTCATGCTCGGAGCCGAACAGCGACAGCAGCACGAACGGCAGCGTCGCATAGCGGGGATCGCTGCGCAGCGCCGCCAATAAGTCGAGTCCGCCGCGGCCGGGCATGATTTCGTCCGCCACCACCATGCTCACGGCGTCGCCGCCGTTCAGAAGCTGCAACGCTTCATCGACGCCGGCGACCGTAACGACCTCGAAACGGTAATGCTCGAGCCGACGCGCGAAGCTTTTGCGGCTGGCCGGCATGTCGTCGACGACGAGGATCTTCAGCCCGAGACCCAACGGCTTGAAGATGGGTTGCTCCGCCAGCGGATCCATCTTCATCGTGGCCCAGAACGTGGAGCCCTGGCCGGGCTGGCTGCGTACGCCCACTTCACCGCCCATAAGCTCGGCCAAGCGCTTCACGATGGACAGGCCCAAGCCAGACCCGCCGTAGTAGCGAGTCGTCGAGGAATCGATCTGCGAAAACGATTTGAACAGCCGGTCGAAGCGGTCCGCCGGAATCCCGATGCCGGTATCCGTCACCTCGATGCGCAGCGTCACGGCGCCGTCCGCGTCGAGCCGGTGCGCCGTGGTCAGCAGCACATACCCCTCGTGCGTGAACTTGATGGCATTGCCCACCAGATTCATGATGATCTGGCGCAGGCGTCCGGGATCGCCCTGCAGCAGCACGGGCATGGTCTCCATGTCGACGATGAGTTCGACGCCCTTGGCGGCGGACTGCAGCGCCATGATCGCCACCGTTTCATGGATGACGTCGCGCAGATCGAAGGGCACGGATTCCAGCTCCAAGCGGCCGGCTTCGATCTTCGATAGGTCCAACACTTCGTTGATGAGGGACAACAGCGCCTGGGCGCTGCTGCCGATGATGTCCACGTACTCAGCCTGGGTGGCATCGAGACTGGTCTCGGCCAACATGCGCGACATTCCGATGACGCCGTTCATGGGCGTGCGGATTTCGTGACTGACGTTGGCGAGGAAGCTGCTCTTGGCATGGTTGGCCGCTTCGGCGGCGACCTTGGCGTCGATGGCGGCCTGTTCTGCGCGCTTGCGATCGGTGATGAGCTGCAGGGAGCCGGCGAGCCAGGTGGGCTTGCCGGCCGCATCGTGTTCGGCCTGCGCGCGTAAGCGCACCCATTCGATGTGCCCGGCCTTGTGTTGAATTCTCACCTCGACGTCGAAGGGGGTATCGCGCGCGAGATGGCTCTCGATGGCCGCGCGCGCGACGGCGCGATCGTCGGGATGGATGAGCGCCTCGAAGCGTTCCCGCGAGTGCTCGAGCTCGCCCGTGGCGTACCCCAGGAGCTCCTCGAGGCGCGGGCCGAACCAGGATTTGTTGCCGGGAATATCGAGTTCCCAGACGCCGTCGCGGGTGCCGCGCATGGTGCGCGCCAAGCGCTTTTCCATTGAATCCAAGGCCGCTTCGGCGCGCTTCAAGTGGGTGATGTCGACCAGCGAACCGGTGATGCGGGTGAGTTCGCCGTTGCGGTCATGGGCGCAGCTGGCGGTTTCCGAGATCCAGCGTTCGGTGCCGTCCGGCAGCACCACGCGGTACTCGCAGCGGTAGGAAGAATTCTCCGGCGTGGTGCCGGATGCCGCGCGGCGGATACGCTCGACGTCCTGCGGATGCACGGACGCGAGCCGCCCGTCGAGGTCGTCGAGCTGGGTGTCCGGGGAGATGCTCAAGATCTCGTGGAAGTTCCCGGACGCCAGCCAGCTCTTGCGGCCGAAGTCCAAGTCCATGGTGGCGACGCCGGCCACCGCCTGCGCGATATTGAGCGACTCCGTGGCGTAGCGCAGCGAGGTCTCGAGTTTTTTGCGATCGGTGATGTCGGTGACGGTGCCGATGACACGCGCCGGAAAGCCTTCGGCGTCCATCAACACGCGGCCGCGGCCCTCCAACCAGCGCAGCGTGCCGTCGAGCAGCAGCGAACGATATTCGGCCGTGAACGTGCCGCCCGCGGTGATGGCGTCGTTCAGTTTCCGAATCACGCCTTCGAAGTCTTCGGGGTGGACGGTGACCAGCCACTCATCGCGCGTGAACAGCGACGTCGAATTGGGCAGGCCCGCCAACTCGAAGAAGACCGGCGTGCCGGTCACCTGGCCGGTGATGAGGTCCAAGTCGAAGACGCCGAAGCCGCCTGCCGCTTGCGCGAATTCCAGCAACTCGGACGAGCGGCGCAAGCGTCCTTCGCGTTCGCGGCCCTGGAATATTCCCACGTGCAGGTGGTTCGACAACAGCTCGAGTTCATCGCCCGGGATTTGGTCGGTTGCAGGCGCCGGGCCGCGCTCGAGCAGGCGCGGCAGCGATTCGCGCAGCGCGCGGATGCGTTTCGCCAGCGCATCGGCTTCGAGCCACGCCGCGCCCAAGAGCGCAAGCACGGCGGCGCACAGGCTGGCGCCAAGCGCGATGTTGTCGTCGACCAAGGATTGCGTGGCTTGATCGAGCGCTTGCGCCGCGGCGGCCTGTGCCGCGCGCAGAATGTCGGTGTCGCGGGTGGATGTTGCCGCCAGCGGATTGATGGCCGCCGCGACCGTGGTGCGCACCGTCTGCTCGTAGTGCCGGATCGATTCGTACAGCGAGCACGCCACCGCCGCGAGCAGCACGGCAGCCACCACCGGGAGGACGAATAACTTCCAACGTATCGACCAGCTGCGCATGCGTGCGTCCATGCCGAGAGATGGGCGTTGCGCCCGTAAACCCTTTTTATATCGGCCGGGCGCGGCGCCGCTTGAGCTATGATCGAGGAAGATATTTCATGGAAATGAGACATGCGAATCGGCAAAATATTGGCTTTAAGCCTTGGCGCCTTGATCGCGCTCATCGTGATCGCGCTCCTCGCCGTGTGGCTCTTGGTCAATCCCAATGATTACAAGCCGCGGATCGCCGCCGCCGTCAAGGACGCCACGGGCCGCGACCTGGTTCTCAAGGGCGATATCAAGCTCTCGGTATTCCCCTGGGTTGCGTTGGAACTGGGGCAGGCCTCCTTGGGAAATCCGCCGGGATTCAGCGACCAGCCGTTCCTCGCGTTCAGCCATGCGGCGGTGCGCGTGCGGCTGTTGCCGCTGCTCGCCAAGCGCCTGGAAGTCGGGCGCATCGAGATCGACGGACTGGATCTGAAGCTCCTCAAGAATGCCGCGGGCAAGGGCAACTGGGAGGGCTTCGGTCACGCGGGTGCCCAGGCGCCCGCACCCGAGCAGAAGCCCGCGAAGGCGGGCGAAGCCTTGCAAGGCATCGAGGGCATCAAGATCAGCAACGCCCGCGTGAGCTATCAGCAGATCACGGTGCAGAACATCAACCTCGAGACCGGAGCGATCGCGGAGCACGGCGAGGTGCCGGTCACCCTCCGTATGGAGGCGAATCGCGGCGTCGCCGAGGAGCAGGCCAGCCTCGGCGCGCGCTTCGACTTCAGCGCCGACCCCAGCGCGCAGCGCTATGCCCTGGCGGGGCTCAACTTGAACAGCGTGATCACGCTTCCCGGCAACGGGCGGCCTTTGCATGGCAGCGTCACGGCGCCCGCCATCGAACTGAACCTCGCCGCGCAGACGCTGGCCGCTCCCAGTGTTGCGCTGAACCTTGCAGGCGCGCTGGTGACTGGCAGCGTGCAGGGCACGCAGATCAGCGACGCCCCCACGCTGACGGGAACCGTGACCTTGGCGCCGCTGGTGGTGCGCGAATTCCTGCCGCGCGTGGGGCTGACGGATCCTGCGACGCGCGACCCCAAAGCCTGGTCGCGGGTGGCAGCGTCCGGCGGCTTCACGATCGGCAGCAAGGCGGCGCGCGTCGATAAGCTGCAGGCCACGGTGGACGACACACACCTCACCGGCAGCGTCGCCGTGAATCGGGAGACGCACGCCGTCGCGTTCGAGCTGACCGTGGACACGATCGACCTGGACCGGTACCGGCCGCCGGCGGCCGCGGCCGCGCCGCCGCCGCCGGGCGCGCAGCAACCCGCCAAGGCTGACTCCTCGACGCCGTTGGACGCCAACGGCACGCTGGCGCTGGGCGCGCTGCATTTCGCGCCGTTGGATTTATCGAACGTGAAGCTCACCATCGCCGCCAAGGACAAGGTGCTGCGCATCTTTCCGCTCAAGGCACAGGTCTACGGCGGCCAGTATTCCGGCGACATCACGCTCGATGATCGCAGCAGCACGCCCGCGGTGTCGCTCGACGAACATCTGAGCGGCATCGACGTGGGCAAGCTGGTGGCCATGGAGTCCAAGAAGGTGCACGTGACCGGGCGCGGCAACGTGAATTTCAAGGCCACGGGTCATGGCGCCGGCGCGGACGCAATTCTCAAGAGCTTGGAGGGTCACTTCGACACCAACGTCGCCAACGGCGCCGTGGAGGGCATCGATCTGGGCTATGAACTCGGACGCGCCGAAGCGCTGCTGCGCCGTCAGGACCTGCCGGCCGTGCAGAACACCAAGCGCACGACTTTCGATGCGCTCAAGCTGTCGGCCGAGATCACAAAGGGCGTCGCGGCAACCAAGGATCTGCTCATCTCGTCCGCGGCGTTGAAAGTCACCGGGCAGGGCACCGCCAATCTGCCCACCGGGGCCCTCGATCTCGCGCTGCTGGCGGACACGATGAAAACCACAGGGAACGTGCCCATCCAAATTCCGGTAAAAATCACCGGCACCCTTTCCGATCCCACGGTACGGCCTGACGTCGAAGCGCTGGCCAAAGGCGAACTCAAACAGAAGGTCAAGGATGTGCTGCAGGATAAGTTGAAGGGATTGTTCGGCAAACCGTGAGCGCGGCGCAGACCTTCACGGCATCGCTACTGCAGTGGTTCGACGTTCACGGCCGCAAGACCCTGCCGTGGCAGCAGGATCCCACGCCGTACCGCGTGTGGGTGTCGGAGGTCATGCTGCAACAGACGCAAGTGACGACGGTGATTCCCTACTACGAACGCTTCATGGCGCGATTCCCCAGCGTGGAATCCTTAGGCGCGGCTGCCGAGGACGAGGTGCTGCATCTATGGACGGGATTGGGGTACTACGCCCGCGCGCGAAACTTACGCGCGTGCGCGCAAACCCTGGTCGCGCGGCACGGCGGTGAATTTCCCTTGAATCTCGAGGCCGTCGAAGCGTTGCCCGGCATCGGCCGCTCCACGGCCGGCGCGATCCTCGCGCTGTCGCTGGGGTTGCGGCATCCCATTTTGGACGGCAACGTCAAGCGGGTGCTCGCGCGGGTGTTCGGCATTGCCGGCGATCCCGGGTCCGCCCCGGTGCTCGCGGCGCTGTGGCGCCAAGCCGAGGCGTGCACCCCGCACGCGCGCGTCGGCGCGTACACGCAGGCCATCATGGATTTGGGCGCGACGCTGTGCACGCGTAATCCGGCGTGCACGGTGTGTCCCATGAATGCGCTGTGCGTCGCCGCGCGCGAAGGCCGGCAAGCCGAACTCCCGGGCCGCAAGCAGCGCCGCGTACGCCAGGCGCGCGCGGCGACGCTGCTGATCGTCGAGACCGAAACCAACGGCGCACGCGCCATTCTTCTCGAGCGCCGACCCGCGCCCGGCATCTGGGGCGGACTGTGGTCGCCGCCGCAATTCGAGAGCGAGTTTGCCGCGCTCGATTGGTGCCGCCGGAACTTAGGCGAGCCGCAGATGGCGACGCAACGCCTGAGCCCCATCGATCACGCGTTCACGCATTTCGATTTGCGGCTGACGCCTATCCGCGTGCGCTGCAAGCCCGAGGCCGCGGTGCGCGAGGGCGAACGTCTCTGGTATGCGCTCAACGCGCCGCCCAAGGTCGGATTGCCGCAGCCGATCCGGCACCTGTTCGATCGGCTGATGCAGTTAGGTTAAGATTGCGGCATGGCGCGCCGAGTCCAGTGTGTATTGCTCAAGCGTGAGGCCGAGGGCCTCGACTATCTCCCGTACCCCGGGGACTTGGGCAAACGCATCTATGCGAACGTGTCCAAGGAAGCCTGGGCCAAGTGGGTCGCGCACCAGACCATGCTCATCAACGAGAACCGGCTCACCCCCATCGAGCCCAAGGCCCGCGCGTTCCTGGTCATGGAAATGGAGAAGTTTTTCTTCGGCGAAGGCTCTGAAAAGCCCAAGGAATTCGTGCCGAAAGCCGCGGAATGAGCGCGACAGAGAAGTGGGAATCGGCGTAAGTCGCTGATTTCCCGATCGTTCATTGACGAAGGACCGTCCCGCCTGTTTAATACGCGGCTCTCAATCAAGGCCAGGTAGCTCAGTTGGTAGAGCAGCGGACTGAAAATCCGCGTGTCGGGGGTTCAATTCCCTCCCTGGCCACCATCGCCCTAAGGTCCATGTGCCCGAAAGGGCATTGCATAAATATCTGATTTATAAGAAGTTGTCGTGATATTTTGAGGACGGAACAAAATGATCCCGCTCCCACATTGCTCGTAACACAGTTTTTGCGCGTGGCTTCGTTCCGCCAAGCGAACCCGAAAATAGGGACAACTTTGGGGGCAATTTTCACGTGTTTAGGCTCTTGGGAACTCTCGTGGGAGCGCTTGAACAGACCGGCCACGGTGTCGGAGCTTGTTAATGCCCATTCTGGGTATTAGTATACCCAAAATGGGTTCTATAAAAGGCAAATCTAAGGCCATCGGGCCACCAGCGTCTCGCGTTGCCGACGCGCTATTTTCAAAAGTCCAGCAACGGGTCTTGGCCGTATTGTTTGGAAATCATTCGCGAAGTTTCTATGCCAATGAGTTGATCGCCTTGGCCGGCTCGGGCTCGGGCGCTGTTCAGCGTGAACTCGCACGGCTTGAGGCAGCGGAGTTAGTGACAGTCAGGCGCATCGGCAATCAAAAGCACTATCAAGCCAATGAAGCGGCCCCAATCTTTGAGGAATTGCGCGGGTTGGTGCTGAAAACGTCCGGCCTCGTCGATGTGCTGCGATCCGCGCTCGCACCGCTGGCTGCGCAGATTGACCTGGCATTCGTCTTTGGTTCCGTTGCTAAGGCTACGGATACTGCGAAGAGCGATATTGATCTCTTGGTGGTTGGCGAACGACTCGCTTACGCTGAGCTCTTTGCGGCCCTTGAGCCTGCCTCGATGCGCTTGAAACGAACCGTAAACCCTACCTTGTACTCGCAGGGCGAAATCGACAAGCGAATTCGCGCAGAGAATCCCTTCATAAAACGCGTCTTCGCACAACCCAAGCTGTGGGTGATTGGAGAGGATCGTGGCCTCGCCGCTTGAAAACTTGAGCGGTCCGGGTAAGCCGCTGCATAAGGAGCCGCCTGACGCGAAAGAGTTTTCCGGACTGAAACGATCCGCGTTGGCTCGGTTGATGGATTCCGCCAAGAATTCTAACTCGTTGGAGAGCCGATTCGATCTTGCTTATAACGCGGCACACGCACTTTGCCTGGCCGCCTTGCGGTGGCATGGTTATCGGCCGGCCAATCGTTACATCGTTTTCCAAGTTTTGCCGCACACGCTCGGTTTGGGCCCCGAAGTCTGGCGCGTGCTCGACAAATGTCATTCCGTTCGAAATCTTGGGGAGTACGAGGGGGACCTGAATATCGACGAACGCCTTGTCGCCGATTTGATCACCGCCTGCCGCAGCGTGGCAGCGAAATTGGATTCGCTCGCGCCAATCTCGGCTCCATAGGGAATTGTTTGACACCTCTTGAGCGCGGCCTCTATGAAGTACTCGTCACCGAGGCGCTAGAGGAGCAACTCGGCGGCTTGGATATCGCGCTCGAGCCGATCCGTACCGCATTGCGGGCGCCGGAGGCTGCGAATCGCATAGCACTGCATCTGGCGCGGGTGATCGAGCGCGCTGTCAACAGTATTGCAGAAGTTGAACGGGCGAACGTCGGACTCGATCTTGCCCGCCAGCTCATAGATCTCATTCGTGAGCTGCCAGCGGCGGCCGATTTCGGGGCGGAGCGTCCGGTCGCTGCCGGCGATGTGCTCCAGAGTGTCGTTGGTCGGCTGCCAGACGGACGCCCCGATACTGTAGTAGCGCCGATGATTCCACTGTTGGATACCACGCTGCTCACCAATGCACCGGGTGAGCCGCGCGTGGGCAATCAGATCCTGACGGAGATCCGTTCGGCGGATGGTATCGATGTCGTGATGGCATTCATCCGCTATAGCGGCATCACCCCGCTGCTCGAGGCGTTGCGCAGGCATCGAGGTGACGGACGCCAGCTTCGCGTTTTGACGACGACCTACACCGGGTCCACCGAGGCACGGGCGCTGGACGCGTTGGGCGATCTCGGCGCTGACATCCGGGTCTCGTACGACACGTCGAGCACCCGGCTGCATGCCAAGGCGTGGCTGTTTCATCGCAAATCAGGGTTTTCGACAGCGTACATCGGCTCCTCCAATCTGACGCATTCGGCGCAAATCAGCGGCTTGGAGTGGAACGTGCGTGTCCCCGGCGCGCGCAACCACGATGTGATTGAAAAGGTGGCCGCGGTATTCGAGAGCTATTGGCACAATCCGGATTTCGAATCCTACGAACGGGACGAATTCCTCACCCGGACGGCGGCCGAACGCGGCGGTCCCACGATTGTTCTCAGTCCCACCGATCTACGCCCCGAGCCCTTCCAGGAGCGGTTGCTGGAGCAAATTGCGCTGGCGCGACTGCAGGGTCATCATCGAAATCTGTTGGTGTCGGCGACCGGCACTGGTAAAACCGTGATGGCGGCGCTCGACTACCTGGGCCTGCGGGAAACGCTGCCGCGGGCGCGGCTGCTCTTCGTCGCGCACCGGGAGGAGATTCTCACTCAAACACTGACGACGTTTCGCCAGGCCCTGCGCGATCCCACGTTCGGTGAATTGTGGGTGGGCGGTCGCCGACCGGCGGCATTCGAACATGTTTTTGCATCGGTTCAAAGCCTGAATGCCGCGGGCTTTGAGCATTTGGATTCACACCACTTCGATGTTGTCGTTGTCGACGAATTCCACCATGCCGCGGCGCAGTCCTATCGAGCGCTACTCGAGCATATCCAGCCCGTCGAACTCCTCGGACTCACAGCAACGCCAGAACGCAGTGACGGCTTGGCCATCTTGGATTGGTTCGATGGCCGCATCGCAGCGGAGCTGCGGCTCTGGGATGCCATCGATCAGCAGCGGCTCTCGGCCTTTGTCTATTATGGGACTCACGACGGATTGGATTTGCGCGAGCTGCCGTGGCGTCGTGGCCGCGGTTACGACCTCGAGGGTCTATCCAATCTTCTCACCGCCAACGATGCGGTCGCAAAACTCGCCCTCAAGCAACTCGTGGAACATGTGGACGATGTCAGCCGCATGCGCGCACTCGGCTTCTGTGTGAGCGTCGAGCACGCCCGGTTCATGGCGCGGGTATTCAAAGCCGCCGGAGTTGCCGCCACCGCCATCTGGTCCGATACGCCGGAATCCAAGAGGCGTCAGGCGCTGCTGGATCTCGCGTCGCGTCGCATCAACATTATTTTCTCGGTGGACCTGTTCAACGAAGGCGTCGACGTGCCGGCCGTAGACGCTCTCTTGCTGTTGCGGCACACGGACAGCGCGCCGCTATTCCTGCAGCAATTCGGGCGGGGCTTGCGCCGCAGCATCGGCAAGACCGTCTGTACCGTTCTCGATTTCGTCGGCCATCACCGTAAGGAATTTAGATTCGATCGTCGCCTGCGGGCACTCTTGGGCGGCACGCGCCGAGAACTGGAGGAGCAAATCGCCACCGGCTTTCCGTTCCTGCCGACGGGTTGCCACATGGAGTTGGATCGCGTCGCGAGCGAAATCGTCCTCGACAATGTGCGCCACGCCGTACCGTCGCGCCGGGCGGAGAGGGTGGAAGCGCTGCGCTCTCTGGCTGCGCGGGAGCCGAGTCTGACGTTAGCGGCGTATTTGAATGAGACTGGACTGGAACTCGAGGAGGTCTATGCCAACAACATCAGCTGGTCCGATCTATGCCAGGACGCAGGTCTGACGGTGCAACCGCCGGGTCCCGAGGAGCGACTCCTGCGGAGAGCTTGCGGGCGCCTCTTGCACGTCGACGACCAAGAACGAATAGAGAGTTACCGGCGATTCATGCAGATCGCGGCAACGCTGAAGATCGAGACTTTACCGATACGGCAGCGTCGGTTGTTGCGGATGCTGGTCGGCTCCGTGGTGGACTCTGCAGTAACCTCTGAGACGACGCTCGCGGAGGGGGCCGCATTGCTGCTGCGACATCCACAGGTCCAACAGGAGCTCCGAGAACTTCTGACCGTGCTCGCCGAGAGGATCGACCATGTGTCGGTACCGCTCGCCACCCACCTGGAGATTCCCTTAAGGATTCACGCTCGCTATACGCGAGTGGAAATCCTGGCCGCCTTTGGCATTGGCACCACGGCCCGGGTCCCCCCGTGGCAGTCCGGCGTCTATTGGGCCAAAGGCGCGCAGACTGATTTGTTTGCATTTACTCTCGACAAGACATCGGGCAGTTTTTCGCCAACGACGCGCTATAAGGACTACGCTATCAGTCGTGACCTCGTCCATTGGGAGAGTCAGTCGGTGACCCGAGCCAACAGTCCGACCGGACAACGCTACCAGCATCATGCTGCCCGCGGCACGCGCGTCATGCTGTTCGCACGACGGCGCAGCGACGAGCGCGCCTTTTACTTTCTCGGACCGGCGACTTACGTGAATCACGAATCGGAGCTGCCCATGGCTATCACCTGGCGACTCCACCATCCACTCCCAGGCGATTTGTTCGCCGCATTTGCTGCGGCCGTAGCGTAAACGACAGACGTCTATCCGTATTCTGTTAGCAGAGATTGCCATCGACCGCTCAGCGGTTCGACCTCGTCGCCCCGCACCCACGTCGCTGCATGTAAGCTCGCGCCGTGCGCATACGCCCAGCCGGCCACGCTCACGGCTCCGGAGAGATCGACAATGATATTCGCGGTTCGGGCTGCCTCGCTGATGGCGGTGCCGTGAGTTTGATTTCTCACCAACCATCGAGCGAGATGCACCTCGGCGGCCAACAAATCGCTCTTGTGGCGATTGCATTCCTTGTGAGCCAGTACCAAGTTATGCGCAAGGTCACGCGGGTAGCGCGACCAGGGTACAAAATGGTCGATCTCTCCGCTGTCGACTCGTCGCTGGCAGTACAGGCACTGTCCTTTCTGAACGTCGGCGAGAGGTGTGGCCATGCGGAGTAGTGCTGAGCGGTCGGCACCAAAGAGGAATTGACCCAGATCGGACGTGGGTCCCAACAATTGGGAATTTCCAGGCAGCGCTTGGATGAAATGAATCCACTCGGATTGCGCCAGTCGAACGATGATGGCGTGGAACCGGCGTAGATTGGCTGCTACCCCGCTCTTGAGCCGTATGTTGCCGGCCACGGGACTCTCGGCATAAAGGAAATCGAGAACCTCATTTCGTAGGCGTTGCAACCGCCACAAGGGCATGTCCGTCACCAATCGGGCGGCCTCGGTGACCGCCCTCGCCCATGCTGGAGATTGCTTGGCCCGCATCAGCGTTCCATGTGATTTTCGTAGCGCTTCAACGATGGAAAAGATGGCAGCTTGCCGACCGGTATTCTGCTTGAGGGTGTTATAGCCGCCATCGGACACTGCGTTTCCGTAAGGAATGCCCTGTCGCCAATAGAGTTCGATGAAATCTTCGGCGATGGCGCGGATCGGCAAGTCGAGTTCGCTGCCATCATCGCTACCGAGCTTGATCGCGAGATCGGCGATGGTCACGAGCAAGGCATACTTGTAGGTGGCGACAAACTGGCCCTCCGACAGAAGCCGCTCGATCTTGCCCAGGAAGGCGACTTGTTCTTCCGCCGTCGGGCCGGGGATCGAGGTCACTTGACTGGGCCGCGATCCGGATTCGAGCCAGCGTCCAATTCGACTTTGTAATTCGCCTTGGCCGGAATCACATGGCGTACACCGCCACGAGGGTCATCCACATCGCCCACGAATCTTGGAATAAGATGGATATGCAAGTGGAACACCGTCTGTCCGGCCGCGGCGCCAATATTGATGCCGATGTTATAGCCGTCGGGCCGATGACGCTGGTCGATGATCGCTCTTGCCGAATTTACCAGCGCTAGAAGGGCGGATTGCTCCAGTTGGGTCGCGTCAAACCAAGCCGGGATATGTCGCCGGGGAACAATGAGCGCATGCCCCGGGGACACCGGATACCCATCCCACAGTGCGAGCGCCAGATGATCCTGCGCGAATACCCGGTCTTCCTGGGGATCGCAGAAAGGGCAGGACGCTACGGTATGGGTCGCCACATTTTGATTGTATTACGTGTCAAGGTAGCGCAGTGGACAGTGGCCGAGGAGTCGAATACGGTAAAATTGATTGTTACTGCGTAAAATTAACGAAATTATGAGCGACGACGCGCGGGAACTAGAACTCGGACGCATCGAAAAGCGGCTCGATGAACTTGCCGCCGAGCGCCAATCACTCGAGTCTGCCCGCGCTGCGTTGACGCGCGACGTGGCCGCGCGTACGCCGGCAGGGTCGACGTTCACACAGCAGGCTGCCACACACGATAAAATCGCGCTATTTCGATCCCTGTTTCGGGGCCGAACCGACGTCTATCCCGTGCGTTGGGAGAATCAGTCATCTGGCAAGTCGGGTTATGCTCCGGCCTGTTCCAATGAATGGGTGCGCGGCGTCTGCGCCAAACCACGGATCAAATGCAGTGATTGTTCCCGTCAGGCCTTCGTTGGGGTTTCCGATGCCATAATCGAGCGGCACTTGCGCGGTGACATCGTGGCCGGGGTATATGCGTTGCTGCCGGCAAATATGTGCTACTTCGTTGCGGCCGATTTCGATGGGGACGGCTGGGCCGCCGACTCGGATGCGTTCGTGAAGGCCGCTGGCTCTTATCACGTACCGGTTGCCAGAGAGCGCTCGAGGTCGGGTGCCGGCGCGCATGCGTGGATCTTTTTCAAGGAAGCTGTTGAGGCGGCCATGGCGCGTCAACTTGCAACCGCGCTAATGTCCAAGGCAATGGAACTGCGCGCCGAAATTGCTTTCAGCTCATATGATCGACTCTTTCCAAGCCAGGACTTGATGCCCCAGGGCGGCTTCGGGAACCTGATCGCATTACCGTTGCAACGGGCAGCGCGAGATCGCGGGCACAGTGTCTTCATCGACGAATCTCTGACTCCGTATCCCGATCAATGGGCCTTCTTGGCATCAATTCAGAGACTCGAAAGAACTGAACTCGAATCCGTGCTGCGCGTACTCGTGTCGCGTCAGCATGGAGCCACGGGCATCCGGTTGCCGACAAACGACGAGGACTCACAGACTCCATGGGCTTTGACAGAGGGTTCGGCGCGCGGACCGCAAGTGACGGATCCGCTCCCCAAGAGGGTCTCGGTCACACTCGCCGACCAGGTCTATATCGACCGCACGGCATTGCCGGCTTCGATGGTGATGCGCCTGCAGCGCTTGGCGGCGTTCCAGAACCCAGCCTTTTATCAAGCACAAGCTATGCGCTTCCCGACTTTCGACAAACCGAGAGTGATTTCCTGCGCAGAGCTCCATCCGCACCATCTTGCGCTTCCCCGTGGCTGCCTGGATGAAGCGCAAGAGCTCTTGGACGAACATGGTGTGCAGGTGGATCTGTCGGATGAACGTCAGTTCGGTGACGCCTTAACTGTGGGATTTACCGGAACCCTTCGCTCCGATCAGCACGACGCGGCAGAGGCATTGCTAGAACATGACTGTGGGGTGCTGGCCGCCACCACGGCCTTCGGCAAAACTGTGCTCGCGATCGCTCTCATTGCTGCGCGCGGCCGCAATGTGCTGATCTTGGTCCATCGCCGGCAGTTGCTCGACCAATGGGTTGAACAATTGCGTGCGTTTCTCAACGTTGGGCCCGATGCGATCGGCATGATGGGCGGGGGAAAGAAGCGACTCACCGGCAAGATCGACGTAGCGCTGATCCAGAGTCTGGTACGCAAGCAGCAGGTGAATGACAGCGTGCTGAATTACGGTCATCTCATCGTCGATGAGTGCCATCATGTGTCCGCCGCCAGCTTCGAGGTGGTGACCAAGCGAGCCCGGGCTCGTTACGTGTTGGGCCTCTCGGCCACCGTCACGCGAAAGGACGGGCACCAGCCGATAATTTTCATGCAATGCGGACCCGTGAGACATCGGGTTACCGCGCGAGCGCAATTGGCGACCCGCGGAGGTGTGCATCGAGCCGAGCAGCGTGAATCAGGATTTACTAGCGGCGAGTTGATTGGTTCTCGCATACCAATTGCGACCGTATACCGCGCCTTGGCAGAGAGCGAATCACGCAACGCACGCATTTTTGATGATGTTCTATGCGCGCTCGAGGCGGGGCGACACCCGCTCGTGCTCACTGAGCGACGCGATCATCTGGAGCGCCTCGCGATTCGCTTTGGGCCGTTCGTGGGCAAGGTCATCGTATTCCGCGGCGGCGTGTCGGCGCGGGAACGCGATGCCGCGCTCACTTCGTTGCGAAGCGCGGAACCGCGGGAGAAACTGGTGCTCGCGACAGGCCGCTATCTTGGCGAAGGTTTCGACTACGCCCGCCTCGACACGCTTTTTTTGACGCTCCCAATCTCGTGGAAAGGTACATTGGCCCAGTACGTCGGTAGGTTGCATCGCGAACACGTCGATAAGAGCGACGTGCTTGTTGTTGACTATGTGGATCTATCGGTACCCATGCTGGCCAGAATGGCGACGAAACGTCAGTCGGGGTATCGTAATCTCGGATATGTCGTAGATGCGGTCCCGTTGCGCACGCGTGAGTTGCCGATTCGCACAACGATTGTGCCCGCTGAGGGGTAAATCGCATGAGTACGGCACGGACGCGAGCGCTGACATCGATTGAATTAATTGTCGTTGAGCGCGGTTGCCAAGAACTTGCGAGGCATAGAAATCGCGGTATGATCGAATCTGAGGGTGTTCCAAAGTAGTCAGTCTCACTCAATCGCGTAAACCGTATAAAACAAGTGGTTTATACCGGTGTCGCTTTGGGGACAACTCAAATTCTCAAAAAAAATAAAAACCGAATCGAAAGAAATTCGTAGTCGATTAGTTACAGAGTCTCCCTGGCCACCAATTTCAATAAAATCAATGTGTTACGAGACGACGCTGTCGGGTCCGCTCTCTGTAAGCGGCGGACTAAATTGCACGCTTATTGCGGACGACCTATAGCCCGTAACGCTTGGATATAGTAACGTAAATGTTACCATTCACAAATGAAAATTCGGGTGGAAGAATACATTCGCCGGACGGCTCGATCCCGTACAAGGAGGGTTCGACAGCCTTGACGCGCAAGCGGCGGCCAAGGTCGCAACTGCAAAGTTGCGCATGGAACTTGGCAACACGTCGAGCGTGAAGTGGTTTGCAGGTATTGGCGAATACGTCATCGATTTGGGTCCGGGTTATCGGATCTATCTTGCGAAAGACGGCGAAACGCTGATGGTGCTGTTTGGCGGCGGTACGAAGAGGCGGCAGCAAGCGGATATGGATCGGGCTCTGGCTCTACACGCCGAATATAAGGCGCGGAAAGTGTCCCCACTGGATGGCAATAAGGCCAAGAAGCGAAAGAGGTAATGACCATGGCGCTTACTCGAGCTTTCAAGAAGACAGTCGTTGCTAGAGTCGAGCGCGATCCCGCGTTCGCTAAAGCGCTCCTCGATGAGGCGGCAACTCTGTTTCTGAGTGGCGAGCCGGAAATGGCACGTCTCATTCTGCGCGATCTCGTGAATGCAACCTTGGGATTTGAACAACTAGCCAAAGTAACAGCCATGCCGAGTAAGAGCCTTCATCGGATGTTGTCACCCAAAGGCAATCCAAGCATGGATAACTTGGCGGCAATTTTCGGTGCAGTCAGAAAACGCCTCAAAGTGGATCTCAAAGCCCATACGGTCAAGTTGCAGAAAGTGGCGTAGCGACTGTGGCGCTCGCTGAGATAGAACTGGCGCGAGTCCGCAGGGCATTGGATGCGTTCATGCAGCAGCGTCGACCCCCGCCACACATTCGCCCGAAAGTGGATCTGACCTTCCGACGAGATCCGACCCGTCTGCCGGGGACCTCCCGACGCGAATCACGAATCACCGATTGCCAAGGCGACATTCGTCAGAGCGCGGGGCGTCTGGCGAATATTCTGGCAACGTCGCGATCTGAAATGGCACCGCTACGAACCGAGACCGGAAGTGAAATCCGTCGAGGAATTTGCGTCACTCGTATCCGAGAATGCGCACGCGTGCTTCTTCGGATGAGCGGGGAGTGATGCGGTGCCTGATTCGAATAACATGGTCTCTAGGGAGTCGCGGCTCCCTGGCGTAAACTGCTGGTCACCATGCACAGACTCCTTGCTGCCTCTCTGGTCCTCGCGGCCTGCATCGTCCTGCCCACGCCAGGCCATGGTGCCGCGCTGGCCTTCACCCATGTCACGGTTGTCGACGTCAGCGGTGGACCCGCGCAACCCGACATGACCGTCATCACGGATAAGGGATATATCGTTGCGATCGGCAGCAGCGCGGGACTCAGGCCGCCCGCCGGCGCAAGGATCATCCCGGCACGGGGCAAGTACCTGATACCGGGACTGTGGGACATGCACGTGCACACCGTGTTCGGCGACTGGCTTCCCCGCAACGAGCGGGTCACGCTGCCGTTGTTCGTCGCCAATGGCGTCACCGGCGTGCGCGACATGGGTGGCGATCTTCCGGTGCTGAAAGAGTGGCGCGCTGCCATCGCGGCGGGACGCCTGCTGGGGCCGCGGATGATCATCGCAGGCCCCATGCTCGATGGTCCGGTACCGCGCTTCCCGAGCTCGGCGCCGGTCGCCACGCCGGCCGACGCGCGGCGCATCGTCGATGATCTTCAGGCGCAGGGCGTCGACTTCATCAAGATTCAGTCGCTTATCCCGCGGGACGGCTACTTCGCGGCGGCGGACGAGGCGAAGAAGCTCGGCATCCCGTTCGTCGGTCACGTTCCCGATGCGATTCGCGCGTCCGAGGCGTCCGATGCGGGACAGAAGAGCATCGAGCATTTCACCGGCATCTTCGAGGGCGCCTCGACGATCGAGGACCAGCTGATCACCGGCCCGAAGAGCCTCGGCGTCAACGTGAAGACCTTCGATCCTGAGCGCGCACGCCAGCTGGTCGAGCTGATGGCGAAGAACCAGACCTGGCAGGTACCGACCCTGGTCTGGGAGCGAGGTCAATGGCTGGTCGACGACATCGACAAGACGCATGATCCCCTGACGAAATATGCGCCGCACGCCTGGAAGGACCGGACCTGGCCGATGTTCGTCCAGGAGATCATGGAGGGTATGGACACGGATCCGCTGCCGGTGCGTCGGCATTTCGTGCAGATGGAACTCGACATGACGCTGGCGATGTTCCGCGCCGGCGTGCCGTTCATGGCAGGCACCGACACCGCGGCCGGCGTCCACGTGTTTCCGGGCTTCAGCCTGCACGAGGAACTGGCGCTGTTCGTCAAGGCAGGACTGACGCCGCTGCAGTCGCTGCAGACCGCCACGCTGAACCCGGCGCGTTTCCTCGGCCGTGTCGCGGACATGGGCAGCGTAGCCGAGGGCAAGGTCGCGGACCTCGTCTTGCTGGATGCAAACCCGCTCGACGACATCAACAACACCCGGCGGATCCGCGGCGTGCTGCTCGCGGGACGTTACTTCAATCGTGCCGCCCTCGACCGGATGTTGAAGGGGGTCGCGACAGCAGCGGCCGAGGCCGAACCCCGCGCCAAGCAGGCCTCGCAGGGAGCGACATGAATTGACACGACACACTGGCATGTCCGCGATCGCCGCGGCGGTTTCCATCGTCGTCGGTTTGCGCGTCGCCAGCGACGCCGGTGCCCGCCCGGTCACGGTATCGGACCTGCTGGCCGCGACCAGCGCCACGGACTGGCGCAGGCCGGATCCCGACAACACGCTGTACCTGCAGCTCTCGAGCGGTCGCGTCATCATCGAGCTTGCACCGCGCGTCGCCCCGCACCACGTCGCGAACATCAAGGCGCTGGTCCGCGCGCACTACTTCGATGGTCTCGCGATCCTGCGGGTCCAGGACAACTACGTCGTGCAGTGGGCCGATCCTGGCACGCACCGGCCGGTGCCGGTCGGGGTGACGCTGGTTGCGCCCGAGCTCACCGCAGATCCAGGCGCCTACGCGCATTTCGAGCCGCTGCCGGATCACGACCTGTACGCGGCACAGATCGGATTCATCGACGGCTTTCCGGCCGGTCGCGATTTGCACAGTCACACGACGTGGCTGGCACATTGCTACGGCATGGTGGGCGTGGGACGTGACGACCCGGCGGAAAGCGACGGTACGGAGATGTACGCCGTGATCGGCCACGCGCCGCGGCAGCTCGACCGCAACGTCGCGCTGGTCGGGCGGGTGCTGCAGGGTGTCGAGCTGCTATCGAGCCTGCCTCGCGGCAGCGGCGAAATGGGGTTCTACGTGAAATCCGAGCCGCTGGTGCCGATCATCTCGATGCGGCTCGCGGCAGACGTCCCGGAAGCATCGCGTGCGCCGCTCGAGGTGCTGCGCACCGACAGCGAGGCATTCCGGAAAATCACCGACCAGCGCCGCAACCGGCGCGAGGACTGGTTCAAGTACAACCCGGGCCGCATCGACCTGTGCAACATCCCGTTGCCGGTGCGCACCGCGGCGCCTAGCGGTTAGCGCCGGAAGTCGAGTCGCTGGTGCGCTTCGAACACCACTAAGCGCAACCCGCTGTCGCAAGCGGCCCACAACCGTCAGTCGGCGTCCTGGGCCATTCTTTCGGCCTTTTTCTCATTGCTAAAGGGATGTTAGTATGATGGCAACACCCAGTCGGCAGGTTGTGTTGTACAAAGGAGACGCCGTGAAAAAAGTTGCCTTACACCTTCACGCCATTTTCGGCGGCGCCTTGGGTCTCGCAGGACTGCTGGGCGAGCAGGCACAGGCTCAACAGACCACGCACGCCGATACGGGTCAGCTCGAGGAGATCGTCGTCACTGCCGAAAAGCGCGAGGCGACCATCGAGACCACCGCCATCAGCATCACGGCGCTGTCGGGGGGGGACATCCAGGATCGCGGCTTCACGGATCTCGCCTCGCTCATGAAGACGGTTCCCGGCGTTTCGATCCGCACGAGCGGTCCCGGGATGACCGAGTTCGAGATGCGCGGCGTCGCCTCGAACGGCGGCAATTCCCCGACGGTCGGCTTCTACTTCGACGAGACGTCGCTCACGGCGCCCGCCGCGACCAATGAGGGCAAGATCGTGATCTCGCCCGACCTCTACGATCTCAGCCGCGTCGAGGTGCTGCGCGGTCCGCAGGGCACGCTGTATGGCTCCGGCTCGATGGGCGGCACGATCAAGGTCGTGCCCAATGCCCCGAACCCCGAGGCGTTCGACGCATCGGCAGAGGTGAAATTCGCCGACACCGATCACGGCGGATTCGATCATGCCGAGAATGCTATGGTGAATCTGCCCTTCTGGGGCGACAAGGCGGCGCTGCGCATCGTCGCCTCCTACAGCTACGATGCGGGCTGGATCGATCGCGTGGTGATCGCGCCGGGACAGTTCCCGTTGCCGAGCGGGCTGGTCAATGGCCCCTATGGCCCGTACTACACCGTACGCGGCAACGTGCTCGCCGCTCCGATTGCAACCGAGTATCACGACGTCAACGACACCGAGAAGAGCGGCGTACGCCTGAGCGCGGTGTTCAAACCCGTCGACGGACTCACGATCACGCCGAGCTACTTCTACCAGAGGCTGCGCTCCGGCGGCCTGCCCTATATCGACAGTCCCCCTGGAACCGACGCGTTCTATCAGCCGTTCGACACGCCCGAGCGGTACAGCGACGAGTTCCGGCTCGAGGCCCTGAGCGTCAAGTACCGTACGGACACGTTCGAAATCAGCTCGGCAACGTCCTATTGGTCACGACACGAGCCGCTCCAGCAGGATACGCAGGAATCCTGGACGACCTATCTGCTGCCGTTTGGGTATGGCGTCACCGGATACACTGCCGGCAATGGCAACCTTGGTCAGACCTACGCGTATGAGGACAACAACCAGCATCAGACGACCGAGGAACTGCGTGTCTCCTCGGCCGGCGATACGCGCTTCAAGTGGCTGTTCGGTTACTTCTATTCCGACTTCGTGTCGCCGTGGGACATTGTGTTCCCGTCGCAGAGCGGCGCCTCGAATCCGAACATCGGGACGAACGACCTGTTCAGCTACTTCACGCCGTTCAAGATCCTGCAGCAGTCGTTCTTCGGCGAGGTCACCTACAACATCACCGACCCACTATCGGTGACGGTGGGTGCGCGCCGCTATCACTACGATTCTGCGGTCTACCTCGATCAGTTTGGCGGGCTCGCGGGCGGGCTCACCCAGCAGGCGGCCTCCGAGAACGAACAGGGCGTGACGCCGAAGGCGGCTCTCTCATATCAATTCGACAAGGATCTCCTCGTGTACGCGACGGCGGCCAAGGGCTTCCGTCCCGGCGGCGGCACGGGTCCGGTGCCGACCCAGGGCGCGACCTCCTGCGAGCCGCAGCTTCAGGTCGAGTACAACTCGCACGGCGCATTCGTCGCGGGGCCTGTCCAGTTCAGCTCCGACAGCATATGGAGCTACGAGCTCGGCGAGAAATGGCGCTCGTCCGATAACCGCCTGACCGTGAATGCCGCGGCCTACTTCGAGAACTGGAGTGGCGTACAGCAGACCAATTCGCTGAGCAGCTGCGGATACGTTTACACCGCGAACGCCGGCGATGCCCACGTCTACGGCGGCGAACTCGAGGTGAACGCGGTCGTGGTGCACGATCTGCAGGCCCTGGCCAACGTCTCGTACTCACACTCGACCCTGGTCAGCTCGGCTCTCGTCGACTCCAGTTTCAGTTCAGGGTCCCCGATCCAACAGGTGCCGAAAGTCACCGGAACACTCGCGCTATCCTACCGGCACCAGCTCAACGACGATCTGGCACTGACGGCGCGCGCCGAGTCGACCTACACGGGCAGCCGCACGGACGCCACCTACTACGTCAACACGCTGCCCTCCTATGATCTCACCAATATCCGCGCGGGCGTAGATGCGGGCCGGTGGTCCGCGGTGCTGTTCGTTGACAATGTCGCCGACAAGCGTGCGCTACTCAACAACGTCACGCAGGATGCGACTAACGTGGCGGACTGGAACCGCATCGCAGTCAGCCAGCCGCGCACGGCCGGTATCGACGTGAACGTCCGGTTCAGGTAGAGGAGGCAGCGAGACCAGCGCCGAGGTCCACGATCTCGATATCCGCCGGCTGCAACGCATCGCTAATCATGTCCAACGCAAGCGGTCGCTGGCGTGTGATCTATGACCATGCGCAGTGCACCGGCTGGATTATCACGGCGGGCTGCGCTATCCGCACCTGCAGCGCGACCCGTCGAAGCCGGACCTACTGCGCGAAATCGCCGCGCCCCATGCGACGGAGTCTTCAGCGCACTGATACCGGAGAACCTTCCGCCCGATAGACGACCTCGCCGCGAAACAGGGTGAGTTCGCACTTCAGGTCCTTCAGTTCGTCCGGCGCGGCGGTCAGCGGGTCCCGGTCCCAGACCGCGAGATCGGCGCTCTTGCCGGCTTCGAGCGATCCGGCTTCGTCGTCGAGGAACAGTTGATGTGCCGCCCAGGTCGTGTAGGAGCGCAGCGCGTCGGCCGCCTCGATGCTCTCGGCCGTGCCGAAGGGCTGCGCCCCGTAGGTGCCGCGCAGCGTCATGCGCGTGACCGACGACCACAGCCCGAGGCGTGCAGGCAGCGGCGTGACCGGATAGTCGGAGCCGCCGCCGAAGCGGATCCCGCGCCGGACGTATGATTGATACGGGTCGAGGCGGGCCGAACGCTCCGGGCCGAGGTTACCGGCATAGTTGTCGCCGATCCACCACAGGAATTCGGCCTGGGTCTCTGGGTAACCCGCATCGAATCGCCGCTGCAAGTCGGCCATCGCCGTCAGCGCGTGCTCGGTCGGCGTGTTGGCGTGGATGATTGAGTGTCGCAGGCCCTGCCTCGGATTGGCAGCGAGCACCTCGGCGTAGGTGTCGACGACCCAGTCGATCGCACGATCGCCGATCGCGTGGGTCCCCACGTGCAGGCCCGCATCGTGGAAGACCTTCACGATCTGGCGATAGACGGCGGGATCGGTGACAGGGTAGCCCTTGTTGCCGGCGTCGATCTCGGTGCTGTTTTTGTGCCAGTCGTCGTACATCCACGCTGTTCGCGCACCGCCGCTGCCGTCCATGTATATCTTTATGCCGCAGGACACGAGGTTCGCGGCCGCTGCCGCCGGCGGCAGCGGCAGCCTCGCGACGCGCATGGCGAGCGCTCGCGCTTCATCGAGCGATGGTTCGGAATGCCAGAGCACGCAGACGTGTGCGCTGAGTCGGCCCTCGCGGGCAAGGGATGCGTAGGCATCCCAGTGAAACTGCCGGATATCGGGATCCTTGACTCCGGTCATTCCTTCGCGGTGCATGAGGTCCAGATTGGCGAGGATCGCCTGACGCCATTCCGCGCCGGTCGGCGCGGGGATCAGCCGCTGTACGAGATCCTGGGCGGATTCCTTCAGTACGCCGGTCGGGTGGCCATTGGCATCGCGGTCGAACGTGCCGGCTGGCGGATCTGCGGTCCCGGCGTCGATGCCGGCGAGGCGCAGTGCAGCCCCATTGGCGGTGCCGTAGTGACCGGTAGTGTGCTCCAGCCACACGGGGTTGCGCGGCGCCACGTCGTCGAGGTCGGAGGCCCGCACATAGCGCCGGTCCGAAAGCTTGCCTTCATCCCAACCGGATCCCGTCAGCCATGCGCCCGGAGGCAGCTTCGCTGCACGCGCCGCGACCGCGCGCCGGATTTCGGCGATGCTGGTTGCGCCGCTAAGATCGACCGACCTCAACGCCTCCATTCCGCCGTCGGCGAGATGGGCGTGGGTGTCAATAAGGCCGGGCGTTGCCGTAAGCCCGTGCAGGTCGATGACCCGCGCACCTTTGTGTGCGAGGGCGCGAATCTGGGCGTTCGTGCCGACCGCAATGACGTGGCCCGCATGGATCGCGAGCGCTTCCGCCACGGAATCGCGGCTATCTTCGCTGCGTATGTGGCCGCCTACGACGATCACGTCGGCCGTGTGCGGCACGCCGACGACGGCGGCGACGCCGTCCGGCGCGGTGAGCGTCGACAGCAACAGGGCCACGCAAATACCCGCGCTCGCGGCACGGTGGGGCGGACAAGCGTTCATGCGTATCTTGCCTCCGGAATCAGGCGTCTATTCAGGCCGTTTGACGATAACTAACCAAGTGGCGGAGCGGCGACGATGATCAGAAAGCTCAGCACAGGTAGGAATAGCGGATGACCAGACCGGCATACGGTTCCGGAAACGGCACGGTCTTCAGTCTTCGATTTCTTTGTCGAGATCCGCGTATTGGTCCGGAACGCGGGCGTTGCGAATGGCGTCGACCTGATGCTCCGAAAGCTCACCGGCTGCAATGACTCGCCGGTCGCGACGCTTCAGGCGCGCATACTCTTGCGCCGACAGCAGCACCGTCCGTTCGCGACCATTCTTTGTAATCGTGACCGGCTTCGTGAGTGCAATGTCCTGATACACACCGACATTGCGGTGAAACTCCGCGGCGGTGACGGTGACGGCGTCATCGGTACTCATACCATTTCTCCGCTATCTCTTAGTATGCGGATTATACGCAGAATGCATACTATCCACAACTTTCGGCGCCCTTAGGGGCGACTCCAATAAGCGAGCTTGAGAATCGCCGACTTGGACTCAGGTCCCTGTGCTCGATAATCCTCGGTCGGCGCGCATGTCGAGTATCAAAATTCCGAATGACACATATTC
>Ga0326728_10006107_pt1 | contig 32931 bp, 27 predicted proteins | sample MB3enrmetagenome_FD_207602 | JGI IMG/M metagenome (GOLD analysis project Ga0326728, IMG submission 207602) | Lab enriched peat soil microbial communities from McLean, Ithaca, NY, United States - MB31MN | ecosystem: Environmental > Terrestrial > Soil > Wetlands > Peat | place: USA: New York... | reverse complement strand
GGAACACTGTCCGAATTAAATCGGAACAGTGTCCGAATTGGATTGGAACGCTGTCCGATTAAAATCGGAATCGCGTCCGATTTGCGCCGGAATACGCAGCTCCGCGCAATAATGGACCGAGACCCCCGCCTGCCGACAAATGTACTCGTAATAGGCGCTTTCGTCGGCGTCCTGGAACCGCCCCCAACGGCTGACATCGTACACCAAAATGCAGGAGTATTGCGCCTCTCCACTCTGGACATCCTTGATCATTTGGGCCAGGGAATCTCGTCCCTGGATATTCAGACCGCTCTTCCCCTCGTCGGAATAGAGCTTCACGATCTCCAAACCGCGGCGTTTGGCGTATTCCCGAATCACGTCCATTTGGTTGCTGGTGGAGTACTGCTGGTGCTCCGTGGACATCCTCACGTAAGCGGCGGCATTGTTGGGTGGCAAGACTGTTCGTCCGGTGCTCATGGGGAATAAAGCTCGTTGCCACGAGCGCCGAAGGCAAAATCGCGGTCTTCCCGTTCCCTGGTTTTGAAGTGGACGTTTCCACGGGTGCGCCGCTTGTCACGCGGAGTTAATTCAGTGACCATTTTCATTTTCGCGCGGAGATTTTTTGATGCTTTTGACAATCGTGGAAACGACGATGCCCTCACACTCAGGGTCCTCGGCACAATAATGAACCAAGACCCCGGCACGGCGGCAGATGTATTCATAATAGGCGCTTTCATCAGCATCCTGAAATCGGCCCCAGCGGCTGACATCGAACAAGAGGATGCCTGAGAAATTGATTTGCCCGCTTTGGACATCCCGAATCATCTGCGCCAAGGCTTCGCGGTCTTGGATGTTCACGCCACTCTTGCCCTCATCAGAATATTCTTTGACGATCTGCATTCCATGGCGTTTGGCATACTTCCTGATCACGTCCATTTGGTCGCTGGCCAAGTGGTGCCGCTGCGTGGCTGTTCTTACGTAAGCGGCGACATTGGTCGGCCGTAAAATTGTTTGGCTGGTGACAATCTCCGGGTGCTTCTTGCGCCGCTTGCGTTTGGTTGTTCGGGCCGACTCAACGATTCTGGTTGGCCGTTCCGGGTTCCCTCCGCCCTTTAATAGCGGATTTCCACGCTTGGACTTCAATGCTTTAGATCGACTTTTCATTATTTGCGATGGTGACGACTGCGCGGGGACTTGAAAGCCCAATCCGGTATACCGGATTGGGAGAATCCTGCCATCCTTCCTCCAAGCCGGCGGAAGGCCGTTAGACCCGCGCATTCAGGCCCGGAATCCACAGGCGTGTGCTTAGCCAAAATGATGGCATGGAACATAATAAATTGGCTCAGCAGGACTTTCAGTCCTCAAATGGACTCCTCCGTGCGCCGGCCTATCACAAATCCGGCAGCGAAGTCGTCCGCACACTCAAGCAAGCCCTGGATCGGGTGGAATGCTCCCCAGGGCAGCAACTTGAGCAAAAAAAGGTTGGACACATGCTCGGTGTTTCAAAGAGCACCATCCATGACTGGTTCCACGGTAAACTCGCTGGTCCACTCCAGAACTTCCTGTGTGTGTTCGAGCGCCTCACGGAAACAGACCGCATCCTCATTTTGCGGGAACTCTGTCGCCCATGCCCCAGGTTGGAGCATCCCAGGCTGGCCCATGACGCGGAGGCGCTAAATCGTCTCAAGGCTCTCCTGGCTCAACCTGAGGGGTTGACTTTCGTGGTCGGCCCATCAGAACCCCGCACCTTCTTGGTGACTGCTTTGGGCCATTCAATCAGCCGGGTGAATCCCACAAAGCGCGTTTGTGGCCTGGACGTACACAGACCCGACTCCTTTGTTCCGGTGGCCGGCGTGTTCTACTGCCAAGGCCCGCCAAACTTGGAGTTAGTGCGACATCTCGCCGCCAATATCGTGGACGAAGTCGAAAGTTCCGAAGCGGAATTGGTGATCTTCAACGGCATTTGGTCCGGAATTTCCCAATTTCTGAAGGCTATCCAGCGGTTGGCGGCAACCCGACATTTGATTGTGGCGGACGAGTTCGATCCCGCCATCGACGGACTTGCCAAGTTTGGCCCGAATCCAGTCCAAGTTATTGCCGTTTCGCAAATCCTAGGCAAGCAGGGTTTAATTCACGTCGATTTTCGGCTGTCGGACTCATTCCGGGCGACGAAGTGAGGTCGGTTTCCACGAGAACTTCAGTGTGGGTGGTGCCGGTGGATGTTCCATTCAACACCATTCGTCGCCAGGTGGCTCACCTGAAATCCTTGGTCCACAACGCCAGTTCCGGCTCGGTCAGCATTTCGTAATCTTCCAGAGCTTTGCGCACCTGGGCCGTTTTCGGCCGGCCAAGCCCAATCCTGTTTTCGAACCCCTCGACCCGGTCTGTCAGCATGGGCAATTGGTATCTCGTCCTGCCTGCATCGAAAACACCCGCGCTACGTACAACCTGCGCAAGCAGCAGCAGCGCTTCCAGATGACCAGCCACGTTTCGCTCCTCGAAAGTTTTCCTTAACAGTGCCGGCTCTCCCCGCCGGTTCCAATACACCCGTGCAAGGTATCCCGTACGGGGATCCGGAGGAGTGCCTGATCAAGGCCGTGGGGCTGGGAGGCGACTCGGACACCATTGGCGCCATCGCTGGCGCCCAGGCCGGCGCCCTGCACGGAACCGACTGGATCCCCAGGCGATGGTTCGACAACATCGAGAATGAACCCGAGACGGGGCGCGACGTCATCATTGCCGTCGCCAGGCAGCTCGCCAAGCTCGACCTGAGGAGCGTGGACGAGACAGGCTGGCCGCCCAACCGCAGCGCGTACATCAAGAAGAGGGAAATTCAAGCCGGAGGGAAATTACTTGAGGAAGATCCGACACCACCCAAAGGTAATATGGGACCGTGAGCGTTATGGACCTGTCGAACCGTTGCGGATCGCGGCCTGCTCTAATTCCAAAACCCGCTCCTGGGTCGCTCGACACTCGCACAGGAAAGCGATTCCATGCCGGCTCAACCCGGCAGGAGCCCGTCTACGGTAACGGACAAGCTTCAGCCGCTGCGGTGTCCGAAGTCCTGGAGCACCCAAGCCCTTCTAGTGTCAAGGTTCCCCATGGGCAAAGCTGTCTACGACGACGGAGGTGGACCCGCTTTTATTACGAATGCTAGTTTTTAGCCGTCGGAGCAAGCCGTTTCAACGAATCCTCCTGGGCTACCGCAGGCGATGGTTTTTGCGTTGGATTCCCAAGATCTGGTTTCAAATCCATGTGCGCTAATGTGGGGACTTCGACTCTGCGATACCAAACCGGAAAAACTTCCCCTCGGCAGACATGCAGTCGAGATGAAAATAACGGATTCCGCTCCGGCCAAGCCGCCCGCGCTCGGAATCTCGCCTACACAGCCTGTTCATGCGGTTGGCAAAAACAGAGCGCATTGCACACCGTGGACCCGTCCGCCTCGGGATCCTGTTACGGAAGCAGTACTACACGGTAAAAGCGGCATGGACCAACAGGAAGATCGTAAAATGTGCTGTTTGCTGGCAGCGGGGAGCCCGAATCGGTCCAAGTGATTAAATCTGTCGAATACTGCACTTGATAGGTTTGGCCGGAAGCCGATTGCCATGTGAAGGAAATCTCGCCACCTTGGACAACAACGGACTGAATAAGCGGTGGCGGTGGCGGACTTGTGACAAAAGTTTGGTCTCCGCCGAAGTTCGTCCCCCCACTGTTTTCGGCCACTAACTGGAAATGATATGTCGTATTAGGATTCAGATTGGTTACTGTGAATGGCACGGCGACACTACTGCTCCCGTTGCCGACGTTGATCGTTGCTGTATTGCTGCCATAAGAAGTATTTGTGCCCCACTGATACCAGGCGGTGGTCGCCGCTCCATTGGGGTTGACGTTTCCCGCAAAAACAGCCGAGAATGCGTTGGTAGCGGTTGCCACTACAGTTGAAACCGTGGGAGCCAGCGGCAGAGTCGTAAAATTTGTGCCATTCCCATAGGTTGTCCCCCCACTATTATATGCTACAAGTTGATAGTAGTATTTCGTGTTTGGCGCAAGCCCACCGAGCGGATTGACGCTAACTCCCAGCTTGGTGGCGCCACTTCCACAATTTAAATATGGGTTGGGCACAGTTTGGCCATACGATGAACTCGCACCCCACTGGAAATAAGCCATCGTGGAAAGGCCATTTGGATTCACGCTTCCATTCAAATCTGCCGACGTCGTGCCAATATTACTTGCACCGCCGGTTGTAACCGTGGGGGCTCCGGCATGGGCACAAAATTCCATTGCACTTACGGCAATAATTAGTAAAGTCGAAACAGTTGCTTTCATTGTGGAGAATATGGGTTTAGTTGTTACTTGTAATCACGGGAAGCTTAATTACTTAGCCGATAAAATTTAGTGTTTGATTGAATCGGATCCGTAACGATATAGTTAGTACCAGAAACGACCGGTACGATTGGGACCTGACTCCAAACCGCAGAAGGACCGATGATGTCTGACGACTCAAGCACAAACCCGACAGCGTTTGTGCTCCATGTAATGAGAACATCGCTTCCTGCCAAAGAAATCTCCAGTTGAGGTAACGGTTGAGTGGTAAATGCCCATGCTGGACTTTCGGTAATCGTCTGTCCGTCCGAGGCGGTCACGTTCCACAAGTACTTAATTCCTGGAGAGAGGTTGGTAAGGGTAAAGGACGTGGCGGTAAGTCCATTGCTCACAGGCAGGAAAACTCCGTCGTTTCCGGGAGCGATGGGACAAACAGACACATTATACGACAGGGCATGTTCCAGCATATCCGAACATTGCCATGACAACGTAACCGACGTGCCAAGCCCATTCGCTCCGTCGAATGGAGCGACAAGGGATGGCACATCCGGGGGCTCGTCATTGACAAACGCCATGCCGGCACCCTCAGGGTCGCCAACAACTCCGTCGGAGATTGCCGTGAGGGTTTGGCCTGCGGAATTATACGGAAAGATATAAATTGTATCACCTGTGCCGAAAGCCTTGCTGCCGCCATAAGACGTAGTGTTGTAAGCCCACAATGGACTTGCGGTGGTTCCGTTGTCCTGGTATGCGAAGTGGGTGAACGTTTGAGAGGCGAAATGGTCCTGCGAAAAAACGAGTACGCCACCAGATGTGACGTAGGGCTGCACGATAAAGTCCTGAGGGCCAGCGGGGAGAGACACTTCCCATTTTTGGCTTCCAGTTGTAGCGTCGAGAGCCAACATTGCAACAGCAGTTGAGCTTATGTGCAAAGGAACGTAGATGGTGCCGTTCTGACCAATCGCCAGATTCATGCCTTGAGTCGTCTGACCAGGGAATTCTGCCGACCAGTTTACTGAAAGACCGTTAGTTGGGTTAAGAGCGAATAACGTCGAATTGATAACGATGTAGGCTGTTCCGTCTGGCCCTAGAGAAATGGGTCCCTGAGCGGAAAAAACGCCGCTGTTTGCGAACGACGCTTTGGTTTCAATCGTTCCGTTGGTCCGGTTTAACTCATATACATAGGTAGTCTGCGTGTTCGCGTTCAAGGAAGTGATAAATATTCGGGAATTCGCGTCATCAATCGCTGGTTGCCCGACGTCTAACGACTCGCTGATCGTGGGCGCAAGCGTCCATAAAACATTGTTGGTGCTATCAAAGCAGTAGAGGATGTCCCCGTCATTTTCGCTTATTCGGTTCGCAGTGACGTAAAGGTAACTGTTCACGCCAGCCTTGAGCGGAGCTCCGATCACACGCTGATCTGGATCGGAAAAAACCTCTGATAAGGCGTAATTGTCGGGATCAAATTCATAAAGGTGGCCCAGTTGAGTGCCAACGAAGAGATTTCCATCAGGCGCTTGAACCGGAGCGCTTAGATATTGGTCGTTCTCGGCGCTCGGGAGACTTACTGACTCAAGTAGAGAGCCGAACTGATCAATTGTCAGAATTTGAGATGTTGCATTCGGTGCTGTACTATCGAGAAATGCGTACACTCTATCGCTTGCGCCGACAATCACACCGGAGAATAAGTAAACAAAACCGTTTGTCGTTACTTGCCATTTTGTGACAGGGCTTTTGGCGGGCGCAGAATAGTAGGTGCGATAAGAATTCAGCGCATCCGCTCCCACCTGACTCCAGCCTTGGTAGGGGGCAATATCATCCACGACTGCAAAAATAAGTTGCCAATCGTAGCCTCCAACGTCCCCGATGCCAGGCAATTCATACCACGCATTCCCGTCACCGCCCCAGCCAAAATTCAAATGAAAGTAATCGCTTGAGTTGTATCCGTCGATAACAATAGAGTGCCCATCTAAGCTAGAACTGCCCGCAACGGTTCCGGCGATGCCTATTTGCACTGGCCAGCCTTTCATTATATTTGCGATCACTTCCGGCTGTTCTGCGGTCCAGGCATTTTGCGACGAATTCAGGCGCGCCGACCCATAGGAAAACCCCGATGTGTACGCCTGGGCAGAAAGCGGGGCGGCCGAGCCCTGATCGCCATATTGTTCTTGAAGTTTCACTCCGGCCGCGAAGGAGAGATATGCAAGCTCATTAGTGTGGCCGTCGTAATTAATATTCCACAGAGCCGCATTAAGGGCTGAGAATGTAGGAAATCCCCAGGTCGCCGAATCCGCGTCAATCGCAATTTGCCCGACATCCCCTTTGCTTGTATAAGCGTCAGCCTTAGAGAATAATACCTTATTCGGGTACTGCCAATAATTGACGATTTGGGAGAAGGCAGTAGCCGTGCATCCGACCCAGCACCTGTATCCATTGCCTTGATCAGAATAGGTGGTTCCATTTGCGGCTATGTAAGGACATTCATCGTTATATGGTGTCGTTTGATTCCAAGTCGGTTGTGGAAGCCATCCATCCTGATTCGCCGGCCATTGCTGAAAAGTCATTGGAGAGGGTCCCATTGGTTGGGGTCCGCCGGTCTTTTCGGATTTTGATAGCCCATTCCATTTCTGCTTTACCGCGGCTGCCCGTTCGGTTGTCGCTCCGTTCGCTTTTGCCGTTTGCAGCGCCTTCAGCCGTCCTTGCATATCCCACTTAAGCAAATGAAGAAGTGCGTTGTGCTTTGACTCTTGAAACGGGAATTGACCTCGGAACGAGAATCCCAGCACAGGATCAATTTCATCGTTGCCAGGCATGATGATAAACCCCTCGGGTTCCAACTCGGCGACAAAGGCGTAGATAACCCCCTTTTGCTCGACAGGAAGAAGTCGATGCACATGGTACGCCTCAACCGCCGCCCGCAATCCTCGCGCCTTGAAAGATTCTGGAATCGCTTCTGGATGAAGGGTCCAACAGGTCTTCTCGCTACTCAAGAAGCTATTTGCCACATCTGTCGCCTTGCCTGTATCCACAGGGCTTGCCGATGCAACCCAGTTTGGACAGGACCCGGCCAATATCAGGGCGATGAGGACAATGAAGTTGGCGGGCTGTTGTGCCCAGCTTGGCATTATTTCAACGCGTCCTACGATTTTCGATTTTCGAGGTTTCATGCTTTGCCTTTCACATGGATTACGTTCTGTTGTCGGGAATCCTGCATTGTTATCCCTGGATTTCTGCAGGAGGAAACAGAACGGCCTTACTCAATGGGATTAGAGCCTCGTCGTGTCGCCTGCTGCAAGAAACTTTGTGTCGCATTTTTATTCTTCCGCATACTTCTATACGGATCAAAATGGCTCATCCTGCAAAATGCCATTGCTCTTATTTATAAGAGCCGGCTAAGGACATGGATACGCAGTGAAGTAATCCGGGCGAAGGCCCGCATGCCTCCGTGGATGGCTTGCGGGCGGAAGAATAATTCCACAACATTTGTGCGAAGGAAAGTCCTGGAACAGGATTTCCTAAAGGCGGGATGAGCCGAAACGATCGTTTCGCGGCTTTCTTTGATGACGGCGTGATTAGTTGTCTCCAAAGTTCATTCGACAAGCAGTGGTCAATTTCTATCGGGGGACGTCACTCGCCCCATGAAGATAATGGCGCCGGTCTGGTTGTGACGAATGAGGAATAAAAAAGGATGATCGGCCTTGAAAACGACGGGTTGTGGTGGTGGCGGTTCCACCGCCAAAGCCATGTCTATTACAGTGGCTGCGGCAGCCTCCGTCCCTTCCTCGTTAACATCGACGTAGGCCTTGTGAAGCACTTGATCAATGAAAAGAGGCGAACTGCTCATGCCCGAGAAATCAGCCTGTGGAGTGAAAGCATCAGTCATGCCCATGCTCCGTAATGTCGGGACCAGATTGAATTGGCTGGCAAACTTGAATTTAGGCAGGAACACGATGACCTCGCGCTCTTGCGCTTGGGCCAGCAGTTGATTTATCCGCGTGGCGTTTAGCGATTGTTCCAACTTCGACAGTCCGTCCATTTCCTTTGGCAATAGTATGATCTGGGACATTTTGCCCGAGAAATATGGCATTTCCAAGATTTGAAGGCTTTCCGTCTCCTTGTAGCCAAATCTGTCCTTAAGAGTCATTGTTGGAACGGAAACGGCTTTGTTGGGGTTTGAGTGGAATGGCGCATCCCGCGTTTGTGATTTGTCAAATTCCACCCGCCACCGAGCTTTGAAATAAATGGCGTCGGCCAGCACTAATCGCGTCGATTTGTCCAATCCTCCAGGCGGAATTATATTCTCGATTTTATGCTGGGTTTGTTGGACGACCCAATCGTTGATCCGCTGGCGCGCCGATTCCGGCGCCCTGGCGAAATCAAGCTGGTTCAATTCCGCGCCGTACTGCACACGGCCGATTCTTAGAAAATCGTCCTGGAACGAGAACCCTTGCTGAGACCAGATGGAATTGGCCACTACCAGTTGGTAGGGAACCCCCATCATCGAAGCATCATGCACAAAATCTCTGGCAGGCTCTTCGTCTGCCTGGAGCCTGCGGATCAAGGCCCCTAATCCAACATGGACGGCACTGCCTGCCGCGGCGAGATGCAGAACTTTGCTCATCTGATCGCCGGTTTGCCCCCTCGCGCCTGCCAAGGCCAAGGTCAGAGCAGTTTCCACCGAATAAGGTGAAAGAAAGAAATTTCCCGGCTGCTTCGCTAAACGCGTGTAGAGATCAAACGCGAATGCGTTATTCGCGGCAATTATTTCGTTTGGAACAAGCTCCGTTGCCTCGGCAGCCGGTTGCGCGACAGGAGAAGTCTGGGCGGCCTCAACCGAGACTTCAATGGTTAACGCGTCCACGGGCACATATCGGGCTGACACCCCCGAGCGCCCCCGCCACTTGACGGAAGCGTATCCCTTGGCTTGAGCCTCAGTCAATGCGGCGTCGCTCAGTTTGGCAAGAGCGTCGCAGTTTGAGGCGGAAGAATCCAGACCGAAAAACGCCTCCGGCGCGGACGCAAAAATAACATGATACGTGCCTGGCGCATTGGGAGCGGTCAATGACACTGGTGCGAATTGATCTGATCGGCCGGATTGAATCATGGGGTTGGTGACGCGCCAGGGGCTGTTGAAACCGCCCCACGATGGCATGTAGACCAACGACGCCATTGACGAGTTGGAGCCGACGTTCACCGCTTGAAGCGTCACCGTTCCGTTGAGCGTGGCCCCGGGAGAAACGCGCAGTCTCTTGTCGGAGGCCGAAACAGAATGAAAACCGCGACTTCCTTTTACGATCCTCAACGTCCCGCCCGTTCCATCGGAATTCGTTGGAATTGGCTGGCCATAAGCAGCCGGCGAAATTGGGTTCAAAAAGCATACCGCCAGTGGCGCCAGAACAGCCATCCATGAAATCAATCTCAGATTCATACGCCCTTTTTGTTCATTATTGACATTTACCCTTCGATTGTAAATACGTCTTGCTATTGCAAATCCTGCAAAATGAATCTGGATTCGTTAAGGTGAGGAATTGAAAATGACGGACAGCGAGCCGAATGACCTGGCCGGGGGTTTCCCTGACACCCACTGGACCAGCATCTTCCGGGCGTCCAACCTGGACCAAACGGTCGGGCGCGAGGCTTTGGGCCGCGTGGTGGGGAAATATCGCAAGCCTGTTTTGGCCCACATCAAGTGGCGCTTCGCTGTTGACCAAAGCCAGGCGGAAGACTGGTTCCACAGCTTCGTTGAAAAGAAAATCCTTGAACATCACTTCCTAAAGTCCGCTCAAAAAGAGCGCGGCCGCTCATTTCGCGGTTTCCTCCGCAAGTCGATTGACAACTTTATCATCGACGAAATCCGTCACGACAATCGGGCACGCCATAAGCCGGAGGGCGGTTTTCTGCCCTTGGACGAACTTGCCGAAAGGGCGGCTGCCAGTGCGGCCCCGGTCGCCGATCCTTACGATTTGGCTTGGGCGCAAGATGTATTACGCCAGGCGGAGGAGCAATTACGCGAGTTTTATGTCACGAAGGGCCGGGAGGACTACTGGAACATATTCAACGAAGGTTTTCTTCAACCGACCTGCAACCAGACCAACCCGCCGTCGATGGCGGAACTGGCTCGGCGTTTTGGTTTCCAGTCGGCTGAACAGGCGTCCAACGGCTTGGTGACAGCCAAACGCAAGTTCAAGCAATTGCTGCGAACCGTGGTTTCTGAATTTGCGGAGGACGAAGACGCGGTTGACGCTGAGATTCGTGAACTGACAGCGATTCTGGCCAATGCCGGTTGATTGTGGACACGTTGGCATTTTGTTTTGAATTAAAAAGCAGGACGCCGAAGCCCGCATCGTAAGAGAATATGAACGCGTCAAATGTGTGAATCGAAAGATGATCGGGAGCGGACCAATCCCCGAGGTTTGGCCGCCATTATGCAGTTGGGTTTGGGTCCGCTTCCGCCCGAGCCGTATCCGCCGTATGGGGAGCAGCATGTGGCCGCGACGATGGAGAAACCCGGCGATCAAATTGGCCGCTACAAGCTCTTGGAGCAAATTGGCGAAGGCGGGATGGGCGTCGTCTGGATGGCCCAACAGGAGGAACCGGTGCGCCGCCGCGTCGCGCTTAAAATCATCAAGCTGGGGATGGACACGCGCGACGTGGTGGCACGCTTCGAAGCCGAGCGCCAGGCGCTGGCGTTGATGGATCATTCCAACATCGCCCGCGTTTTTGACGGCGGGGCCACACAAACTGGTCGTCCTTATTTCGTCATGGAGTTGGTGCGCGGGGTGGCGATCACCACCTACTGTGAACAGAACCGGTTCAGCATCCCTGAGCGGCTGGAATTATTCGTGCAAGTCTGCGCGGCGGTCCAGCATGCTCATCAGAAAGGAATCGTTCACCGGGACATCAAACCTTCTAATGTGCTCGTGACGCTGCAAGATGATCGCCCGATGCCGAAAGTCATTGATTTCGGCGTGGCCAAAGCGATGACACAGCGTCTCACGGAAAAGACGCTTTTTACTCGCTTTCGTCAATTTGTGGGCACCCCTGCCTATATGAGCCCGGAGCAGACGAGCGAGAACCGGGATGATGTTGATACGCGCAGCGACATTTATTCGTTGGGCGCATTGCTTTACGAATTGCTTACCGGCAGAACGCCCTTTGAGACGCAAAGCCTAATGAAGGCCAGCTACGAAGCAATCTTAAAGGTGATTCGCGAAAACGAGCCGCCGAAGCCCTCGACCCGCCTTACAACTTTGAAGCAGGAGGAGCAGAGGCGAGTGGCATCCGGGAGAAAAACCGAACCGCAAAAACTAAGCCATCTGCTAAGAGGCGAATTGGATTGGATTGTCATGAAGGCGCTGGAAAAGGATCGTGCTCGGCGGTACGATTCGGTCAGCAGTCTGGCCGCTGACATTGGACACCATCTCAAGAACGAGCCTGTAACGGCTCGTCCATCGAGCAAGTTTTATCGTTTTCAGAAATTGGTGCGGCGCAACAAACTGAGCTTTGCCTCCGGAGCTGTTCTGGCTGTCGTGCTGATCACGGGTTTCGGTGTCTCAACTTTCTTGTTCATTCGCGCGCAGGATTCGGAACGCACTGAGAAACAGATGCGCGCCGAAGCAGAGAGGCAGCGCGCGCTCGCTTTGGCCGAAACAAGGAAGACAAAAGCTGCCTTGAGCCAATCAGACCTGCTGCAGGCTTTGCGGCTGATTGACGATGAAAAACCCGGCGATGCATTGCCCTATTTGACACAAAGTTTGGTTGAAGACCCGTCCAATGCCGCCGCGCTGATGCGGATGACGACGCTGCTGATGTATCGTTCGTGGATGCTTCCTGTCCTAGTGTTGACTAACAATCAAGCTATCCGCGGGCCCTGGTTTTCTCTCAATGGTGATCAAATCCTCGCATGTTCTTCGGGCGGACGGGCTGCGGCCTGGGACGCGCGGAGCGGCGCGCCCATTCAAGTGCCCATGGTAAACAGTGCCCTGGAGGTCGCTCAATTCAGCGCCGATGGGAAAGAGATTTTCATTCAGTCGAGCGACCATACAGCACGCGTTTGGGACATGCAAACTGGCGAATCTTTGACGGGCTTTCTTCGGTTCGACGGCATCGTTATACAAGCGAATTTCGGCCCGGACTGGAAACAGATGGTGACGTTGTCCGATGATGGAACAGGACGCAGGCATGAGGTTCGTCTCTGGAATTTTCAGGCGAGCGACGCGCCAAAGACCATTTTCTCAACGCGAGCCGGAATGCTGGCACCAAACTATAGTCCGGCGGGGAATTGGGTTATCACTGCGGGCGACGATGGTGTCGCCCGAATATGGAGCGCGCAGACAGGCGATCTGGTAGCGCAACTGCGCCATGCTGGGGCCGTGCCTGAAGCGGCCTTTAGTCCTGATGAAGAACGAGTTGTCACGGCTTCGTATGACGGCACCGCCTGCGTTTGGGAGACCCGAACGGGCAGGCTGCTGACGGGGCCGCTGAAACATCGCGGCGGGGTCTTGTCAGCGCAATTCAGTCCAGACGGCTCGCGCGTTGTTACCGGTTCTTTTGACAAAACAGCCCGCGTCTGGGATTCACACACGGGCGAACTTCTTACTTCGGCAATGCGGCATGCCGGCCAAGTTGATACGGTGCGATTCAGCCCTGATGGAAAACATGTCCTTACCGGTTCGTTCGATGGATCGGCCAGAGTGTGGGATGCGCAGACTGGCCTCCCATGGAGCGAGCCTTTGAAACATGGCAGCCGGGTCTTATCGGCAGAATTCAGCCCGGACGGCATGCGTATCGTCACAGGTTGTGGGGACAATACTGTGCGTGTTTGGGAAATCCAAAGCAGCCCCGCGTTGCCGACAGTTTGCCCACATCAAGATAAGGTGACATCCGCCTGCTTCAGCCCTGATGGGAAACGGGTCGTTACGTCGTCGCTCGATGGCACCGCACGCCTCCGGGACGCGCAAACCGGTTTCCCGCTAGCGGACCCATTGCAGCATGACGCTGCTGTTTTGGACGCTCAATTCAGCGCGGACGGCACGCGAATTGTAACGGCTTGCGCTGATGGCACGGCCCGTATTTGGGATGTACAAACGGGCCGGTTGTTGAGGTCCTTGCAGCACACTCGCCCCGTCTTGGCAGCTCAATTCAGTGGCGACGGCGCCAAAATCCTTACCACCGCCGCAGATGCGATGCTGCGCATCTGGGACTTGACCGGCAAAGTACCCATGCATCGACTGGAACTAGCCGAAGCCGTTCGGACCATGCAATTGAGTCCCGATGGGCGGCGCCTTGCGACTATCTCCACGGACAATGCAGTGAGAGTTTGGGATATTGAAAGCGGCCAACTTTTGTTCCCACCTCTCAACCACAGTAGAAGCGTTCTATCGGCAAAGTTCAGCCCGGATGGAATGCTGGTTGTCACGGCCTGCGGGGATGTTGCGCAGATTTGGGATCCGCGACTCACGCAGCCTTTGCTGGCCACACTCAAGCACAGTGATCTCGTGGCCTCGGCTGATTTTAGCCCTGACGGGCTCGAGATTGCAACTGCGTCGATGGATTACACGGCTGGACTTTGGGATGCGAAGACGGGCTATCCCCTGGCACCGCCCTTGCAGCACAATTCTGGCGTCCAGTCCGTCGCGTTCAGTCCAGACAGCAGATGGGTCGTCACCGCCTGTAAGGACGGCACGGCCAGAGTCTGGGATGCGAAGAGTGGGCTTCCACTAACGCCGCCCTTTGTCCACCCTCATGCAGTATTTTCCGCGCAGTTTGCTCCCGATGGTAAACGCATCCTGACTGTTTCTCAAGATGCTTACGCAAAGGTTTGGAACCTCGCTCCCGGGCATCCATCTCCTGATTGGTTGTCCCGGTTATGCGAGGCGATTTCCGGCCAAATTCTGAATGACCAAGGCGTGCTGGAACTGACAAAATTGGATCGCTCCGAAACGCTTCGAGGCATACGGCAGGAACTGAACCAATCGACGAATGTTGACGATTGGGTCAGGTGGGGCCGGTGGTTTCTCACCGATCCTTCCAAGCTGCCAGCCAGCAAGTGATGGACAGATCCAAATGAACGCGGACACCATGACGATAATTTGCTTTGACTTGAGTGGCGCGCGTGTTAATTCGTGTATCAGGTTTCGGCATCACTTTGCCTTTCTTTGGCCTGTTGCCGCATGGGTGTTCACGGCGTTTCATCTGCTGGGGAACTGCCTCCTTGGCGCCGGAACCGTTTGGTGGCGGCCTCGGACGAAGCACTGGGGGATCGCCGTCCTGATTTTCTTGGCTTGTCTTCAAAGCAGGGCGGACCAAGTGATTCGGATTGCGGACGTTTCGCCGGCGCGCGTCGAGGGTGGCGAGAACGGCCAATTCGTGATGGTCTATGATTTGTCAATGTATAAAGCCCCCGGCTGGCTCCCGGCTTGGAGTTTTCAGGATGCGGTCGGGCTTTCCGGCCACCCCATTTCCAAGGAGGACGTTCGCAAGTATCTGAATTCCTTGCCGGCAGAGGCCCGGTTGAAGGTGGATATGAGATCGGCAAAATTCAGGCTCGCTTGTGACAGGGATCAGGATTGGGACAGCACCAGTCCGAATTTCGGCGCCTTCAAAGCCAATGACCAGCTTCCGTCGGTGGACGCCCTCATTTGGCGCGGCAAGGTCAGCGACGATGGGATCATGGCATCCCTGGAGGATTTCGACGAGGCATACCGGCCAGGTGTCACCCGGCGCATAATGTACGAGCGCCTCACACATCTCGCTTTGTCAGTCAGCAAGACCCCCGGCCCGCTTCAAGACGGCGCGCGCCTGGTGGCCGCAAAACTCCTGACCGCAAGAACATTATCCGGCGAGCTTCCGGCGGCGACATGGGACGGGGGAGACGCCGTGTTGGCAGCGATGGTCAAGAAACAAATCGAGACACTTCAGAAGGAAGAGTTTCGCTACAAACCGGTAAGCTTTTACACATGGGACGACGAACTGAGGCGAATCTTCATCCGCGACCGCGTGCTGGCGGAGGCATTCACCGAGGAGGAGTCCCCAACGGCCTGTTTGATCTGGCTGGTGTTGCTGCGCCAAGACCCAAAACTGGCCCTGGCCTTTGGCGAGGAAAAAGCGCGCCGCACTGAGTTGACGGGCAAGCCGCATCGGGATTTTCAGGAGATGTTCAATGCCGCGCTCGGAAACCAAGACCCCGCCACCGTTCTGTGTGATGGGGCCAAGTTGGCTGATGTCGTTGGCCGCGTGCAATCAAGGCTTGAGCGGTCGGAGAAGATAAAATTCGCCCTGCTTCCAGCCGCCGCGACGCCCGAAACGCAATTCCGCAACACGTTGACGCTGGAACAAATTCCCGATTACATGAAGCTGTTCCTGAAGGCGATTCGCGATGGCCAGTGCAGTCTGGACCCTGGGCCGGAAGGCCCGTGGTACCTGTTCCAACAACACAGCTTGGAACCGTTGTTGACCTGGAAATCCTTGCCCGACGGCATAAAGCTGGCAGGCGGCTGGGACTATGAGCTGCGCCTTGCCGAAACATTCCAAGCCCTTTATGCCGCGCATCGGGAAACTCACGCAAAGATTGTCGAATACGGAGGTCCCCCAAGTGCTGCGAGACCATTTCCTCGCAGGACTTATGCGTTGCAGATTCGTCTCTTGGTGCCGCCGGTCAACCGCGTCGAACCGATGCCGGAAGTTTATCGGCGCACGGCGCTGGCTTATGACCGGCTTGGGCGTCTCCTTGCTCGACATTACGGAGATGCCCCCACACTCACAGGGAGACGGGAAATGGGGGGAAAAGCGGATTTGACCGCAAACGCCGAGGCGGACAGCATGGCCAGCCTCTATCGTGGGCTTTACTTGACAGCTTGCGACGATTTGGGTATGACGCCGGTGGACGCCAAGGGCAATCCCACGGAATTACGGGCGGCGGCGAAACAATTCCTGGAGGGCTTCGGCTCCGATCCGGATAACCAGCGGGATGTCCGATTCATGCTTCCGCTTGCTCCAGTCAATGTGCCGCCGAAAACCGGGGAAGGACCAGTTGTGGGCAAGTCTTATCCGCTCTCAAGATTGGGACGCGGAGGAATTGATTTCTCTCGCGATCCACTGGACAGCCTGCCCTCAACAAGGATTCCCGTTGACCGCGCTGATTACGAACGAACGACCTATTATTGGGCGGTCTATGGAGTATGCGAGAAGAGACTTTATGTTTCTTTCGACGGAGCGCCGAAAATTGAGTTGGAAGGCGATCTTGGCTCGCGGGTCGCACTGGACACGACGAGCAGCACCAGGTCCATGGCCTTGGCGCGATTCATGGAAATCGAGCTTCCCGGCAGCGGTTCGCTCAATCGGGCAGAATTCCGCGCGTTGGTGGACAAAACGGATGGGAGCGCCAACAACGTTGAAAAAGCCCTTGTCGATTGGGCCAATGCCTCGAGTCCATCAATTCACCCATGACCATCTGAGAGGCGGATGTTTTCCGCACAGTCAATTGCAAGAATCCGTCGTTTCTGTCGTATAGGGATTGTGAAGATACTGAGGACATGAAAATGTTGAGAACATATTCGGAAATGATCTTTCTTGACCCGGAGTTGGAGCAGCATAAACTCGCCATCATAAGCACTGTCGGTGAGGCGAAATCGGCCTTTCTTGATGATCGAGGGCACATGCTAAATTGGCGTCAACGTTCAGATGTGGAACCCGAAGTATAGGGCAGAATATGAACACTTTTGGAGAATCCAAACTGCCCCACGGAACGGTGTTGCGGAATCAATTTGTCAGAGCCGGGCGCGGCGCGAGAATTTGCGCCTATCTTATTGATTTAGTGCCAGCCGTCGTGCTCGGCTGTTTGGGAATAATCCCCATCATCGGTCCAATTTTGGCGGGGGTGGTCTTGACTCCATATTGGTTATTGCGAGACATTATGGGGGGCAGCCTCGGGAAATCGCTGCTCGGCCTAAAGGTGATGTCATTTACCGGCGGAGAAGCAGGAAAGGGGGCGCTCGTCGCTCGGAATCTGCCCCTCGCGGTGGGGCCAGCAATGATGATAATTCCGCTGCTTGGCTACGTATTGGCCCCAAGCGCTGCTGTAGTGATCATGTTAATCGAAGCAATTTGCCTGCTCGCAATGAGCGAGAGGATTGGCGACAAAATTGCGGGAACCGTCGTTGTTGTGAAATGAGTCCTTTATGAATCGAAATCTCAAAAACTCAAGGAGTCTTATGATAACCCAAATTTGTCATTCCAGTTACAACAAATGTCTGTGTGCGTGTACTCTGGTTGTTGGCTTGTTTTTTTTATCGCCAACTGTGGTGAACGCTCAATCTTCGGCCGCGACCCTTTCACCAGACTTGCAGGAGATCGTCAAACTTGCCCAGGCGCACATGAGCGACGACACCATTCTGCTCTATATCAAGCAGTCCAACAAAGTTTACAATCTTAGCGCGAACGATATTCTGTGCCTCAATGGTCTGGGGGTGTCGCAGCAGATCATACTGGCGATGGTCCAATCGAAACAGGTTCAGCCCGCGAATCCGATTCCCGTGTCGCCGCAGATTGCGGCCCCGCCTCCGAACGATCCGGCGGTGCCGGTCGTCTCCCCTGCAGGCGGCTCCACTGCGCCCCCTTCCGACGCGGTCAATTTCGAGTATTTCAAAGAAGAACTGAAGAACGACGGCGATTGGAGGGACGTCTCGACGAATGGCGCGTGCTGGGTGCCGTGGTTGCTCCAGACGAATCCTACGTGGCGACCTTACGTTGACAACGGGAACTGGACATACACTGAAGATGGATGGTTTTGGAAATCTGATTATCCCTGGGGCGAAATCGTCTTCCATTACGGCCGTTGGTTCAACGATATGACGGTCCGGTGGGCTTGGGCTCCGGGTTATGATTGGGGTCCAGCGTGGGTTGCCTGGCGCGATTCTGCACCTGCATCGCCAATGGCTCCGGTCACGGTCGCCGACCCCGGCACGGTCGGCTGGGCGCCTTTGCCACCTGCTGCGCAATTCGAAACCGGTGTCGGACTGGAATACAATGGCACCGTTGTCGGACCCGGCGTTAACGTTGATTTTGGCCTTCAACCCAGTGCATTTGTGTTCGTTGATGCGGGTCGTATACTGGTTCCCGAAGTCCAGGCTGCGGTGATTTTTGACCCGGTTCGGTTGCAGTACATTTATGCTCGAAGCCCGGTCGTCAACAATTATCGAGTGAGCAACGGCACATTTGTAATGGACGGGTTGGGCGTTTGGCGAATGCGGTATCTGAGTGCTCACGGGGTTCGGCCTGAAAGGGTCGCGCTCCGCAATGCGATAATTGCCAAAGCTCGCCAAGCGCAGGAAGCTCACTTCTCTGAGACGCATGACCGATATCTGAAAACGGGCGAACCGATCAGTCCCGGTGCGTATCGAAAGCCTGTGCCACCGCAGCAACCACCGCATCAGCCACCGCAGCAACCACCGCATCAGCCACCGCAGCAACCACCGCATCAGCCACCGCAGCAACCACCGCATCAGCCACCGCATCAGCCACCGCAGCAACCACCGCATCAGCCACCGCAGCAACCACCGCATCAGCCACCGCAGCAACCACCGCATCAGCCACCGCAGCAACCACCGCATCAGTTGCAACCAAAGGCAACATCGAATGGCGGAACACACGACAATGGCAACCAGAAACAGAATTGATTTTCTTGCGCAAAGTGCTGATTATTAGTTGGATACGGTGTCCTATAAGCAGACGGGAAACAGAGCAACGCGCTCCACAGGATTGCTGGGGTCGTTAGGGACGAAAAGATCGCCGGAGGTGAGGGGCTTTGCGTTGATGGTGAATCCTGCCGTCCCGCCATTTTGGGCGCTTTTTGCTTGTGCCGTAGGTGTTTCCATCATAATCGTGTAAGCAGATTGGGGATTTAGTCCGGGGAAAAATTGCCGCGTTTGGAAACAAACGGGCATTGCGCGCATTTAGACGCCGGTATGAGCGCGTGTTGACTTGCGCTTTGTTTGGCCCGGCACCCGTCCGAGAGGAGGGTGTTTTCGGGGGAAATGACTGATATGATCCTGTCGAGTGCTTGGATTTATGCGTGACGCATTGGCAATGTCATTGGGATGCGTGCGGGAGATGTTTGCCCATGGGCGGATGATGGGAATCGAGGCGACATTTTTGGCTGTAGTTATAGCGCTGGCATGTGCCTTTGGTTGCCACAAGTCGGCATGGCTATGGAATTTGAAGTATTCCCAAACGTTTCCGGGCTTCGGCTTGTGTCTTTTGGCGGGCATAATCGGGTTTTGGTCCACACTGGTCTATGCTGGCGCGGGATTTGCGAAGGAAGCCGCTATCGCGGTTGTCAATGGATGGGGTACGATGATTTGGGAAGATCACGGTTGGAAAGATGGCGTTTTTGCCAAGGCAAAACAGTCCGTCAAAGACTTGAAAGACCCAAAGACAGGACGATCGCTGGAAGATTTTTCGCTTATTGGCCCTGACCACGTCCGGTATGACGATCCGAAATCGGCGTATATTCCATCTCAAACCTCCAAGTCACGCGAGGCAGTATCTTTCGTTTATTCTAAAGAGACGATTCATTCTTTTAGGTCAGCCCATCCGATCTTAGGGTGGTTTCTTTTCGCCAACCAGGAGCAATCATCGGAACTAATGTCTAAAGACACTGACTCTTATTTTGCGGAGCATCCCGGAACAACCTACCGGGTTGACCGCGGCTTTAAATTGGCGCTTCAACAAATTGTGCGGGAACTCGAAGGCGGAACAGACCGCCTGGTGAGGATTGCCCGCGTGGGGGTAATCGTCTTTTTTGCCGCCGGAGAGGCATTCTCTTTTGGGATCGTAGGTTTTATTGCATATCGAAAATTGCGAATTGACAGACAAACCTTTAGAACATGACCGTATTTATGGCAAACCCATCTACAATACAGCAGCAAACGACGTTCAACGTCAAGAACCACCTAATCATCGGCCTCGGCGGCACCGGCGGAAAAGTCATTCGGGCTTTTCGAAAGACCGTCTTCATGGAGCTTCGTGGGGAACCGTTGCCAGCGGACACTAAAGTGGAATATCTTTATGTTGACTCGAATAATCACGAAATGGAGGGCCAGCAGGAACTCTGGAAGGTTTTCGACCGTTCAATCGCGCTTGATAATGATAGTCTCTTAAAACTACGAACCGGAAATGTTTTGGCGATGTTCGATGAATCGACCCGCAGCCCGGGGATTTCGCCCTGGATAGGAGAAGAAATGGTGCTACGCGAAAAGGTCTCCAACGCGTCGGGCACCCCGGGCGCAAATCAGATCCGCCGGTTAGGGCGTTTCCTCTTTGCGACAAATGCGAACAGCTATACGTCGAAAATAATCAAGAAGGTGGAGAAGATCATAACAGGCTCTACGGCTACCGTTTCATTCCACGTTTGCTGCACGCTGGCTGGCGGGACCGGCAGTGGCAGTATAGTGGATGCCATTGTCCAAATACGAAAGATATACAAAGATCCTGAAACCCATCCTATTTTTGTCTACGCCTTGATCACGGACCAGCCTCAAAGCGCGGATACGGGCAATTTTTACGCAAACCAGTACGCCGCTTTGGCTGAACTGAACGCTTTGCGCCTGGGACATTTTCGTCCGTTTGACATCACCGCCGAAGTGCCGCGACGCTTGGAGGAAAGGGAAACGCGCGATCCATTCCAATCCCTGATTCTTATCACAGGAATAAACCAGGAGAACGACACGGCGACGCGGGAGGAACAGGAGCAGATGGTCGCTGGACTTCTTTACCAGAAGATTGTGGCTCTGAGGGGAGCCATACCGAAGCAAATGCATGACGCCGAGACCGCCGAGGACCTTCGCCCAACGTATCCGCACGAACTCAATGAACGAGGTTACTTCGCCAGTACCATGGGAATCAAACGCTTTGTGGTGCCCGAGACAGAAATAAGGGAGAAATTGCGCTTCGCCTTTGTATTGCAAGCCGCCCGACAATTTCAATATAATAATCTCTCCGAGAGTTCAGGTTATCTTGAACAAAGGCGTAATCGGGACCTTCCTGAGTTGGTCACCAACCCCGCGCACAATGAGAGATGGTGTTTGACGGATAATCACCTCAAGCTATCCACCGACTTCCGATTGACTGGAGGAAATCCATGGCCTGCCTTTACGGATGATTGGAATAATGTTTTGGAAGCAGAGAAATCTGACATCATGGGGCACTATGCAAAGGCTCACGAACAGTGGGTTCCGCTTTTGACCCAGTGCGCCGACGGTTATTTCAAGAATGGATTTAGGGAAAAAGGAGTCATTGAGTATTATGACCAAAAGCGCAAAGCCAAAGAGGAATACGCCAAAGAGATAAGAGATAAAGTCGAGGCTGACCTGTTCGAGCGATGGAAATCCGGCGAGGACGGGGTTGAAGACACCGTGCTGATTATCGAGGCACTTCTTGAACATCTCTCCGATAGGGAGAGAGGAAGGAAACTTGACGCCCAAATTGCCGAACAAAAAGCTGCAGTTGCGACTTTAGAGGAAGAAGAACGGCGGATCCTCAAAACATGGGAGAATGTGGGGGTGGCGGCGCGCATGTTGGGCAAGCATAAAAAGGTGTTTGAATCGTTTGTGGAAAATAAGAAGTCTCTTTGCGTGTGCAGAACAGAAGTTGTCTCTCTGCAATTTGCAAAAGAACTTCTTGCCCAAGTGCGCTTGGAACTGTTGGATTTGCAGAATCGCATTGCGGAATGCAAAAAGGCGATATCTGAAACCGCCACCGAGATTGAGAAGGAAATCACGGCGCGCATCAGTGCTGCCGAGAAAATCAATTACCGCAGCAAGGTCGTAAAGCTCTTGGATCCGGAGGCGGTGAACAATACGATAAACCATTTGACGTTCGACAGATCCACCCAAGAAGGAAAGGCTCAGGAAGTTAGGTTGCGAGTTTGCAAGGAACTGGAATCGAAACCACGAAAATTCTCGGTGTTTGCAAAGGAGATGAACAGTTACCGATTGAAGCTCATCATGGATGAGGTGTGCGCCACAACGTCGCAGACTGCCCACGAAGGCTTATTTTCGGGGGCTTCCGCATCTGGTTTGCAGCGAATTATCGGCATCAACATTATTGAGCGGCTCCACGCGCAATACGGCGCCGTGACGGATACCCTGAGGGGAATCATCAAAGAGTTGGTGATTAGTGCCGCCCCTTACATGACGTTCGACGGCAACGCGGCGCAGCCAAAAGTCTTGCTGCAAGATCCGCAAGTGCCGGATATGCCCAAACTCTCCTGGACCGTATTCCTGCCGAAATGCCCCAGTTTGGAGCACCCTTTTCGAGAGCAAGTCAAGGAGGCCTTCAAGAGCGCCTCGGAATCAGTGGTCGTCGAGGATTCCGATCATAATCCGAACGAAATAACTATCATCGCCTTCAAATATTGGTTTGCACTGCGTTTTATGAAACCGTTGCAGGAACTGCGCCGTAAGTATGAAACATCCCTGACATCCGCCGAAATCAAAAAAATCCATGAAATCCATTTGGAAAATCACCGTTGCGAAGTGGATGGCCTTTCGTTCCGCAAAGGCATTGGACAATTGCCAAGCTTGTTCTTGCCGAATATTGCCAAGCGAGGTTTCGCCCTGTTGATTTTAGGTCAAATTATGGATTTAGTATCGCTACAGACCCATCCAGACACAGGCATCAAGAGCCTTTATCTCACCGAAAGGGGGCCGGATGGGGTGCCGGTGACCGACCCTGTCGATCTCAGCGCGGGCACAGTGGAAAAAGCGGCGTCCCGACTTGATGAACGGAATTATGCCAAATTACGGCAGACCATAAGTGGAGTCCTTGGAAGAAATTTTCGTCACTCGGAGAAGCGTGCCGAACTGTCATCGAAACTGGACGTTCTTAAGGGGCAAAAGTACGAACAGTTTGGCCGAAATGATTTTAGCAAGGAATTCAAGGAATGGTCGCGAGGCATTGAAGAAGCGAAAGCCAGCATAGATTTGCTCTTAGGCTGATTGAGCCTATTCATTGCCTTGATTTATGGAAAAGGGCACCTACCGCTGTAAAAACTTTCGCAAGAACTGCGAGTATGCACGCACCCACCGAGATATCAAATGTCTGGATGGAACGAAGCTCACAGTGGATGGCAAGGACTTCAAATGTCCCGTCAACCACCCAACCTGCCAACGGGAGATCCGCTTGCTTCCGAGCGGCAGAGGCGTTAATTGGCTATGGGTGAGTGCCGCTGCTGCTGCAATCGTTGTGGCGTTTGTAATATCTTGCATAATCATTCGCCCACATCAGGCCACGATCACCGTTGTTGCCAGCCTGGCCAGCGGCGGGACGGTCAACGGGGGCGGCACATTTGCCGTGGGGTCGCAGCAGCAGATTTCGGCCAGCGCCTCCAGTGGTTGGACTTTCACGGGATGGAGCGATGGGAACACGCAGAATCCCCGCACCATTACCGTCGCGTCCGGCGGAACGACTTATACGGCGGACTTCAGCCAGCAGGAGAGTCAGCAGGCGGCCACGATCACCGTTGCTGCCAGCCCGGCCAGCGGCGGGACGGTCAACGGGGGCGGCACATTTGCCGTGGGGTCGCAGCAGCAGATTTCGGCTAGTGCCTCCAGTGGTTGGACTTTCACGGGATGGAGCGATGGGAACACGCAGAATCCCCGCACCATTACCGTCGCGTCCGGCGGAACGACTTATACGGCGGACTTCAGCCAGCAGGAGGCCACGATCACCGTTGTTGCCAACCCGGCCAGCGGCGGGACGGTCAACGAGGGCGGCACATTTGCCGTGGGGTCGCAGCAGCAGATTTCGGCCAGTGCCTCCAGTGGTTGGACTTTCACGGGATGGAGCGATGGGAACACGCAGAATCCCCGCACCATTACCGTCGCGTCCGGCGGAATGACTTATACGGCGGACTTTAGCTCGAATGGAGGACCAACTTGTGAGACAGTTCTAAAGGAAGTACTGAAGCTCTCAGTTCAAAAGCGGTACGAAGATGCTCTTACGAGGTGGGATGAGGCCTACAGAATCTGCGGGGAAACCGCGAAGGTTTGGCGATATAAGGCGATTGTCTTGGACGATATGAAACGATATGAAGAGGCGCGTCCGGCGTACAAAAAAGCAATAGCGATTAATCCGCAAGAGGGTGACTCATGGTTTATAGGGGCAGCCTGTCGTGAGGCTCAATCCCATCTTCCCGGTGCGATGTACGGTTATCGGCAATTCTTGGGATTGACACCTGGGCCTGACCCACGAAAACAGACCGTTCAGCGTAATATTGAGAGATGGCGTCAACAAGGCATCAAAGAGGACCCGAGTGACTTTTAACAGATGCGCGATGCAACGGGCGAGTTGGAACGAAATGTGATGTCCTTCTTTCAGTTTGGAAAGTGTGATAGCGGCGCCGGTGCTCCGCGTCGGTGCGTCTTAGGCGGCGCGCCATAGCCTTTCCGCCGGTCGATGTGCAATGGACGCTTCGAACAATCTTTGGCGGTCGTTTAAAATCTTAAGAGATGTGACCCGCACTTTCACTCACGCTTTTTGCAGGACTTCGCGGAAACACACGTATATGACGATGAGCCCGCATAAATGAGGCGCGTTCTTAAGAAATGCAAAAACTGCGAAGACTATAGAGGAATTATGAAAATTGAGAAGCCGAGTAGTAGAAAAGTAGCTATGGTGACTGCCATTACTATACGCGCTCTCCTGATCAGCATAACACTTACGCTAATCGTCACGGGGGCGATTGGAAACCCTATTTCTATTAGACCCGGTTGGGAGTTAAGTGGAGAAGATGTGACCGTCAACGTTTTCCGATCAGAGTCCCGAATTACAGGCGACTATACGTTTCGAGCCGTTCAACACCCGTATCAAAGAAGTGAGCGCACAGACTACGGAGTTTATATCACTTTCCCCATCATTTTGCTACGACAACAGGTCGATTTGGAGAAGCCCGTTGGAAGAATTGAAGGCTACGATTTTGCCTTAACTCCCGGCCCTTTCGATCAGGCCCTGTTTGAGGCTTTAATATTCAGTTCGGGACCGTCCGCGGGAACGTGGTCTACTGCAGCTCGCGGGTCTCGGCCCGAATTGCCCGAAGGATGGGGGTTGGTATTCTTTTCCGGCGGTTTCCAGCGCGCAGCCACACCAAGCAAAGACGAGGTAAAGGTGCATATTTCATATACTCAACCTCATCTCCCGGGCAATATTTCTAGCTACTTGCCTATCTTGCCGAACAACATCGTGAAGGCCAACTACGTTATCACGTTTCAAGCTCGGGACGGCACAAGTTTTTCACCCGTTGGCAGCTACGACCTGGTGGGCCAGTCTTCGGCCACTAATATTTCATTCAGACCTATGAATCTTCAATTAATGAAGGTCCAGGTTTTCTTTCCCCATGATGAGCCCGCAAAGTCGAAACGGGCCAATGATAAACAGAAAGAAAACTCGTAGGGAGGCTGTCTCCAGTTGGAGACAATTGGGTCGGGTTCAAAGGAGTGTAGCCGCCTCGCGATTAAAGTGTCGCTTCGGTGAGATTGGACGATTGGACATCGTGTTTGACAAATACCAAGTGCTTGGTCTCAATCCTTTCCAAAATTGTTGATGTTTGTGCCGAGGCGGGGTGGACGGTCTTGCGAAGCATCAGGCAGCAATTTATTCGCATAGGAGGGGACGCCAATGGGCTGGTAGGTATCGTTAAATCTCCAGTTTAAAATGTCGTTGTTGTCGTACGCCATGCCTGTCCCGGAGGTGAATCCCGCATAGACATTCGGGGACGATCCCAGAATGGACGACGCGTTCAGGTCGATGGTTTCGCTCAACTGCGGATTGGCTGGACGCACGTCAACACCATCCGACAGGCTTACGTCCAGCTCGTGGGTCTGGCCGTTGTAATCGATCCAAGCGTACCAGATATGTCCGTTTTTCATGGAAGTGGCCGGCGTGTAATACTGGTTGCGGCTCTTATCGCCGGGCGAATACGGCCTATAACCCGCAGTTTGTGTGCTGCCGTTGGTGTACACGGCCACGAAGTTGCCATTCGGGTCGCTGTTTTGAGGAAACTGATTGGCGTTGTCCATCCAAGTGTCAAATTTAATTCCGACGGAGTGCGCCACACCTTGGTAGCCGACCCCCCCGCCCCAGCTTCCGACATTGTTGGCGACGGTGTTCAGAACGAATACTATTCCGTCGCCGCCGAGCGGGTTGGCGGTTCCATCGGAGATTCCGCCTCCGCGGGTCATCTGAAAGGCAAACGCGGTACTAAAGCTGGCGGAGCGTCCAAGCTGAATAGCCTTCAGACTGAAGGCGCTGCCCGCCTGAGCATTCTGCGCGAAGGTCAGGCGCAGCACGGGTGACCCTTCGGCCCCGGTCATGGGCGCTTTGGCATTTCCGTTGATTTTAAGAGGATTGCTGGCCAGCGATGTCGAGGAGAAGTTCGTATAAATGAACGACTGGGCGCATGCAGCCAGGGGCAGTGTGAGTACCGCGATGCTCGTAGTAAGGATTGCGGTACTCGCGCGCCGGACAAAGCCACCATCCAGGAGGAAAGAAAATCCGAAATCATTCAACTTTATGACAGTTTTCATGGCTATTGCAATCCAAAGTCGCTAATTTGTTTTACGTCAAAAATTGACCGGCCCTGCGCGGACTGCCGGCAATATTCATTCCTCGAATGTTTATGCAAGACATTACAAGCAAAACGGTTTAGGCAAATTTTTCCAGTCATAAGTTTTTTGGCGGGCCATTGCGACTTTGTAAAGAAAACAGGCTCCCTCTTTTGGTTTTATCCAAAAAGAGGCGGCTAGCGGCAACACCCCCTTGCTCGTAACGGCGCAAAACGAAGCTATGCTTTGCGCAGTGGGCCTTGGCATCTTCGGGTCTCATGTGCTTTTTCCATCCTCGGCATGGATTTGTGCATTTTTTCCGAGCCGGGTAGGCGCCAGCTCATTAGTTGCAGGCGAAAATGCAAGCTCTTGCCCCTTCGCCGTGAGCCCAAAAGCAGCAGAGAATATCACTGCCCACAAGCTCGCTTTCATGCCGGAAGATTAGCCGATTTCTGGCGGCTGGCAAGCCCATGCTTGCCCGTTACCAGCGGCGGCAGGGTCAACGGGCAGCAAGGCTCCCTTGTCGCTGCCGAGGATTGCCAATCTGTACGCGAAATAGCTGTTTCTGAAGGCGTTTATCCGATACGACATGACGGCCTTTTTGCACACGCGTTTCCAGGCATGGTAAAGAAAATTTGCAATGGTCCAATCCACGGCGATGCGGTCATGTTTTTGTTCGGCGGAAGTCCGCTTCAGCCGCCGCGCCAGGGTAGGCAGAATGGGAACCCGCTGGGCGTCGATTTTTCCCATCGCGTCGGGAATTCGGATCAGTCCCTCCTTTTCCGCGAGCATCACCCACCACCGCCGGACGATTTCTTCCATTCTCACACCACTCAACATTTTGATTTCCAAGGTGGGCATGAGCAGGGTTTCACCGGTGACCGCCAGCAATTTCCGCCCCTCCTCGGGCGTATAAATGTCGTTTGGCTGCATAAGCTCCAGCGCCTGCGCTTCGCTCGTGATCTTTTTGCGCGGGTCCCGGAATTCCGTGGTGCGCTCCGCAGCGTGCGGCTGGCCAAAGAGCTGATAGCCTTTGTTCCTAGCAAAATTATAGTAGCCGACGATCGCGTCCCGATGATGATTCTTATTGATGGCCCGTCCACCCAGGCCCGCCAAATAACCGTCTATTTTCTCGGTGGGAAATTTGCCCAGGGCCGAGGGATGTTTCTCGACGAAACCGCCCACATAGCGCTTGGTATCCCGCATGTGGTAGGCACCGACTTCGCGCTTTTTGAGGCGGCGATGCATTCGTCGTAGACAACTTTGTTGGCCGCGCCGTCGCGCACTCCTCTGCCGTGATCGTTCTTGAAGCCAACGGCCTGCTCCAGCGTTCCCTCCTTGAGCCGGCGCTGCAATTCGGCAGAGCGCCGGCAGATCTCGTCCACCGGCAGCCCTATGGATCGCGCCGTCGCGCGGGCAAGCGGAAGCAATCTCCGGTGGACGGCGGCGGCGACGACGGCCAGAGGCAGGCATCGGCTGGCTCCAGCTACCAGCTCCCCAATGGAGGGCACCTTAGTTAATCTGCGCGCAACGCCGAAACGTCAATGTGGGGTGACACCGCTCCCGTGCGTACCGCCTCGGTGCCTGCCCGAGGGCCTGGCCAAATACTCTAATTCGCGACGTGCCGCTGGAGAGCTAACACCGCACGGCCCTGCACCCCGCCTTATCAGTTGTTTTCAAATCCTTTTCGTGCCAGCCAAATCATTGACGCGCCGCGCAAATCGGCCTGCCAGTGCCTCGGCGGAAAATGCCGCCAAACACAAAGGTCGAAGTCGGTTCAAACAACGACCGGCAATAACGAAATAACAATCAACAAAAGACAGAATTATGGCAGACCTCAACATCACAGTCATGAGCGGGCGCTTGGTTCGCGACCCCGTCGTTCGCAATAACGGCTCGAAAATGGCCTTTTTCACCATTGCCTCCAACAGGCGCTATCGGGACAAAACGGACGCGTGGCAGGAAGAGACAGCGTTTGTCCCCTGCAAGAGTTTCGGATGGTGGGCCGAGGCAGTGGCTCGCCACGCAAAAGGGGACACCCTCATCGTCGAGGGTCGCTGGCGCACCGAGACTTGGAGCGATGACGGCACGACGCGTTCGCAGTTGGTGTTGGTCGTTGATTCGGTCCAGTTCTTCACACCGGAACCGCGCGCGCAGAGTTCGTCACCTTCGGCCAACGGCACGGAAAACAACCGGGCCACGCCGCTGCCGGGCGGCCCATCGCGGGATGCGCCGCCGTTTTGATCTGAAGGTTGTGGCCCGCGCCATCCGGCGCCCAGTGAGCAACGTCCCGCTAAAATACTCGTATGTCCACAAATCGACTCACCCTGATTGGGCGTGCCCTTTTCAAGGTGATTAAAACGATAACGCTCTTGCCGCTCTGGCTGGTCGTTCTGCCGGTTCGCCGCCATCCCGTGTTTCGACACCATGATTGGACGCTTCGCGGAATGGGCTGCGGTCCGTTCCGGCGCCAATCGTATGTGATTTGTGCCGTTTGCTGGCTGCTTATTGCGTGCGCCGTGTACTATGTGGAAACAAGGCCATGAGCGTTGCCGCGCTCTCTTAAAAATCGCCCGAATCGGGTTCGCAAAATAGCCAAACATAAAGCTTGCATGGTCCCGCAAGGCCTAGAAGGTCTGCTCGATTGTTGGCGGGCCGCGCTGCCGGGAATAATGTGGCGGCTGTTGGGGCAACCGTATGCAAGCCCGCTGCCAACGGCCATCTGTTTTACCATTAGAAACACTCGAAACGAATCCTCGAAAACAGAGAAGATCATATAAGCGGAATTTTTGGATTGACTATCAAAATAGGTTTTAAGATCGCGCGGATTACCTGCCAAGTCGATTCCCTTGCCGCAGATTGGATTGGCCGGTGTCGCCTCAGGTGATGCTTTGAAGGCTGTTCATTGCTTTATTGAGTTAATCGTTCGTAGCGTCTGCTCATCTCTGATTTGATGAGCCCGGAGGCCCGGAGATGACCGGCCTCGCGCGTCGGTGTTGTCGTCTGCATTTGGCTCGAAGTCTAAATAGAGATTGCCCTTTGCCGCGTTGAACACGGCGTCCTGTGCATGTTCAGTTGGATCGTTTTCCACGAGAGCACTCCGATTCACGCTTTGTTCGAGAGAAACGTGCGGTTGCAATGCTGCTTCGGTGGCCGACACGACTGCAAGCACGGTTCCACACTGCGGGCAATTAACCATCCTGCCGGCGATTTCTTCATCCGCCGTGAGGCTTCGACTGCAAGATGGGCACAACAGGTGATATTCCATAATTCGTCTGCAAGCTGTTCCATCACGCGAAAATTGGACAAACTCGCCGGGGAACACAAGACCTAAAGAGAGGTTCGAAGGGCACGGAAGGGAGACCGAGTGAACGCTGAAAGCAGACTTCCGGGTTTGGTCGCGCTCTCCGGGTGCAAAAGTTTACGGATGAATTTCCCGATGCGGGTTTTTACATGGGCTGCAACCGCCATGAGGAAAAACGGACGTTTTTCAGGATGCGCAAACCGCATTGAATTTGGCTGCCATTTTTCATCAGCCGCCTTGAGATGTGAGGCGGCTGCTGCTGGTGCAGTTTGCCCAAGAAAAAGGGGAACCAACGTTGCGTATCGCTGCGTAGGACCGAGTGTGCCTCAGCGTGAATGCGAGGCTTTATCCGAGGCGCCGGCGGCCGCTCCTGCGACGTTACGCCCCGCGGCTCCAAGCTAACTTTCCTCGTCTTTGCGCATGATGTGTCGCTCGTATTCGTGCTGCGGGGCGAGCGCTAAAAATGCAGAAAACCTTCGTGTCACGGTCTCGAGGCGTCGTCGGCTCACGCCTAAAAAGACGAGGAGACATGCAAACAATCATGAAACAAGACAGCGGCTGTCGACAGGCCACCTCTCAATTCGAGGCTGGCCTTCGTGAACGATGGGACGCCATGGCTCTTCCGGGCGGCGAGCACACGGAGAACGCTCTTTCAGCATTTCTCCAAGGCCCCCGGCGCACCAACCGCGTTCTTAACTGCGCCATTCCTCTGACGCGCGCGAAAGCTCTTGCTGACTTTTCCCTGCCGGAGGGACTCACTATCCAGCAATGTATCGAGGCGTCTGCCACCGGAAATGTTCCGGAATGCCTGCGCAACTGGGAATACACGCCACAAATTCGGGCGGTGCCGCAACTCCCGCAGATGATGGCGATTCCGGCCGAACACGCCTCTTTGACGAAGGTGCCGTGGTTCCAGTCGGTGTCCCAGTCCGCCTGGCTGGGCATGAACGCCCGCCATTTGCGCTATCATTACCAGCTCTGGCAGGACTTGAAGCCGCAGGTCCTCCAAGGAGTCGTGACCACCTTGATTCTGGGGCTGCCGCAATTAGGGTTCGCCTTGACCCCGCATATCCAACTCGAGAAGAGCTTTTTATTTCTGGCCTCTCTGGCGCGGGGACTCTGCCCCGTGCAATTGTTTCCAGCTAAATATCTGTACCCGCAGACAAAATTGGGCGAATTGGGTGATGCTCCTGCCCCTGTATTCGCCGACATCCTGCCGCTCACCGGCGGGTTTGCCTATCCGGTGGTCGATTGCGAGCCTGATCCCTGGAGAGTGCTGGCGCGCTTTGGGAACGGTGATCGGTTTTACGGTTACCCATTCCGCAGCGTGACCGATTCTTCGGACGATTTCAGCCTCCAAGATCACGAGCGCGGCGCCATGCTTTTGCCCAATGGTTCGAGGGTGAGCGCGCGGCACAGCAAAAGCCATATTTATGCGACACTGGATCCCGATCTCAAAACGGTCCTTGAATTGGATCGGGAAGGATTCGAGGATGCTACTTGCCTTGTGCGGGGAGCCTGCACCCATGACGGCCTTCCCTTCCAACTCCCGGTCGAAATGCAGCCAATGGTCTGCGCCATCGTGCTTACCCACTGGCGAATGGAATTGGACAAACCGGGCGACCTGACTTCATACGCCGTTTATACGGAGCACGCGGCCATTCGAGGCTTCAACTATTTCCAACGGGTCGAGCCTTATTACACCAACTTCATGCGACTGATCCAAAAGTTGTCCAAGGACCCGGATTTCCGCACGTATCCGCTCGCCAACCATTTAACTCAATCCTGGCTGGGCGGCAACTTGTGCCTAGCCAACCAATTGAGCCAGTCGGAAAGGGATCTGGGGCCCCAGATCATGCGGTCCTACTACCACCAGCAGTTGGACTGGCAGGCTGCCGTCATCAACTTGATGAACCACGTCGCCTTCCGGACGAAGAACAATTCTGGCGGGCTGGTGTCCAAGACCGGAACCGAGATCGAAGAGCAATTGAATCTGGATGGCCTGGCAATGCATCAGATGAATCGCCTGCTCCGCTTTGATTCGCACCAATTTCAGCGACCGTGCCAGCGGGCGTCGTTTTGGCCCGATCATAACCCGGCCTGGTCGGAACTCGACCGCCGCTTCAGCGATGTTTCGTTGCCCAAACTGTGAACGCAGAAAAAGTGCGGCAGCCACACAGCGGAGTGATGGACATTCACGATGGTGGTTGATGCCACTGCGGCAGCCAAGCTCGACGATGCCGGCGTATGGAATCGCGTTCGGGTTCCCACTCACAACCAGGCCGTTTTCGTACCGAATGGGACGCGCAGAAGGGGCAGTTTGCCTGCGAGCGAAGGCTGAGGCAGCGCAGCGATGGCAGGCTATTATTCTTGACTCCATCATACCACCATCATACCACCACTTTCCGGCCGCAGCGGGCCGCACGGCGCCGCAGGGATTGACATTACGAGGGAAACTGGTATTTTACGAAGGAAGTTTTGAGTCAGGGATTGCCTTCTAAGCAGTGGGTCGTGGGTTCGATTCCCGCCGGGCGCGCCACATTAGAAAGGCTGAAGGAAGAATTAAGAAGCCGGAAAAACCGGGTCGATTTTTCATGTTTCTTACTTCTTGCTTCTTAATTTTCCGCAATGGAGGATTGAAATAATGGAGCGGGGAGGATACCTCTGCTCGCATGGCGTTGAGATTCTTCAATACCCTGTCTCGATCTGTGCAGGATTTTGTCC
>Ga0326728_10006106_pt1 | contig 32933 bp, 23 predicted proteins | sample MB3enrmetagenome_FD_207602 | JGI IMG/M metagenome (GOLD analysis project Ga0326728, IMG submission 207602) | Lab enriched peat soil microbial communities from McLean, Ithaca, NY, United States - MB31MN | ecosystem: Environmental > Terrestrial > Soil > Wetlands > Peat | place: USA: New York... | reverse complement strand
AGGGGGTAGGTCTGCACTACAAGCGATTCCGAAAATGTTTTATTGATTCGACACGGCTTGTGCTTGCCAGACCGGTGTTTCAGCCCCATTTCCGAGACGAGCTGCGAAAGTCGGGCTAGGAATGCGACAGCAGCCAAACTACACGGCGCTCGGTGCCGTGTGGCCGAATACTGGGTGCAGTAGGGGAATGTGCATGGGGACAAGTGTGGTTCTCAGCGTGATGTTGTTGCTCGGCGGTCTGCTGATCGGGGCTCAGTCCGTTCCCGACAAGGCTGCCGGTTCGGCATGGAAGAAGCTCGAATTCCTGCTTGGCAACTGGACCGGCAGCGCCGGCGAAAAGGACACCCCGCTCGGAGTCGGCCAGGGCGGCTTCTCCTTCGAGCTGGAATTGAACCAGAAGATCGTCGTCCGGCACAACCACGCCGCCTATAACTCCGGCGCGCGCCACGAGGATCTGATGGTGATTTACCTGGATGCGCCGAACGACACGCCGCGCGCGACCTACTTCGACACCGAAGGCCATGTCATCCGTTATAACCTCACGTTCCCCGCGCCGGACCGCGTAGTCTTCGAGTCCGACGGAACCCAAACGGGGCCACGATTTCGCCTGTCCTATTGGCTGGACGGGCGCGCGCTCGACGGAAAGTTCGAGGTGGCGCCGCCGCGCGCCGAATACAAGATGTACATGAGCTGGACCTCGAAGAAAGACTGAGGCGGCAGCCCCTCTTACCTGGGCACCGTGCCCACGACGTGTTCTGACGATCTCGGGCGCGCGGGGGACAAGGCGTCGAGACTCCCACCGGACGAGCTGTCCCGGCCAACCTGCACGGTGGTGGCGGAAGCACCGGTGATCTGAAGCACCTCGACCGAGGAAGCCTCCGACCCGCCGTCAAAGACGACCTTGAAGACTCCCGACGGCAACGGCGAAACCACCTGCGACAGAAGCGCCCCGTAGGTCTCCGCTTCCCCGGTCGATTGATAGGGAAGAAGCAAAGGGGTGATGCCCGTCCCGAAGAGGTTTCCGTTACTGTCGTAGACCCGGACCCTGAAGCTGGTGGCGGTTGCGCCCTGGTTGTACACCGCGAAGGATACCCGGTGCGTACCGCCGTCATCGATCCCCTCCGCCGACCACTGGTTCGATAACTGGTCGTCCCATGCGATTGGTACGCTCAGCGACCATGGAATCGCAGGCAGTGCCGAATAGAGCAACTGCGGAAGAACGTCGCTGCAGGTCACCGCGTCGGGACAGTAAAACTGGGCGTACACGGAGCCGGTCTGGGTGGTGCTGTAGCTCGGAGCGTTGCTGGTGGCCCCAAGCAGGTCGACTTCCAGAGGCTGGTTGGGAGACAAGGCAACCTGCACCTCATCGCCCGATGTGACCGCCGAGCCACTTCCGAGCGTGGTGTCGAGGCTCAGGTTCTTTCCGCCCATATCGTAGAACAGATAGGCGGCATCGATGGCGTTTGACGCGGGCGCAGCCACGCGGATCGCGCTGCTCCATGCGCTCTTCGGCGGCCCACCCGCGGCGAGCCATACGAACGTACCGCTCACTTCGCACGTATAGCCCGTCTCCCCCGACGGGGTGGTGATAGTGGGTCCCACCTCCACGCCCGTGCAATCCGGCGGCGTAGCGGACCAATAGACGGGTCCCGTCGTGACCGGCGTCACGGTCGTCCTGGTCGTCACAAATCCACTGACGAAAGATCGACTCGGATAGCAATCAAAGCATTCGTCTGAATTCTGGCTCTGCACGTTGATGTTGACGGCGCCGCCGGCGTCGGTGAGGGGTGACACGGGCACAAGCTGAAACAGGAGGTTTTCGTCTCCCTCTGCCGGAAACAGCGCGGTTGAAAAAAAGTTGAAGCCTCCGGTAGCTGTGTAGAATGCGGCGGTCGAGTTTGCCGGCGTGAAGTTGAAGGGAAAGAAGACGGCTGTATTCCCCCCAGTCGTTGAAATGTTCCAGTTTGTGATTGAGCCGGTATCCGCATCATGAACGAAGGACCCGGTGGCAACGCCTTTGTCGCTGAACACGACGTTGCGCAGTGTCCAGGTCACCGGCGCGGCGGTAGTCAGGCAAGCGGTGCAAATAACGAGCGATAGAGCGATCTGAAATCGTGTCATGCCAGTTCCTCCAGTGGGAAAAATGCTACCACACGGAGGTTCCCTGTGCACGCTGGCCCACCACTTCCAGGATCAGGCACTTCAGATAGTGCGTCTCGGGCACGGTGAGCAGAATGGGATGATCGCGCGCCTGGGTGCGCCGCTCGGCCACGCGCAGGGTGCGGCCGGCGTCCAGCGCGGCTTCGGCCACCAGCTCCAGCAGCATCGCCTCGCTCAGGTGGTGCGAGCAGGAGCAGGTGATCAGAATCCCTCCGGGCCCCAGCAGCCGGAGCGCGCGCAGGTTGATGTCCTTGTAGCCGCGGGCGGCGCCTTCCAGACTCGCGCGCGATTTCGCGAAGGCCGGCGGGTCCAGCACCACGGTGGCGAACTGACGGCGCGCCGAGGCGTAGCCGGAGAGCAGGTCGAACAGGTCGGCTTCGCGGAAGGAGATGTTCCCGATGCCGTTCGCCTGGGCATTCGCCCGCACCCGCTCCAGCGCGGTCGAGGAGCTGTCCACCGCCTCCACGGATTCACACCTGGACGCCATGTGCAGCGCGAAACCGCCCGTGGAAGTGAAGCAATCGAGCGCGTGGCCGCGGGCGTACTGTGCCGCCGCGAGGTAGTTCTCGCGCTGGTCCAGATACACACCGGTCTTCTGGCCGCGCGCGAGATCGGCTTCCAGACGAAGGCCGTTCATGTGGATGGGCACGGTTTCCGGAATCTCGCCAGACAGCACCGCCGACTCCGGCGGCAACCCCTCGTGCTTGCGCACGGCCACGTCGTTGCGGGCGATCACGCCGAGCGCTCCGAACCTCTCTACCAGCAATGCGGCGATGTCGTGCTTCAGCTTGTCCATGCCCTGGCTGAGCGTCTGGATGGTGAAGTAGTCTCCGTAGCGGTCGATCACCAGGCCCGGCAGGCGGTCGCCTTCGCCGTGAACCAGCCGGTATGCGGTAGTGTCGGTGACCACGCGCTCACGCCAGGCAGCGGCTTCGGCGAGGCGCTCGGCCAGGAATTCGTGATCCACCGGGACCAGGCGCTCACTGAGCATGCGCAGGCAGATCTGCGAGGTGGAACTGTAGTGCGCCGTTCCCAGCGGGCGGCTGGCGGGGTCGAGCACGGTCACGGCGTCGCCGGGCTCGGCCGCGCCACGGTCCACCACGTCGCTCGAGAAGATCCACGGATGGCCGGAGCGAACGCGGTCCACGGCGCGGCGATTCACGCGAACCCGCGCGACATTGCTCACCCTGTCGTCCGGGCTCACTTCTTCTTCCGGAAGAACGTGTCAGGCGTGCGCATGGTGGTGCTGATCAGAACCAGAAACAACACCAGCAGGCAGATCATGGTGGCGGCGCCGCCCATCACCAGATAGTCGATTGGCCGGCGCGGCCCCGGCAGCACCTGATTGAGAATCAGCACCACCGTCGCGAACAGCACGGCGATGCCGGCGAACAGCCCGACGTTTCGGCTCATCAGTCGTATTTCTCAACTATAATCTGTTTGCGATCGAAGCCCACGCACTTGAGGACGGCGCGTACGTCGTCTACCATTTCGCGCAGGCCGCAGATGTAGACGTCCATGTCGCGGCGCTCCCCGACGGCCTCCAGCAGGTGCTGCTGTACGCGTCCGGTGCGCCCCGTCCACGCGGCATCGGGCCGGGTCACCGTGGGCCGGAAGCGGAAGCCGGGCCACAGGGCGGCCATCGTCTCGAACTCGGCGCGATACAGGATGCCGGACGGGTAGCGCACGCCGAACAGCAGCGTGATCTGCGCGGGCCGCTGGCCGGGGAGGCTCGCCCGCAGGATGGAGCGGATGGGCGCGATGCCCGTCCCAGTGGCCACGAACAGGGCGTCGCGCGCCGGGTTGCGCAGCACGAAGTAGCCCAGCGGGCCGGTCATCTCCACCGTGTCGCCGGGGTTCATAGCGAACAGCCACGGCGAGAAGATGCCCTCCTTCACGCGATTCAGGCACAACTCGAAGCGGTTGCCGTTGGGGGCGGAGGCGATGGAATAAGCGCGCGTGACCTCGCGGCCTTCGAACTGATGAACCAGCGAGACGAACTGGCCCGGCGTGAAGGCGAACCGGTCCGTGCCTGTGGCTTCGAAGACGAACTGGCGCACCTCCGGGCACAGCTCCGAGGTTTCGACGAGGCGGGCTTTCATAGGGGCCCGGACACGCGGCGGTAAAGCGGCTGTCGCCGCACGTCCGGTTTCATCGTTCCTCCAGAACGGCGGCGGCGCGGTCCAGCAGGATGCCGATCAGCGCGGGATGGCCGTCGAGATTCGCGGCTGCTTCGATTTTCACTTCTTTATGGATGCCGCGAAGGTCTGCCCGGATCTCTTCAATGATGCGCGGCAGGTCGCGTTCGGCGTGCCTGCCGGGCGCGAGGAAGTAGGGCAGCACCACGATGCGGGAGGCCCCGCGCTGCACCAGCGCCGCCACCGCGCGCGGCAGATCGGGCTCGGCGATTTCCAGAAAAGCGGCTTCGGCGATGTAACCGCTACGGGCCTCGACGCGCGCGGCCACGTCGCGGATGGCCTGGTTGGCCGCGGCCACCGTGGAACCGTGCGCAAACACCACCAGCGCGGTCATGCGGGCAGTATCAGCGGCGAGGAGCCAGGCCCGGGAGCTTCTGCCACCTCGCCGAAAGAGCCGATGAACGAGCGGCCGTATCGCCGGTGGTTGTCGTATTGAACCGACAGCCGGTGAAAGAACACCAGAACGCCCAGGAAAGTGGCATCGGGGATGGCGGGAGCGCCCTTCGACGCGAGTTCCTTCCGCAAGGCGGCGATCTGCTCCTGCACGCGGCCCTGGATGTGTGCGGCGATGAGATTGGCTGGCCGCGTTTCGTAGTACAGCCCGCTTTGAAGCGTCCGCCACGTGCGAACGGTCGCGTCCAGAGCCTCCTGTACGTCGGTATCCACCGCGTCCGGTTCGGCCACTGCGGCGTCGCAGATGATCGCGCCCACAATGTCCACCAGCCGCATGTGCCGGTCGATAAAATCATCGGTGATGCGGATGTCCGGGCTGGGGACCCGGTCGGGCGGGATGCCTTCCAGCGTTTCGTGGGTGTGCGCTTCCTGCAGGTAAACGCAATCGAGCGGGCAGCGGAGGGTTACCTCCCGCTCCGCGCCGCAACAGAGAGAGCAAATCTCCCCGGCGGTTGCGGGACAATAGCGGCGAGGCTTGCGAACTTCGCAGATCCTGCACTTCATGCCGACATCCATGGTATCAGCGGCCGAAAACCGGTAGTGGGTCAGTCTGCCCTTGGGGCAGGAATGTTACACAGACTAAAGTCTGTGCCACCTTTTGTCGGAGGGCGCAAACCGACCCACTACCCGGGAATCCGCCGAAGCCTGGAGCGGCCAGGAGACATCCAATGCCTTTGGGACACGGTAGCTCGATACGAATTGGCGGCGGCGAAGGCCACGGGCGCGGGCGGCGGGCCGGGGAGCCCGACAAGCCCGCCGACAAGCGCAGTTCGCTCCAGAAGCTGCGTTCCGTCTGGCCCGACATCCGCGAGATGATCCGGCTGCGGCGCGGCATCCTGGCGCTCGGCTTCGTGCTGATGGCGGTGAACAAGCTGGCCGCCCTGGTTCTGCCGCTCTCCACCAAATTCCTGATCGACCGCGTGATCGGCCAGAAACAGGTGTCGTTGTTGCTGCCTCTGGTAGGCGCGGTGCTCGCCGCCACGCTGATTCAGGGCGTCACATCCTACTCCCTCACGCAATTGCTCTCGAAGGCGGCGCAGCGGCTGATCGCGGAGCTGCGCGCCAAAGTACAACAGCACATCAGCCGCCTGCCCGTCGCCTACTATGACGCCAACAAGACCGGGGCGCTGGTATCGCGCATCATGAACGACGTGGAGGGCGTGCGCAACCTGATCGGCACCGGTCTGGTGGAATTCGCGGGCGGCATCGTAATGGCCGCCATCGTCTTCGTCGCGCTGCTGTGGATTCACGCCGCGCTCACCGGCATCGCCCTGGTGATCATCGCCGGATTCATGTTCGTTCTGCAGAAGGCGTTTCGCACCATCCGGCCCATCTTCCGCGAGCGCGGCAAGATCACCGCCGAAGTCACCGGCCGCCTGACCGAATCCCTCGGCGGCGTGCGCGTGGTGAAGGGCTACCATGCCGAAGAGCGCGAGCAGCGCGTCTTCTTCGGCGGCGTGCAGCGCCTGCTGAACAACGTCCTGCGGACCCTCACCGCCACCAGTCTCATGAGCCTCTCCGCCACGGTGCTGATGGGCGTGGTGGGCGCCCTCGTGTGGTTCGTGGGCGCGCGGTCCATTCTGGCGCACCACATGACCCTCGGCGGCCTTATGACTTTCATCGCGCTGATGGCGTACCTGGTAGCGCCCATGTTCCAGATCGTCGCCATCGGCACGCAGTTGACCGAGGCGATCGCCGGCCTCGAGCGCACGCGCGAGGTGCTCTCCGAGCAGCCCGAGGACGCCGACCCAAACCGCACCGTGGAGATCGGCGAGGTGCGCGGCGAAGTGGCGTTCGAAGACGTGACCTTCGCCTACGAGCCCGCCAAGACGGTGCTCCACGACATGTCGTTCTACTCCGCGCCGGATACGGTGACCGCGCTGGTGGGCTCCTCCGGCAGCGGCAAATCCACCATGATCGGCCTGATCGCGGCGTTCCATGTGCCCACCTCGGGCGTGGTCCGGGTGGACGGCGTGGACCTCGCCACGGTGCGGCTCGATTCCTATCGCAGCCAGCTCGGGCTGGTGCTGCAGGACACGTTCCTGTTCGACGGCACCATTCGCGAGAACGTAGCCTTCTCCCGCCCGGCCGCCAGCGAAGAGCAGATCATGCGCGCGTGCCGCATCGCGCGCGTGGACGAGTTCGCCGAAGCGTTCCCCGACCAGTACGACACCATCGTGGGCGAGCGCGGCGTGAAGTTGTCGGGTGGGCAGAAGCAGCGCGTGTCCATCGCGCGCGCCATTCTGGCGGACCCGCGCATTCTGATTCTGGACGAGGCGACATCGAGCCTCGATTCCGAATCCGAGGCGCTGATTCAGGAGGGCCTGCGCTACCTCATGAAGGGCCGCACCACGTTCGTCATCGCGCACCGGCTGTCCACGATTCGGCGAGCGGACCAGATCCTGGTGGTGGAGGAGGGGCGTATCATCGAGCGCGGAACGCACGACGAGCTGTACGCCGCCCGCGGCCGCTACTTCGAGCTGTACACGAAGCAGCACGGGCTGCAGACGGACCTGTTCCTCGCGCCCGGCGAGGGCGGCGAACCGGACGGCGGGGAAGGCGGGCCGGAGAAGCCCGAGAGCGAGCCCAGCGCGGTGACGGAGGCGGTGCGGTTGCTGCGCGGGTGATCTATCCCGGCGGGACCCGGAATCGCGCCCGTGGGCGGAGATCCGATGCGGGTTGCACCTTTGAACGGCGTCCACACGGGAGTATTCTTGTGAGTGTCCTCGATGACCAGCTCCGAGATCGTCAGCTTCCTAACGACTGAAATTGAACCGCTACCACACAACATCTACGGAAGTCGATATAGAGCGGCGGCTTACTTGACGGACGGCACCTACCTGCCGTGCGTCGTATTCCAAAGCAAGCGCAGGCAGGTGAACTTGGCGTTGAGGCGATTCGCAGAATTGAAAGACAAGCCCGAGGCTTATCGCGCCGTAGTTGAGTCGTTCGCTGCAAACAAATCCTGTGTAGCCGACTACGAGATCCTTCGAATCGAGGCCTCCCGGTTCGCTTGGCCCCTGAGCACACTCAGACAGATTCACGGCGAAACGAGGATGGGCTGGACCGCCTTTGTCGTAGAAATGAATGATGGAAGGCGGTTCTCGTATGGCACGTCGTTCCGGTTCGAGTTTTTCGATCTTCCAAGCGGATATGGCTTCAGGGACATAAAGGAGATCCATAGCGGGATGGTTCACCTAGACTCGGACGGAACTCAGCCCTTTACAATGGACCGCCACAAACAGGCGGAGTGTTTTCGCGAGAAACCACTCTTCACCTGCTACTTGGAGGGCATCGACATCCCTGATCAGGACAGCGAACCCTCCCACGTTGAGAAGAAGAGCTCACTGAGGGATCGTTGGTTCCGCGTGCGCGCGGAGAACGGCACGTAGTTCGCGCCGCTACATCCCCTTGGCCTCTCGCGGCGAATTCCTTCTGCAATCTCCATGCACAACTGCGTCTAGTAGCCGAGCGACTTGGCGGCAGCGATCCTCTTCGCTGCGGTAATCTACTCTGGATCCAGCCGAACTGATGTCGGGGACTTTGCCAGTGCGTGGCGTTCCCGAATTGACTTTGCGAGCGCCCTGGACGGCTTCGCTGGCTTGCTGGCGCGCAGTTGATTCCACACGTCCGCGACGGAGTGCGTCTCGAAGTAATCGGCGGCCTCCTCATCCGAGCGGAACTTCGGCAGGGGCACTTTCGCGAGGGGAAGTTTCTTTTTCATTCGGTACGTGGATTTGCGCTGGACCAAGCGCCGTGCGCTGTCCGCCGATAAGGTTGAGGTATGTCGCCCCTGTTAGAGAAGGCATAGGAAAGAGTCGTCGCCCTGCCCGACGACGAGCAGGATGCGATTGCGCCCCAGACCGTTGCTTCGCTCGCCGACGATGACGCATGGAAGAGGCGCTTTGCCGAGAAACGGGATGTGATCCGACGCATGGCGCGGGAAGCCATCAAGGAAGACGAAAGGGGCGACACGCTGCCGTTGGACGATCTGCTCTGACGCGGTCGTCCCCCTACCGCGCCACCCACTTCGCCAGGCCCGCATTCCCCGCCGTGTCGTAGACGCGGATGGCCACCAGATGTTCGCCGGGGCTCAAATGCAGGACGTGAATGTGAAACTGCGCGTGCGGGGTATCGGTGATCCCGTCCACGGCCTCCACCGGCATCCACGGCCCGGCGTCCACCGAGTACTCGCAGCGCCGCAGGGAGGACGCCGCGTCGCGCGCGTCCACGTCGATGTCGGCCTGGTCGTTGTTGCGCCGCCCGCCGGTCACCGTCACCATCGGCGGCGTATTGTCGATCAGCACCGGCGAGCTCACCAGCTCGGCCTCGCGCGCGCTGTCGGGCCCGTTCGACGGCCGGTCGGAAGCGAGCACGCGGAACAGATAGCGCCCGTCGGCGAAGGCGTCGTTGTCCAGCAGCAGCGTGTTCTCGAAGAGGTTCGCGCGAAGCAGCTTCCACTCGCTCTCGTCCTCGCCGCGGAACCAGACGCTGTAGACCAGCTTGTCGCCCTCGGGGTCGTCGGCCTGCCAGGAAATCTGGACTTGCGAATTGCCCGCGCGCGAGAGCGTCTGCGTGGGCGTACCCTGGGAGGTCTGCGGCGCGGCCTCGCCGGTGTCGGTCACGGTCACCGAGAAGCTGGCCGCGGTGGACGTGCTGGCCGCACTGGCCGCCTTCTGCGCGGCTGACTGCGCACCGGCCTGCGTGGTCACCGTAATGCTGCGGATCACCGGCGGCGAATTCTGCGGCAGGTAGGAGACGGAGATGTTCTCCATGGTTGCCTCGCCGCCCAGAGTCGCTCTCCATTGGATGTAGCGGGCGTTGGGGCTCTCGATGCGCTGGATGTCCGCGCTGGCGCGCAGCGGCTGCCAGTCGCTCCAGGTATTGTCCGGCCGGGCCGAGTTCCCGGTTCGCGTCTCCACGGTGACGCCGCCGGAATGGCCGCCGCCATCGCGCCACCAGACGCGGCCCCAGCGCGCCACCGCCCCCGCGTCGTGCACCGGCGATTCGTACGCGCCGGTCGCATTCTTTCGCTCGGAGAGCCGGAACAAGCGCCCCGTCTCGGCGGTGGCCGCCAGGAGGCCCGCCGAAGTGGCCAGCAATCGCGTGCCCTCGCCTTCGCCGGTTTGCGCGATCAGCGCCGGCTTGCCGTTCTTCAGCAGGCGATAGATGCGTCCCTGCGCATCGGTGGTCACCAGCAGCGAGTCGTCCGGCCGCACCACCAGGTCGTAGATGTTCTCTTCCTTCGAGCTCCAGATGGTTTCCACGGTATTGTCAGGATTAATGCGATAAATCGCCGATTTATCGACGCCCGCCGTTTCCACCATGGGCAGCGACGGCAGAACCTGTTGCACGGCCTGTTGGGGAGCCGCCTGCTTGGGCGCGACCTTCACGTCGGGTCCGGCCTGCGTGGGCGTATCGGTCACGGTAACGGAAGCAGAGGCGGCGGTCCCGGCGATGCCGGAGGCGATCGAGACCGGCATCTGCATAGGGCCACGCGCGGCGATGGAGCCACCCATGGCCGCCGCATAGACGGTCCCATCGGCGCCCGCGACAATGGTGCGGATCTCCGGCAGGCCGGCGCTATACAACGCGAACGCTTTCCCCTTCGCGCCGATCCGATAAAGGATGCCGTTCGGCTCGGTGCCGGCCAGCAGCCTTCCCTGGCGGTCGAAGGCCAGCGAGGTGACGTGCGCCTGCCCGGTTTCGTACCACAGTTCGCTCGCCCCGGAGGGGTCCACACGGTACACGTTGCCCGGACCGCCCGTCCCGATAAACAACGAGCCATCCGGCGACGCCGCCACCGCCCAGATGTACTTCGCTTTCGGCGCGAACACGTCCACAGCTTTGCCGCCGACGAGCCGCGCCAGCTTGCCATCGGGCGACGAAGCCGCGTACACGCGCCCGTCCGGCGCAACCGCGACGGCGAACACTTCGGGTTGATCGGCACTCCACACCACCGACGACGTGCCGTCCGGCGCGATGCGGTAGACACGGCCGCGATTGCCCGTCCCGGCGTACACCGAACCGTCGGGCGCGTGGGCCACGCTCCAGATGGCCGGCTGTCCCGAGGTGAACACCGGCGTCATCTCCGGCGCCAGACTGAGCCGCCCGTCGCGATCGAGCGCCACGCCATCGAAACGCCCGCGCACCAGGTCCTGCCAGGAGTTCAGCTCCCACGTCGTGGTGGTCGCGGCGTCCAGCGACGACGCGGCGGCGCACGCCAGCAGCGTCATCATCAAGCCGCGCACGCCGAATGCCTCTGCGCTCTTCATTCCTTCACTTCCACCTGCACCGTCTTCGATCCTGTGATCACGTTGTCTCCGCCGTCGATTTCCAGTTCCGCCAGCCCCGAACCGCGCAGCAGCGAGAGTACCCCGGGCGCACCCTGGCTGCGCGCCAGAATGAGCGCCAGCGAGGGGGGCGGGTCGGGCAGGTCCGCTCCCTGCACCTGATACGCGGGATCGGTGGTCCACACCCGAACGTACGCCTTCGTGTTGGGCCGCAGATCGTTCAGGAAGGCCAGCACCTGCGCGGGCGATTTCGGCGCCATCCCGATGGTCTGGGTATAGTTCAGCAGGTTCGTGGTGAAGGCGTCGGACACCGTGAGCTGCAGCGCGCCCAGCGGCGTCCCCACCGGCACGTTGTAGCGAATCGTCTTCAGCACTTCCTCCCCGTTGTCCCCTTCCAACGTGACCGCGATGTCCACCGCCTCGCCCGGCCGCACCGTCCGCCGCGAGGCCGCGATCTGATCCACCTGCAGCATGCGCCTGCGCTCGGACGCGCCGATGGCCAGCCGCACGTCGCGCACTTTGAGCGCGTTGAAGCCCGCCTCCAGCGCGTAGGCGAACGGCGAAGCGACGCTAAGCGAGGCCTGCTGGGGCACGGCGAAATCCCCCGAAAAGGTGTTGTCCACGCGCAGTGGAGCGGTGCCGTCCTGGAAATCCACCTGCCCGCGGATGGTGAACGTCGAAGCGCCGAAGGTGCGCTCGGTGGCGTCGATGGTGGAGAACACCGCCATCTGCAGCAGCAGCGGCGAGAGGATGGGATCGATGGCCATGCGCATGCGATAGTGCGACACCGCGCCGTTCGCCCCGCTGACGTCGATGGCCACCGGGGCCGTCTCCGCCTGGCGGCCCAGTTCGCCCGCGATGGCCGTGCTGCGATCCTGCAGGATGGCGCCCATCCACTCGCGCGCCGTGGAGATCTTGAACGAAGCCTGGTAGTTCGGCATTACCGCGATCACGTCCGCGCGCGCGAACGGCAACTCGGTGTCGCCCACCGACAGGAACTGGTGCCCGAACGCGTAGACGCGCTTGCCGTCGATGGCGGTCACGGTGCCGTCGGCGCCCACGGTCATGTCGCCGGACATGAGCTGCACGGTGATCATTTCGCCGGGGCGCAACTCGGGATTTTTGCCGATGCCGGGCGCGGGATGGCCTCCGCCGGAAAGCCCCTGGCGCGGTTCCAGTCCCAGCCGCTTCAACTGCGGCGCGAAGTAGTCGACGGTGCGCTCGCTGAAGCCGCTGAAGGAGACCGGCGTGCTGATGGCGGCCATGCGCGCGTTGCCCAGGCCCACCGTGTCGGCCGGCTGCACGTTCGCGGTCAGCTCCGGGGCGAACAGCGCCGGGCGTGCGCCGGCTTGTTTCGGCGGCGGGGCGGCGGCGCCCAACATATCCTCAATGGGCCGGATGCCCGCGATGGGGTCCTTCGAAAATGGGAACGCCAGCGCGACCGCGCCCACCAGCCGGCCGTCGATGTAGACGGGGCTGCCGCTCATGCCCTGCATCACGCCCGCGTTCTCGAGGCCGGCGCCGGAGAGCCGCGCCAGGATGATGGACTGCTTCGGGCCGATGTTCTCCAGAACCCCGAGAATCTCGACCTGAAACTCCTCGATTTTGTTGCCTGTGAGGACCGTCCTGCCAACGCCGTGCTGGCCCGCGCGCACGTCCCGCAGCGGGAAAACCGGCATTTCCGCGAAGCAATTCGCGACGGCAATCAGAACAACCCAGAAGCGCCAGGCCACTAACGCCATTCTAGCCCGTCGCCTGGAGCCTGGCCGCTCAGCCACGGGTGGAATGTGAGAGTGCGCAACGAATTCACAGCGATTGTCGAGCAGGATGCCCCGGTTCGTGGCGTGCTGCGCCGAGGTGCCCGGCGCGGACAAGCACGAAGTTTCCGCGGCGACCGGCGGACCGCGTGTCCCCGCATTGGACGCGCTACCGGTGGCGGTAAACGCGAACGTACTGGACTTCCATGCGGGCGGGAAGAGCGGAATCGTCCACCGCGCCTCCCCAGCCGCCGCCCATGGCGATGTTCAAGAGGAGGTACTCGGGGCGGTCGAACGGCCAGGCCTCCCAGCCCGTGCCCTCGTTGACCACGGTGAGGTACTTGTTGTTGTCGACAAAATACTCCAGGCGATCCGGGTACCATTCCAGCGCATATTCGTGGAAGGCTGTTTGCGTGTCGGGGATACAGGTGATGCCGGTCTTCTGGTTGCCCTTCTTCCAGTAGTATTTCCGGGAGTGCGCGGAGCCGTGTATCCAGCCCGGGTTCCTGCCGATGTGCTCCATGATGTCCAGCTCGCCCGAGGCCGGCCACGGTTCCGGGCGCGAAATGCCCAGCAGCCAGATGGCGGGCCAGGTTCCCGCGCCGGCGGGCAGCTTCGCGCTCACCTCGACCCGGCCGTAGAGGAACTCCCTTTTGCCGCGCGTCACCAGCCGCGCCGAGGTGTAACGCCGGCCTTTGTAATCTTCGCGCCGGGCCTCGACGATCAGACGTCCGTTTTCCACGCGGGCATTTTCGGGACGGTCCGTGTAGTACTCCAGCTCGGCGTTGCCCCAGCCGTCGCCGCCGATGTCGTAGTCCCATTTCGTTGGGTCGGGTTTGCCGGAGTACTTGAACTCGTCGCCCCAAACCAGCCCCCACTGCGACGGGTCGGGCCTCGGACCGGGTTGCGGGAGGGTGCCGGGGGTGGCGCGGATCCAGTCCAGATAGAAGCCGCTGCCGCCACCGAATTCGAGTTTTAGTACGTGCCGGCCGGCCGCCAGCGTCACGCCCGGCCGGCTGACGGTGACCCAGTGCGCAGGTCCGCCGGTGTAGGGGACGGTCATGTCGCCGGTGACGTCGAGGCCGTCGCAGACGACGCGGATTTCGGGGTCGGGGCCGGTCTGATGGGCCACGCGAAACTCGAAGGTGTACATGCCGGCGGTCTGGACGGTGGCGCTGTAGCGGAGCCATTCCCCCGGTTCCACGTACACGGCGAACCCTCCCCCCTCAACCGGACGAATGTCGACGGCGTCGGCGCGATAGACCTTGGCGGTATCGCGCGCTTTGGCGAGGTGCCAGGAAACTCCTTCTCCGCCGGGATCGTAGTCTTCCGCTTCGATGACGCCGGGGATGACGGCCGGTGGGCGCGGCTGCTGAGCCAGGAGGCACAGGGAATAGAGGGAGTAAAAGAAGTAGAGGGGGTACCGGATGAGTCTCATTTGTCTCTTTCCTCTATTCTGATTCACTGGCGCGGCCGAAGATATGGGCGTGAGGCGGTTTTTCTGTCTGCTCGTCTGGCTGCTGCCGGCCGGCGTCGGCCTGGCCCAGACCGCTCCGCGCACCAGGGCGGTGGAGAACCACGTTGCGGAGGGCCGCGTGGTGCAGAGCCGAGTGGTGGAGAGTATCGTCCCGTGGCTGGCTTATAATTCGATGTGCTGGTCGGCGGTGGAGCTGCAGAACCTCGGGAACCGGGAGGTTGCGACGGAGGTGGAGGCGCACAAGAGCAGCGGCGCTCTGGTCCCGCTGGCGGGACACAGCGGAATCCAGGTGATGCTGAGCGCGGGCGAGCACGCCGAGTACAAGCTGCAACTGCCGGAGGAGACCACCGGCGCGTGGGTGCGGGTGCGCGAGAAGATTCCGTCGGCGCAGCTCTCGCCGGTTCTGGCGGTGAGCGGCGCCACCGAGTGCCTGGCCGCCAATGAGCTGCACAGCACCGTTCGCGACGTGGTATGGCCCACTCGGAACCCCTGGTATTCCGGCGACGTGAGCGACAACGACGATGGGATCATCGCGCTGATCAACGCGTCGGAGAGCCCGGCGCGGGTGTGGGGGTGCTATTCCTTCGGCGTGTTATACTCGGTTCCGCACAATGATCGGCCAGCCGCCGAGCTGACGCCGGTTTGCTCGGAGACCGTCCAGGAGATGGTGCCGCCGTTCGGCTCGCGGCAGTTTCCGGTGGCGCGCGGCGGGAACTCGCACTTCTCTTTGACCACGCGGGGCGACGCGATTGTCCTGCAAATGCTGCGGCCGGCGGGGACCAGCGTCAAGGTGTACCGGGTGGACTCCACCATCAGGTTCGGGGAAGAGGTTACGGACAAATAGACCGGCTTCGGCCCAACCCTGTTCACTTTGGGGGCGAGGGACATGCGGCGCAACGAGCTTTTTTTGCCCCATACCGAGGAGACGCGGCTTGCGCCGCGTGTCCCTCGCCCCCAAAGTGAACAGGGTTGGCCTTCGCGCCTGGATATGCTGGATGTGGCCATGGAGGTCACTCATGATTGCAGCACTGTGCGGGGTAATCGCGCTTGCCGTAGTCGTTCTCGTATTCGCATTCTGGATCTGGATGATCGTGGACTGCGCGACGAAGGAACCGAGCGAAGGGAATGACAAGGTAGTGTGGATTGTCATCATCGTCTTCGCTCAAATCATCGGCGCGCTAATCTACTTCTTTGTGCGGCGGCCGCAGCGGCAGGCGACGCTCGGCCGATAGCTCAACTGCGACAATAGAGACTTGCCGGAAACCGCCGCGGCACAGCAGCGGGGCACGCTGGCGCCGCTCAGAAACGCAACGTTTCGCTGGCTGTGGATTGCCTCCGTGGCGTCGAACGTCGGCACGTGGATGCAGAACGTGGGCGCAGCCTGGCTGATGGCTCTGCTTACGCCTTCGCCGCTCTACGTGGCCCTGGTCCAGAGCTCCACCAGCCTCCCGGTTTTCCTGCTGGGCATTCCCGCCGGCGCGCTCGCCGACATCGTGGACCGGCGCAAGCTGCTGCTGTGGACGCAGGGCTGCATGCTGGCGGCCGCGGGCATTCTGGGCGTGATGACGCTGGCCGGCTACACCGGGCCGTGGTCGCTGCTGCTGCTGACCTTCGCGCTCGGTGTGGGCTCCACCATGAACGGACCGGCATGGAACGCCATCATGCCGGAGCTGGTGCCGCGCGCGGAACTGCCGGCGGCCATCGCGCTCAACTCGGCCGGGTTCAATCTGGCGCGGGCCGTGGGACCGGCACTGGGCGGAGCCGTGCTGGCGGCCACCAGCGCGGGACCCGCATTCCTGCTGAATGCCGTCTCCTTTGTGGGCGTGATGGTGGTGCTGTGGATGTGGCATCGGCGTCCGCGCGAGCATGCGCACGCGGAGGAGCGCATCTCTTCAGCCATGCTGGCGGGCATCCGCTACGTGCGCTTCGCCCCGCCCATGCACGCGGTGCTCATCCGCTCGGCCGCCTTCGTGATGCCGGCGAGCGCGCTGTGGGCCATGCTGCCGCTTCTGGCGAAGACCGAGCTGCGCCTGGGAAGCACCGGCTACGGCGTGCTGCTGGGCTGCCTCGGGGCCGGGTCGGTTCTGGGCGCCACCATCCTCTCGCGATTGCGCGAGCGCTTCAGCCCGAACCTGCTGGTTTCGGCGGCCACCATGTTGTTCGGCGGCGTGTCGGCGTCGCTCTACTGGCTGCACCACTTCAGTTTCGTCTGTCTGGTGCTGCTGGCCGGCGGCATGGCGTGGATGACGGTGAATTCGAATCTCAACATCGCCACCCAGACCACGGCGCCGTCCTGGGTGCGTGCTCGTGCGCTGGGGATGTACCTGCTGGTGTTCCAATCGGCGATGGCGGTGGGCAGCGCGCTGGCCGGAGCGATTGCGGAGCGCTTCGGCGTCCGCGCCACGCTGTTCGCGGCTGGCCTAACGCTGTTCGTCTCGGCCACCGTGACGTTTCGGCTGAAGCTGGGCTCGACCGAGCCGTCCGAGACGCTCGCCAAGCCGCACTGGCCGGAGCCGACCATGGCCCTCGACATCCCGCTGGACAGCGGTCCGGTGCTGGTTGCGATAGAGTATCTGATCGACCTCGCGCGGCGGGCCGAGTTCATCGGCGTGATGCAGGGCATGAAGATGATCCGGCGGCGCGACGGCGCCATGCGCTGGAGCCTGTTCGAGGATGCCGCGGTGCCCGGGCGCATGCGCGAATCGTTTCTGGTGGAGAGTTGGGCGGAACACCTGCGCCAGCACGACCGCATGACCGCGGCCGACCGCGACGTGCAGGCGCGCGCGCATTCGTTTCACCTCGGCGGCGGTGTTCCGCCGGTGACCCACTGGGTGGCGGCGGAACCATCCGAGGAGGAGGCCGATGAGTGAACCGCGCACAACGGACACGGCCGCGCCTGGTCTCGGGTCTCGCACTGTGGACGCCGCCGCGTCCGGTGCGCTCCGGCGCGAACTGGGGCTGTGGGACCTGGTGCTGTTCAACATCGCCGCGGTGGCGGGCGTGCGCTGGCTGGCGGCCGCCGCGCATGCGGGGCCGGGGTCCATCACGCTGTGGGTGCTGGCGGTGTTGTTCTTCTTTGTGCCGTCGGCGCTGGTGGTATCGTCGCTCTCGCGGCGATTCCCGCAGGAAGGCGGGCTGTACGTCTGGTCGCGGGAAGCGTTTGGCGACTGGCACGGCTTCCTCTGCGCCTGGTATTACGTGATCTCCAACATCATCTACTTCCCGACGCTGGTGCTGGCGGGCGTTTCCATGGCCGCGTATATGTTCGGCGCGGGCGAAATCGCCGAGACGCGGCGCTACGCCATCCCGGTGACCTTCGCCGTGCTCTGGGCCGTGTTCCTGGCGAACTTCTTCGGGCTGAAGATTGTGAAATGGGCCGGCAATCTGGGGGGAGGCTCGACGTGGGTGATCGGCGTGCTGCTGGTGGGGTTCGCCGTTCCCGTTCTGCTGAAGTTCGGCTCGGCCACGCGGTTCCACATTGCGCCGGTGGTGTCGTGGGACAGCGTGAACTTCTGGTCGCAGATTGCGTTTGCGTTCGTGGGGCTGGAGGTGGGCGCGATTCTGGGCGGCGAGATTCGCAACCCCGGCCGGGCCGTCCCGCGCGCTGCCGCGATCAGCGGGGCCATCTGCACCGCGTTCTACATCGCCGGCACTTCGGCGTTGCTGGTGCTGATGCGGCCGGAGCACGTCAGCGTGATGACCGGGCTCACGCAGGCGGGCCAGATTACCGGCCAGCGTCTGGGCGTGTGGTGGCTGGGGCCGGTGTTCGCGACGCTGGTGACTGTGGGGACCATCGGGCAGCTCGACTCGTACGTGGCGGGCAACACGCGGCTGCCGTTCGCGGTGGGGCTGGACCGCTACATGCCACCGGCGTTCGCGCGGCTGCACCCGCTCTGGGGAACGCCGCACGTGTCCATTGTCACGCAGGCGGTGCTGTGCAGCCTGCTGCTGTTCGCCATGGAGTACGGCGAGACGCTGCGCGGCGCGTATCAGACGCTGGTGGACATGTGCGTGATCACCACGTTCGTGCCGTTCCTGTATTTGTTCGCGGCGGGGGTGCGGTTTGGACGGGGCATCGCGGGCGTGCTGGGGTTTGGGGTGTCGGCGCTGGCCATTGTGGTGTCGCTGGCGCCGCCGCCGGACGTGCCCGCGGTGTGGAGGTTCGAATTGAAGGTAACGGCCGGGCTGGTGGTGACCGGGCTGCTGGGGCGGGTGATTTTTGTGCGGAGCCGGGCGCGGTGGGGGTGAGTGGGTGGGAGAAATCGATCACTCAGCGTGCCGGAGTTCGAGCTACAATTCTCTCAAGGATGCAAACCTCTCTCTCCACCATGGCGATCCATTTGCCTTCCAGTTAACCTCTGAAGAGCGTCGATCTGGGCCCTCATTCCTTCCAACAGACTGGTGACTACACGCTCAGTGTTCTTGCCTTGCGTATAAAAGAAAACGGAAAGCGCGATGGCCAAGAAGCTCTCGTTAACGAAGCGATCATGAGTTACATCGTTGCGTACTATTATGTGGGGATTGCAAACGTGTGCCCAACCCCGCCTGCCCGTGGATATCGCCGAACTCACGCCCGACAATATCGTCAAACGTATTGTTGACCAGAGCTACGCCGACTTTGACCTTCTTGAAGGCGTGTTGAGTCGAGTCGATCAAACCCGCTGAACACAAGCCCGTTGCACCATCTCTACACCGAGGCGATCACAATCTGGAAGCCCCTGATCCAAGACAGCACTGGCGTGTACCGGATCCGTGCACAAGAGTTCCAGGAGTACCTCCGACAACAGGCGAATCAGCCTTTTGCCACTCCCGCGAGTTGAGGCTCTATTCTTGCTTTGGGAGCGGTACTGCGCCCCGCTCAAGGGAGATGGTGCGAAGGGACGGCTTTAGATTAGGGAACCGGCGCCTCTCCGCGGCTTGCCAGTCGATGAACTTGGTCGAATCGTGCTCGGCCAGAACTTGCGTTCGTCTTCTTCGGAGCGGAATTCAAGGATTGGCTTCTTCGTGCTTGCGGTAGCAGCTACCAGATCGTCTGAACCTGCGAGGCGCGAATCTTCCGGTCGCGACTAATCAGCGGCACGTGCAAAACTGCCGCTGTCGCGCTCATAATTCGATCTGGTAGATCTGGAACCTCGCCGCGGCTTACGAGCGCGAGAGCATCGGCGACCGGGCGGTCGAGGGGCGCCAGTACGCACGAAGTCGTCGGGTCATCCAGCGCCTGGATCAACCGATCCCGTGCAGTGGCGGGCAGTCAGCCTTTCTCAACCAGGTAAGTCAATTCCACGACACAGATCGATGGAACATGAATGAGTTCACCGGCTGCGGTAGCTGAATCGAGTGCCTCCTGCGCCTTCGCCGAAAGGCGGGGATCGCCCGACAAATACCAAACGATGGCATGGGTATCCACCGCGACGCCGGGCATCAGATGTCGTCTCGCGGGAAGTTCTTCCACATCTCCCGCTGATTCTCCTCAATTGCATCCGCGGAGAGCGAAATGCCGAGGTCAGCCCACAGGCCCTTCACGCTCTTGAATGGCCTTCTCTTGACCGTTCCGTCACGAAGGCTGACGGCGTGGCTTAGGATTTCCCGCTGCTTGTCGGCCGGCAACGCCCGGACGGCTTCCAGAATGGCCTGTTCGAGAGACATGGCAACCCTCGACCTCATTATCGCTCGACTGGAATGACGCGGGTCGAGTCGCTACCATGCTTCGTTTCCGACGGGGCGGCCCCTTGGCAGTGAACTGGCGCAGGGAGATCGTTCGATGCGACGGCTTGAGATTCGGGAAGCTGCGCCGCTGTGCGGGTTTCCAGTTGATGAACTCGGTGGAATCGTGCTCGGCCCAGAACTTGCGCTCAGCCTTTCGGAACGGAACTCAGGAACTGCTTTTTCGCGCTTGCCATAGGCCTCCCGCTATCTGCGGTTCATATCTCGAACCAGAATCACGCGGATCGACTGCCGCCGGATGGTGAACGCAACAAACAGGCGCCGGCCGTGAATCGTCTGCCCGAGGGCATAGTATCTCTTCTCGCGCTGCGAATGCCGGACATCGCCACGGACGACCAGTGGCTCATGAAAGAAGACGTATAGCAGCCGAGTGCACATCAGGATCGCCCGCGCTCTGCTGCAGCGGCTCCCCTGCTGTCCCTTCGGCTGCTCGCGCCGTTTATGAGACGGTAGTATTGGATGAGACGAATTGCCGCCGGCGTTCTGGCGCTCGCCGCGCTGCTGGTGACGCCACTGCCCGCGGCTACGCGGGCCACGATTCAGCAACTTGCGGAGATGCTGACCTCCGCGCACGCGTCCCGGCGCCCGGACGATGAAACAGCCCGGGGCGTCGCCCGCGTCGAGCTGACCGAGCGGCTCACCGAAGCGACGCTCTCCGGTCTTTCGCGCGACCAGGGGGAGCGCACCAAAGCCGCGCTCCGGATACTGGCCGACGAGAGCATGTTCCTGGATCCGCCGGCTGCGGAGTTGCCCGCGGGAGGACCGCCGGTCGTGGCGGAGCAGAAGGCCATCCTGGCAAGAGCCCTCGACTACGCGCTCGCCTACATGCGCGACCTTCCCAACTTCAGGTGCACCGAGATCACCCGCCGTCTCGACGACGATCCGTCCTCGGCCCGCCGCGGCAAAGCCGATATTGTGGGGCGCCTGCATGAACGCGACACCATCGTGAGTGAACTGACCTTTAGCGATGGGACAGAGTTGCGCCACGTGCGCACCGTGAATGACCGGGGCTGGAGCAGCGAGCAACCTGTGCCCGGCCTGACCACCTTCGGTGAGTTCGGAGGCATCATCGGATCGGTTTTCTCCCACAGCAGTGCCGCGAAGGCGGTCTGGAGCCACTGGGAAACGATCGACGGGAAGCGCGTTGCCGTGTTTAACTACTCCGTCGATGGCGCCCATTCGAGCTTCGTGATTTCCTGGTGCTGTGCCTGGGAGGGGGGTGGCTGGCGCCGCGAGAAGACGGGATACCGGGGAGCGCTGTTCATCGAACCTGCTTCGGGCGCCATCTTCAGGGTTACCCGGCAGGCGGTGGATATTCCGGCCGGATTTCCGACGCGCAGAGGCGACACGGCGGTCGAATTCCGGGTCGTAAACATCGGCGGCAAATCGTGGTTGTGCCCGGTGCGGAGCGTCGCCATCTCTGACAGCGTGAGAGCGGAAGGAATTGCGAAAACGGACCACCCCACTGGCGTCGGTCTTCACTTGAACACGCTGAATGAAGTGGAGTTCACCGACTACCACAAGTTCGAATCGGCAGCCAGGCTGCTGGCGGCTGACGTTCCTTTGGCGGAAGACAAAGCTGGCGTGTCTGCACCGCCAACCGCGCCCGCCGAGCCCCAGCTGGCGCCGGTCTTTTCGGTGGCGGATGCCGCTGTCACCGAGGCGGCACCGGAGGCTTCCCAGAGCGCGGAAGGTCAGGCGGATGAGAAGTCCGTGGCGCGAGCGAGCGTTGCTGCCCCGCCGGTTGTCACCACGCCCGCGGCCGTGCCTCCGCCGCCACCCGGTCCGGAGACGGAGGAAACACCATCGGATGGGCAGGCGATCTTCAGAGCTCGAACGAACGTTGTGACCGTGCGGGTGGTTGTGCGCGATGACCATGGCGATGCCGTGGGCGACATTCGCAAGGACGAATTCGAACTCTTCGACAAGGGCAAGCGTCAGGCAATCTCCAGCTTCTCGGTGGAAAGCCCGGCTTCCGCGAACCATGAACCAGTCCTCCCGGCTCCTGCCAGGAATGCAGTGAGCAGGGATGGCGGCAGCGGAACATCCGCCAACGGAACATCCTCTGCACACGCGGTAGTCCCCATGCCGGATCGCTTCGTGATGTACGTGCTGGACGACCTGAACCTGTCGTTCGGATCTCTTTCCCGGACGCGCACCGCCGCCGAGGGCGTGTTGCAGGATTCGCCTAACCCGGTCTCCCGCGTTGCGGTGCTGACCACCGCGGGCCGGATCGGGCTGGGTTTCACCGCCGATCCGAAGAAAGTGAATGAGACGCTCGACCGCATAACTCCGCAAGGGCTGGCGAGAGTGAAGGGCCGATGTCCGGAACTCGGCTACTACTTGTCGTACCGGGTGGTGAACGGAGACGAGCTCGCGACCAACCTCGCCACCGCCATGGTAGAGGCGTGTGGTTATAAGTATAGGACCGACCCGAGAAGGTTCGCGGAGGAGGTTGCCGAGCAGACGGTGAGAGAGTACAACGAGCAAACCCAGGCCGTGCTGGCGGCGCTCAAGACCGCCGTGCGCCGAATGTCGATTATGCCGGGACGGCGCACCATTGTTCTGGTTTCCCCCGGATTCATCACGCTGGATCTGGGGTCCGCGGTGAATGACGTGATCGACAGCGCGGTGAGAGCGGGAGTGGTGATCAATACGCTGGATGCCCGCGGGGTCTGGGTCCTCCCGGGGGCGAAGAAGCATGACACAGGCAATCAATACGACGAGAACGAACAAGACCTGCAATCCGGCGTCCTGATCGATCTCGCGGAGGGAACCGGCGGCACTGTTTTCCGTAGCAACAACGATTTCGCGGAGGGTTTCAGACGGCTCACCGCGGTGCCGGAGGTATCGTACACCCTTGGGTTCACGCCCGCGAAATTGAAGGCGGACGGGAGCTATCACAAGTTGGAGGTGACCATGCGAAGCCGCAAAGGGCTGACCGTCCAGGCGAGGAGCGGCTATTTCGCTCCGAAGCATAACGTGGACCCGGCGGAACAGGCGAAGGAGGAGATCGAGAATGCGGTTTTTACGCGCGACGACATCCAGGACATTCCCGTGACTCTGCGGACGCAGGTTGTCCAGAACAAGCTGACCGTGGTGGCTCGTGTTGGCATCGGGGGAATCCGGTTCGTCCGGAAAGACGGGCACAATCGCAGTTCTCTTACGGCGAACGTAAGCCTTTTCGACGCCGCTGGCGGCGCCCTCATGAAGAATGTGCAGGACCCCGTTGATCTGGACTTTCCCGATGACAAACTGGCCGCGGCCATGGCGTCGGGCGTCGATGTGAAGGCCGATTTCGAGGTGGCAGCGGGCAGCTACATGGTGCGCGTGGTGCTGCGCGACGGCGACGGTCATATGTCATCGACGAGCAGGCTTGTCGAGGCGCCGTAGCAGGTCGGTCGTTCAATAAAAGGTGACGGGCACCGAGTTTCCGCAGCAACCAATGACGTGTTTTCAACTGGTTCCCAGTGCGGAAATTCGGTGCCCGTCACCGTATGGAACGAACCGTGACTCAGTCAGGCGCGGGTCGCGCGCGTTCCCGCTCGTCGACCAGTTGCAGGAAAGACTCGGCTTCGGCGTAGCCCGGACGCAGCTTCAGCGCCCGGTCGAAATCGGCTCGCGCCCGCGCCAGATCGGGCTTGTACAGCAAGTGATAAACGCCCACGAACAGGTGAGCCCGGGGGTCCAGCGGCCTGGCGCACACGATGCGTTCGGCGATTTCGGTGGCTTCGTCGAACATTTCGAGCTGGTGATACTCGGCGGCGAGAAAATCGAGCCGCGAGTCGTCGCCGGGGTCGGCGGCGATCTCTTCCTTCAGGATCTCGATATACCAGTAGTTCTTGCGGCGCCGCGCTTCCCGGTCAGAAGAGAATTCGTGATCGATGCGGATGCCGGTTTTGTGCAGTCGCCCGCCTGCGGAAAGGATCGAGGCGTCGATGGTTTCATGGACGCGTCCGCGGTAGCGGTAATCCGGCCGGTTGGGAAAGAGCCGGACGACGTAATCCGTGGTGGGAGTTTCGGAGTCGGTGGAGTGATTGTGCCGCTCCAGGAAATATCCCGCGTTTTCTTCGAGTGCGACGAGCTTTTCGACCATGGGCACGCTCGCCCCGTCCAGCGTCTCGTCGGCGTCCAGCATCAGGATCCAGCGGCGACTGGCATGCGCGATGGCGTGATTGCGGGCGGCCGCAAAATCCACTCTGGTGAAATCGAACGGGATGACTTGCGCCCCTTGTTCCGCCGCGACGCGGGGCGTTTCGTCCGTCGAACCGGTGTCGACGACAATGAACTCGGCCGCCAGACCGCGCACCGAATCGAGACATCGCGTGAGGTTGCGCTCCTCGTTCTTCACAATCATGCAGAGGCTGAACGCATCCGGCATACGCTCCGATCATATGACCTTTCCCGCTGATCGGGTCGAGTGCGCGGGATTGCGCCCATGGTCCTATGGACCGGGCGCCGCCTGGTCCTGGCTCTCATGTCGCGCACCCGCACACGAATGCACCGTGTTTATTCGTGGCCAGGCACTTCTCTGGCTACTCTATCGGGCGGCAGGATGGAGCGCCCGCCTTGCACTCCCCTCGCTCATCCAGCGGTGAACCACGGCGCGTACCTGCTCGGCGGACACGGGTTTGCTCAGGTAGTCGTCCATGCCGGCGGCGAAACAACGATCGCGGTCGGCGGTCGCCGCGTGGGCGGTCAGCGCAACGATGGGCAGCCGTGGCCGGCCCCGTTCCTTTTCCGCGCGGCGGATGGCGGCGGCGGCGTCATAGCCGTCCATTTCCGGCATCTGGCAGTCCATGAACACCATATCGAACGGCAGCCGCGCGCACATGTCCACCGCTTCGGCGCCATCGCCCGCGGTCTCCACCGTGCACCCGAACTTCTCGAGCATGCGGATGGCCAGCCTCTGGTTGACCGGGTTGTCCTCGGCCACCAGCACTCGGCAGGGGCCCTCCAACCGGTCCGGAGCCGGCTCGCCCGCCGAGTCTTCCGCGCGGGAATGCCCGTTGGCGACGCGCAGCGGCAGCTCCACCCAGAACAGCGAGCCCTTCCCCGATTCGGTGTGCACGCCAACGCTGCCACCCATCAGTTCGGCGAGTTTTCTGGAGATGGCCAGCCCCAGTCCGGTGCCCCCGTAGCGGCGCGTGGTGGACGAATCCGCCTGGGTGAACTTGGTGAACAGGAGCGGAACTTTGCTCTCCGCAATGCCCGGTCCGCTGTCCTCCACGGCGATGCGCACTATCACGGCCTCGCCCGTATTGCTGACCAGAGTGGTGGAAACCCGGACAAATCCCCGGTCGGTGAACTTGACCGCGTTCGCCAGGAAGTTCATGGCGATCTGCCGGATGCGGCCCATATCGCCAGCCAGAATCGCCGGGATGCCGTCGTCGTGCACCAGCGTCAGATCCAGTCCCTTGCCCTGCGCCTGCGCGCCCAGCAGGTCCGCCACCTGCATCAACGCCTGGCGCAGATCGAAGGGAGCCACCTCTACGTCGATTCGCCCTTCCTCGATCTTCGAGAAATCGAGGATATCGTTGACCACCGAGAGCAGATGGTGCCCGGATGTCCGGACCGTCTCGGCGTACTCGCGCTGCTCTCCGTCGAGCGGCGTGGACAGCAGCAGGCCGGTCATCCCGATGACCGCGTTCATCGGCGTGCGGATCTCGTGGCTCATGTTGGCGAGGAACTCGCTCTTCAGGCGGCTGGCCTCCTCGGCTCGCGCCTTCTCCGCCTCCGCCCGCACCTTCTCCACGGCCAGCTCCCGCGTGCGCGCCTCCACCGCCGCCTCCAGTTCGCGCCGTTGCTGCAGGACCCGCCTCATGCGCCACTTCCATGCCAGGTGAATGGCCAGCAGGATCAACGCCACGGCCAGAATGCGCCACAGCGGATGCTGCCACCAGGGCGCGACCACTTCGAAACGGAACACGGCCGGCTCGGAAACCTCCCCGTCCCGGGTGACGAAACATACCTCGAACGTATAGGGGCCCGGCGGCAGCAGGCTGAATTGGACGGAATGCCCGGCGGTGTCGATCCACCTCTCGGCGGACCCGTATTCGTCGAGATTGTGCAGGCGATAGCGAAACGCGACCCCATCCTCGTCGGCGTAGTTCAGGTTGGCTAGGTCGAACCTGATGGACCGGTCCGACCAGGGCAGGCGCGGCGCCGACCCAGCTTCCTCCCGATTGGACGAGGCGTACTCGGCGGCAATGATCGGGCGCTTCAGTTCCTCGCCCGGCCCGGGCCGCCGTTCCGGCTGCGGGAAGTAGCGCGACAGCCCGCGGCTGGTGCTGATCCAGATACTGCGGTCTTTGTCGGAAAAGAACCCATTCATGTCCGTATCGTTCGCCACCAGTCCGTCCGCCCTGTTGATGGATCGCCACCGGCCTCGATCAAAGATGCTGATCCCCGAATCGGTTCCCACCCACAACGCTCCGTCCGAAGCCGTCCCGAGCGAGTAGATCCGGCCCGAAATCAGGTCCTGCCGCGCCCGGTATTGCCGCACCGTCCCATCCGGGTGGATCGCGGTGAGGCCCTCGCTCTCCTGATAGGCGGCCCAAACCGTGTTGTCCGGAGTGATGGCCACCGCGTAGACGGCGTCGCTGAGCAATCCGTCGCGGCGCTGGAAACGCCGCCACGTGCCATGGTCGTAGCGCAGCAGGCCCTTCAAAGCCGGAATCCAGATGCGGCCGGCGGAATCCATGACCGGCTGATAGAATCGCTCGTCCCCATCCGTTCCGGGCGGATGCAAACGTTCGAACCGGCATTGGCGAGGATCCTGTGCGAAGGCGCTGCGGAAAAGACCGCCCTGCCCGTCCACCCACATGGTCCCATCCGGTTCGCGGAATACGCCGTCGATGCGGTCGATCTCCATCCCGTCCGCAGTCCCAAAATGCTTGATGCGCTTCAGGTTCCGGAACAGAGTCAAACCGCCGGGCCGGGTGCCCACCCACACCTGGCCATCCCTGCCAGCCGCAAGCGCGCGAATCTGTTCGTCGCCGGCTTGGGGCAGCCGGCGCCACTTGTTTCCGCCCGGTGGCAGGATATCGACGCCGTGATTGGTGCCGGCCCAGAGGTTTCCGTTGCCGTCCCGAACCACCGCCCACAACTCGTCGTTATCCAGCCCCTCGGACCGCGTCCAGTTCTCCCACACCCCTTCGCCGACCCAGGCGGAAATGCCCGACCCTGCCTGGCCGATCCAGAGCAGTCCCGAGCGGTCCCGCAAGGCAAAACTGATGGAATCATCCAGAAGGAAGGTGGAGGACCCAACCAGCCGGGATCCCTTCGGCGTGACGAAAGCCAGCCCCTCATTGGTTGGGACCAGCACACCTCCCCGGGGATCCACGGAGATCGCTCCCACCGGCTCGTCCGCCATGGGCGCCTTTACGCGCGTGAACCTTCGCAGGCCCTCGCGGTTCACGTACAAGGCGTGCGGGCTGCGCACCCACAGGTTCCCGCCGGTGTCGCTGGCGATGCTGTCCCAAACCAGAGCGGGTAGTCCCCAAGCCTGACCCACTCGCGTCACCTGGCCGGCGCTGGCGCGGCACAGATCGTTGTCGCAGCCGAACCAGATCGCGCCGTGCGGGTCGACGGTCACGCCTGCCGCGGGCGTCCCGGTGAGCCACTCGAACGAGAATCGCCGGTAACCGAGCCGCCGGATGCTGAGCAGACCCTGATCGGTGCCCAGGTACACGACGCTGTGCGAATCCGACGCGATTCTTCCCGTCCGCCTGATGCGCACCAGCGGAACACCGGGCACTGGTTCGAAGCGGTCGTTTTCGAGAGTGGACAGGCCCGAGAATCCGCCCACCCAAAGCGTGCCGTCCGCAGTTACCTCGAGGGCATCGATGTAGACATCCGGAAGGCCCGCCTCCGTGCCGAAGCGCCGGAACCATCCCCCTTCGTCGCGATAGAGCCCGTTCTCCGTGCCCACCCACAGGAATCCGGTCCGGTCCTGGGCCAGGCAGTTGACCGCCAGATTATTCAGGCCGGCTTCCTGACCGTAGTGGCGAAACGCCTCTCGCTGCGCGGAAACTGTGCCGGCGGCGCCCAGGAAAGTCAGGGCTAGTACCACCATCCCTGTCCTGCACCCCCGGATTTGCGCAGCGACGCACATCCATGTTCTTATCGGTCGATTCCGCCTAGGACAATATGCCTAGACAGCGCCCCGAAAGTGGGTCAGCGCTGCCCCACACTCCGGCTGCCGGAACAGCGTACTCAATGGGCGCTGACCGAGAAATCATAGGTCCCCGAGCCGATTCGCACCACGTAGCCATCGGCCTCGCGGCGCCCCCTGGCGGGCCGGCCTCCCTCGGTCACCCGCGCGTCCGCAGCCGCGGGGAGGACCACCCGGGCCGTGGTATTAGCGGGAATGGTCACCCGCAACGACAACGGCTCGCCGGGCCGCGCCGTCCAGTCGCTGACCATCCTTCCGTAGACCGAATCATACTCCGCCCGCGCGTGCGTCATGCGCTGGTCGGGGCGCGGCCGAATCACAATCTCGCGGAAGCCGGGCGTCTCGGGCGTCGTGTCGATGCCCGCCGCGTACCGGTACACCCACGCCACCACCGAGCCGAATGCATAGTGGTTAAACGAGTTCATGGCGGGGTCGCCGGTATCGCCGTTCCACCGTTCCCACCACGTGGTGGCGCCTTTGGAAAGCATGTAGCCCCACGACGGGTAAGTCTCGTTCAGCAGCAACCGGTAAGCGACGTCGGTGTGGCCACTGTCGGCCAGAGCGAACAACAGGTGGGGCGTCCCCAGGAACCCGGTGGTCAGGTGCCACTGATGCGCCTCGATGTCCTTCACCAGCTTGTCCGCCGCGGCCGCCCTGAGCGATTCCGGCAGCAGCTTCATCTGCATGGCCAGCACGTACGAAGTCTGGGTACCCGTGCCCACCTCGCCGTCCTCCTTGATGTACGCCTTCCGGAAGGCCGCGCGAATGTTGTCATAAAGCTGGTCATACCGCTTTGCCTCCGCGTCCCTGCCGATGGCGCGCCCCATCTGGGACATCATGCGCGCCAGCATGGCCCAGTAGGCGGTGCCGATCAGATCGCCCGGCGTGCGGTTGTCGGGCGCCAGCCAGTCGGCGAAATTCGGCCCCAGCCGGTTCTTCCGAAGGAAGTCCGGATTGCCGTCCTGGATGTATTGCATCCAGCGCTGCATGGCGTCCCAGTTCTCTTCCACAATGCCCGCGTCGCCGTATTGCAGCCACGACGTCCACGGCACGATGACGCCCGCGTCGCCCCAACCGGGAGCGCCTTCGGTGGCCTCCGGCAGCACGTTCGGGGAGACGTTGGTGAAAGCCCCCTGGGGCGTCTGCGCGTCGGCCACATCGCGCATCCATTTCCGCGAAAACGCGGCGACGTCGAAGTTGTAAGTTCCCGTGCGCCAGAACACGCCTGCATCGCCCATCCAGCCGAGGCGCTCGTCGCGCTGCGGGCAGTCCGTGGGCACGCTGAGGAAATTGCCGCGCTGGCCCCACAGCCCGATGGACCACATCCGGTTGACCAGATCGCTCGAGGTGGCGATTCTGCCCGCGGGCTCGCCGGTCACGCTGCTGACCACCTCACCGGTCAGGTCGGCCAGCGTCGGCGTCCCCGGATAGCCGGCCACCTCAACGTAGCGGAACCCGTGAAACGTGAAATGCGGCCGGAAGGTTTCCGGGCCGCCGCCACGAAGTGTGTAGAAATCGGTGGCGTCGGCATTGCGCAGGTTGTCGCGGTAAATGGTTCCGTCGGGATTGAGGATCTCGGCAAAGCGCATGCGGACCATGGTTCCGGCCGGTCCCTGCACTCGCAGCGCCGCCCATCCCACCATGTTCTGGCCCAAGTCGAAGATCCAGGCGCCGTTGGCGTCGCGGGTCACGCTCCTCGGCTCCATGGTCCGGTCCACGCGCACGGCCGCCGACATCTGGCTGGACACCCGCAGCGATGGCGAATCTACTGCAACGGCCGGCAGCCAGTGCGAGTCGTCGAATCCGGGCTTGTCCCAGCCTGCCGTTTCGAGGCGCGCATCGTAGACTTCGCCGGCGTAAATCGACGAGTCGAGAATGGCCGATGGCGCGGTCCGCCACGTCGGATCGGTGACCAGCGTCTGATGGCTGCCGTCGGTGTATTCGATCTCCACCTGCGCGAGCAGAGACGGCGAGCCGGGGAACTCGTTCCGCCCGTGCCAGGTGAGCGGGCTCGCAAACCAGCCATCGCCGAGGATCGCGCCCAAAAGATTCCGGCCCTGCGCCAGCAGGCCGGTGACATCGTATGTTTGATACAGGACGCGCTTGCGGTAGTCGGTGAAGTCCGGCGTCAGGATGTCGTCTCCCACCCGCTGGCCATTGAGGAACAAGCGATAGCTGCCCAGCGCCGTCACGTAGATCCGGGCCCGTTGGACGGCGCGCGACACGGCGAATTCGTGGCGAAGCAGCGCCGCCGGTTGCGGCAGTGGGGGCATGTCTCCGCTGACTTCCTTCGCGGGTTTCGATTCTGTATCGCCTTGGAGTTGCGCATCCCAAACGTTGCTGGCGGTGCGTTCCACGGTCCCGTCCTCGTGGACGATCTTCAACAGAACGGCGAGGCCGGCAGGGCGGGGAGGCGCCGCGCCCGCATCGGGTTTCCACGTCGGAAGTGCCGACACCGTCACCGCCACTTCAATCGAGTTCTTCCCGGAAACCAGAAGATCGGTGATTTCCCGCCGGTCGAAGGCATGCCAGTCGCTCTTGCGGCCGGCATCGTGGCCGTTCACCGTCACCTGGAAGTTGCCTTTCGCGAGCACGAACAGGGCGGCGCGGCGCGGCGTGCCGGCAAGAACCGGGTGCAGACGAAATACGCATACCGTCCCAGTCGGTACGGCGTTAGCGTCCTGCCCGGGATGCCAGATCCAGCGGATGCCGGCCCGGTCGGCCTCGTCCTCCGGGTTCGGCCAGCGGATCCATTGCGCGCTCCAGTCGATTTTGCCGAGCAGGCCCATCTCCCACCACGCCGTCTCGACCGACGTCGAGGGCCGGCCCTTCGAATCCCACACGCGCACGGTCCAGTAGTAGCGCCGGCGCGATTCCAGCTTCGGGCCAGCGTAGGCGATACCGGCCGATTCCGCGGAGGCTTGTTTGCCGCTGTCCCACACGTCGGGTTTCCCGAGGCGGTCGGCGCTGGTAGCCACACGAATCTCATACGCGGTCTGATGCCAGTCGCGCTGGGTGTTGTCGCTCTGCCACGACAGCCGGGGCGCGGGAGCGTCGATGCCCATCGGGTTCACCAGATACTCGCATCGCAGATGGACCGGCGCGGCAACAGCGCCAACCGAAAGCAGAACCGCCAGCGCAAACAGGGTCCGCGAATTGAACAAGCCCACAATGATCGGAATCTTATGCATACCCCCTGATTCTTTCCGCGCGCGCAGGCGTTCCTCGCCATTCGGTGGCTCCGATGCGCACGCCCTGGGCGGCCGCCAGCTCCGTTTGCTCCTCGCTCAGCATGAAGGATGCCCCGCAAGCAATGTTATCGCGTACGGAGCAAGGGGAGCAGGGGGTACTACAGGCTTTAGCCGGTGGAGGTCGGCCACCCCTTCTCTGGAATGGCAACGCTATTCGCTGAGAGGCCCTCATTGTTCCGTCTGTATCCGCGCGCCGTGAGCGGTGGATTTCCTGACGGCGTTGGTGCAGTACAAGCGCTGACGGGCTCGCTCGTACATTGATGGCTTCCCGCCGGGAGAGCCGGAACGAATCGGAGCACGGCTGGCCGCCAAAGCCTGGCGTTACTTTACGGGGTGGTGCAACAACAGGCTGCCCTGCTGAGTTTTGTCGAGGGGTTTCGGATCATGGGCATCCTGTTCCTCGGTATCGTTCCTCTGGTGCTGCTGATGCGGCGGGCTCGACAGAGGCAACGGACCGGAGTTGACGGGTAGAAAGCCGGCGGAGATCGACGGCGTCCGCGTCCGCCGCCTCCTCACGAATCCGGGACGCGGGCCTGCCGATCCGCCCGGCCTGGTACTAATCCTTCCGTTGCCACCGGTACGGCTATGCGTTGTATCTGCCGCGCAGCAAGCGGACAATCGTCATGGAGCACGTGCCCGTGCCGCGCTCCGCACTCCCCATGGAAAGCGAAATGGCAGACAGCCTCATCGCATTACACAACCACCTCGCCGGCGCGTACTCACGCCGCTATTCCACCAGCTTCCGTCCCCGCGCCGCGTTGCGGACGGAACCAGCCGTCGCGCGCGAGCCGACCGACGCTCTCGACGGACCCCGGATGGTGGTCCTGCTGGCGGCCTGGAGCGTTCTGGTATCGCGGATCGCCGATCAGGACCGCATGCTGATCGGTGTCCACACCGGCGGCCGGATGCTGCCCGTGCGAATGACTGTTGGGGGGGCGCCCAGTTCGAACGAACTCATGGACCAGTGCCGGCGTGAAGTGGAGGAGGCCGAGCGCATGTCCGGGCGCAGTTTCGCCGTGCTCCGCTTCCAGTTCACCTTTGGCCCCACCGCCGCGCCGGAGCCCCCGTTTCAGTTGCACCTCCACGCCACCATCACCGACGGCCGACTCTCCCTGCGCTGCGACTACAGCCCCTCTCACTTCACCGAAGGCGCCGCCACGGTCATCCTGGAACAGTATCGAGCGCTGCTGGAGGCCATGGCCGCCGATCCGGACCGGCCGGTCAACTGTCTTATAATTGATCAGGCGCCCCCGGGAACAGCCCACTGAGTGACCAGGGACCGCTTCGCGACCGTCGCGGCTCGGTCCCGATGTTCCGGGTTTGCAGGATGTTACCGAGTCGCCATGATCCTTCGGCTCACCACCGAGGATGAAAATGGGCGCGGGTGCGTGTAAGCTCCAACTGCGGAGCGGCCAGTTGGAGATCGTTGTGGAATGGAGCGGAG
>Ga0326728_10006105_pt1 | contig 32935 bp, 36 predicted proteins | sample MB3enrmetagenome_FD_207602 | JGI IMG/M metagenome (GOLD analysis project Ga0326728, IMG submission 207602) | Lab enriched peat soil microbial communities from McLean, Ithaca, NY, United States - MB31MN | ecosystem: Environmental > Terrestrial > Soil > Wetlands > Peat | place: USA: New York... | reverse complement strand
ACCGGCTCGCCGCGTGATCAAGCGTGAGGCGCTGGAATTGCCGGCACGCACCTGCCAGGTGATTCCCGCCGAACTCGGTGAGAGCATCGGCGATGCCGCCGCACTCTGTATTGCCATGGGAATTTGAGGGATACCCGCTATTGCCCGGGCTGAGCAGGGGGGGGCGCCGCGTGCGGCGGGGCGAGTTGCCGGCACACATCCGCGACGGTGTCCGGCGCCAAATCCGGGGCGTGCCAGTTGTAAGTCTTCGGGAGCCAAAGGGACTTCTCCACTTCCTCGGGCGTTTGTCCCTGCTTCAGGTGGATCTCCACCTGGGCCACGAGCCATTCCAGAAACTTGCGGAAATCCACCAGGTCCTTTTTGCTGCCGGGGGCGCCATGACCGGGAACGTACGTGTCAACGTCCCAGCCCTCCAATTGCCGCAGCACCCCGATCCAGCGGTGGACATCGCGCGAACCAACTCGCGGAAAATACTGATTGTCGTATAGCTCGCCGAGGAAAAGGGTTTTCGCGGCGGGCAAATACACAACCGCATCCTGGGGGGAGTTCTCGCTGCTCAACAGGCCGGCCATGCGGATTTCCTGGTCGCCCACGTTAAGCGTCATCTTCTCGTCGAAGGTTTGGGTGGAAGGCGTTACGTGGAAGCCCCGCATGCGCGCTTGCAATTTCCATCCCTCCTCGCCGTGCATGCGATTATAGAGCTCCTGCCGGTACTGGAGCATTTCCGCTTGCGCCGCCCTGGTGGAAATCAACGTGGCCTGTTCATCGACAAAAACCTCGTTGCCCAGCATGTGGTCGCCCGCCGAACTGGTGTTAATGACGTAGCGGATGGGAAGGTCGGTGCGTTTGCGAATTTCATAGAGCAGGTCGCGAGCGTGCGTCGGACTATTGGCCGTATCCACCACCACCACGCCCTCGGCGGTCACGATGAATCCCGCGGTGGCCGCCCGGGTGAAGAGGGGATCGCACTCCTGGTCAATCACATCGTCAGGAATCCATGTGAAAACTTTGGGTTTGATCTCCTGGACACTGTACAGCCCCATAATGACCGACAGGGCGCGAGGAGAAGGCATAAGGCCCCAGGCTGCCAGGAAGAGGACCAAAGTGAGAACCTTCAACTTTCTATTGTCCTTAAATATCCACATAAACTTGCGCTCGCCAGCCCCGTGGGGTTTTCTCCAGCGCGAGTTGATGATAAGTAATGGCCTTCACCAGCAGTTTGGCCTGGTGCCGCGACCGCTGGAATTTTTCGCCGCGCGCCAGGGCGCTCAACGCATCGTCCTGAAGGCTCTGAATCTCAAAATCCCGGAAGAGCCACCCCTCGGCGTCGTGCAGAAACAACAGCTCACTCAGCCAATTGACCAGGAGGCTCGCAGGGTCGGTTCCCTGCACCTGCACGGTTACCTCCTCGCCAGGGTCAATCGTTTCCAATTCTACAATCAAGTAAGTCAAGGCGCGAGCGGCATTGACAAAGGCCTCCTCACGGGTCGAGCCGAACGCTTCGAAGCCCACATCGGCGGTGTGTTCCAATATTCGAAACTGTGGCATTCCCGCGACCCCGGCCTTTCGTCCTTCCCCGGCCGATTCACCGGCTTTCGCCGTGAGGTCGAACCGGGTCATCATCATACTGAAGAGATGGCCGCTTGGGTAGACCACCGGTGAGGCCACTTGTGTGCCGGAAACTGGAACGCCCGCCGAGAGCGGGCTGGATTCAATCCACGAAATACCTGAGGAATTGCCAGCACCCCCACCTCTCGGCAAACGGCGCGGCTCCGGGAGTATGCCACGCTTGCCTTTTCCCGGCGTGTCAAGTAGGATGGCGTGAACTTCTGGACACCCTATGTCATCGAACGCTTCGCTGAAGATAGATGTATTGCTGATGGTGGGGTTTGGCGCGGGACTGCACTATTTTTACAAAGGTTTTCGCACCTTTCGCGAGTATCGCGTGCTGATGGATACTCCTGAAGTCCCGATTCGCAGTGTCGCCATGGGCCTGGTGGAGATACACGGAAAGGCCAGAGCTGTCGAAACGATTCCGAGCCCGGTGACGCGCACCCCCTGCTGTTTCTACCAGGTCGAAATCGAGCGTTGGATCAGGGACAAAAACGGCGGCCACTGGTCCCACGCCGCCACCGACGCGGATGGACCAAAGTTCTATCTTGAGGACGCGTCAGGCAAAGTGCTGGTGGACGCCCATAGCGCGGAATACGATCTGATCCAGACCGCTAAGGTGCAAACCGGACGTTCCTCGGGAGGTTCGATCGGCAGGCTGTTCTCGGGCATGGGCGGTCCCACGGTGGCCACAGGGACTTTGGCCTCCGATGCCGACCTTTTTTCTTACGCACATTCGGCGGTGGGCAGGGCAGGCCATTCCTTTTCTCTGGGTGGGGGAGGCATCCTTAGCCTGGGGAGTGGCGTTAACCTCAACCTTGGGACGTCTGACCGCTACCGGTTGACCGAGTATCTGGTTCTCCCGGGTCACTGGTACGACCTGACGGGAACGTGCGTGGAGAATCCCACCCCTGAGGACGAACACGATCGCAATATGATCGTGAAAGGAACGAACGAGCCGACCTTTCTGATCACCTGGCGTAGCGAAAAGGAAATCCGGCGGACGTTGTGCGACCGCGCGATTCGGTATATTTTCGGCGGCGCGCTTCTGGCCGTTGTTTGCCTGGGCATCTTCATGGCAAAACACGGGTGGTTATTGTAAAGCTAAAGGAGAAACCAAATGACGGGCATAGTAATTTTGGTGGGACTGGTCGTGATCCTGCTCGTGGTGGGGATCTTCGCCTACTTCATTACCATCTACAACAGCCTGGTGCGTTTGAAAAACGATATCGACAAGGCCTGGGCGAATATTGACGTCCTGCTGAAGCAACGGCACGACGAGCTGCCCAAGCTGATCGAGACCTGCAAAGGTTACATGCAGTACGAACAGAAGACCTTTCAGCTCATCACTGAGGCGCGGACCGCGTTCATGAAAGCCACTTCCGTGGGGGAGAAGGCTCAAGCCGACAACATGATTTCCGGCGCCCTCAAGAGCCTGTTCGCGGTGTCGGAAAACTATCCGGAGTTGAAGGCCAACAATAACTTCATGCAACTTCAGAAACGCATCTCGGAGTTGGAAGAGAAGATTGCCGACCGGCGCGAGTTCTATAATGACGACGTCAACACCTTCAACATCCGCATTCAACAGATTCCCGACGTGTTCATCGCCGGCATGATGCACCTGCAACACCACGACCTGTTCAAAGTGACGGAGGAAGACCGCCAGGACGTCGATGTGAAGATGACGTAAGTATTGGTGATTGGCGATTAGTGATTCAGTCGCCAAGGAGGAAGGAGGTCAAATATGGTAGTCGCGGGTGTGGTCGTCGTCGTTGTCATATTGGTGGTTTTAGCCATCATCGTCATTGGGCTGATCATGTATTTCGTGGGCATTTACAACAACCTGGTCACGCTGAAGAATGACATTGACCGCTCGTTTTCCAACATCGACGTGCTGCTTAAGCAGCGCCACGACGAACTGCCGAAGCTCATTGATACCTGCAAAGGCTATATGCAGTACGAACAGAAAACCTTGCAGGCTGTCACCGAAGCGCGCACCGCTTACATGCGCGCCACCACTCCGGCCGAGAAGACTCAGGCCGATGGCATGGTCACTGGCGCGCTCAAAACTTTGTTTGCCGTGGCGGAGAAATATCCGGACCTCAAGGCCAACACCAACTTTATGCAACTGCAAGGCCGCATTACGGAACTCGAGGAGAAAATCGCCGGACAGCGCAGCCGCTTCAATGACGACGTCAACGTTTTCAATATCCGCATTGCCCAGATTCCCGCCAACTTTGTGGCCGGCTTTATGGGGCTGCAACCCCACGCGCTCTTCCAGGCGGCGGAAGCTGATCGCGAGGACGTGAAGGTCAGCTTCACGTAACCGTTAAGTTCAGCACGATGATGGGTGGTTCACGGCGTCGCTTGTCCAGGCATGGGCAGGGCCGGAAACAAAAGGCCCGCTTGGGGGAGCGGGCCTGGGGAAAGGAGGAAACCTAGAACAGGTTCATTCCTTATCTCTTCTTTTTCTTTGCCTTCTTTGCTGCCATATTTTCCCCTCCTTTGCTGAAAGTCTTCGGGCTTGCGTGCATAACCACAATTTGTGGCCACACACTGCAGTACCACAATATGTAGTAGGCTTTGGATATTTTGTCAAGAAGAATCTTGCAGCCTGCGGGTTTTTCCCCGAGGGCCGGATTTCCACTCGCGATTCGGTGCAGGAGTTGGCGTCCGCGAAAATGATCTGGGGCTCCTACAAGGCGCGGCAATTTCTGTGCACTTGACATTTCCAAAATTAGGTCTACAGTGTAGACAGGAAAAGTAGCGGTTTCGCCGCACGATCGGCCTGAAGGGATGGCGGCGCTCCAAGCTGCACCGGGCAGTTCGAAACGTTGCAATCTCTTCCCTAACGCCCATCCTGCGGCCAATCTAATCTCCCAGTGGTTTGCCTCCACGCCCGAGGAAGTGGGCGCGAATAAAGGAGGTCGCCATGTTCCAAATGATCGACCAAAGTTCTGCGGAGCCCACGGATCGCAAGTTGCTCCTTTATAAGATCGGCATGTTCATTGTGGCCCTCGCTGCCGTAGGCGGTGTGGTGTTTCTTTGCGTGCGGTCCCTAAGCTAAGCATGGGTTACCGCGAATTGACCGGGAACTGCTCTTGGATGAGCCGCAGGGCCCCCGTGCGGTCGTGTACGCGCCCTTCCAACTGAGCATCCTCCACCGCTTGGAGGATGGTTTTGAAAACCGGTCCAGGCCTATAACCTTGCTCAATCAAATCGTTACCGCGCAATAAGGGCGCGGGCTTGATCTCCTTCCTGGGTGTTTCCTCCAGCATCTTTCGCGCCAGCTCATAGTTTGTCAAATCGCCATGACTCGCGAGGCAGTCCAGCCGGTGCAGTTCCAGGTGTTCTTCAAACCCCGCCATGCGAAGAAAGCGGAGCTGCGTTGAGCGTTTCATGCGGGGAAAATCTTTGAAGCGCAAGTGGTGCCACACCAATTCTACGATGCGTGTGGTTTCACGCGTGGAAATTCGGAGGCGCCCGCAGATTTCCTCTGCCATCCTGGCGCCTACTTCCACGTGGTTGTCGAAGCGAATGCGTTCGCGGATGGCGAAGGTCGGGGGCTTGCCGACGTCGTGCAGGAGCACGCCCAGCGCCAGGGTGGGAGTGGGCTCGCGTAATCCCTCCAGCATCATCAACGTGTGAATCCACACGTCGCCCTCGGGGTGGAATTCCGGTGGTTGCTCCACGCCCTGAAGACGCTTGATCTCCGGTAAGACCTCGGCGAGCAAACCGGACTGGTCCAGGAGTTCGAACCCCGCCCGCGCCGGTCCCTCGGTGAGAATCTTCACGATCTCATCGCGCATGCGTTCTGCGCTCACGGCGTGGATCTGCGGCGCCAGGTGGCGGATGGCCGCCAACGCAGTGGGGTCCAGCTTGAAGCCGAAGCGCGCCGTAAAGCGCACGGCCCGCAGCATGCGCAGGCGGTCCTCACTGAGGCGCTCCACCGGATCGCCGATGGTCCGCAGGCGGCGGGCGCGGATGTCCGCTTGTCCTCCCACATAATCCAGCACCTGGTCGCTGAGCGGGTCGTAGAGCAACCCGTTGATGGTGAAGTCGCGCCGCTGCACATCTTCCTGCGGCGTCTGGGCGTAGCGGACCTCGTGGGGGTGCCGCCCGTCCGCATACAATCCGTCGCTGCGGAAGGTCGCCACCTCAACGTTTCCTGCTTCCTGCGGAACGATGACCACTCCGAATTGGGCGCCCACAGTGAGCGCGTCAGGGTAGAGCCTCAGCACCTGATCGGGAGTCGCGCTCGTGGTGACGTCATAATCCTTGGGTGGGCGGCCCATCACCATGTCGCGCACACACCCGCCCACCAGATACGCCGGAAAGCCCTCCGCCCTCAGGCGGCGCACAATTCCCGTTGCTGCTTCACGCTTGGCATCCATGCAGGTCTATTACCACCGAGGATACAGGTCTCCCTAAGTGTCAGGGACGAGCTATCGCCGGGAAGAACTCGAGGAGGAATCATCGCGGCTGGCTTGCGTGGGGTGTTCCTTCTGCATCAGCTCGCGATAAAAGTGCCCGGCGATTTCCGCCGCATGCGGCCCATACATCATTCGCCCGCCGCGCAGGAAAACCACGACCACGTATTGCGGTTGCAGTTCGCCCGCGTAGGAGACGAACCACCCCAGACGCGCACCGTTCTCGCTGCACGTTCCGGTTTTTCCATAAATGGAAAGATCCGGGTCGTAGGCGGAACGGCCCGTCCCGTAAAGCACGGTTGCCGCCAGGCCATCGCGGATCTGCGGGATATACTCCGCCAGGTTATCAAGGCGCCGCCGCACGACAGGTTGGAACGCGGCAATTTCATCGGGGGTGCGTGGATACCGCAACGCGTAAAGCGTGCCGCCGTTGGCGATGGTGGAAATGACCGCGGCCATCTGCAAGGGCGTCACTTCCATATCCGTCCCGCAATAGGCGAGGAATCCCACGCCCCCCAGCTTGGGCGGAGCGGAAGGATAGTGGCCGGCCGATTCACCCGGAATGTCCAGCCCGGCCTTTTCCCCCAAGCCGAACTCCTGCGCGTATTCGGTGATGCGCTTGAAGCCGAGCATCTCTCCCAACTTATGGAAAAAGAGGTTGTTCGAGCGGGCCAGGGCATCGGTAAGGTCGACGCGCGTGCGGTTGCCGACGTACAACTTGGTGGTGGGAGTAATGATGCCTTCCCGCAATGCGGCAAGCGCCACCACCGGCTTGATCGTGGAGCACGGCGTGAAGCCGCTGGATAGCGCCAACTTCTGATTTACGATGCTCAGAACGCGTCCCGTGTTCGGGTCGACCACCACAACGCTGCCATTCAAATTTCCCAGGGCGTTGACCGCCGCTTGCCGGATGACCGGATCATCGCCGGCGGGGTTGTCGTCAGCGCTGGGGTCGGCGTTCGAACTCACGCGCCAGGGATCCCGCACGGCCGGTGACCGGCGCGTGGTGCGACGGGTGGGTGCAGTCTTGGGGGCGGTGGTTTTCGACGCAGGGGGATTCTTGTGAGGAGCGGGGGAAGAGGTGTCAGGCGTGTTGGGACTGCTTTGCGGCGCACCGCTGGAAGCAGAGCCCATCCCCACCAACCAGACCGTTGCCAAGGCCAGAATGGCAAGTCGTTTTAATAAGATTTCCACAGAACTCCTTCGTTGAATGGTTGACCTTGGCCTTCGCCTCGCTTCCGCTGGCGCCGGTAAACAGAGGGAAGGTCATCCTTCCAAACTGCCTGGGGGGCGGCTTCATGAGGCCGTTCCCCCTACCTCATTATTTCTTTGCCTTAGCCGGGGCTGACCCTTCTCCCGCCGCTGCCGCGGCAGCTTGCTCGTGATGCCCGGGGAGGTTCAGTGCCTTCCGCACCTCGCCGTCCAATTTCTTGCGAACATCGAGATTGTCGCGCAGGAACTGACGGGCATTTTCCCGGCCTTGCCCGATGCGCTCACCTCCATAGGAAAACCACGCGCCGCTCTTCTCCAGGATATTGCGCTCGGCGGCGATATCGATCAGATCGCCCTCTTTTGAAATCCCCTCGCCGAATAGAATATCAAATTCCGCCTCCCGAAAGGGAGCCGCCATTTTGTTTTTGACGATTTTCACCTTCGTACGGTTGCCCACCACGCGGTCGCCGTCCTTGATGGAAGCGATGCGGCGGATGTCCACGCGAACGGAGGAATAGAACTTGAGCGCCCGGCCGCCCGTGGTCGTTTCCGGGTTGCCAAACATCACGCCGATTTTTTCGCGAATCTGGTTGATGAAGATCAGGCAGGTTTTGGACCGAGCCACGATGCCGGCGAGCTTGCGCATTGCCTGCGACATCAGGCGCGCTTGCAGGCCGGGAAGCGAATCGCCCATGTCGCCGTCGAGCTCGGCTTTGGGGACGAGCGCCGCCACGGAGTCGATCACCAGCACATCCACGGCATTCGAGCGCACCAGCGACTCGGCGATTTCCAGCGCCTGCTCGCCGTAGTCGGGCTGCGAAACCAGGAGGTTATCGATGTCCACGCCCAACTTCTTGGCGTAGGCGGCGTCCATGGCATGCTCGGCGTCAATGTACGCTGCCATCCCCCCGCGCTTTTGCGCCTCGGCCACCACGTGCAGCGCGATGGTGGTCTTGCCGCTGGACTCCGGGCCGAAAATCTCCACCACCCTGCCGCGCGGCATTCCCCCCACGCCCAGCGCGGCGTCAAAGGAAATCGCCCCCGTGGGGATGATGTCCACCGGCACCAGAGCGTCCTTCGAGCCCAGGCGCATGATGGAGCCCTTGCCAAATTGCTTCTCTATCTGGATCAGGGCCAGATCAATGGCCTTGTTTTTTTCAGTTCGATCTTCCGGCATAATTGTCTCCCTCATTTCTTAGGAATCTTGTGTGCTCACCACACTTGTTATTATCGTCAGTCCGGCATGGTCACATGAGGGAATTTTAATGCAACCAGCGAGTGACCCTACGAAACATGTTTGGTTACGGCTCTGCCGCGACGCGCTACCGGCCTCAGGCCCACCTCACCCTGCACCCTCGACCATCATACCTTACCCCTAGCGGCGCGGATACTCGTAAAACCCCCGTTCGGTCTTACACCGCAGCCATGCAGCGAGCATCCTTGAATTTTGGTCATCGCATGTACAAAATGCAAGGATCTCCTTTTGATGGTCAGCCTGGCTTTCTGCCTACTGCCTACTGCTTGCTGCTTTCAGCCTGCTCCCGGGGATACGTATAGAACCCCCGCTGCGTCTTGCACCCCAGCCAGCCGGCGGCGACCATCTTTTCGAGCAACGGGCAGGGCCGATACTTCGAGTCGTGAAAGCTCTCGTAGAGGACCATCATGATGTCGCGGCAGACGTCCAGGCCGATCAGGTCGGCGAGTTCCAGCGGCCCCATGGGATGGTTCATGCCCAGCTTCATCACGTTGTCGACGCCCGCCGCGTCGGCCACGCCTTCCATCAGGCAGAAAACCGCCTCGTTGATCATGGGCATCAGCACGCGGTTGGAAACGAATCCGGGAAAGTCGCTCACCCGCACCGGAGTCTTGCCCGCGGAAGTGGCCAGCGCGATGGCCTTCTCCACGGTTTCCGGCGCGGTCTGAAGGCCCGGCACCACTTCCACCAACTTCATCACCGGCACGGGATTGAAGAAGTGCAGGCCGACGAATTTTGCGGGCCGCGCCGTGGCGGCGGCGAGGCGGGTGATGGAAATCGAAGAAGTGTTCGAGGCAAAGATCGTCTCCGGGCGGCAGTGCGGCTCAAGCGAGTGGAAGACGGCGGCTTTGACGTCAAACTTTTCCGTCACCGCTTCGATGATGACGTCGGCTGCGGCCAGGTCCGCCGCCACGGTGGTCGTCTTCAGGCACGCTACAGCATGATGGCGCTGCTCGTCCGTCAGGCGCTCTTTCTCCACGTCGCGCGCCAAGCCTTTGATGATGCGTTTCGCGCCCGCCAGGGTCAGGTCCTGCGAACTATCGAGCAAAATCACGTGATGCCCGGCGCGCAGCATCACATGGGCAATCCCATGCCCCATCTGGCCCGCGCCGACCACGGCGATGATGTGATTTGGCGATTTAGCGATTTGGTCATGCTCCATCTTCGTCACCCCCGGTTAATCAACTGGATTGTGCAAGCCGGCCCCTCACACTTTCCTCAGCCCGTAGCAGTCGCATAGGACAGGGTCTCAAAACCCGTGGTATTTTGCCATGATTTATCGCGCCGTCCATGCATTCACACCAAATTCTGCAACCACCTCTCGATTCCCCTCTTTTTCAATGTAACACTATCATTTTAAATTAGATAGCTTGAATTATGATTAACCCATTTGTTTTCTATAAACTCTGAGGACCACTTTTTTTGCCCCTTTGTTTTCAATAAACTCTGAGGACCAATCTTCATTTTTAACATCTTTTTGTGTCGATCTCAATTTCCTGGATTCTGTCGCCATAAAGCCAATGTTTTCAACTCCTTGATTTTCTGTTCCAGCCATTGAGATTCTTACTGGGCTCATGTAAAGCCTTTTTGTTCAAAAACTTATAAGGACCACCCGGAGCTTTTCGACATTTCTTTCGCGCCACAGGGGCTGTCATCCCTCACCCTTATGCCTTCTACCTCGCCTCTTCACCTGATACCTGACACCTGAAACCTACCCCTACTGCGCGTTTTCACCCGAACGTGGTTCTCCATATACTTCGCAAGCAATAACCCATCCATATCAAGAGAAGGCGTCGCCACAATGCCCGTCCGCGAGTATTATTTTGAGGCTGGGCGCATGATTTTTGGATGTCTGGACTATTTCACTAGCGAAAATGTCTTGACCTACACTGCGCTGTCCAAGACCACCCGTCTACTGCCTGCCATTTCCCTCTCGACCGGGGCGTACAAAGACTAGGCTAAGGTCTGGGAAAGGGGTATGTGGGTGAAATCGCCCACCGCGGGGCGCAACGCTTGTCGAATTTATTCTTTAGGGCGTTTCGTAATTTGGGGTATCGCAGTATAGCTCATAGGAACCAGCGATAGCTGGCTCCTTAGGGCGCCTTCGAGTTGATATATCTGGGGGTTCTTAGCGAAATTGAAGACTCGGTAAAGGCGGTACCGTTTTCTTTCCACGTCGGCTACATTGAGCTCGTGATCGGTTATAGGGAATCGGCGCCCCGATACTCCATTCGTCGTCTTAACCTCTATCAGGATTGTTTTCCCATCCTCCGTGAAAGACTGAATATCGTACCCAAGTCCATCGCCAATTGTTTCTGACGCCCAAACGACTTTTGCTGCCAGGTCAGCCCTCTTAGCCATTCGGAGTCTTTTCTTCTCAAACATTAGGACCCATTCTTCGCCCTTCCTGCCTAGCTTTGCATTCTCGTCACTTTGGCCTGCGGCATCGAACGGTGCACGTCGGCCTCCCTTTGCTTTTTTCTCCGACGGTATCAGTGTGGGTGGTGACACAAACACTTTGCTGGGCGGCTTCACCTTGGGTAGGGTGGAGGGTACGGCCGCTCGCCTCTTAAGTTGCTCACTTGCGCGATTTACTTTTCGCAGATCTTCTGCGGTGAGCGGTTCTACTACCTGTTGTTGACCCCTACCAATCTGAAGTTTAACCGGCAGAAATCCAACATCCCATGTGACCCCGAGCACATGCGGCCAACTGTGCCCGGCGGAATCTTTGATCGGGCAGTGAGGGTCAAAATAGTATTCTTGTTGGACGGTTCCCCTCCCGACTATTCGAGGTCCGTCTTTGACATAGATAGCATCGCCCTCCTTTATTCGATAAGCGAATCTTGCGAGACTACTGTGTTGCGTTGACCAGAGGGTGGACCACTTGTCCTCAGGCTCGCCTTCTTCGTATTTAGACAGGTCGAACTCCATCCTGTAGTAAGCAATCACGGCGAGATTACGCTTGCGGCATTCTTCCCACGCCGAATCACCACCAGTCCCGTCGCGGAGTGACATTCTCCAACTCGTCATATTTAGCGCCTCAAGCAAGATTCCATCTTGTCAGGCTGGCGCAGGCCTGCCTCTTAAGGTCTGGGGTCGGTCCCCGATTACCAACGAAAAAGCGCGGACCTACCAGACAGGCGCGCTACGCCTGCTAGTTGCCCTTGCGCTTGAGTTGCACATTCCGGATTAAGCCCGGACTCTTACGGGCAAGTGCCAAGAAGTCGACGAATGATGCATAGACTTTTACGCACTTCTTGCATGCCAATCTAACCCCGCCTGGCAGTGACTTTCGGAGCTTCTCGAAGGCCTTCTCCCTGAGACGCGGGGGCATGCCTTCGGTGGGGATCACCAAATAGAAATGATATGATGAGACTGACACAAGAAACCCTGCTTCCAGTCCCCATAACAATTCCGGCATAAGGAGAGCCACCCGATTCTCGAATGGGATTATCCTTGGATGTACGCCCGGAACCTCCTTTGTCGGAATCACTAACTGCAGGACAGCCTCCACTCCAGGCTCAGGTGCGGTTATTCCGATGACATAGTCCAATAGCGCGCGGGATGGTCCAAATCGCCACTGTCGGGCACGTGCGGTATTGTACGCAATTTTTAACAGCCAGCGAGATAACAAGTGGAAGTCATACTGAAATGTTATTAGATCTCTGGGTTCTACAATGGTCTGAAAATAGGATTCATAAAGCTGGCGCGCGTACTCATCCAGCGAGGACAGCGGCCCGTTGTTGCAGTCTCTGCAAACGTCCTTCACAGTCGGCTGCCCAGTTATCGCGATTTCCCCCTCAGTGGTTCGAACATTCGCCACCAATGGTGTTTGCGCTCGCTCTGAGAGCCACGCCGGAACTATGTGCTCACGCGTCATGGAGCCCTCGCGCCCGCAGTAGGCGCAAAGTCGGCTTTGGTTTCCCGCGATCTGACTCATTTCCCTTTCCGTCGACGGATGCTTTCGGTTTTGGGCACCCGACGTAAACAATTCGGATTCAACCGCTTTGAGTTTTCTGAACGCCTATGAGCCCTCGGAATTGTTGCTCGATCTTGGCCTGGATGGAAGGGAAATGCTCAATGAAATGCAGCGCCGCCTGCGACCACTTTGCCGTGCTGTCCGCCAAGTCCGGCGGGTAAACACCCGTCCAAAGATAGAGCTTTTTGAAGTTTTCAATGGCCTCATCAATATCCCTGCAAAGTTCCTCATCAAAGTAAATTCGGCTCTCATAAAAGTACACTGCAAAGTCTCGCGCCTCTTTCCACGCCATCTCACATCTGTTCGCATCATCAGGCCCGGAGCCAGGTTTACTGATCGTGAGGTACCACTCAAAGGTTGAACGGGTCCTTACGAGCCTCTTGTAAAGCTCTGCGATCAGCTCAGCCCGAGTCTCATGGAGTCGAGTGAATCGCGTTTCATGTTCAGAGGCGGTAATTCTCAAGTCATTCCGCAGCCTTTCAATCTCGATGTCATGCTTCGCGTTGAGATCCGCCTTAAACCTTTCCAAGTCGCGTGACAAGACCTGTCCGAATACTCCTCGGAGAAAATATCCTATGACACCGAGGGCGACGGTCGTGGTACCAATGGTTTTAGCAAATGCTGTCCAGTCCAAATTCTCACCTCTCAATCGCCAGCGCCACTGCATTGCCGCCGCCTAGGCAGAGCGCGGCTATGCCGCGCTGGGCGTTGCGCCGGGCCATTTCGTAGAGCAGCGTGACGAGGACGCGCGCGCCGGAGGCGCCGATGGGGTGGCCGAGGGCCACGGCGCCGCCATTCACGTTGGTCTTCGCCGGGTCGAGTCCCAATTCTTGCATCACTGCGATGGCCTGGACGGAGAAGGCTTCGTTCAATTCGAACAGGTCCACGTCTGCGGTTTTCCAATCGAGTCTCTTGAGCAGCATGCGCACGGCATCCACGGGGGCCATCATCACCCACTTGGGCTCGACGCCGCTCACCGCTTGCCCCACCACGCGCGCCATGGGCGTCTTCCCCAATTCGCGGGCTTTCTCGAGCGACGTCACCACCAGCGCCGCCGCGCCGTCGTTGGTGCCCGGAGCGTTCCCGGCGGTCACCGTGCCATCCGGCTTGAAGGCGGGCCGCAACTTGGCCAGTGCTTCCAGCGTGGTATCGGCGCGCGGAGATTCATCGGTCGAGAACTGAATGGGGTCACCTTTCTTTTGCTTGATGGAGATGGGCACAATCTCGTCCTGGAAGCGGCCATTCTTGATGGCATCGATGGCGCGGCGATGGCTCTCCACCGCATACGCATCCTGGCGCTGGCGCGAGATGCCGTACTTTTCCGCCACCAATTCGCCCGTCATTCCCATGTGGAAGTCTTCGTAGGCATCCCACAGGCCGTCGGTGATCATGGAGTCGAGCACTTTGCCGTGCCCAAGGCGCATCCCGGCGCGGGCCTGGGGCAGGAGGTAGGGGCAGTTGGTCATGGATTCCATGCCGCCCGCCATCACGATTTCAGAATTGCCGGTTTCGATGGCCTGCGCTGCCAAACCCACGGCTTTCAATCCCGAGCCGCAGACTTTGTTGATGGTCATGGCGGCCACGCGATTCGCGAGCCCGCCCTTCAAGCCCGCCTGCCGCGCGGGATTCTGACCCAGCCCCGCTGGCACCACGTTGCCCATAATGATTTCATCCACGAGAGCCGGTTCGATTCCCGCACGGCGCACCGCCTCGCGAACGGCGAACGCGCCCAAATCCACTGCGGAAAAAGGAGTGAGTGAGCCCTGGAATTTTCCAATAGCAGTACGGCAGGCTGAGATGATGACGGGATTTTTCATAGTCCACCTCTCAAGAACAAGCGAAGTTTGGTGAAATCCTGCGCGTGGCAATGATATCGGCTCTCACTGTTCATTCGGTTCCTCATCCCGCCGGCTCCGAACCCAAGCGTTAATCTCTTCCTTTCCACCCGGAAACGCCCGCAAGGCTCCAATGTATTCCTCAAATGGATTCCCGGCTGTTCGAGCCGGTCGAATCACAGTCTCATTGCCTTGAATAACGAAATCCACGCGGTCGCCCGCTCTCAGACCCAGCCGGGTTCGAATCTTCTTCGGGATCGTGACCTGCCACTTCCCGCCGACGATGCTGGAACTTGCCATTTCCTTACCCTCCCGCCCTACAGCAGGGATATTAATACGATTCAGGCCAAACTTATCCGCAAAAGAGGCAGAGTGGGTTACCCGCTGGCCGCTTACGGCAGGTGGCAGGGCGCAGGCGGTAGATGGGGGACGCCACCTACCATCAACCACCTGCGACCTACCACCTGGGTCTCGAACCTTTTCCTCTAAAGCGTTTAACCATCTCTGTGCCATGACCCAATACATTCAGGTTGAAACTTCATCCCCTGCTCACAATCCCGTAACAAAGGCAACTTAGTGTCTAGCGCAGCAGGTACACTCTAAGAAATTTAAAGGGGGCGACCATGTCCAAAGAGGCAGCAGAGCACCACATCAAAGCAGCGGAGCACCACGAGCACGCGGCAAAGCACCATCGCGAAGCCGCCCGGCATCATGAGGCGGGTGACCATGAGGCAGCCGCTCACCACGCACACACGGCGAATGGACACGCACATCACGCAACCCATCACGCCGGCGAAGCAGCAAAGTTGCACGTCGAGCACCATGGACACAAGTAAAGAAATAGTGCAACTGGACCAAAGTTGAAGATCGCACAGGCGTTTCAGGGAGGGCGGGTTCCTTCGCCAGCAGGCTGAGCCTTTCGCGAATACCTCAGCAAACCCCGCGAAGGACCTCGCTCTGCCCACTCCAGGACAAATTGCGCTAAGAGCCTCGGAAGGTCCCTCCCCCCCGCCACTTATCCCGCCCCCACAAGTCACAATTCATGATCCTCACAGGCTCACCCTTGGCGATTTTTGGTGGCTTGGCTGGCGAGGGACGGGTAGAATGAGGCACGAGCTTCGACGAACAGGATTTCGGCGGCGACGTGCGATGGAAGTGGCGCGGTCGAACCGGGCATCGAGGAGGACACATTGAGACCGGCAGGTATTGAAGGGAAGCAGGCGTTGATGACGCTGATGGCGCTCTTGGTGATCTCCGCATTCTCGGCGACGGCCCAAAAGCCACCGACTGACACGAAGTCTCCCAAGGCGGCCTCCCCGCCCGCCAGCGCTCAACTCCCCAAAATCTGGCAATCCGCGTCCTCGCACAAGGACTTCCGGGTGGAAGTTAAAGGCGATGTTTTCCACGCGGAATGGGTGAACCTCCCCGCGGAGGCGGTAAAGAAGGGAGCGTACATCCGAACCTCGTGCCGCCGGGCAGGAAGCAAGTGGGTGGGAACCTCCAGTGTCCTCAGGGAATTTGCCGATCCTAAAGCTCCAGCGGGGAAAGACATCACGAAGATGTGTCACCTCACCGTAAGGTTTGAGGTAGACTCGATAACGCCGGAGAAAATCACATTCCACTCGGAAGTCCTGAGAGATTGGGACTATGCCAAATGCCAAATCCTGAAAACTGTCTGGGAGGAGTTCACTTGGGTTCCGAAGAAGTGAGTTGTAGCTGCTACCGCGGTCCAAAGGTGGGCTGGCCTGGTAATAACCACATCACCAGACCAAGCGCTGTGAGGACGCTGATGAAGTAGGCGGTGGTAGCACGGCTGGGCTGCGGGGGCAGATCCTTAGTGAAGAGGCGGTATCCCGCACCCAGTGCGACCAGGCAGAATACGCGCTGGTCGAGCAGCAGCCAGAGGGCCACGCACGAGGTCAGCAGCCACAAGCGCTCTTGTTTGTCCATGGCATTGGCGGCTTGGCCCCCATCCAGCACCCACACCGGAATCAAGTTGAGCACATTCAGCCAGGCGCTGGCGCGGGCCAGGGCTGCCCAGATTCCGCTGCCCGTATGCCACCAGACCAAGGCACACGCTGCCGCCGCCAGAAATCCGGTGAGTGGCCCCGCCAGGCTCACGGCCGCTCGGGTCTCTTGCGAAACCCCCATGGCCTGCCACCGTACGTAGGCGCCCAGCCCCGGCAAAAACACGGGCATTTCCGCGGGCAGGCCGCGGCGTTTGACGTCGATGAAGTGGCCCATCTCGTGAAGAAAAATCAGCGCCACAAACCCCAAGCCGAATTTTGGGCCGTACAGAGCCCAGTAGACCCCCATGAAAGCGGCCAGGCTGAGCAGGAAATTCAGCTTGAAGACGGCGAGGAGAACCTTGGCCTTCGATAAGGCTACGGCCAACGGCGCGAGCGGCCCCAGCTTGCTGGCCCATTTGTTTCGGGATTCCGGCTGCGCCGAGGGGCGCGCCGCCAAGGCCAATTGCCGGGCGTGGTCGCGCACCCATTCCGCCTGCGATGATTCCGCGGGCAAAAGTTTCTGCGCCTCCAGCCAGCGCTCGCGGGCCTCCAAGGGTTTGCTTTGATTCTCCAACTCCCGAGCTTGCGTGGCCATGCGCTCCAACGCCTCGGCGTGCACCAAGGCGTGGCACGCCGGGCACTCCAGAGCTCCGGGAGGTAGCTCGCCTGAGCAGCTTGAGCAGAATTGCGACGGTGGCGGGGTGATGGAGGACACAGCGTTAGCCTGTGCTCGGCTGTCCCGCCGGTGGCGGGGACAGTTTGAACGGCCCGAGGATTTGTATGGATATCCCTCGAGTCATCTGCCAAGCAAACTGCATTCCCACGAAAAGGATCAGCAAGCCGATGAATCCGTGGAAAGGCTCCCCGAGTTCGATGAATGGTGAGGCCAATCCGACCAGTGCCAAGCCCAACAATACTGCCCCCAAATTCGCCGGACGCTTCGCCGAAGGCGCGTTTTGCTCCGTCGTGGAGGGGATGTACCCCAATCTTGGTTTCCCTGAATTGGGCAATGATCGGGATTGTTCGGTTTGGGCTGCTCTCTGTACCTTGGACGCTTGCGCAATACCGATCGGAATCGCCGCCATGGAGACCGCAGCGTATGTCAAAATCATGGCGGCAAGCTGGTATCGCCGTCCACCGATGCCTCCCGACCCCGTCATCATGGCCTTGCCCACAATCCATCCCACGGCCAATGAAACGTACGCGATCATCCATCCGGTAATGATGCCAACCGCGGCGTAGAGAATCAGTCCCAGGATGGCGCCACCGACTCCGAACACCAGTCCGCGCATGAACGCCGAATGGTTATCCTTGGGGATTTTAAGCTTTACCTGCTCAACGCAAGCGCCACACGCCATGGACCTGTTCACGCGAAAATAACTTCCCGTGAGGGCTTGGTTGCAGAATTTGCAGCGGCCGCTTCCGGCTTCGCCGGCATATTCTGCCGTTCTGAACTGAGGAGGAGTATGGGAAAGGTTTGAGTCAGACATGGGCGGAGGGTACCACAGAATTCAGGTAACTTGAAGTGCGTTGCGCGTTGTTGTGGCACGTCGTTCAGGTGCGCGGCTTTAACTTGTCGATGGGGATGAGTCGCAGACCTTCAAAACACGTTTGCGCCGGCCCGCAGTTACACGCCACCCAACTGGAACCGTTTGGCAATGTTCTTCGGCGCCCTGCCGAGCCAGGCCGCCGCCATGGCTTCATGGACAGTGTCGGCATTTGCCGCTTTCAGTCGAACCAGAGTGGCTCCTCGAAGTCCCCATGCCCCACTGGCAGGCGCAAATACGTTCGGGTTCCCATGAACGAACAGCCGTTGCTCCTCGGGTGTAAGCTTCACCATTCCCCATCTTTTGTCTGGATAGCCGAGGGCGGCGAAGATCTTCCCGCCGACGCGAAAGTCGGGGTGTTCCATGTGGCAGCTTTCTTCGACTTCTGGCAGGCTCAGAGCCATGCGGCGGAATTGATTAACGGTCATAAAATGAGGCCCTCCTCTTTCAGCTCACCCCGCGCACAGTCTGCTCAATTCCGGTTCATCATTCGAATTAAAAATGCACAACCAATTCCGCCGAGAGCCAGCATCAATAGAATAACGCCAACCAGCGGTTCAGCAATGATGCTTCCAATCAAGATAATCAGGACGAATGGCCCCCACCTCAACCAGAGGCTTAGCTTCTCTTCCCGTTCCTCTTGCTCTGCGGTTGTGGGCCGCGTGTCCCAGGCACCGGCGACAAGCCAGGAAACAATGATGAGACCTTCTGCATAAGCCAACACCTTAGTAATGATTGCGCGTGGCCAGCTTACATAGAAACACAAGCAAATCCCAAACCCGACCAATACACCCAACCCGCACTTGATAAACCATGGTCGCGGCCGGGACCCGGACCAGGACAACGGCTCATCCTGGTGCAGTTTCGCTGCGAGGCCGAATGCCGCCACTTCCCGCATAAAATCTTTCGCCGCTTTGTCCTCTCCGAGATCAAAAGAGGCATCGACGAATTTGCCTTTCATAAGTCGGCGAACTGCGGCCTCTGCATCGCTCCCATCCATGTCTAATTCCTTTACGAATAACGCTGCCAGGGGGGTGGATGGGAGGTCTGGGTGCAAGCCGCGTTTCCAACCGAATATTCTGACGAGTGGCATAGACGCCACCTCTGGGGGAACGGGAACCGGGTAACTCGGAAATGTTCTTTAACTCCACGTCTCTTAATGCCGGACAGCGAATCGCTGCGGCGTTCAAGGACGAGGCCGGGTGGCCTGGTCTTCAAGATTATCGGGTTATCTCATTATTCTCTTTAGGGGAATGGCAGGCAGGCGCTTGAGTGTCCGGTTCGCCGGGTCGACCGTAATACCCACGGATTCCAGCGCCGTGACCCCAAGGACGGGCTCCACATCATCAGGGCCGAAAATCACCCGGCCGGCGGTGATTTCCCCCATGAACCGTATCTCCACCAGGCCGAAAGCATATTCGTGCTTCGTTCCGTCCGCCAGTTCGTACATCATGGTCCCCACGGGCTGAACTTCGATGTGTCTGAGCTTGGCCCCCGGCGCCAGACAATCCGTCGCTCCGGTGTCGACAAGAAAGTCCGCTTCGTAAGCGCCCGCGGAAGTTCCCAGACCCCTCAAGGCAACCGTTACGTGGGTGAGTCCCATGCGATGTACCCCTTCTGATGATAGGCGCTGGAACGCCGACAAAGCAAATCGCGTTAGTCGCCGTCAGGTATCGGCAGTTCCATTTTCTCATCCACTGCTAATCTACGCCTAGGCCTTCACCTTTTTGATTTCCTCAATGAGCGGGGGAACGATTTCAAAAAGGTCACCGACGATTCCGTAAGTGGCGACTTCGAAGATGGGCGCTTCCTTGTCCTTATTGATTGCCACCACGGTGTTTGAGCCCTTCATGCCCACCATGTGCTGAATGGCGCCGGAAATTCCCAGCGCCACGTAGAGCTTGGGCGCCACGGTTTGTCCCGAGCTGCCGATCTGGCGGTCCATGGGCAGCCAGCCGCTATCGCAGATGGGACGCGACGCGCCAAGCTCCGCTCCCAAGGCGTCGGCAAGCTTTTTGGCGAGGTCGACGTTTTCCGGCGCCTTAATCCCGCGGCCCACGGAGACAATCAGTTCCGCCTGGGTCAGGTCCACAGCCTGCTTGGCCTCACGGAAGCGCTCGCCGGGTTTGGCGCGAATGGCGTCCGCGGCAAGCTCCACCGCCACGGGCGTAATGGGGGCCGCGCTCGAGCCGCGCTGGACCGCATCTTCACGAAACGCCGCCGCCTGAAACGAGACGAAGTATGGGGCCTCACCGGCAAATTCGACGTCGGCGCAGTACTTCCCCTGGAAAACCTGGCGAACGAAAATGAGTTTCCCCTCTTCATTCCGATATCCGAGGCAATCGCTCACCAGGCCGCCATTCAGGGCGGCGGCGAGCTTGGGAGCGAAATCGCGCACCTGATAGGTGTGGCTGAAGACCACGAAGCGCGGCTTTTGCTGCTCGATGACGGCGCGCAGGGCGAGTGTGTAACCGTCCGCGGTGTACTCGGCGAGCTGGGGTGATTCAACTGTCAAGACTTCCTGAACCGCCGCGGCAGCAAGTTCCGCCGCCAACGCCGCGAGATTACTTCCCAAGAGTACGGCGGTGACGGTGGTTCCCACGCTCTGGGCAAGGTGTTGGCCGGCCGCCAGCGCCTCCCAGGTTGGACGCGTCAGCTTGCCGCCCTGGTGTTCTGCAAAAACCAAAATGTGATTAGGCATAGTTATAAATCCTGCTCACCGCAGAGGCGCAGAGTAAAGGAGGTGTTCGGTTCTAGGTGTCGGTACCATGTGCCAGTACAACCCCAGCACCTGACCCCTAATACCTGACACCTACTCTGCGTCTCAGCGCCTCTGCGGTGAGGTTCTTAATTCCACTCCACAACCTACTCGCCTTCCACCGTCGGTCCCGTGAATCCCGTGGGGGATGATTCCTTCGGGGCGGATTCTTTCGGCTGCAACTCTTCAGGCGGCGCAGCTTTCTTTGCCTTCCCCGGCTTCGCGGCGCGCTTGGGCTTTTCCAAGTCCGCGGTGAAGGATTCCACTGCTTCGCAGACGAGTTCGACCGGAATCGACTTATAGAACTTGCCCGCCTCGAAGCGCTTGATCTGTTCGCGCCAGAGCGGATTGGTGCGCGCCTGTTCCAGGGCCTTTTGGTCCCGCCAGTACACAAGCCACATGTACTCCGGCTTGCGCGCCTCGAAGATTCTGATGAAGTGAGCCCCCACGCAGCCATCGATTTTCTTCAGCGAGGGGAGCGTCACCTGACGGCCGAACTTCTCGTATTCCTCAATTCGCTTCTTCTTCGCACGCATTCTCCAAATGTGAACAAACATGGTGTGCCTCCTTGTGTGGTAGGGCCAGACGGCTTCCGGCCCTGGGGCGAGCGCCGCCCGCCCCGACGGCTAGATTACCCGCGCTTCGTTTTTGAGCTTGTCGACGAGGCGCGCGGCGATTTCTTTAGGGCTGCCCTGTAAGAACTCCGTTTGGGCAGCCTTTACGGGCGTATAAACTTTGGCGATGCGCTGGCGCGGGGTCAGGTCCTCGGCGGTCAGGCCCAAGTCAGCCGCGCTCAGCTTCTTCACGGGCTTCGATTTCGCCGCCATGATGCCTTTCAGCGTGGCGTAGCGCGGCTTGTTGATTCCCGATTGGATGGTAATTACGGCGGGCAGCGGCAGGCTGATCCATTGGAACCAGCCGCCTTCGAGTTCCCGCTTTACACGCACGGCCCCACCCTCCGCCTGGATCTCCATGATGATGGTGGAATGCGGAAGGCCGAGGAACTCCGCCAGCACCACGCCGGTCTGGGCGGCCCCGAAATCGTCGGACTGCAATCCGGTCAGAATAATGTCGGGCTTCTCTTTCTCGATCGCCTTGCCTAGGGCGCGGGCGATGCCGAAAGCATCGAGCGTGGCGAAGGCGGGGTCGTCCAGATGCAGGGCGCGGTCGGCGCCCTTGGCCAGGGCTTCCTTGATGGCCTGCTGGGCGCGCGCCGGTCCCAGCGTGGCGAGCACCACCTCGCCGCCATGCTTTTCCTTCAGGCGCAGGCCTTCTTCCAGCGCGAAAATATCCGGCTCATTGACTTCGAAACCGAGATCGGCTTCCTGCACCCACGTGGCAGCGGAGTTCAGCCGCAACACAGAATCGCGGGCGGGAACTTGCTTGATGCATACGACGATTTTCACGGCGACAGATCTCTCCTGTGAAGGAACTTACATTTTCCTGCGCAGCCAGAGGACGAGTCCGGCGCGGGTCATTATATGCGAATTGGCTTAAGGGTGCAGCGGTTTAGCGCAGGCTTGTGCTACATTTTCTGTCAGGAGGAGGGCGCCATGATAAATCAGCGGCTCGACGGTCGGGTGGCGGTGGTCACGGGGGCCAGCAAGGGCCTGGGCAAGCAAATGGCGGAATCTCTGGCGGAGGCGGGGGCCACCGTGGCTCTGGTGGCGCGGAGCGGCGATTTACTGGAGGGCGTGCGGGCGGAAATCACGGCGCGCGGTGGTAAGGCCTACGCCTTTGTAGGCGATGTAAGTGTGGAGGCCGATGTGGCAAGGGTCGCGGGCGAGGTCCGCAAGCAAGCCGGTGTTCCCGACATTCTCATCAACAACGCCGGCATCAACATTCGCCGGCCGCTCCACGAGTACACTCTGGAAGAGTGGCGCCTGGTGATGTCCACCAACGTTGACGGCCCTTTTCTCTGCACTCGCGCCTTTGTGCCCGGCATGATCGAAAAGAAATTTGGCCGCATCATTAACATTGCCTCCACCATGGCGCATGTCTCGCTGGCGCAGCGGGCGGCGTACAGTGGAAGTAAGTTTGCCGTGCTGGGCATGACCAAAGCCTTGGCGCTGGACCTGGCCCCTTACAACATCACCGCCAACGCCATAAGTCCCGGACCCTTCGCCACGGAAATCAATCGCGCTCTAATGCAGGACCCCGTGCAACTGGCGGAGTTCAATACCAAGATCCCCTTGGGCCGGTGGGGCAAACTGGAAGAGATTGGCGCCCTGGCCGTGTTCCTGAGTTCCGACGCCTCCGGTTTCATCACTGGCACCGACATCGTCATCGATGGGGGGTGGACGGCGCAGTGAAGCGGCAATTGACGCCCTTCGGGCGGGTTGCTAAGATGACAGGGATCAGCATTCGGAAGGAGCCCGACTGTGCAACGACAGCACCGCCATGAATTGAAGCAAGATGAATTTAAGGACACGTTAGTCCAAATCGAAGAATATTTTAAACAGCACTACAAGGAAATCCTGAATGTCTCGATTATCGTGGTCGCGGTGGTGGGGCTCGCCGTCGGCCTGAAGTATTACACCGAGCGCCAGGAAGCTGCCGCCAACGCCGATTTGGGCGAAGCGCTGGCGACGTTTCGCGCTTACGTGGGTCAGCCCACGCCCGGCCAAAACGCACCCACCGAGGCCACTTACACCACCGCGCAGGAGAAATACAAGAAAGCCCTTCAGCAATTCGACGCCATTCTAGATAAATACAAGATGATCCCGCGGCCGAAGGCGGTGGCCATTGCACGTTACCAGGCGGGCGTGTGCCAGTCGCTCCTGGACGATCACGCCGGGGCGATTCAGACCTTGATGGAAGCCAGCCAGGACCGCGATGTGGAAATCGCCGCCATGGCAAAATTCGCCTTGGCGGGCGAGCTGGCGAAGTCCGGCAAGACGGCGGAGGCGGCCAAGCTCTATCAAGAGTTGGCCGATCACCCCACGATGACCGTGCCCGAGGCAAGCGCGCTGCTGGCCCTGGCCGACGTTTATCGCGAGTCGCAACCGGCTCAGGCGCGCAAGATTTATGAGCGCGTGGAGAAGGAATTCGCCTCCAGCTCCACCGTGGCGCAGGCCGTCAAGCAGGATATTGCCAGCCTCGCGCCGTAGTTCGCCGGGCGCGGTGGGCGGCTGATCTCGAGTTTCTCTCCCTGGCCCCAACCCAGAATCGGCATCCAATCCGCCGGTCGGCAGAGGGCGGACCGAATCCTTACAATTGTACTGAGGGAATCTAATTCATGCCGGAAGGACAGCGCTTCAGCCCCGCCCTTCCAAACCTCATGAGGTAAGTGATGGATCTAAGACCAACCCGCCAAAATTCCTGGGTCATTGCCCTCATCGCGCTCGTGGCTTGCACCGCCTTCTTCCTAGGCGGTCTGTCACAGGCGGTTTTTATCGTAATCGCGTTAGGTAGTGTTGCGCTCTTTTTCAGGACGGTCAATCGCCGCCTTTTTTCAGTATTCCCGAAGCACGGAGATCTCCCTCACGACCACATTCCCCGGCGCCTCTGGCGGGTTTTTGTCGAGGTCATTCTGCAATATCGAGTAGTGCGCGACCGCCCTGTGGTGGGCATTCTCCACGCCTTCGTTTTGTGGGGATTCTTCGCCTTCGGATGGGTGAGCGCCAACCACATGCTGCTGGGATTGCGTGGATTGGACAAGGCCACGGGCGAGCGGACCTGGTACGGCACGTTCGTCGCGGTATGGGCCGTGGCGGTGCTGGTGGGAATGATCGGCCTGTCGATCCGGCGATTCATCCTAAGGCCCAAGGCCCTGGGGAAGCTCTCACCTACCTCCGGCGCGGTCGCCTTTTTGATTTCCGCGCTGATGGTCACTTACCTTTTGGGATGGCGAGTGTTTTTGGTGGGGGGCACAGCATGGAGAGTGAATTGGTGGCTCCACACCCTTGCATTTTTTGCGTTGCTGGTGGTGATCCCCATCTCCAAGCACCTGCACCTGGTGCTCGCCCCGGTCACAATCTTCTTCCGCCCCGAGACCACCAGTTCGATGCGCGCGCTACGCGAAGACGGTGATGACCTGGGGATGATTCACTTCAAGGACCTTGGGCGCAAGGACGTTCTGGATGTCGATGCTTGCGTCGAGTGCGGCCGTTGCACGGACCTTTGCCCCGCCAATCTCTCGGGAGGCACGCTGAGCCCCAAGGAAATCATTCTGGACCTGCGCCAGGGCCTTCTCTCCGGTGGAGATGTGGTGGCCGGAACGGTGGAAGAAAAAAAGGAGGGCAAGGCCTTCATTACCGAGGACGACCTGTTCCAGTGCTTTTCCTGCGGCGCATGCGAGTATGTGTGTCCGGTGGGCATCGAGCACGTGGGCAGGAAAATCCTCGACCTGCGGCGCGGGCTCGCCAGCGAAGGCCGCATCTCGAGTGACCGGGTGAACCAACTCTTCACCACCATGGAGCGCGCCCCGCACAATCCCTGGGGCATCGCCCACGACACGCGGCAAAAACTGATCGAGTCGAAGCAGTTCCCGATTTTCGACGGCACGCAGGAATGGCTCTTCTGGCTGGGTTGCGGATTGAGTTTCGATCCGCACGGGCAGGCCGTGGCGCAGGCTATGCGGCAGATTCTGGATGCCGCGGGCGTTTCCTGGGGCGTGCTGGCGCGGGAAACCTGTTGCGGTGAGCCGGCGCGCCGGGCCGGCAACGAATACCTTTTCATGGAGCTTTCCGGCAAGCTGGTGGAGTCCTTTGAAGCCGCGCGCGTGAAGAAGATCGTCACCTGCTGCCCCCATTGCACCACGATGCTGGACAAGGATTACCGCCAAATCGCTTCCTACACGCAGCTTGGAATCGAAGTTAAGCACCATACGGAGTTCATCACCGCCGTGCTGCCCAAGCTCTCCATGAAATCATCAGGTGTAAAGGCCACCTACCACGATCCCTGCTATCTGGCGCGGGGGCGCGGCATCACCGCGGCGCCGCGGGAAATCCTGCGCGCCGCGGGGGTCGCCATAACCGAAGCCGCGCATCACGGCCAGAACACGCAATGCTGCGGAGCAGGCGGCGCGCAGCTTTTTGTGGTCGACGACACGCGCGAGCAGGGCAAACAGCGCGTCAACCAGCGGCGCCTCACCGAGCTGATGCAAACCTCGGCCACCACCGTGGCGGTGGCGTGCCCGTATTGCCCCATCATGCTGCGCGACGCCGCCAACGCCCTGAAGCGCGATGACGTTGAAATCCTCGACGTCGCGGAAATCGTGGCCCGGAACCTCGCGCCGAAACCGGAGCGCGCGGCGCCACCCACTTCGGCGTGAATTCAGGAGCTTCGCATGCGCGCCACCGAATTTGAATTCCGCCACCGCTTCTGGTTCATCTGCCTGACGTATTTCGTGGGGTTCGGATGCTACAACTTCGACCACCTGAACGCGACTGATTCGCTGGTGCTGTGGATGTTCCGCAGGACTGACCCTCATCTGAATTCGCTTGCGGCCCGGCACGCCATTCAGTGCCTGTTTGTCCTCTCGGCGACTCTGATTACTGCTGCCGCGTTGATTCGCACCTGGGGAGGCGCTTATCTGCGTTCCGAGGTGGTGCACGATACGACGGTGCGAACAGAAAGGCTGGTGGCTGACGGGCCTTATCGCCACCTCCGCAATCCTCTTTATCTCGGCAATATGCTCATGGCGTCCGGCTTTGCGATGTTGGCAAGTCGAACCGGCGCGGTTGTCTTGATCCTGGGAAATCTGCTCATCGTGCTGCGCCTGATTGGACGCGAAGAAGCCGCGCTGGTGCAGTCCCAAGGGGAAGCCTATAAAGCTTTTGTAGCCGCCGTTCCTCGCCTTTGGCCGTCGCTCCTCCCGCGCCTGCCCGCCGGTGGCTTGCAACCGAGGTGGCTCCAGGCCTTCCTGGGCGAAATACATATATGGGCTTTCGCCTTGAATGGTTTCCTCTTTGCCTGGAAGCTGAATTCCCATCTCTATTACAATCTCCTGTGGGTCTCCGCGGGCGCCTATTTTGTAATGTGGTTCGTGGTGGGACGCTTGCGGCGGCGGGCACTCCTCCTTCATGACTGATCAAGGCGGGAAAACACGAGGGTTGATGGAAGCGGGCGAGCCGGCTTCGGCGGATGATTCCCAGCTTCGCTTAAAGACCCCTGCTCGCACATTTACCCGTTGGCAGCGGTTCCAGATATTCGTGGCAACGTGGATTGGTTACTTCGCGGTGCTGCTGGTTGGCCGCAGCTTGCGCTGGGAAATTTTCGGTTGGGGGAATTGGGAAACCGCGCGCCAGATGGGCAAAGGGTTGGTTTACACCTGCTGGCACCGCGAGATTTTTGCCGGATCATGGTTCTGGCGCAAGCGCGGCATCGTGGTCATGGCCAGCCAGAACTTCGACGGCGAGTATATTACGCGGATTCTCCAGAAGCACGGTTACGGAGCGGCGCGCGGCTCCAGTTCACGCGGCGGTGGGAAGGCTTTGGCGGAGATGATTCGCTGCCTTCGTCAGGGGCTGGACACGGTCCTTACCATTGACGGCCCGCGCGGCCCGCGCTTCGTGGCGAAGCCGGGCTCTGTGCAGTTGGCCAAGGCCACCGGTGCGGCCATCCTCTGCTTCCACGCCGCCGTTCGCCGCGCCTTTGTATTTCGCAAAAGCTGGGACCTTACGGAATTTCCCTTCCCGTTCACCCGGGCGGCGATGTTTGTGGCCCCCCCCATTGTGGTTCCCCACGACGCGGATCGCGCCGAGCAGGCCCGCAAACTCCAACAAGTGCAGTCCACTCTGGATGAACTCCGTAACCGCGCCGAGGAGTGGCAGAAGAGCTAGGGCGGCGGAGAGGAAAGAACAAGTCAAAAGGCAAAGGGCAAAAGGCACAACGCAAAAGTAAAAAGGCCGCGGACCTCACATGGCGGAGGCCGCGCTACACCCGCACCATCCTCGTTCCCTTGTAAATATGGGAAGGCTTACTGTCCTACAACTGGTCCATCAATCGCAGCCGACGATATCGAAGCATTGGGGGCGGGGCAAAACCGGGTCGGGGGCGGCAATCGAGATACTCGGATTCCATTCGTAAGTTGCTTCCGCCCACTCCCCCTTGGTCAAATGGTAGGGCAGGTGGTCAGAGACGCCCAAACAAAGAGTGTCGTGCATGTGCATCAGTTGCCCTGCCCCTTCATCGTCCCTGATTTCCCAGTCATAACTCCATTCACGGCACGCATGCCCTGAGAAGGCTTTAAGTTCCCCAAGTCGCATGTCTGGGACGTAATATTGGGACCGGAGACTTGTTTCCACGGAGTCGAAACTGTATCCCGTGTGGGGGTTGGTAAGGTGCAACCTCAACTGAAAGAAGCCGTCCAGAGGCGGAGGATCTCGAGGAGCCAGCTTGATCCATTCGGGAGCTGCCCTATGCCCCCAAATGGCGTCTCCACGAAAATAGCGGTCTTCACCAATTCGGATGTATTCCACATTAGCAATTCTGCGTTCCGGACTCCCACCGAAGGGGCGATCCACATGTTCCCATCCGTGCTCGCGATCTGGGGGAATCGCTTCGATCACCATCCATTCCTTCCCCCAATGCTTAACATGACTGTCTATCCGCATACGCCAGCTCTTCGTCTTGGCAATCGCCCGGTCCGACTGGAGCAGTGCTTGCTCGGCTTCATGATCGGCCGGGTTCTTGACAGCCCATACTGAGTAGCCGATGCAGCAAAGAAGGAAGCCGAGTATTAGGATCCTTTTCATGAGAGGCAAAGTAATGGGAACGTAGCGGATTCAAAGTCCTATCGGACTCGCCGCGCCACGCACTTACTATTCCCCTTCCACAATTCTGTCCAGCTCGGGATAGATCGCTTGGACCTGAGCCCGCGACTGCTCCAAGGTTCCGGAGCAATCGATCAAATAATCCGCGCGGCGGCGCTTTTCTTCCACGGGCATCTGCGCCTGAATACGGCGCTCCGCCTCCTCGCGGGAAACGCCCGCCTTGGCCATCAAGCGTTCCAACTGCTGGTCGGGACGGCACCACGCCACCATCACTTTGCGCATCGTGCCGCCGATACCTGACTCGAAAATCAGCGCCGCGTCCACAATCACCACGGCGTGGGGATTCCGCCTTTGCTGTTCGGCGGCGAGTTCCTGTGAGCGGGCGATGATGCGCGGATGGACGATGGCGTTGAGGCGGCGAAGCTGCTGCGGATCGGCAAACACCTGGGGTCCCAGTTTTTTCCGATCGATGTGGCCGTCGGCATCGAGGATTTCTTTGCCGAAGTGCTCCACGATTTCCTGATAAGCGGGGCGGCCGGGCTCAATCATCTCGTGCCCGATGCGGTCGGCGTCGATGATGTAAGCGCCCAGGTCCTGGAAGAATCGCGCCACGGTGCTCTTTCCGCAGGCGACGCCTCCCGTGAGGCCGAAGGTGAGTCCGGCGTCCGAATTCCGAGGTCCGAGGTCAGCTTCCTGCAAGCAACACTCCCCCCCAAAGCAGTGGCTAGTGCCTAGTGGCTAGTGAAGCGCGACAGCCGCCCCGCGGCAGGTGACTAACCACTAGCCACTAACCACTGTTCTTCTCATTCGCGCGGCCTGGATGGTATTCGACATCAGCATCACGATGGTCAAGGGTCCCACGCCGCCCGGGACGGGTGTGAAGGCGCCGGCGATGGCGCGCGCGTCTTCCGGTTGCACATCGCCCACCAGCACCGAACCGCGCTTCTGGAGGGTGGCGAGAGGGCCGATGGGGTCGTGGAAAATCTTGCGAACTTCCTCTTCGGTCGTCAGGCGGTTGATCCCGACGTCGATGACGGTCGCGCCGGGCTTGATGAAGTCGGCGGTGACAAACGCCGGTTTCCCCATGGCGGCTACCAGGATGTCGCCTTCGCGCGCCACCCCGGGCAAATCGCGCGTGCGGGAGTGGCAAATCGTGACCGTGCAATGCTCGTGGAGCAGGAGCATGGCCACCGGCTTCCCCACAATATCGCTGCGGCCGATCACCACCGCCCGCGCGCCTTTCAGCGGAATCTTCGAGCGCTTGAGGATTTCCAGAATTCCCGCCGGGGTGCAGGGCACAAAACCCGTCCGTCCCGCCACCAGGTTGCCCACGTTGACGGGGTGAAAACCATCCACGTCCTTCGCCGGATCGACAGCCATCAGCACGCGCTTGGTATCAACCTGCGGCGGCAGAGGAAGCTGAACCAGAATGCCATCGATCGCATCATTGCGGTTAAGATCGTTGACCAATTCCAGCAACTCCCCAGTGGTCGAGTCTTTTGAGCGCTCGATTTTCTCGCTGTAGAGGCCCAGCGCCTCACAGGTTTTCACCTTGCTGCGCACATAAATCTGCGACGCGGGATTCTCACCCACCAGCACCGCCGCCAGGCCGGGGGTGATGCCTGCGCGCTTCAGTTCTATAATCTGTTGCAAAAGCTCTGATTGAATTTCATCTCGAATTTTATTGCCGTCAAGAATGGTTGCCGCCAAGGTAGGTCTCCCAAGAGCAGTGGTCAGTGGCTTGTGGCTAGTGGTTAGCAGGTGACGGCCGGTAGGTAGTCACTGAACACCATCCACTTATCCTAGCCACTAGCAAGTAACCACTGCCTTCTTCGCTGGGAGTTTAGCACAACCCAGGAATTGCCGATTGTCGATTGCCGATGGCCGATTTGAACTCAGCGAGCGGGGTTTCAAGGGTCTCGGTTCTGGGGTCCGCGGTTCTTCCTTTGCAAATTCCGCAAATCTAGAGATGCGCGCCTGTCCTCAAGTTCGGGAGCGAGAGTCTCGGGAAGAAAAACGATATTTTCCAAAAGTGAGCAATATTGAACAGACACGCGCCGCCGAAAATGCTGCCATAGGGGTTTATGTCTCCAAGAATGGGAGACTTGGGTGGGCTGTAGCCACTCGCGGAGCCAAAATGGAAATTCCAATGAAAAACCACAAGGACCCCAGCGATCTAAAGAGCTTCCCTCCGCTCGGCGCGGCGGTGAAGGTTCTGATGATTTGGCCGCGCTTTCCGTCCTCTTTCTGGAGCATGGACGGAATACTGGATCTGGTTCCCATCAAAACGGACCAGCCACCGCTGGGTCTGCTCACCGTGGCCGCGCTCTGCCCAAAGAACTGGACGCTGCGGCTGATCGACCGAAGCTTTGAGGCCCTGCTCGATGCGGACATCCTCTGGGCCGACCTGGTGATGGTCAGCGGAATGCGCGTTCAGAAGGATGACATTCGCGAAACCCTTCTCCGGGCCCGGGCGCTGGGCAAGCGGACGATGGTGGGCGGCCCCCTCGCCAGCAGTGAACCGGAATTGATGCTCCCCCTGGCTGATCACGTCGTGGTGGGCGAGCCCGATGAGGTTTTTCCGGAGATTGCCGCCGATCTTGAGCGCGGCTCCGCAAAACCGCTTTACGATATCAAGGAAAAGCCTGACATCAGCAAGACGCCGCTCCCCCGGTTCGATCTGCTCAAAATCGACAAGTATGCGTCCATGGCGGTGCAGTTCTCGCGCGGCTGTCCGTTCCAGTGCGAATTCTGCGACATCATCACCATTTACGGAAGGAAGCCCCGAACCAAGAGCCCCCGCCAATTGCTGGCGGAGTTCGATGCGTTATACGAACTCGGGTGGCGCGACCAGGTCCTGATTGTCGACGACAATTTTATCGGGAACCACAAACTGGCCCTGGAAATGGTTCGCAAGCTGGAAGAGTGGCAGGTCTCTCATCACTATCCGATGCTGCTTTACACGGAGGCATCGATCGATCTCGCGCAGAAGCCCGAATTGATTAAAGCCATGGTGAGGGCGAACTTCTTTTATGTCTTCATCGGCATCGAAAGTCCCTCACCCCAGGCCCAGATGGAAGCCAAGAAATTTCAAAACCTGCGGCGCGATCCGCTGGAGAGCGTTCGCTTCATCCAGAGTGAAGGCCTCTGGGTAACGGCGGGGTTCATCGTAGGTTTCGATTCCGATACCGAGGACATCTTCGATCAGCAAATCGACTTTATTGAGCGCGCCGCCATTCCCTGGGCCATGGCAGGATTCTTGCAGGCGCCTCCCACCACCCCGCTTTTTGATCGCATGCGGAAAGAAGGCCGGTTAATCATGGACACCACGGCCACCAGCAACTTCGATCCGCCTAATTTTATAACGCGTCTCCCCTTGCCCGTGTTGCTGGAAGGTTACCGCCGGATGCTGGTGGCCCTCTATAGCCCCGGCGCATTTTTCGATCGGTGTTACCGCTCGCTATTGCACTGGCAAGCCCGTAAGCCCCAGGAACCACCGGAAATTCCGTTCATGATCGCCCTGGGAATCGTATTTCGCTCGATCCTCCATCAAGGCATCCTCTCCTCCTATCGGCGGGCCTACTGGAAGTTCCTTTTGCGGCTCGTGGCCCGCTGGTCCCTCCATCCCTGCCGGTTCAGCATGGGATTTGCGATGCTGATATCCGGACACCACTTCATACACTATGCCCGGAACCTGGCGGTCCAACTGGACGCCCAACTCCATAAATCCCGATTCCAGCGACGGAGCCCTGAGCTGATTTATGAGCCCTCGGCGCGTTCCTCAGATTTCATCACGGAGTGAACCCATCACTCCGTCAGCCCCTGGCTTGGCTTAACCGGCGAATGCGGCCAATAAGGGCGGCAGGGTTCTCACCGGGATGGGTCCAATGCTCCTGGGCAAAGTTCAAATAGAGATTCATCTGGCCGGCGTCGGCGTGGGTGAATTTCCCGGTTTTGAGATCGATGAGAATGAGGCATTTCAGACGGGGATGAAAAAACACCAGGTCGATGCGGTACCATTCATCCCCGACGCGCAAGCGCTTCTGGCGAGCCACGATGGCGAAGTCATTGCCGAGTTCGAGGAGGAAGTGCTCGAGGTGAAGAATCAGCGCCTCCTCCAACGCTGATGCGGAATGGCGTTAATATCGCGGGGGCCAAATCTTCCAGATACTGTCCTGAGATGTCGCAGGGTTGAGCCGGTCCTCAATTCGTCAGACGGTGTCTGGCGTATTTCATGAGTCATACCGGTAAACGTTCTCGCTCTCAATTGTGCAGGCGCCGTCTGCACAATTGGCCACGTCGCGTAAAACTCGCGCATTTGGAAAAGGTTCCGGCGCGAGAACCCCCTCCCGAACCTGGTTTCGATTTAACAAGCCGCGGAGGAAGGTAAATTGCGCCTGACGCCGCGCTACCAACTCGCTTACCTTTGCGCTAAGGGTTTTGCGGAGGAGCCGCGTTTGGGATGCGGAAAATCGGGAAGGGATTGCGCAGAGAGCTTGTGACTTTTTTGCGTTTCGCCGGTGGGGCGGGTGGGGGTGGATAAGGATGGGGAGGGGCGAGGGGGTGTTGGGGGTGAGTTTC
>Ga0326728_10006103_pt1 | contig 32947 bp, 22 predicted proteins | sample MB3enrmetagenome_FD_207602 | JGI IMG/M metagenome (GOLD analysis project Ga0326728, IMG submission 207602) | Lab enriched peat soil microbial communities from McLean, Ithaca, NY, United States - MB31MN | ecosystem: Environmental > Terrestrial > Soil > Wetlands > Peat | place: USA: New York... | reverse complement strand
CAGTCGGAGCAACCAAAGCAGAATCCACCTTAACCGTGATCGCGTTAGATGTAACACTGGTCGGAGTACTGGCGCTGTCAGTAACTTGAAGCTCAAAGGAGTAAGTGCCAGTAGTCGTAGAAGTAGTCGTAGCGAAAGAATAGCTAGATGAAGTCGCACCACTAATCGACGAATAAGAAGTAGCACCAGGAGCCTCCTCAAGCCACTGATACGAATACGGACTAGTACCAGTCGTAACCGCGGTCGAACTCAAAGCTGAAGTCTGACCCTGATCAACCGTACCTTTGGAAGCAGACGCAGTCGGAGCAACCAAAGCCGAATTCACCTTAACCGTCGCAGCAGTAGACTGAGCCGACGTTGCACCTAAACTGTCAGTAACCGTCACAGTAATCGAGTAAGAACCAGCGGAAGCAGGAGAATAACTAAATGTTGAAGCAGTCTTACCAGACTGAGCTGCCCCGCCCACATACCACTGATAAGACGAGTAACTACCCGAACCACCAGAGGCAGCAGCCGAGAACGTCTTAGACTGACCAACATCCATAGTCCAAGAAGTAGGCGACACAGTCACAGTTGGAGCAACATTCACAACAACAGAAACCGCGGAGGAAGTCACCACAGTCGGGGTACTTGCGCTGTCAGTAACTTTAAGCTCAAAGGAGTAAGCGCCCGTGGTCGTAGAAGTCGTAGTAGCGAAAGAATAGCTACTGGAAGTCGCACCACTAATCGACGAATAAGAACCAGCACCAGGAGCCTCCTCAAGCCACTGATACGAATACGGAGTAGTACCAGTCGTAACCGCGGTCGAACTCAAAGCAGAAGTCTGACCCTGATCAACCGTACCTTTGGAAGCAGAAGCAGTCGGAGCAACCAAAACAGAATCCACCTTAACCGAAACCGCGCTGGAAGTTACAACAGCCCCAACACTGTCAGTAACTTTAAGCTCAAAGGAGTAAGTGCCAGTAGTCGTAGAAGTAGTCGTAGCGAAAGAATAGCTACTGGAAGTCGCACCACTAATCGACGAATAAGAACCAGCACCAGGAGCCTCCTCAAGCCACTGATAAGTATAAGGCGAAGTACCCGTTGACACAGCAGTGGAAGTCAAACTTGAAGTCTGACCCTGATCAACCGTACCCGCAGAAGCAGACGCAGTCGGAGCAACCAAAGCAGAATCCACCTTAACCGTGATCGCGTTAGATGTAACACTGGTCGGAGTACTGGCGCTGTCAGTAACTTGAAGCTCAAAGGAGTAAGTGCCAGTAGTCGTAGAAGTAGTTGTAGCGAAAGAATAGCTAGATGAAGTCGCACCACTAATCGACGAATAAGAACCAGCACCAGGAGCCTCCTCAAGCCACTGATACGAATACGGAGTAGTCCCGCCGGAAGCAGCAGTGGAAGTCAAACTTGAAGTCTGACCCTGATCAACCGTACCCGCAGAAGCAGACGCAGTCGGAGCAACCAAAGCAGAATCCACCTTAACCGTGATCGCGTTAGATGTAACACTGGTCGGAGTACTGGCGCTGTCAGTAACTTGAAGCTCAAAGGAGTAAGTGCCAGTAGTCGTAGAAGTAGTCGTAGCGAAAGAATAGCTAGATGAAGTCGCACCACTAATCGACGAATAAGAAGTAGCACCAGGAGCCTCCTCAAGCCACTGATACGAATACGGACTAGTACCAGTCGTAACCGCGGTCGAACTCAAAGCTGAAGTCTGACCCTGATCAACCGTACCTTTGGAAGCAGACGCAGTCGGAGCAACCAAAGCCGAATTCACCTTAACCGTCGCAGCAGTAGACTGAGCCGACGTTGCACCTAAACTGTCAGTAACCGTCACAGTAATCGAGTAAGAACCAGCGGAAGCAGGAGAATAACTAAATGTTGAAGCAGTCTTACCAGACTGAGCTGCCCCGCCCACATACCACTGATAAGACGAGTAACTACCCGAACCACCAGAGGCAGCAGCCGAGAACGTCTTAGACTGACCAACATCCATAGTCCAAGAAGTAGGCGACACAGTCACAGTTGGAGCAACATTCACAACAACAGAAACTGCGTTAGATGTAACAACAGTCGGCGTACTGGCGCTGTCAGTCACCTGAAGCTCAAAACTCCAAGTGCCCGTAGCCGTAGAACCGGAAGTAGTGAAAGAATAGCTGCTGGAAGTCGCACCACTAATCGACGAATAAGAAGTAGCACCAGGAGCCTCCTCAAGCCACTGATACGAATACGGACTAGTACCAGTCGTAACCGCGGTCGAACTCAAAGCAGAAGTCTGACCCTGATCAACCGTACCTTTGGAAGCAGAAGCAGTCGGAGCAACCAAAGCCGAATCCACCTTAACCGAAACCGCATTAGATGTAACAACAGTCGGCGTACTGGCGCTGTCAGTCACCTGAAGCTCAAAGTGATAAGTGCCCGTGGTCGTGGAGCCAGTAGTAGCAAAAGAATAGCTGCTGGAAGTCGCACCACTAATCGACGAATAAGAACCAGCACCAGGAGCCTCCTCAAGCCACTGATACGAATACGGAGTAGTCCCAGTCGTAACCGCGGTCGAACTCAAAGCAGAAGTCTGACCCTGATCAACCGTACCTTTGGAAGCAGAAGCAGTCGGAGCAACCAAAACAGAATCCACCGTAACCGAAACCGCGCTGGAAGTTACAACAGCCCCAACATTATCAGTCACTTGAAGCTCAAAGTTATAACTGCCTGCAGTCGTAGAACCAGAAGTAACAAAAGAATAGCTGCTGGAAGTCGCACCACTAATCGACGAATAAGAAGTAGCACCAGGAGCCTCCTCAAGCCACTGATACGAATACGGAGTAGTCCCGCCGGAAACAGCAGTGGAAGTCAAACTTGAAGTCTGACCCTGATCAACCGTACCTTTGGAAGCAGATGCAGTCGGAGCAACCAAAGCCGAATTCACCCGAATGCCAGTTTGAGAACCAGCAATTGAACTAGTCACTGTATCAGTAGCAGTAATCCCTTGTGAACCAGCAGTTTCCAAAGTAACACTGAAAACGTGAACACCCGCATCACTAGCTTGGAACGCATAATTAGAAGGCAAAATAGCTTGGCTATCAGAAGAGGTAAACTGTACTGTACCAGTATAGCCAGTTGCTACGTTTCCATGTGCATCCTCCGCTGTAACCGTAACAGAACCAGCAATACCAGCAGTAACTGGATTTGTAAACCCAGAAACAACAAAGCGCGCAGCAGCGCCAGCATTGACCGCGAATGTGTTGCTTTGTCCATTCTTGCCAACTTCAGTTGTTGAGATTGAGATGCTTGTGCCTGATTGAGTGAGTGTCACCTGGCCGGTCCAGACTCCATCAGTGAATGCCCCGGTGCTTGTTGGACTTATTGTTCCTGAGGACACGGACAAAGTGCTGGGTTGAGTGTAGCTTGTAACAGTGTTACCGCTTGAGTCCTCAGCGGTGATGGTTATGTTGAAAGCGGTACCTGCAGTTTGAGTGCCGATGTTTCCGCCGCCTGAAGCAGTTACAGTGAAGTGATTCAGGGGAGTTAGAATGAAATTTGCCGATGCAGAATCAGAGCTCGTGTCAGTAGCAGTAACAGTGTAAGATCCAAACGGATAAGACGAAACGGTGAATGCAGTTCCTGAAGGAATCTCTCCGTAAACATTCGTTGTAGTTGTAGCTACGGTTTCTCCTTTGAATGTAATTGTCATCTTGGAGTTGGGTGTAAACCCACTGCCTGAAACTGTGACGTATGTGCCTACTGGACCAAGCGAAGGAGAGAGATTGATCGAAGTCGTCGCTGTAGAATCGGGAGTAATGGTTATAGTGGGCGGTTGCTGTACAAGGGACCATAAACTGGAGTTTCCGCTGGTGGAGTATATGGGATTTGCACCGTTAAATGTTGCAGCGACGCCGTACCAAGTTAAGTCTAAAGCTGATTTGAACGAAACTTGACCTGCCGAAGTTACAGGATCAAGTTCAATGACTTGAGGGACAGTAGCATTGTTTGCATAAAGTGCCCCTGTAAACGTACCAGCCATTGCATCAAAAGCGTACAGCTGTTGATTTTCATTGGCCGTGAAAATTATCCCTGTTCCTTGCAATCCACTATTAATTATTTCACTCCATTGGTGGGCGTTCCCAGTGTTGTTGTAGAAATATCCATTGGTGGTTGAAACATTGGGAACTCCGTTTGCATTGATCCCGTTCTCAGTCATAGCTTTTGGTTGACTTATTGTAGTCTTCAGTTGAATTGGACAGATATCGTTGATGGTTCTGGCTTGGGATCCGTTTATGAAAATTAATCTAAGCTGATAAGTGAAGTATGTTGCATTCGCTGGAAGTGTAATCACGATTTGGGTATAAACGTTAGGGCAGTTGGTGATTCCGCCGCCCCATTCTGCTTCTCCCTGAACAACATCTCTTACCACTCCATGTTGAATAATGAAACCAAAACCTGACCCATAACCACCCAAATCGGTGTCGATACGCATGAAATTAGCTGTGCTAACGACGCTGCCAACTGTAGACGTTATCGGAGGGATATAACCGCCGCCACTTGATGTGAATTGTAGGCTTAGGAGCCCGTTAGAAAGATATCCGGTTCCAGAGTTGTCCTTAGTGAAATATATGTCTGTGTAGGCTGCAGAGGATTGGATTGCCGTGTCACTTCCATTCCACCATAACGTTAATTGTGACATTGAGGGACTTACTTCAAAAACAACCATTTGATCATTGCTAAAGATCGTATATTTACTGCTTAGACCCAATGGAATCATATACCCCGATGACCAATCTTCCACTTGAAATGGAATATCCGAAGTCAAGCCAGTTTGACATAAATTTAGAGAGGAGACTGGAACCGGCGGAATTGGTTGCGACTGAGTCGTATTTAGTAGGTCTTGCCCAGACCATAGCATGGTGCCGTTCTGTAATAATTCCACTATAGCTGGTTCGGACGAGCTTTGCCCAGAAAACGCAAAGTTTAGGTTGTAACTGTTGAAGGAAGATGCCTCAACCATTATTCCCCGTGAATCCGTTACCTGAACCATAAACGACGAAGATGTTATTCCAGAAGGAAGGTTGATTAAATATGTCCCATTGGTGAAAATCGTTGGAGTCAAACTTGGATTTACTAGCTGCCAGTCTGAAACCGAGTAATTGTAAAAGTAGAAGGCAAAGTTTTGTTGTCCTAAACTAGTTAAAGGTTCAGTTAAGTCTTGAGTTACATTTAAGCACACCTGATTTCTGCTTGGTGAATTAAATATTTGAACACCTAAACTGCAAGAAGTGGAGTAATGTACACCATAGATACTAAGGTCTGCTAGATCATAAACAACCGAAAGCGTGCCTGTGCTGACGCTGGGATTTGAAAACCAAGTGGTACTTAGCTTTAGGCTCGTCATGTTTATCGATTCTCCCAAAGAGGGGTTCATGTTTGAGATGTACTGCAAAGCGCTGTTCATATAAGTCGTCGATTTATCATAAGCATACGTTTGGTTACCTGTTACCTGGAGAATTGAGCCGTAATAACCTACAGTAAAGCCTAAAGCTTTCAACAGAGCCGAGTTTGTTTCATCTGTCGCAGTTAATGTTTGAGGCGTTGGACTTTGACTTGATTCATAGCGGATCGTTGCGTAGACTGCTATTAATGTGCCAGCAAGAATTATCGCCACAAGCAAAGCCGCAATAATCGTGAATTGCCCCCGATTGTTCATTCTATCTGCCTCCAACAGTCCCCAACTGCAGCACTACAAGCCTGTTGCTTCCTGCAGCCGTATACAGTGAACCATACCTAGCTGGCTGATAATCACACAGGATGCCTAGGGCAGTCAGTCTAATATCTGGAATACGAGTCATTCCCAAAGCTAAAAATCCACCTTCATAGTTTGTTCCGCTTAAGTGTCTGTATACAGCTCCAGGATTGTAGGTACTTTGCGGAGGCTGTCCGAAAGTGGTATTAAAAAGGTAGGTCGTGACCGCCAAGTGGTACGTTCCAGTTATTGAGGTGGGCAAAGCACGTGTAGATGTCTGATAATAAGAGGGATAAAGTCCATAGTAATTGCATAGGCTTTGAGCCTGATTTGATAAATAAACAGTAGAACCCGTTTGAGGTGTACCTGCTATGCTGTTAGTATTATAAACGTAAGGTTGATTATCCAATCCTTCGAGAAAAGCATAAAGTCCAGGTGCGCCCGTATCTTGCGTAGCAACATTACCGCTTTTGCTTATTCCGTATATTCCAAAACCGTTTTGAACATTGTTTAGAAAACCTGTGTTTGTAACATAATAAAATGGATAGCCGACTATGCTGACCCAGGTCCAATTGTAAAACTGGGTAAGTTTGCCTAAGGTGTAATCATACTTTGAATACGAATTATACGTCGAATTAAACCCAAGTGGGTTAGTACTGTTGAACTGTGAAGGTATGGGAACTGCTTCACCATTAGTATTGACTATAATTGCATTTTTGAGAGATTCTCCTTCAATTGGTTTTCCATTGAGTAATTGATTAAGTTGATTCGTGTTTTGAACCATTACAGTGGTTTTGAAGTAAGGCGATAGAAGGCTGTACACTGTTTGAGCTAAGCTGGAAGGCGTGTAGCCAGTAATCCACCAACCTGCAGTGTCGCTGCAGTCCAAAATGTATAGAGTTATGGGAACTCCATTTGTGGAAATTTGTTGCGGTGTGGATATATAGGTTACATTGGATGAGGCTTCTAAGTATGAGGAAGCATCTGTGCTTGCAAGATTTGCCGCGTTAGAAATTGAAGCTACACTTGAGTAGAGAGGTGCTCCGTTTGAAGCAGTGTTTACGTTATAGACCGTGAGGTTATAGACCATGTTTGCCGGCAATGATGCTGCGAGCGCAATCTGGAGGTCGCCCCACGCAGTAAGGTTATTCGTTTGGAATGCTGCTGAGCTTAAATCGTAACGCGAGTCGAGTTCTTGCAGAGTAGTATAAGCAAGCTGGTTCAAGTCTACAGGAGATACAGTACTTGGAGATGGAAGAGCAATAAAGCTAGAAGTAGCCACATATGCCGCACCCAGAAGAATTATGACTAACAGAACTTCAACTGTACGCATCATATTAGCCTGACTCCTGATAGCCCTTTTCACTCCATAAGGAAAGCTTTACCTGATAAGAAACCCCGTTGATTTGCACTTGACGTAAGTCTGTTGCAACCCACCCATGATTGAGTGGAGTTCCTCCAAATATCATGGAAAAACCTAATGAACTAAATCCCCAAGGCATCATAACGACGCCACTGTTCCCAGAGTTATCATACGCTATTACAAGGATACCTGGAGTGTAAGAGCCCATTGAAATTGAAGTAGGCGGATTTCCTGGACCCGAAGTAACGCTACCAGATGGATTTGAACTTCCCAAGGAGGTTTCTTGAATAGCATAGTTTTGACTTTCCAAAATGAAAGTTGTATTGTAATACAAAGTATTTGCACTAGTGGAAGTGTTGGGAACGTCGTCGCTATGTGCCAAAGTTACATTTTGAGTGGAAAGTGGATCAAGAAATGGCACAATACTTTGGTTTCCCACGGGGGAAGGCTCATAATAACCTATACCCGTGATTCCATCAAGATAGGCATAAGCTACCACGGCGTATGTCAGATTTGGGTTTGGGTAAAAATTCGAGAATGTTATAGAAGTTGAGCCTACGCTATTGGTTTCATTAGTTTCTGTTTGATGAGCTATAGTTTCGAAATCGGGATAGTTCGTGTTAAGAAGCACTGGAATTAGGAGGCAGTTTACTTTAGCATATGCAAGGGGAAATCCGGTTCCAATGACGTTCAGCGATAAGCTTAACGGGCTCGCTGAAACTTGGGCAATGAAAATGTTCACTGTCGGGATTAGCGACAGTTGAAATCCGTAAGTACCGTTTATCCCAAGTAGCGTCAATGCGGTGGAATAGTTAATCATGTCGGTGTAAGGGTAGAGCAAATAATTGTGGGGGCTAGCTGTTATGTTGCTATAGGTCAGGCCTGTTTTTTGGTAACTTATTGGAGCTGCTAATGATGAATCTAGACGCATCACTGAAAAGGGATCGAGTTGATATTGAGTCAATGCTGTATCCTGCAGCCCAAACGCTATTGGAGTGCCTGCTGTTGGAATTCCAGGCGTCAACAGCATAGTATCTAAGAGGTCTCCGCAAGCTTTTGCGGTTGATGTGTTACGCTGATAATTTACAGCGGAGGAAAGTGTTTGGTTGAAGAGACCAATGAAGAGCAGAACTGCAAAAAATAACACCACAATTGAAATCAGATGATCTATAGACACGCCTGACACTTTTTTTCCTCCTACGTGCCAAAAGACAGCAAAATTGTGTTGTTGCTATCTTTATATCCGTCAATGCAAGCGCCATTTGAATTACTCATAAATGTGGAGTTTAACCACTGAACATTTTCTCCCAAAGTAACTGGTGTGGTAGTCGAAATCGTACTTCCTACTAACTTAAGGGTTAATTCCAAGACTTTTTCAGAGCCAGAACCAGAAACAGAGATTAAAGTCGCACTCCCAACGTAAGCATAATTTCCTATGTATGGAGGAATGTCAAGATTGTTCGTAACCGTTCCAGACGAGACAGATGGGTTGTTTAAGAAGAAATAGAGCTGCTCTATTGAACTGCTTAGATGAGTGCTGGCGTCGTTTAGGGCAAGCGTATTACTGGACGTTGTCCAATAATTCATGAAAAGGCCTGCGGCGAAGGGTAACAGAAATATTTGTAAGATTAAAATTGGAATCAAGATCATGTATTCAATAGTTATATTTGCTATGCGTCACACCTCGTCAACATTAAGATGCCATCCCTATCGAGACTTCTACCGTGCCAATATAAAATTCAACTGAGGCTCCAGAAGGTACAGTTACAGTTTCTGAAGTGCTGTCAAAATTAAAGAATGCAGAATTAAAGCCTGTAGGAGAAGTATCGAGAAATGTGGTGGTAATACGAACTATGGTATTACTGCTGGGTGTTAAGTTAAAGTTAGTTAAAGAATTACCTGTCAACGTGACGGATTGTGAAAGATACGGACTTGATTCACTAATAAGAGATGGCAAATAAAATTCATAGTCGCTCACCTCTGTATGAGCTCCTGTGGTCAAGGTTGAATTCATCACTCTAACTGTGGGAACTGCAACTATTCTCGCATAGCTTCCATTTAACATTGGTTGACTTATGGGCAAATGCACCTGCATGGGCGCTATTTGCGTTGCAAATACTTGGCAAACTGGCGCAGAAGCATTCCACTGCAAAAATGAACCGCTGTCGGAGGGAATTATTCTACTGAAGTAGTTATTGCCTAAGCTGTAATCGTTTACTGGCATGTTGAACAATATCATGCCGGTTGTTGAACTGTAGAGAGTTTGCCACGAAATTCCATTAGAGGAAATTTGGATTGTAAACTCAATAACCTTGGGCACAAATGTTACTTGCCCATAACTGGCTGTGTAATCAACTGTTTCTGTTCGTCCAATTGTCCATGCCACATTATCTATCTGCAAGCCAGTTGATTGCATAAACTGCTTATTTGCGCTAAACTCATCGCCAGCTATCTGATTAGTTAGACTGCCGTTTGCGTAGGTTACAGCCACAAGAACCAATACTACAATTGCCGCTGTCATAATCACAGTGGAAATTGCAGGGCTTATCGCACGGTTATCTTTTCGCATGTTTCTTCTGGCTTGACTAGACAATGCGTTTTATGCTCCTTCTAAATTTTTATGAACATAGGTATGAGTTTCGCAGCTAAACAGGCGATTACAACAAGGATGGCTGAATGTTTGAATCCGGCAGAGATTGATTCCTCACTTATTTTTCCTGCCACAATTCCAATTATATAACTGTTGAAGATAACTGCGGTCATGAATATCGTTTGCATCATGCCTTTGCTTGCTGCAGATGCTGCGGTTGAGACGCTTGAGGATGTTACGCCGAAGCCTGTGGTAAAACTCATCATCATGACAGTTGTTGCCACAAGCAAAATTGACGCTAAATAGGGCATCATTACGTAGGGACGAACGGACATTTTCTTTTCTTTATCAACTTCTGACGTTAAACTGTTAAAACGGGCCAAGGATTCAATCATTGCTATTGTGCCGCCGCCGACATCTATGGTTTCAACTAGGAGAAACATGACTATTTGCACCATCCAACTGCGTGTGCGATGAAGGAAATCCATCATGACCTTCTTGAGTGGGATACCCCAAGAAATATCAGAGCTAATTTTGCGAAGTTCTTTGCTAAAGGCGCCGTAGTCTCTTGTGGACAGGCTTTCGATGCATTTTTCTGGCGACAAACCTGTTTTTCGCACTTCCGTCAGATCTCTGAGAAAACTTGTGACTCCTTCTTCCATGCTGTTCTTAGCCTTGGCCAATCTCATGTCCACTATGGCTGCTGGTGCAACAGTAATGAATAAGGAAATAGACAGGGCTATGGATAAATCAAGGCCCCAGGATTGCAGGGTGCTGAAGACGGGAAGGTGGGTTGCTCCCATAAAGTTTGTAAGCAATAAGAACACGACTATGCCTATTACGCTGCAGACCCCGAACACTTTGTAGGGACGCATTTCTACTATCGGCGTTTTAGGCTGCATGCTATGAGCTAGATAGACGAATACGACTGCGAGTAGCGGCGAGAAAAGATAAGTGTACATTAGTATGCCCGAGTACGTGGATAAGTTGGTGCCTGTGTTGGTCCCCGTTTGAATTTGCTGTACAGCGAAGAGTATGTAAAAACAAAGCGACATCATGACCATAACAATGATGAAGGTTTCAAGTAGCATTCCGAGACGTTCAGCAGCGGCTTTAACTCGGAGCGCACGGGTTTTGAATATGTCTTCTGCTTTTCGCTCAAGGAAATGTCCGATGTCGCCGCCTATTATAACAGTTGAAGCGTAACCGCTCAGAAAATCTTTGAATATGTCTAGCGGCACTTTTTTTGCAGCCCCTTCAAGGGCTGATAGTGGATCAACACCAAATACTTCAACGTCTTTCATAATATCTCTTGCTTCGCTACGCATTGCAGGCATAAGGTCTACTTCTGATAGCCGCTTGAAGCTATTGTACGGTGCAATGCCGCCGGATGCCATGACGCTAATGTATGCTGCTGCAAAAGGTATTTCACGCTCCAAGTTTGTTGCTCGGTCGCTGGCGTTAGAGCTGGGAACAGCTAAGAATCCCGCGACTACAAAAAGCGGAAGCGGTACCAAAATAAGCAGAGGTATAAATCGATAGAGCAAAACAATCACTATGGCCAGCACTGACACGGGAAGAGTCAGCAATGCAGTGAAGAGCATCAACGAAATGTAAGTTTCAGGATAAATTTTTACCCGTCCCTTGTCCAAAGGACCTTTAATGCGGAAAACATTGTTCAAAAAATACGGTGCAAAACGCCCGAAGAGGCGATAAGACAGAGCCTCAAACTTCTCTAGAAGCGGCAACTGTTTTAACCTCCTCGTTTACGTGGATTTTTTGGTAGAATTCTTTTGGTCTTGCGTAGTATTCAGAAATTATTGATGCAACTTCTTTGTAGCTTCTGATTTTTTGTTGCCGCATCCAGTGCAGAACATTACTGCGTCTTTTCATTTCTTCAAGTAAGTCTTGTGTTGTCACTCCCAACCGTTTGGAAATAGATGATAACAATACGCTATTTTCCAGAGAAGCTATTTGTTGGTCGGCGTTTGGATCCCATCTGAAGATATTTAGATAATCTTCAAAGTTGGCAATTTCGCTCGTGGTAAGTATACGCCTGTAAGCTTTTTTTACGCCGTTCTTGACAAGATGCACTCGCTGCACGGATATAACTACGTTCATCAATGGAATATATGCTGGAGAAATTTCCATGGGTTTCTGGGTTAACCGTTTTACTGCTGAATCCAAGTTTTCAGCATGCATAGTGCACATGCCACCGTGACCTGTGGCTAAGGCCTGGAAGAGAACGTACGCTTCTTGACCTCTCACCTCACCTACGATTAACATGTCAGGGCGGTGACGCATAGAAGCTTTAACAAGGTCAAAGAGGGGAACTTCACCAACGCTGCTTCCGCCTAAACCGTAGCTTTGACGCGAAATGAGTGAAACCCAGTTTTCAGCAGACAAGTTTAACTCGGCGGTTTCTTCTATCGTGACGATTTTGCTTCCCGGCTTAATTAGGCAAGCTAAGGCGTTTAATGCGGTAGTTTTGCCTGCTGCTGTTCCACCGAGAATCATGATGGACGCGCGGTTTTCTAGGCAAATCCATAGGTAAGCTGCCAGTTCTTCACTGAATGTGCCTATATTGATTAAATCTATTATTGAGTAGGGGTCATCTCGGAACTTTCGGATCGTAAAAGCTGTTCCGAAAGGTGTGATTTCTCGCCTATAAAGCACGGCTAATCTATGTTTACCTGGAAGAGAAGCATCAACTATTGGGAAGGCGGAGCTGACGTGTTTTCCTGCCATGTGAACAAGTTTGCCCACCATGTTATCGAGTACTTCATCGCTTTCAAATTGAATGTTGGTTTCTAAGCTTTCGAAGGTTCGGTGCCAAATGTAAAGTGACCTGTTAACTCCGTCGCATGAAATGTCTTCTATGTTGGGATCGCGCATCAATGAATCGATTTTACCATACCCGACGAGGTCACGTTCTGCATGGTAGATGATTTTGTACCATGAAACATCGGGTAACCAACCAAGGCTAATGCGGTATTTATCGACGATTTTTTTGGCTTCTTGAGCGAAGAATTTGCGTGGGTCGGTTATTTGCTCTTTAGGTGACTCGATTTCGGCGAGCAATATATCTAGGATGCGGTTGTATATCCCTCGTTCGAGTGGGTCAAGCTGCAACTCATCAAGAACATACCTGTATTCGCCCGTTTTGGGGTCTTGAACTATTATGACCTGTGAGAACGGCTCGTACAAGGGATATTTGTCTACTATTTTGATTCCTTTTGGTAAAGATTTGGCCACTGAGGGAACTTCTGGCTCGGGCGTTTTCTTTTTGAAACCTAAATTTATTTTTGGAAATTTGAATCGTTTATTACTGCTTGGTTTGCTTTCTATTGCTGTTTTGTTTTCTGGGATTTTTTTGATGGCTGTTTTGTTTGTATCTCGAGGGTGCCGTAGCTTAGCGAAGGGTTCTTTGAGTTTTTCTTTAAGACTCTGCTTTGCCATTGGTGATCGTATTTAGGATTTGTTGTAACGACTATTAAGTATTACGTATTAATAATTGGTATTATTAATCTGTAGAACACAACTACAATACGCAAGAGCGTCCATCATTCAAAAGGCATTAGTCAATCAAAACAATTTTAAAGCAATTAAGCATGTCATAAGCATAGACGTTAATGGAAGTAGAATATCATGAGTCAAACCTCAGAAATCATTAATCAAGCAAAAAAGGAAAATAGGAAAGTGCTTCTTGAGCCTGAACCTGAAATTATCTGCATGGAATATGGTATCCCTGTCGGCAAATTTAAAGTAGCGTTAAACGAAGATGAAGCAGCAAGATACGCTGATGAAATCGGTTATCCAGTGGTATTAAAGATTGTTTCGCCAGACATAATCCACAAATCCGACGCTGGAGCCGTCATCATTAACCTGAAGAACCCGGCTGAAGTCACGGAAGCTTACAAAAAAATCTTGGAAAACGTTGGAAAATACAATGCTAACGCAAAAATCGTCGGCGTCTTAGTGCAGGAAATGGCGCCGCAATCAACTGAAACTATCGTTGGAGCCATCAAGGATCCTCAGTTTGGACAGACATTAATGTTCGGTTTAGGCGGGATATTTGTTGAAATCTTTAAGGACGTCAGCTTTAGAATTGCACCTATAACGCCGGATGATGCGAAGGAAATGATTACTGAACTTAAGTCTTATCCGCTTTTGAAGGGTTTCAGGAACACGCCTCCTGCAGACATTGATGCCCTGGTGAACGTACTATGCAACACTTCACGCCTCGTCATGGATCATCCTGAAATCAAAGAGCTAGACTTGAACCCAGTGATTGCTTATCAGAAAGGCGCAAGAGCAGTCGACGCAAGAATAATACTGGAATAAACTTAAGCTATAGATTAGAAAAAAGTATTACCTATAGCTTATTTTTTTCTTAACGTCAAACATAGCTTTATCTTTTCACCATTAATTCAACCTTCATACATTAAAGTGCATTATTAAGGTTTTGTGGGATTGAAAAATTAGTCAATAATCAAGATGCCGTTGTGGGGGATCACCTGAACAAAGCTGTTATCAGCTTTAGCAACTATGGTAATTCGCTTCTGATGGTTAATTTTACTTAACTTGCTTACGAAAAGGGTTTTACTACTTTAATTAAGGGTTTGCTGAGGCTCCGGACCGAAACTTAAAGGAAAAGAAAACACAAATGCTTGCTAAAGGCAATTGTTTTTTGTGAATTTTAACCGGAGCCTTCTCAGCCACACATTTCTTTTCCATTGCTTTTTTTAAAGGACTAAAAAAGGGGGAAGTGAAGTTTTTTGTTTGCTTCTACTTTATGGGTGTTTTCTCATCATCAACAACGCCAGTACGGCGCCGATGATGATGATGACGATTATGACTGCTACAATTCCGTATTCTACCGTCGATGTGGATGCTAGGCCTGTTGGTGGTGAAGCTGTTGGTGCCGCTGTTGCCGCTGGACTGCTTGCGTAGAGGTATGTTTCAGCGCAAGAACCGTAGTATGCTCCTGTACCTCCGAAGCTGGCTACGATGGTGTAGTTGCCAGATATTGGAGGCGTCCAGTTGAAACCGTATGTGCCGTATGCATTAGTCGTTGTTGTGCCCATGACGTATGTGTTTCCGTTGTGGTCAGTCTCCGTTAAGGTGACTGGAACACCGGTTACGTTGGTTGGCATTGGCTGCTGCTCGTAAACTGCGTCCATAAATTGCTCCATGCTTGCGTCAGATACGCAGGGTAGACCGTTCGGGAAGTTTGCTTTAACAGCTTGCTGTGATGCGCCTGGTGACACGTCCATTACTGTACCTGTGATGGTCACTGGAGTTGCGGTTGTCACGCCCACTTGAGGCGCACTAATAGTTGTAGCGCTTGGTCCTCGGCCATAGCCGTAAATCTGCCCGTCGTACATGTTAATCGTTGTGAAGATGCCGTATGCTATTGCTGGGGCTGCGTCGTCGAAGGCAAGATTGCTCCATACTAACTGTCCATTGGTGATGTTCAAGCATACTTGCTGTGCACCGTGGAATAACGGTGGATCGTACTCGTGACCCTCACCGATGAACATTTCACCGCCGCCAACACATCCTACAGCGAAAGCCCATAGTGGCCAAACACCGTAGGGAGTATTAGCTCCGGCAGGTGCAATCTCGCTCGTTTGCCATGTCCAAATAATGTTGCCGTTCGTCATGTTAAGAGCCCAAACGTCTCCTCCAAAGCCCCAAATGTAGAATACACCCGTTGCTTGGTCAACAACACCGTTGAGGCCAAAGTCATCAAAACCACTTGGCATATTACCGTCAGACATTTTAACATCAAGACTGCTTGTCCATGCCTCTTGTCCTGTAGATAGAGAGAAAGCGATTGCAGCAAGCGTAGCATAGTTAAGTTCAACGTAGACTCCGTCTCCGGCACCTGGTGTATTGCTTATCCTTGTGTAAGGCGCGCTCGTGAAGAAGCTTTCCGTTCGGTTATATATCCACATCAAGGCGCCCGTATTTAGATTAAAGCCTGCTTCAACTTGCCAGCCTGGTTGTTCTCCGACAGAAGTGGTTCCTCCCATCATCACTAATGTATTGCCTGAAATCTCGGTAGGGGCAAAAGGATTCAAACCGAGACCTGCGAGACCAAACATTCCCATGAAAAGTAGTGGAACGCCGTTAAGAGTAGTCGGTATCGATTGAACTTGCCATACTAATCCGTTGCTCCATTGAAATACTTGACCTATTGAAACACCCCAGTCCCCAACCTCGGTTGTTTCTTGTCCAAGTGCATCGGTGAGGTTCCACATTTCTAGCGAAGGCCCAGTAGTAGTCACTAGCTTATTTTCTCCGGCTACATATTGTGTGCCAGCTGTGTCGTTTACAATGTAGCCAATTATGTCTCCATGTGAGTCCTCTGTAAGCCAACTGGGTGATACACCGTTTACAACGCTGCACAGATATTCTCCAGTCAATGCATCATACATGTTCAATTCGTAGGCAAATGGCGCGTTATTGACTCCCGGAAGATTTCCGCTTGTAAAGATGTATGGACCGCAAACGCCGTATTGGTTAGGGTTTTTCCATTGGATTTGCATGCCGAATACCAGTGGATTTTGCGTATTTATTACCCACAGTGTTTGTCCGGTGTATAAGCTCATAGCTACTACTCCTTGGGAGCTGTCTGTAGTCGTTGTGTACCAAGTGGAGTACAATATTCCGTCAATTATTACTGGTGCAAATCTAGGGGTGTACTGACAGGTTGTCCAATAGTCACTGCCTTGTTCGCTGTTACCGAGTTCTCCGCCTGCTACTCCACCGGCCATCCAAACCTTTGTCCAGAGGATGTGAGCTGTGGTTGGCGCTGAAGTGTATGGGTTCCACTCGCTTGACATATTGTACATGCCGGTAGAAGCAAATGGAGTTCCGCCAAGTCCAAGCCAAGGTCCAGTGAGAGACGCCCAATTTTGCACGTTTTCTGCGTTAACTGGCGTCTGCCACCAGCTTGTCGGAAGAGGAGTATTTGGAATAGTTGATGCCGGCGTGGTCGTAACTACAAGGGTTACTGGTGTACTCGTTGAGGGTTCTTCGTAATAGCCTGTATATCCGGGAACTGTGAGGTTTTGTCCGAGGTAAGTCAGTTCGAATGTGTAGTTGCCAGTCTTGGCGGGAGTGTACAAAGTATAGGTGCCTCCAGTAGTATCACTAGTAAATGGTCCTAGTGTCGATACAGTTCCACTGGGGTCCGTTACAGCAACCGTGAACTTAGCGAGTTCGCTATCTAATAAAGGCACAGCGAGGAACATGTCAAGAGTCACTGTTTGACCGACACCGCAAGGGTTAGGGTTGACCTCGAGGAAGGCATACGTTGGAAGACCCGTCATGGTGTCTGCAGAAACTTTTGATATTAGTGTCGCTGAAGTTGCCATTGAAAGTACAAAGATTATAGCAATCGTAGCAGCAGCAATTTTGTTTCTTAGTGTTTTCATTTTGTTTTTTTCTCCTTAATTTGTGATTTCTTAACTGGAAGTTAGAGCTAATATAATGCACTCACTTATCGTGAGTACAAAAAAGTGTCAACTTTTTCAAGTTACCTCAAGAATTTTCAACGCATTTGTCTAACTTCTATTTCTGTTCAAAAGCTTAGAAGACATGTAAGTGAGCCAGATCCAGCAGCAATATGGATTCACGGACGCTTTATCCTTTTAGGGATAAGCCAGTATTCGTTATTGTCTTTTTACATCTATAACAGTCTTGTGGCATTCGTTGGATCCTTAGCACTTCGTTTAATGGCTTTAGCCGTCTTCCTTTTTGTCGCCTTCAAAACTTTTTACAGCTCTATGAAAGGTCCCGACGGATGAAGATTCCTCGGAGAGATGGATTGAAGATTTACGCGATCTTTAGCGCCGCGCCAAAATAACTATGAATTGTTTCTATCGGTTGGCTATGCCCATACGTTCCATGAAATCAAGGATTTTCTTGTACTCATCCAGATATTGTTTGCCTTTTTCAGTAAGGTTATATGAAATCTGATTTTCGATTAAATTGAGGTCTTCTAGATCAGAAATGTAGCTTTTCAAGCGGTCGAAGGGAACATTCAATTTTGTCTGAACTCGGGTCAAAATTATCTTGCCCATGTCGCTTTTTTCAGCCTTAATAATTAACAACAGATCTCCATAGATTTTCATTTTGTATCTTCTGGCTTTTTTCTTCATTCAGGAACCCTTTTAGGTGACCGGTAAAAGGATTGGTAAGCAATTAGGAGGAAAAGAACCAATGCTATCCAACGGAGTACCAAGTCTCCGTAAAATGCAAGTTCACTATTATCAACGGCCCAAATTAACAATGAGTACTGGCCTATTCCGAGGAGCATGTATCCGAAGGGAGTCAATATTGTTTTTGAATTTTGATTTGCTAAGTGACTTCTGAGCACATGGATAGTGATATAGAACAGACAGACCATGTTAAAAGCCCTGGTGTAAATACCTAAAATTCGATAACTATTAAAAGCGAATCCGGGGGCGGCATAAATCAGAATAAACGTGGATGTCAAAGCTATGATTAATACACTGAGTGTTGCATCCCAAATTAATCGGGAGTATTCTGCAGGTTTCTTAGAGAAATAATACGTGAACGCAAGAAATGCAAAGGCAAATGACTTTGCGAGAAGTTGGAACCACATCAAAGGGTTAACCCCAGAAATGGCAGGCGAAGCAAAAGCTGAAAACGCATAGGAGAAGCCAAGAAAGCCAAATCCAAGAGGAAGGCCTAAATACCGAACTTCTCTGGTGACGATGTATGGCTTTACATAGAACCATACAAGAATAAAGCAAATAACTGCCGAAAAGGTTTCTTCTGTAATTAGAAAAATTTGTTCTGAGATTTGGGATGCCTCCTATTCAGCATATTTAGCCCTATGCATATTTGATTTTCTCTTTTTGAGTAACTACCCAAGGCATCGCCAAGAGCCTATATAAACAATGTGAATTTATAAGATTTTTTAATTCTTAAAAATGAAACAGAAGAATAAACAAAACCCCACTTATTTGGGTATCTGTAGCGCGCTTAAATGAGAAAAAACAAAAAGAGCGAATACAAAAGTTCTCAGACTTAATTGATACGGTTTTCAACGTCCTTCATTATTTCTTCTTCAGTTTTTCATGCTTATCTTCTTGATTAGCTACTACCATAAGTTTATTGACATCTTTATGTGAACCTTCTTCGTCTAAAACTTTGGCTTATTTGCGATATTTAGCTGCATCTTCAGATTCTTCTTTAAGATCACTTTTCAAGTTTGATATAGGCTGCTCTTCATGCTTATTTTCTTTAGCTATAGCTTTTAGTTTATCTTTTTTGTCAAATTTCTCTTTGTCAAGCTTTTTTTCAGTAAGAACTCAAAAAAAGGTTTTACTAATTTAATTAAGGGTTTGCTGAGGCTCCGGACCGAAACTTTAAGGAAAAGAAAACACAAATGCTTGCTAAAGGCAATTGTTTTTTGTGAATTTTAACCGGAGCCTTCTCAGCCCATATTTCTTTTCCATTGCTTTTTTTAAAGGACTAAAAAAGGGGAAAGTAGTTTTTGTGTTTGCTTTTACTTTATGGGTGTTTTCTGAGCAGCAGAATTGCCAGTACAGCGACGCATACGATTATAATGATTGCTAGTATTGCTACTCCTAACATTACGGTCCCTGTCGATGCCAAGCCTGTTGGTGGTGAAGCCGTTGGTGCCGCTGTTGGTGCTGGAGCGTTTGCATAGAGGTATGTTGTATCAAAAGATCCATAATATGCCCCTGAGCCAGCGAAGGTTGCCGTGATGGTGTAGTTGCCTGGGATCGGCGGTGTCCAGTTATAGCCCCAAGTGCCAGTATATGGGTCGGTTGTTGTAGAACCAATGGTGTAAGTGTTGCCGTTGTGGTCAGTTTCAGTTAAGGTAACTTTGACACCAGTCAAATCGGTTGGCATCGGTTGCTGCTCGTAGACTGCGTCCATGAATCCTTCTTGGCTTGCGTCAGATACGCATGGTAGACCATTGGGGTAGTTTGCTTTCACTGCTTCTTGCGACGCGCCTGCAGAGACATCCATCACTGTGCCGGTTATCGTCACTGGGGCGGCTGTTGTTACGCCGACTTGAGGTGCACTAACAGTTGTGCTGCTTGGTCCCTGTCCGTAGCCATAGATTTGTCCGTCATAGGAGTTGAGCGATGTGAATACGCCGTAAGCTAAAGCTGAGGCTCCGACGTCGAAAGCAAGATTGCTCCATACTAACTGTCCATTAGTGATGTTCAAGCATACTTCCTGTGCGCCATGGAATAACGGTGGAGCGTACTCGTGACCCTCACCCATGAATAGCTCGCCGCCGCCGACAACCCCTACAGAGAAGACCCATATTGGCCAAATTCCATAGGGAGTGTTAGTTCCGGCTTGGCTAATCTCACTCGTAGTCCACGTCCAAAGAATGTTACCGTTCGTCATGTTAACAGCCCACACATCTCCTCCTAAGCCCCAAATGTACAATACACCAGTTGTCGCGTCAGGAACAGTACTGAGTCCAAAGTCATCATAAGCATTTGGCATGTTACCGTCGGCCATTTTAACGTCAAGACTGTTTGTCCATACTTGTTTGCCTGTAGATAGAGAGAAAGCGACCATGTCAAGTGTAGCATAGTTTAATTCAACGTAGACTCCGTCTCCGGCGGTTGGTGTGTTACTTATCCTTGTGTAAGGTTCGAAGAAACTTCCCGTTCGATTATATGGACCCCATAGTAAAGCGCCAGTTGTAGTGCTAAAGCCTGCTTCAACTTGCCATCCCGGCGTTTCTCCGACAGATGTGGCTCCTCCGCTCATCACTATTGTATTGCCTGACCACCAAGACGGTGTTAGCGAGCCTGCAGTAAGGTAAGATGGACCGAATAGACCCATGAAAAGCAGCGGGACGCCATTGAGAGTAGTGGGTATTGATTGAACTTGCCATTCTAATCCTTGACTAAATGGAAGCACTTCACCTATTGAAAAGCCCCAGTCCATTCTTCCGCCTTCATTACTTCCAGCCTGCTGTCCGAGAGCGTTTGTAAGGTTCCACAATTCCAGCGAAGGTCCAGTAGTAGTCACTATTTTGTGGTTGACAATTTGAGTGCCAGCAGTGTCGTTAATAATGTAGCCTATTATGTTTCCATTTGCATCCTCCCCGAGGTAAGTGGGTGTTGTACCGTTGACAACGCTACAGATATATTGTCCAGTCAATGCATCGTACATGTTCAATTCGTAGTCAGCAGAGAAACCGAATGGGCTAAAACTACCACCGTCGTTGACTCCTGGAAGAGTTCCGCTTGTAAAGATGTATGGTCCGACATCGCCGTACTGGTTAACATTTTCCCAGTTAACTCGCATACCGAATGCCAATGGATTTTGGGTATTGATTACCCAGAGGGTTTGTCCAGTGTATAAGTCAAACGCCAAAATTCCTTGTTCGCTAGATGTAGTCGTCGTATACCAAGTAGTGTACTCTATTCCGTCAATTATTACAGGTGCATATCTTGGGTCGTACTGACAGGTTGTCCAGTAGTCGCTAGCTTGTTCACTGCCGCCGAGCTCTCCACCAGCTACTCCACCGGCCATAAAAACCTTTGTCCAGAGGATGTGAGCAGTGGTTGGCGCTGAAGTGTATGGGTTATAGTTGCCGGTTGCATTGTACGCTCCAGTGTTGGCAAACGTGGTTGAAGCAAGTCCAAGCCAAGCTCCAGTAAGAGTGTACCAACTTCCGACGTTATTCGCGTTAACTGGGCATTCCCAAAAGTTTGTCGGAAGCGGGGGATTTGGAATACCAGTTGCAGGTGTGCTTGTAACCGTAAGCGTTACTGTGGTACTTTGACTAGGTTCCTCGACGTCGCCTGTGTCGGGAGCTATTTTAAGGGTTTGTCCTCCGTAAACCATGTAGAATGTGTAGTTGCCGACTGTTTGAGGAGTGTAAAACGTGGATGTGCCTCCAGTATAATCTGATGTGAATGGTCCTAGCGTTGAAGTTTGTCCTGAGGGGTTAGTTACGTAAACTGTCATGTTCACAGCGAATTCGCTATCTAATAATGGCACAGCGAGCCAAATGTTAACAGTTACTTGTTGACCGACACCACAAGGGTCAGGAGCGACATTAATGAAGGAATACGTTGGAAGATTGACTCCACTTTCGGGATTAACAGAATTAATTCCGCGTGCAAAAGACGATAATGACGTTACTGATGCTGCAGTTGAAAGTGTTAATAACGTTGCAATCAAAATAGCCATAATCTTGTTTCTTAGTGTTTTCATTTTGTTTTTTCATTTCCTTTCTTTTGATGCAACCTAATGTAACGCGATCAACATTTAAGATGCACTCACGATACGTGAGTGAGTGTGGAAGATATATTGGAATAAATCCATAACGGCCTCGAAAATATAGAAAATGAAATATAGAAAGAACGTATAGTATCGGCAATATGTTTGCTACTAATATGTTTGCTACAGATCGGGTGATAACAGAATCAGTTGCGGCGATTCTTTGTCTTGTTCTTGTCTGGTTCATGATAAAACCATATAAGCTCACCAGAGAGCAAAGTTATCTAGGTTTACCGCTTGGATTCGGTTTTCTAGGCGTATCATACGCTATTGCAGCCGTGATATATTCTCCCATAGGTTTTGGCCCAGAATTAATGTGGCTTCCAGATTTTGTAAGGACATTCGCTTTTGTATTCATTGCAACGACATACTTTTTTGTAAGTAAGAATTCAAAAAAGAGCCGTCTGTTTGGAGAGATAACGATCAGTCTATTAATCATTGCTCTTACAATTTTATTACTACTTGCATTTGTTGCTCCAGATTTTGCTTTCGTTAATTATTCGCAAGCCAATGTGTACTTGAGGGTTTTTAATGTATTTGTACTCATCTACATTTGCGCATGTACTCTCCGAAGTCATCTAAGGAATCCTGATCCAACAACGATTTGGATTCCCTTAGGCTTTATTTTTCTTGCAATAAGTCAGTATTCATTGCTCTTTTGGTATATTGATTCAAGTTTTTCGGCATTTATAGGATCCTTGGTGGTTCGTTTTATAGGTTTAGCTATTTTTCTTTTCGTTGCCTATCGGACCTTTTACAGTTCCGACAAAAAGAAGGCTCTGATGAGATGAAGGAAATTCCCCGCAGGGACAAAATGAAGATTTACGGGGACCTTTTATTTGCACTGAAGAACGAACCTAGAAGTGAAGAAGTTGTGTTAACACATGTTCAGGTGCAAATTGGAGTTCCTTTTGATCGGTTTAAAAACTATTTAATGGAGCTTAAAGAGCTTGGTTTGATTGAAGAGACGTCGCTTGAACTTACTGAAAAAGGCAATCAATACCTTAAAGAGTACCAGGAAATTCTTGTTTTCATGAAACGTATGGGACTTACCTACCGCTAAAGAGCTTACTAATTCAGTTGTGTGTGGTATTGAAAATTGCTGTTTAATCAGTTAAGTAAGTAAAAATTAAATTTTTTTCTATATATTCACTGATGAATAACTATAATAGATTCAATCCCCTTCTCTCGAAACGATGGAAAATGAGCCAAAGTCAAGTTTCCGAATCGGGCGACAATTTAAATTTAAACATTAACAAAATAGTCAACGATGCCCTGCGCGTTTTCTTCAAAGACGCCGTGAGAATTGCCCTTACCAGCCCTTCCCAATCGGTTTTCTTTTTGCGAACACTCAGATGGCAAAATAAAGCGGCTAAAACAAGGCAAAAGCTGGAACTCCAAGGGCTTCATGTTCCACCCATCTTAGTCATAAGTGTAACCAGCAAATGTAACCTGCATTGTGAAGGCTGCTACCACCAAGCATTAAGAAGCAAACCTGACGCTGAAATGAGTGATGAGCGCATAGAGCGGCTCGTGGATGAAGCAAAAGAACTCGGCATATCTTTTATTGTGCTTGCAGGAGGAGAACCCCTCATGCGCGCAAACATACTGGATATCTCTAAGAAAACTCCCGAAATAATGTTTATGATGTTCACAAACGGGCTACTGCTGAACGAGCAAGTGCTTGAGCAGATAGCATCAAACAAAAACATAGTTCCGCTTCTCAGCCTGGAAGGTTACCAAATTGACACTGACGGCAGACGAGGCACAGGAGTATACAATCAACTGCTCAAATCAATTGGCAAACTGAAAAACAGAGGCCTTTTTTGGGGAACAACCTTGACTTTGACGAGAACCAACTTTGCTGAAGTAACCGATGAAGCCTTCATCAAGCAACTGGTCGATTCAGGATGCAAACTCTTCATGATGGTTGAATACACGCCCGTAATTGCAGGAACGGAAGATTGGGTGCTTACAGAAGAACAAAAATCAAAAGTGATAGCAATCCGAAATGGCTTCCGCAAAAAGTTCCCAGCGATGTTCATTGCCTTGCCGTGGGATGAAGACGAAATCGGCGGATGCCTCTCCGCTGGACGAGGATTCATACATGTTAGCTCAGAAGGAAACGTTGAACCATGCCCATTCATCGCTTACTCCGACACCAACCTAAAGAACCTGCCGCTCAGGGAAGCTCTGCAATCAAAAATGCTCAAGACCATACGTGAAAACCATGCCGAGCTAAAAGAGATACATGGCTGTGCTCTTTGGGAGAAACGCGAATGGGTTGAATCACTCGCTAAAAACAAGCAATAATACACAAACAGGTTCCGTTAAGTTGGGATTATGGCTTTTATAGGGTGTTTGTGTGTGTGCACAGCCTACCCTCCTAGTCTACTAGATGCTTCTAATATGCTTCAAATATGATTCAACATAGTTCAACATAGAATTGAGGCGCGCACTTTTCTATGCAGATTGGTGCTTTTTAACATAGAAACTGGTGGTTTTTTACTGTTTTTCAGTAGTTTAGAATGCGAATTATGCACGATTGGGAATTTAATTGGCAATTTTGAACGATTGTTTTTGTGGTTTCCATGTTTCCAACATCTGACTTATCGAAGTTTTGATTTCTTCTGCTTCTTCAGCAGTTATGTCCCATGAGCCTGCTATGTCAGAAACTTTGGTTTCTTTTTCCTTTCTCTTAGGCATCAATTTTTTCAACCAATCTTCCTATGTTCTTTCTATCATTATTTATACATAAATAGTATTGACAAGAAGGGGATGCTGACAAAGGCGGTTTTGCTCCCTCCATAAAAGAGAACGAACTCAAAAAAGGCCACATGAAACTGTCAGATGAAAAGGATTATTTCATCTAGTTCATTTATATGCTTCATCATGATGTTTGTACTTCAAAACTTTTACTGTCTTTTGATTTTCAATCACTTCATAAATGAGCACAAACGACCCAATGTGTACCCTTCGCAGACCTTCCAATGGATGCTTCAGCGGTTTGAATTGAAATGGATCAGCTAGTATTTGATCTATTTTCTTATTTACCGCTTCCAACTGCGTTTTGTCCTTTTTAGACAATTTTTTGAACACTTTAAAGACTTCTTCTTCGATTTCTAGGCTATACAAAGAATCACTTTACGTCGAACTCTTCAGCGAAGTCTTTAACTTTTATAAATTTGCCGTGCTTCCGCGCCTCTTCTATTTCGCTAATGAACTCTGGCCTTAGCTCGGGCTCAAGTTCGCATTCCTCATAGCGTTTGATTATGATGCTTAAAGCTTGGCTTTTATCCTTGAGACCGTATTTTGCCTTGACTATGTTAATTATCCTGCTCTCCCGTTCGTTTAAGTCTATTAAGCTTTTTACCATCCATTCACCTTAAGCTATGCCGCATAATATAATGTTATGCGACGTTATTTTAGTTTTTCCCAAAACGGTCTTCCAATAGTTAATACTTAACCCAAAAAGAGCAAAAATATAGACCTGTAACTGTTCCCGAGAATCAAAAAAGAAAAGGAAAAGCTATTGTTTTTTGGTTAGTTCTTCAAGGATTTCTTTTGCTCGGTCCACCCGCACTTTTCGCTCCTTAACCATCCGTTCAGCAACCAAATCGACCTGTTCATCCTTTGCGCCTGCGGTAATTGCTATGTTTCTTGCGTGCAGAGACATGTGTCCGCGCTGGATTCCCTCGTTCGCCAGCGCTCGTAGGGCGCCTAGGTTTTGTGCTAAGCCGACAGCGGCTAAGACTTCACCGAATTCGTTGGCTGATTTGACGCCTAATATTTTCATGGCGATTCTTGCTATCGGATGGGTTTTTACTGCGCCGCCGATTAAGCCTACAGCCATCGGCAGCTCGATTACGCCTTCTAAGTCGCCGTTTACGTTTTTTGTCCATTTTGATAGGCTGGTGTAGCGTCCTTTTAGGGCGGCGTAAGCGTGGGCTCCAGCCTCGATGGCGCGGTGGTCGTTTCCAGTTGCAAGAACCACGGCTATTATGCCGTTCATGGCGCCTTTGTTATGCGTTGCTGCGCGGTAAGGGTCAGCTTCTGCAAAAGCCGAGGCGTAAGCGATGCCGTCCACGACTGCTTCTCCGCCCAGTGATTCCTTGGGCACGGTGCACCATGCTTTCGCCAATCGTTTAGTGGCTAAGTTGGAGATGATGCGCAGATAAACATGACCGCCCGTGAGCTGCTCAATTAGCGGCGCCACTGCTTCAGCCATAGTGTTAACGGCGTTTCCGCCCATGGCATCTCGGCAATCAACGTACAACTCTACGATCAACATCTGCCCCATCGAGGTGTCGATGATTTTAGCGTCCAGGTCTTTTGCTCCGCCGCCGAAAGAGTTCAAAACCGGGTCCTGGTCATTGGCTTTCTTTAGAATGTCCGCTTTAGCCGCTAAGACTTCGTTTTTCGCCTGTTTAGCGTCTTTTATGCCGACAACTTGGACTTGCCCAATCATTACGGGGGCTGTGCTGCTGGTGTGGAAGCCTCCTCCGTCGCGGACCATTTTTGCGGCGTAGCAGGCAGCGGCAATCACGCTTGGCTCCTCAGTTGCCATTGGAATCAGGTAGTCTTTTCCGTTGATTTGGAAGTTAACTGCGAGACCTAAGGGCTCAGGGAAGACGCCGATGACGTTTTCCACCATGTGGTCAACTGTATCCATGGATAAGGCGCCAGTGTTCTCAAGTAAGCAGACTTCCTCGTCGGTTAAGCCTGCAAAATCTTTAACGATTGCCAGCCGCTTCTTCAGCGGAAGCTTATAGAAACCTGAAATTACAGAGGTCTTAGACATTTTCCATTCCTTTACTTGTTTGTAAATTGAAAGTTAGTTTTATTGTTTGCTTTTAAGCTTTAGCCAATGTCTACCCAAAAAGCCTGAATCAAACTCACAACATCACCTGAACTGTGCCCGATTGATTAAAATTTTAATCTTTTTCCTCATATATCCATACACTAACACTTACTAAATTTACACTTCCTACTCTAAGACTCACCTTTCCTTTCCTTCCCTCTTTCTCTCTCCTCTCTTTGCTATATTGCACCTACAACTCACAACTCACCGCACACCAAACAACACACGCAAAAAAGACATATAAACGCAGACAAAAATGCTCTATTCAAATGTCTTAAATCTGCATAGCATAGAAATAGCGTAAACGTGCCATTGCCAACAAACTTCAATATATGTAAAACAGGGAAACAAAGAATAAAAGCTCCTAATCAGGCATTTCTAGGGGTCAGACAGGTTGAAGTATAGGGTTTTAGCCGAGCCTCTTCTGGTGGGCAGAGAACGAGAACTCGAAGAGCTGCGGCGATACTTGCATTTAGCCATAGAAGGAAAAGGAACAACCGTTTTCGTCTCCGGAGAAGCAGGATGTGGAAAAACCAGGCTTGTCGCTGAATTCTTGGATCTTGTTAACAAGGAAAATGTGTCGATCTTGGCAGGCTGGTGCCTAAGCAACGCTGCCCAGCCCTATTTTCCGTTCGTCGAAGCCTTTGAATCCTACTTGTCAACAGTTGAATCTGGTCATGCACAGCAACAGGAACTGAAAGGTTGGCTTACTGGACATGGCCAAGCTGAAGGGCGCGAAATAGCTCCTCAAGTGTGGAAAGACCAGACTTTCGCAGCCATAACCAAAGAGCTCCTCTACATGTCAACCAACAAACCCATCATCCTGTTCATTGATGACGTGCACTGGGCAGACTCAGCCTCACTTGCACTACTACACTACATCGCACGCGCCATAACCTCGGAAAGACTTCTTGTTATAGCAACTTTTCGAAGCGAAGAAATAGCCAAGCTTGAAGGACACCCGCATCCACTTGCTGAGACTTTGCGGCTTATGGCCCGCGAAGAACTCTTCACAGAAATCAAACTGCAAAACCTAAACACGGTTAACGTTGGCAGAATCGCCGAGAACATGCTGGGCGGAAGCTTAGACTCAGAATTCGTTGAAAGGCTCTCAGAAGAAAGCCAAGGTAACCCCCTCTTCGTAGTTGAGGCTCTAAGGACGATGTACGGCCAGGGCAGTCTTGTGCAGGAGCATGGCCAATGGCGTCTCACAGACGAAAGCATCGGGATCCCAGCCAAGGTTAAGGATGTCATAATGCGAAGATTGGACGCTTTAAAGCCTAACCAGAGAAGAATCCTAGACGCCGCCTCTGTAATAGGAGAAAAGTTTGACCCTAAACTGGTTGCAGATGTGTTTTCTGAAGATAGCGTAGATGTTCTTGAAGCGTTAAACGCCGTTGCGCAATCGACGCTTCTGGTTTTTTGTGAAGGCAATCAATACCGGTTTAAGCACGCAAAAATTCAGGAAATGCTCTACAATGAGATTCCGCCGCTCCTAAAAACAGAGTACCATTCAAGAATCGCAGCGAGCCTTGAAGCCAACAGCCAGAACGTTGAGCCGTTTCCCTTCAGTGATGTAACTTATCATTATGCTCAAGCTGGAAACAAAGAGAAATCCGTGAAGTATGCTTTGGCCGCTGCGAAGGACGAGTTGGCGAGGTGGAGCAACTCGCAAGCCATCAAACACTTTTTGTACGTACTCGGAAATATGCCAGAGGGGCATGTTGAACAGAAGAGAACTGCTTTGGAGGGGCTGGGAGACGCTTACGTGGCTAGCTGCATGTACGGCGAAGCAATAAAGACTTTTGACAAGCTTGCAGAGTCTGAAACCGGCGCTTTGCGGCTGCATGCAATCAGAAAAGCTATGGACGCCGCCTACGATCAAGGTGACAAGCCCGATCTTTTGCTGACATATGCTCGGAAAGCAGAAGAGGTAGATGTGGAAGATCGCTTGGAAATGGCGAGAATAATCGACAACAGAGCGAAAGCTTGGGCTTGGTCCGGTCGCGGAGACGTTAAAATGGACTTGGCGGATTATGATGCGGCTCTGAAGGTGTTTGAGGAAGAAAACTCGCTTGTTGACGTAGCAGAAGCGCTGTGTAGAAGCGGCACGGTGAGCACATTTTTTAAAGATTTGCGCGAAAAAGGCTTGGGTCAACTCTTGCGTTCATTAGCCATATTTAGAGAACTTGGGGACGTACGGAAAGAAGCAGAAACCACGATGTGGTTAGCTCAAGGATTTCAGGCCGGTGGGCTTACGGCAGAAGCCATACGAGAATATTCCAGCGTTCTTGTGACAGGCAGAAAACTAGGCATTTTCGACTGCATGGCGCAGGCGTGCTGGCACTTGAGCAACATATCTTCTCATAGCGGCAAACCTGAGGAGGCACTATCAATAACCCTGAAAGAATTGGAGCTCTGCAATAAAACGGATTCAAGTTATCGACAGGGAGCGGCGTGCGCACAACTAGCCTATCTGTATAGTCTAAGTGGAAATCTACAGAAAGCTGATAAATACTTTAACAGAATTAATAAATTGCTGCCAATAGAATTTCTCTCAAACGAAGTTTGGGGCTTTTGCTCAACACTAGGCGTGTACTATTTTTCGAAGGGCTGGCTGGACAAATCGGATCAGGCTTTCAAAAAAGCGGCAGAATTTTATAAAAAAGTAAATCTCGGTTCCGAAATTTGGTTTAGAGAAAACTATGCCTGGGTTCTTGAGAAGCGAGGCTGCGTTGATGAAGCTAAGGTTCAGCAGAGTATTGCTCAGAAACTGCGTGAGCATTTACTAGAGATGGGTAAGGCACAGTTTGGGCATACCAACTTGCAGTTAAGCATTTTGGTTCCAAGACACGTCCAGGTTGGCGAGGAGTTCATGATGCGGCTCGACCTGGTCAACGTCGCTAAGAACCCCGGCGCATTGGTCAAATTTGAAGGATTAGTTCCTTCCGACTCTAAAGTCACTTCCATGCCCTCTTTCTGCAAGAAACATAACAGTTCAATCCAGATAAACAAGAAAAAAATAGGTCCATTTCAAGTTGAAACAACCAAGCTAAAAGTAGTATTTGGGAGAGATGGCGTTTACAAGCTTGAGCCATGCGTGTTTTACGTTAACGATTTAGGCGAGAGCAAAAAGACCAAAGCTGAACCTATCACAATAACTGCTCAACTTAGTTCTTCTGAAGACAAATTGGAAGGCTTTGCCGAACCTCTGCAGGGCAAGTTTGAGTTCAAATCTGAAGCTGCTGAAAAAACATTCAATTTTCTAATTAACGCTTTCGTTGAAGACTACATTCATCGCAGATTACCGCAGGAGAAATCGGGTTGGCGAACACTGATGCAGGTCATGAAGGGCGGGCACTTATCCAAGCACAGTTTATACGGTCAATCCGGTAAAGGTGGAGAAGTAACCTCGGAATTGGAGCATCTTGGCCTGATTGAAACGAGGCTTTTCTACGGGGAAAGAGGCCGAGGAGGGCACATTCACAAAGTTCGAATCTGTTATGAAAAGGAAATTGTGAAACGACAGATTGACCAAAAAGTGATTCGCAAGAACTGAAGAAAAAGCGTCGGCGAACTAATCATATATTAAAAAATGGGATTTTACTCATTTAGGAAAATTCAGCAAAAATACGTATGTATTTTTCCGAGGTAAATAAGGGAGTAGTCTACGCTTAGGAACACTTTCATAGGAGGTGAAAAAAGTGAAGAGAAAGGTTGTTTTGTTTTCAAGTTTGGCGTTGCTGATTATGCTTGTTGCAGTGTTCGCAATGACTTCGTCTGCAAGAGCCTGCAGAATAGTCCCCGCATCCGTTGTAACGAATGGACCGCCATCGGTATTCACAATTACCAGTGTGACCACACTTCCCTCGGGCTTTACAATAAGTAAGGGTGACCTTACAATACCGAACCTTTTAACGATTGGAACTCAAGGTTACTACACAAATAGCGTCAGCACTTTAACTTCAGTACTTAACCCGAATACGGATGTTTTGACCGTTTACTTTGATGGCAGCTGGCAGGTTATCGGAAGCCCCGCAGGAGGCTTCAGATATTATCCTTGGTCGTTTGTTATGACAGAATACAATTACAACCCCTCTGTTGGCGAGGGCAACCCCGACACAGTGCAAGTTGCTGCTCTAGGCTTCGGCACTTTTGCTGGAGACATTCTAGTGCTGCACTATGATGGTCCTAACCAGCTCACGGGAACATGGACAGGATACGTTATCATGCGATAAAAATAACGGCTGACTCAAAAAACTACACTCTTTTTTCTCTTTTCTTTTGGTATAAGCGTAAAGCGTAATCTTTGTTCTTGCAGTAAATTAAACAGGTTTCAGCCTTGTAACTGTGCTTCCGTCATTCTTAGCCTATTTCTACGCTATGTAAATTTAACACTTATCATCAATCCCCTATCTGTCTGTTTGTGTGTGTGATATGTCTCTGTGTGATATGTATCTGTCTCTCTCTATGCGCGATATCTCTCTATCTCTGTCTGTGAGATATGTCTAAGTAGTTAAGAGAGAGAAAGATTAAAATTTAATCCCTCATAATGTGGTTTGCCCGGGGGTTCTCGGCATTGCCACTGCGGAAACGCCTAAGCGCTTGCGGATTTCCTTAGCCAAAACTGCGCCGTGACTCACTCGATAATTGTCTGTGATGATTTTTTTTGCTCTTGAACGTTTAACATACTCTATTAAACCATCAAAATCTGAATGGTCACTTAACGCAACTAAATATTCCCTATCGCCAATCTGCCTGCAAGGAGAATTGAATTCCCAACCGCTAACGCAGATACGCGCATTCTGCAAGCCAACGTACCCGCGGGAATTCATGTGGTAAAAGGCGACGCATGGAAGGTTCCCACCTAAAAGTTCGCGCCCATCATTATCTGTAGAAAGCGACAAGCAACCCAGCTGCATACCGTGCTGCTCGCAAACTTTCGTAACCTCATAAACACGCTGTGGCATAACAAACGGCACAGACACGTCCGCGTTTCTCAGAAGCTGCATGATTTCTTGCAGTTTGCCATGATACCCGAAAACGTAGACAGCGCCGCCGCGCAAGCGTTTCTCAATCATAGTAACTAAAAGCTCACGTACATCCACACCAAAAGAGCGTCTGCATGATGGACTCCCATAAGTTGCCTCAACAACCAAAACATCACATTCAACAACAGGCGTATCATCAATCCTGAAGTCGCCAGAGTAAGCAACCCGTACTCCACCAGCATCCTCAACCAGCACCTGCGCAGCACCCAAAATATGATCTGCCTTAACAAGCGTAATCTGCTCTTCACCATACCTTAAGGTTTTGCCGTACTCCAAGGTCTCGATTACTGCATCTCGAAGTTTAAGTGAGTCGTCAAGTGTTTCGGCGAGGTCTCTGGTGGCCTTAGTCATCACAACTTTCTCACAGCACTTCAAGCTCTTCCGTAAGCCGCCAAGATGGTCTGCATGCGCATGAGTTACAATCCGCAAAGGCCTTGACTCGTCAAAAGCGTCGCAGGCAACGCTGTCACCTAACAGAACTGCGCCGTTTTTCGTTACTTTAGCCTTTGCAGACAATCTCTAGTCCTTGCCTAAGCGGTTTTTTCTGCAAGCCACTCGATGAGCTGCCTTGGATTATCAGTTTCAATCGTTATTCGCATGGGGCCTAAGGGTGATTCAGCTGTTTCCTCAGAAAAGGAGATGTGCCCTGCAAACGCCACTTGCTTGTTTAAGCAAAAGCTAATAGTGTTCCCTCTTATGCTGTGAAAGAACGCTTTTCTGGCAGCATCACGAATCCTGTCAGTGCGCAGTGTATTGCGTAGTTTAACAAGAGAATCCAGCCCTTTGGCTTCCGCCGTTAATGTGCTTGCTTTGCCGGAAGGCTTGACTGTTATGGAAGCGTTGCCTAAAACGTTACCTACAGCCGTTTTTACCTTATCTTCGCTTTCGGTCGGGTTAATTTGTGCTTCAACGTGAACAGTTACTTCATCCATTTTTCCTCAATCCTCCGCAGAGACTCCACAACTTTAGGCTTAATCTCCTCAACACTATTATCGTTAACTATCATCTGCTCAGCCATCGCTATAACATT
>Ga0326728_10006102_pt1 | contig 32948 bp, 28 predicted proteins | sample MB3enrmetagenome_FD_207602 | JGI IMG/M metagenome (GOLD analysis project Ga0326728, IMG submission 207602) | Lab enriched peat soil microbial communities from McLean, Ithaca, NY, United States - MB31MN | ecosystem: Environmental > Terrestrial > Soil > Wetlands > Peat | place: USA: New York... | reverse complement strand
AATTGACAAAGGGGGTGTTTTTGCCAATTGACAAAGGGGGTATTTCTGCCAATTGACAGGGGGATATTTCTACCAAACGAAAGAGGGGTGTTTCTGCCAATTGACAAAGGGGGTGTTTTTGCCAATTGACAAAGGGGGTATTTCTGTCAATTAACAGGGGGGGAGGTATCTGTCAATTGACTAGTTCTTATATTATTAAATTTAAATAAATAATTACTTATACAAATTAACGGATAAATACGCTTCAATTTTCGAACATAAACTTTATTGAGCTTTTAATTTTATAATAAATCTTAAATAACCGAGTTAATGCTTATCATGACTATTATAGGTTATTTTAGTAAAGAAAAGCTGCTTATGTTCTTTCATAAAATGTGCACATTTTATAAAACACATGCCTTCATAATTGAAACTAATTAATATTTTTATACACTTTTTTTCAGATTCTTAAGAATTAAAATACACTAGATAGATCACCTCAAAAACCCTAAAATGAGAATATGTAAGATTAAGCTATACAATGCTAGAGTCTATAAGATTAGGGCTTCTAAAGAGTGCAAGATCACCAACTTAACGGTTTTGAGACTTTTGAGGAAGAACATAATTAACAATCAAGAATCCCATTAGGTACTCTAAGGTAGCTGATACAGCATGAAGTAAGACAGTGGAGAAAGCAGTTCTGATTTTCTCGAGTTGATAAGTGGGAGATGGGAGCTTGTAACCTTAGAATGTGGGGATGTTTTATAAGTAAAACTTCAGACTTTGTTTAAAATGAAAGTGTATAAACAAAATGAATTTTTGTTGATCACAGGTGATAATATGTCAATAATTCTACCTAGAATAACACTTTTTTTAATATATTCGTGCCTGTCTATGATTACAATGGCTTTATTTGCTACACCTATTGCAGCTAATCAACAACTTACCATAACTGAAGAAGATAACGGAAAGACCATGTATATAAAAACTGGAATCATTTTTTATCTGAGGCTTAAGGAAAACCCAAGTACGGGTTATTCCTGGCAACTCAGCTTAAGCAAAGGACTTAGCCTCCTCATGGACAAATATTACTCTCCAGAATCTTCTAAAAGAGATGAAAGGTTTGTTGTTGGTGCTGCAGGATTTCATTCGTGGGAAATTAAAACAATTGCGAAAGGTCGCCAGCAGATAAAAGGAATATACAAAAGAACTTGGGAGAAAGAAGCAAGCAAGGAGCAAACTTTTAAATTCTATGTTCGAACAATCTGAACTATATTCACATTTTTTATGACAGAGCTCATACTAAAAAAATTTGTTTTTGGATCAATATGATTTCCAGAACTACTGTTATGATAATGGACTCGAGGAATCATTCTAAATTCGAGATCCGATAGGCAATTTTGAGTTTTGGTATCAGTGTCTTATGTCCCATTAGCAATAACATTTACCGGCAAAAATAATGGATTGGCTGCGGAATGGAACATGAATTTTGGTGCCTTGAATCCATCAACAGAACAAAATTCTGTGTTTCAATGTGGTACAGCGAGGAATACAGTGTTAGCTTAACTGCAACAGACGCGAGAGTCATTTGTATTATAACAAAAAAAGGATATGGCATGGCATTAAAGAAATTGGCATTTTGAGTTGAAAAGATGATAAACAAGATTGATAATAAAGAGTAGTTAGGAGTTTTATTGGTAAAATATGATAAATTTAACTCTTTCGACTCATTATCGTTGAGATTTGAAAACTATTCTCTTACAGACTATTTTTCAGATAATTCATATTTACTTTTATTTTAGTTTTGTTGGAATCCTTTCCAAATTTTTATCGCGAAAAAAAATTAAAGGTAAATCTAAACCCGCTATAGATATTACAAAATATCAATTTTTTAATGGGAGAGCACCTCTTAGTATTTATATGTAAGTAGCAACAACGAAAAAATTAGTAAAAGAACATCCTTTGAGAATAAGAGATATATTATAGAATAAGTGGATTTACTCAAAAAAGTATATTAGGAGCGATTTTATGAAGTGACTAAAAAGATATTAAAAGCTGGAAAAATTATTGTCACTACTGTTCAAAGTGTGAATCACAAGACTTTATATACAGTCTTCTGTCATAATCTCCATCATTAAATGACATTTAAAATAGAAGGAGTATTTTAAAGATATTGTAAGCTATTCTTAATATTAAAAAATCATGAATAAGAAAAGAAAAAAATAAAGTCAAATATGGAAATTCGCAGGAAAGATTTGGACATGATTATCATAGGAAAAAAGAATAGGTGAGTTAGAATCCTCTAAATTGTCTCCTAAATTCTATAAAATGTAAAAAAATAGAGGAGTGTTCTTCAGAGTCACAGCTTTGCGGGGCAGTTTCTGCTGTAGTAAGCAAATACAGTGGAAAGCAATCAATTGAGTATTTGAAAAATTTTAAGGGATTTTGATATTCGATAGCTCTGGAACAGCTTATTTGTAGTTATTTTTTTTAGTCATCAGGGATAAATTTATCTCTTAAGTGAACTTAAGATTTGGAGAAAACTTGGAGACTTTATATCATTTTCTTGATTTTCTGATTGATTGCGATAAATTGTTAGAAGAATTAATGGTTACTTTTGGTGATCCAGAAAAATATTAATAAGTCTCAAAACTTATCTAATCAGTTTCAAGAGATTGCTGAGATAGAATATTTTTAATCAGTTTTTATTGTTGATGCGTTCTAATTCATTATTTAATTAAAAAAATAATGTAAATGTAATATCTGGAATTCATATACATCAAAGTGATAAAATGAGTGGTTTAGTTGAACAAGCACTTTTATTTGGTACGAAAGCACATGCCAAGCAACTTGATGATGCTGGAAATGACTATTTTATGTCTCACTGCTGGCAAGTCTATGAAATTATCAGAATATTATACCCTGATGACTTTGCACTACAGGCAGCGGCTTTATTACATGATACATTAGAGGATACTAATGTAACATATGAAGTTCTTCTCAATAAATTCGGTGTTGATGTAGCTGATCTAGTCCATGAAGTAACTCACGAACGAAGGGCCGACGATAATGGCTGGTATTTTCCACGTTTACACTCTATACGTGGGATTGTTCTGAAATTTGCAGATCGCACCTCCAATTTATCCAGAATGGAAGGCGTATGGAATGAGGAGAAGATTCAAAAATATCTCAAAAAATCGACTTTTTGGCAATCTGAAGACATGTAAGTTTCATACCAACTAACAATACAAAGTATACTATAGTATCACGAGTGTTTCAATCAATGTCCTGAAAACTAATACTAAAACGAATTCTATAATTATCTGGAGTAACACTGCTGATATGATATATGGAACACCATTGAGCAATTTTTTACTAAATGGATCTGCTTTGGTACAGTAAACTTTTGCCCATACTTCACCCTTAGAAACTGTATTAAGTGCAGGTAATCATATATTGTATGCTGATTTTGCGTCTGAGGATGTTGCAAACTACAGCAATGGATCACAGAATTTAAAAATCATTGTTCTGTCTCTTGTTTCTGTCTCTTGTGCAGAAAAGCCTTCAAATGATTACGTCTATAAGAGACTTAGCTGCTTTAGGTGAACGGAGTGATGGATTTTCTTATGACGAATATATATATTGAAGGCTGCAGTGACTAGTTTGGATATTAAAGAAGGAGATCCAAGTTTGGGAAAATCAATTGGGGCTTACTACTCAATCTGGGTCTTTTATTGCTCAGGTAAAAGATCACATCGGTAGGGAATACTTTCGCAAGCAAAAGGGTATATACTGATTGATTCGGCAAGAAGCAATGAAATTATAAGAAAATAGTATGTATTATTTGAAGGAATTTTTATGATAAAAAATTTAATAGTGGATCCTAGATTGCTTCCTTTAGTAATCATACAGACAGTTGGCACATTAATATTCGATATTTAATGTAGTTTTTATATTATTATAACTCCCTTCTCAAAATTTTATAACTTTTATTTTCATCAAAGAAGTTTCTGACCTTGATATATTTACGCATGTCAGACTTTTTAGTTAGAAACTTGACCTTATTTATGTTAAGACATTATATTTGAATTATTCAACTATAAGACATTTATTGATTTTCTGGCTGAGGTTGTTCATAACCTTAGGATGACGTGTTAATTTTATAAATACATGCGTTTATGAAATTTCAGTACCAAATTTCCGTACTAAAATAACGTTATAATAGTCATAAAAAGTATGAATCAAATTATTTAAGGTTTATTATGAAATTAAAAACTCAAAAAGTTCATTTTTAAAAAGAAAGTTTTATTTATTTGAGAATTTCTATAAGCGAATATTTATTTAAAATAATAAATTTAAATACCACCAACTGGTAGAAATTCCTTTAGAGAATCTTAAAAAACCAGCTAAAATAGAAGATTAAAGTTTATGATTTATTTTGATTCTTCACAAAACAAAATAAGATTCACAGTAAAAAATAAAAAAGAGATACAAGCATGTTAGAATGAATGAAAAGGGCACTCGGTGTTTTGCTAGCAGTTTGTTTTTTGATGTCTATGGCAGATGCAGCAGTAAGCTCGGAATCCATTATGGTTAAAGAAAAGAAGCAGCCATTATAGTAGCTAAAGACGTGAAGGAGATTAAATTCATAGAGCATCACCATCATCACCGCCACCGCAATCGTTCCCAGAAAACCGTATCATCAACATACCGATAATTACACCAACGAATACCACTTAAAAATGTGAAATTACAAGTAATAATCCAGGAAATTTGCTAGTAATTGATAATATCATCAAATTTAGCAGTAATTCACTGATAGTTATCTACTTTCTATAAGAAACCAATAAAAGTATCTGAATTAAAAGTTTTTGGATATCCTTATAGATGACTTACAAAATATACCTGATAAAATGCCATCATAGATATCACAAAAGCCTTATCAACAATAAATTATAAATTATAAAATACATATTATATTCATTTAGTGTTAATTTGAACAACATAAACGAGTGAAATAAAATGTTTAAACAATCATCAATTATGAAAAAGGGAGTTGCTATTTTGTTTGCAGTCTTTTTTGTAGTATCGTTGACAGCTGTTTCAGCTAGCGCACGTCATGGTTGGTACCGCGGTGGAAATTGGGGCTGGGGAGGAAGCTGGGGTGACGGCCTTGGCTGGGGTTGGAACTGGTCTGGCCCATGTCAGTATGTGTACAATGGCGCAGGAGCATGGGTTGTGTCTTGTCCTTCCCCAGCAATCAGCTTCCCCTACTTGGGTGAGGTGCCTGCTGGTACAGTTAACGACCATTTTCAGCCCCTTGTCCAACCTTAACCCCAGTAAATGATAACAACACCTGGGAAAAAATAGAAACAATATATAAAATCTAAATACGAATTTAAATTTTTTTAGAACATTTACGCAAAAAAAACCAAAAAACGTCGCTATCAATAGGTCGTAAAAATAAAATGATTTTGATAAATCTTTGATTTTTATAAGTCATTTAGATAATATTTATAAGCATATAGCAAAATTTTGGGTTTATCGAAATCCTAATAAAACCAAAAATTCAAACTCATTTATCTTCTTCATGACTAAATTAACTTCTTTTTTGCCAAGACTTGTTTTTGGGTAAAAGATCTGACTTAGGAAGAGAACAGCTCGATTATACAATATCTGAGATAAATGAAAATGACAAAGCTTTGTGATAAATTTTACAGAAGTGCTGAAACTGGCTGCTAGGGGTATTTCTACAGAGCTCTAATGACTCATATTGAGCTTGTCAAGAAACTTAAATATACTTTTTGAATATTATTTTATAACTATTTAGCCTACCCACGATCAGTCGGATGAGATACATTTTGACCCAATAGATGCTTCTGATTGCTAAATGATAAGAACATAGGATAAATAATTAATAGTCCAGTATTTAAGAAAATAAGTTCAGCAAAATTACATATATATAAGTTCCATAAACAACCAGCTAAACTATGGAATTTATTTAAATATTCTTTAGATTAAAGCCAAGTAAATTCAAAAAATAGTAAAATCTCTGTAAATTGCTTAAAGTAAATTAATTCAACGAAAGGAGGTGAGCTGTTCATGGGTGTATCTGCTAAAGGGGAAAAATACCGCTGTGAGATGTGTGGCAATGAGGTTATCGTAGAAAAAGTAGGGGGAGGAACTCTTTCTTGTTGTGGAGAAGAGATGATTCTTATCGAAAAGAAATAAAATTATCTGTAAAACTTTAAGTGAACTACCCCTCCAGGTTAGATTGACGCACTCCGAGGAAGGGGCTTTCTTTAAGTAATTCCTTCATCTGTTTTCAAATTGGAGATCCATAGGGAATTCTGTATTGTCAAAGATTACCAACAAATTGTTGATAGCTCTGCCACAGGGCATTTTGTAATAGGAAACGTAACATAATATTGATGAACTATTTAAATCCCTATCAACATTGTTCCCGCAATCACAAATCATAACACGCGTTCATTTGCTTATTATGGGGGTGTATCTACTTTTTATAGTTGAATACACAAAATCTAAAGGCATTGACACATAAAAAGATTGATAAAGTAAATTTATAATTCATTGTATGACTTGTTTTTAATAACATGGTGCAGTCATCAAGAGATTTCTAAATGGATCATAGAGAATTGATGTGCTGGCAAATATTTTTAGCATGAATTGCAGAGAAATTCTATCATGACTTCCTTCAAATCAGAGTATTACTCTGGAAGTAGCGAGGAAAAAGAAATCAATTATAAAGATAAAACAGGAGATATAAAGGGAGAAATTCAGAAGAGGAAGATTGTTGAGAATAACGTGTAAAAATAATTAGTAGAATAATCGCAATTATGGGAAAAAAGGATGGAATCAGCACGTGAGAAATCAATTTAGTCACGTACTTTTGGGTTAGATTAAATAATTTATGTTTTAAGTATTTTTATTTCAGTAGTTTCAGGGCTTCTCTGCAAGCAGCTACAGCTGGGGCCCCTGAAGTGATAAAAATAACGTCCATAGTTTCCATGATTTCTTCTTTGGTTACCCCGTGATTAAGAGCACTTCTCATCTGAGCTACAGCACAGGCTTCACATTGCTTTGATGCCACGACTGCAAAAGCCATAAGTATCTTTGTTTTTGCAGATAGAGCTCCATCAGATAACAACTTCCCATCACAACGTTTGTACTTCCCAAGAAATTCAGGATCAAGTTCTTCAAGGGTCTCAAGTATATGGGGTTTGAATCCGATTTTATTTTTTATACTCTTCACGACTTCCTCATGTTCTGTCAAATTTAGCCTCCTGCCTTTATAAGATTATATATTAATACTGATTGTGTTGAAATATTATTTATGATTTAATTGACTAAGATATAGCTTCTATGAAATTTGAATATTATTCTATGGATGTGGCTCTAATTATTTAATAGGAGTGTGCCAATTTTTCTGTAAAATCACAAATATCTACAAGTCATAAGAAAGGAAATCACGTATCTTAAGGATCTAATCAAATAAGTTATGTAAAAATATAACTGTGAATTTACAATAAATTCGGAATACTGCAGCTTAACGTGTTCCATACAAAGGCTTTTTCCATAGACGATCCAAAAATCGACTGCTTCATTTAATATATTTTCTTCAGAGAAAAATTAGTAGGAGTTTTTATGAGCAAATAGTGGTAAATTTTGGTGATAACAGAAGATATTAAACAGACTCTCATGCTGTGAAAATATACCAAAGTGGTGAAAACTTCCTTATTTATAAAGGGCACTTATATGTTCCATTATAATGAAAAAGCTTTGCACCTTTTCTCAAAAAATGTTAATATATGACATAAATATAATCTAAGAAAAGAATAGGTGGAGTTTAGCACAACTCCACCCACCTCCGCGCCCCCACGCGTTCAAAACCCCTCAAAAAGAAATGATTGCGTAACAGCCCAAATTTAATCACGTGTTCTCACAGAACGACTGATAGGCTGTCACCACCCCCAAAATGTTCTATTTTATCTCACATGAGACAAAATAGAATACAAGTTCAAACAATATAAAGGTAACGTAATTAAAAAATGATAAAAGCTAAATATCAAAAAGTCACACATGCCAAATTATAGTAAAGTTTATTGATAAATAAAATCACTATTAGAATTTAGATGATACCACAAATCAACAAAAAAGATGGCATCAGGTGTTATATCTATATATATAATTTTTGATCTTATGAAATTTGTGGAATTTATGAGTTAATATGATGAGCTACCTTAGCATAATACTTGAAAGTATATTAAAGATATTTACGAGATTACTAGAATTATATTATGTAGATCAAGACTCTCATCAATCAGAAAACAATTTAGTTTTCAATAGTGGTTTAATTTTGTTCTCATTTTGCTAAGGGTAAATATCTTCATATTTTTATATAATTTTTCTCAATATTTCATGAATTTACTCAAAATTACAGGTAGAAATTTATCTTTTTTGTAGACCTTCTGTAGATGTAGACAAATGTATAAATTGTTTGCTTATCTATCCACTATTATTTATTGGAAGTTATACTGATATTATACTTCTGGATTGAAGTTTTCCAAATATCAAATGGTAATTTTGATTTGAGGCTGATTTCTTTTTACGAATTCAGATTTTTAAACATAAATTGTAAAAATCATTAGATTTTGGAACAGAATCGCATATGCTAATGAAAAGTGATTTCAAATTACATCATCCATATATTATTATTTAAGGAATATAAAACAAAGGTAATTATAAATAAGAAAGCGATATTTAAGAAAACTTGATGATATATAGTATAGTTTTTCCAAATCAAATTTATGGACTCAATACTAAAAAATAATCTAATATCTCATCTTATAGACACAATAATTTGCATGAAATAGTTGCATTTTATAGTGCAAAGGTAAAAACTTAGCCTGAGCAAAAAATATCTATAACCACTGTTACTAAGATTCAATGAGTAGATTTCAGTGAGCTGATTCTATCAAATTGCTAGCTACAGATAGTGTTTCCTATTTTTTACTAGTTAGTCACCAGAAGTACCTATTGTATCAAAATGGATCTCAGATAATTGATTTTTTTGTAAGCTAAGTAGTTGAAATCTATTTTGTACTTAGTTATTATCAGCTGTATGCATTTTATTTGGATATATTTTCTAAAAATTTCTTAATCAGGTAATTCAAAAAGTGTAGAGTATTTTTCTTTTAGTGATATGAGGAGCTCTTCGTCTAATTTTACACCATGAAGTGTTTTCACTTTAGAAAGCTGGTCAAGGGATAAATTTTTTGCTCTATACAAGTTAGACCATCGAAGGTCAGCTTCTTGGAGGTTAGCTTCTTGAAGGTTAGCCTCTTGGAGGTTGGCCTCTTGGAGGTTGGCCTCCCGAAGATTAGCTCCTTGGAGGTCAGCTCCTTGAAGACTAGAGCCTTGAAGGTTGGACCCTTGAAAGTTAGATCCTTGGAGGTTAGCCTCCCGAAGGTCAGATCCTTGGAGGTTAGCCTCTTGTAGATCGGCACCTTGAAGGTCAGCACCTCGAAGATCAGCATCTTGAAGGTCAGCTCCATAAAGATTAACCATTTGCATATCAGCTCCTTGAAGATTAGATCCTTGAAGGTTAGCTATCTGGATGTTAGATCCCTGAAGGTTGGAATTTTGAAGGTTAGAACCTTGTAAATTAACCAATTGAAGGATAGATCCTTGAAGGTTAGCTCCTTGAAGGTTAGCTCCTTGGAGGTTAGCTCCTTTATCCAAAAGGTGAGCATTTGAAAAGTCAGCCCCTTGAAGGTTAGCTCCTATAAGATTAGCTTTCTCGAGGCTAGCTCCTCGAAGGTCAGCTTCTTGAAGATTAGCCTCTTGAAGGTCAGCCTCTTGGAGGTTAGCCTCTGTGAGGTTAGCCCTTGCAAGGTTAGCCCTTACAAAGTTAGCTCCTTGAAGATTAGCCCCTATAAGATTAGCTCCTTGAAGGTTTTTTCTTTCTGTACTATCCATTTGTAATTAATCGATCTTGAACCAAAATAAATATTACTATATTAAGTATTGACTTTTTAAGTCATATCCTTGAATCTTTGATCGAATCTAAAAAACGAGTGTATTTTCAATTTTTCGGAAAATGTATAGAAGGTTTTATGCTTACGATTTTAAACAATATATTGAAAATATCAAATTTTTAAAATAATATAACTTAGGATGAAAATGGATCACAAAATCTGCAAGGATGAATTTGATAATTTCAAAGTGAGTATATTTTAAAGTTTACTGAGTTGAATTAACTCAGTTCTCAAAGTTCCAGTTTCCTCTCATTTGAATTTATCCTTCCTCTAATGACTAATGGCAAGATCTATAACTCTTTTAAATGCTTTTTCATCGTTATCGTCTAGTCCAACGACCCTGGCCTTGGATATGCTTATCCCAACTTTTCCGTCCTTATGCATGTAAGCATATTTCCCATGTTCGATACTCATAATCACGAAGGAGCCAGGAATGGCTTTTACTCCAAAATATTCTACAAGTTCAGGACTTTAATCAACATCTATGTATGCGATAGTAGCTTTTCCTCGGTACTCTGCTATCAATTTTTCAAGAATTGGCCTCATGGATCTGTATACAGGACTCCATTGTGATTCCATTTCCACAAAAAACTGGCATTTGGGGGGGGATGTATTTATCTGCTTCAGCTGGTTTACTCTTACGACTGTATTTTTATCTAGGCTTACCACATATTTTTTGGAATTTACCTGAGTTTTCTCTGGAGAAATATATTTGTTACTCATTGCCATTACTGTAGACGAAATAAGAATTGAAAATACAATAAGAGCTGTTGATACCAAAACTACTGAATGCATTTTTTTAAGTTTCCATTCATCCTATTCCTCTGTCCTTGATCAATATTTCATAAAAAAATATTATTATTTTTGTACTTAATTTCAATTTTGTTACTTAAGCAGTTGAACTGAGGAATAAACAAGCTTTACTTTGACCTCAAAAGTTGATAGTACTTGGTTTGGTACATCAAATGTGTGAATCTTAAGTGTAAAAGTATATTGTATTGTTAATATTTTAAATGTAGGTCTTTGGAACTATAATGAACATAAAGTCAATCTTTTTGGATTACATACAGCCCAAATGATCGATTTTCAGGGGAAGGATAGTTTAATTCACATTAACCTCATTTCATAAATTTCTTAAAATATCTAACAATTGATGTGCACTTCGATGAGGTTATTCTTTTGAAATTTTAACAGGGAAAAGGTGACAGGGTTGCAAAAAAGAGAATTACTGACTAGTGTCTCAAAAATTCAATCATTAATTTTCTAAATGAATTCTTAATCTATTTATTCTGATTCGAAGCTGTCAAAGTATTAATGTTCAATAATTAAATGTTCAATAATTAAATTTTCTGATACCATGCTGATGTTTATTTTCATTAAGTAGTATGATATCACTTAAAATAATCAATCTATTTGAGATTCGAAGCAGCTTTTCAAAGTACCTCCATAAAGGAAGTTCAAATCCGACATTTTTTTAGATGTACACTGACATAGAATTTATTTGCTCATTTGCTCACCATTATTCACTTACAGTTAGATTAATTTTAGCTGTTTCCATGTTGAGAAAACAAATGGAATTTATTTGTATATCTGTGGGAATTTAATCTCACAGAACAATTGAAAGTTATTATTTTTATCTGGATCTTGTTCAATCCTGGATTCAGGACCATGAAAATCATTATATTTAATCACCTTTTGATCTGGGATGTTCTTATAGTGATGGATAATATTTTTAAAGGTATAATTCGTTGGACGTATAACAAAAAATGTATAATACTAATGACATATTAATAAAATTGCTATATTAATAATTTGGGGGTAAATGTAAAATGAAAGTGACTACAGCTAAAATTATCAAAAGGTGTCCTTTTTGTGGTGTATCCAATATTAACCGAAGAGTCCGTTTGGGTGGTTATCGCTGCTATAAATGTCATAAAATATTTAATAAGCCAGTTTTAGAGGAAGCATCTTTACTTGATCTTAACCAATTGCCTGATTTTTGTCATAGTACAGAATGAAATAATATATGGGGTTTTGCGGAGAATAAAGTACTGAATGTATAGACTTTTTTTCAGAAATTTTGTGTTTGAAATACCTTAAAAACTTTCTTTTTAAAGGCATAAATCTGTCAATAGTAATTTAATTTTCGACACTTCAGTTAGTTTAAATTTACCCTTTTTTTAATATAAATTTTACCAAATATATCCTGATTTCAACAATGATTACAGATATATAGCTTTACGATTTTTAGGGAATTTTTATCCTCACAGCAAGCTTTGGGATATTAAACTAAAATAAATTCCCAGTTATGAAATTATACTTCCTGGTAGGTGCCTAAAGGAAATTTGACGAAGTCAAGTTGAATTATTATAAATTTGTATAGGAAATTATTTTTATACATATGTATACATATATATAATTAAATATATTTATTATATCAATGGAATAATTAACAAACGCAGCAAAATAAATGATATAGAAGGAGTGGATGGGAATAAATGAAAAATAAAGATAATTTTTTAATATTTATAACTTCAGTAGCCTTAGTTTATTTTTTAATTATCTGCTCGTCTTGTGCATTGGCATCTAGCGAACAAAGTGATTCGCACAATGCCTCATATGCATATATTACGAACAGCGAAAGCAGTAACGTTTCTGTAATTGACACAATAAACAATACTGTTACAGCCACGGTACCTGTAAGAAGCCATCCTTTTGGAGTGGCGGTCAGTCCGGATGGAAAAAAAGTATATGTAGCAAATAATGGCGATGACAATGTTTCTGTAATTGATACAGCCACGAAAAATATTACAGGTACTGTGCCTATAGGAGTTGATCCTGCAGGCTATTTTCCTTTTGGAGTTGCAGTCAGTCCGGATGGCGAAAGGGTATATGTAACTAATACCTACAAGGGTTGTGTGACAAAAGCTTGCAAAGGAAGAAAGCACTCCAATGAAGAGGAGAACCACTTTTCTGTTCATGTAATTGACACAGCTACTAATACTGTTACAGATACAGTGCCTGTAGGAAACTTTCCTAAAGGAATTGCAGTTAGCCCGGATGGGAAAAAAGTATATGTTACAAATAGTTGGAATGACAATGTCTCTGTAATTGACACAATAAACAATACTGTTACAGCTACTGTTCCTGTAGGACGCTTCCCCGAAGGAATTGCAATCAACCCCACTGGAACAAAGGTATATGTGACGAACAGTTTGGATAACAATATCTCTATAATTAACACAAGCACAAACGATGTTATATCCACGATGAATGTAGGAATTAACCCTGTTGGAGTCGCAGTCAACCCGGAGGGAACAAAATTATATGTAACAAACGTTGGTAATTTTAGTGTTCCAGACAACACCGTATCTGTAATTGACACAGCTACAGATAACGTTATAGCCACTGTAAAGGTTGGACAGCAACCTGTAGGGATTTCAGTCAGTCCGGATGGAGAGAAGGTATATGTGGCAAATAACGGCGACGACAATGTTTCTGTAATTGACACAGCTACAAACAATGTTACAGCCACATTGAATGTAGGAAACGAATCACACGCCATCGGACAATTTGTCGTCCCTCCACCCGTAGCTGCACTTTTGGGATCTCCTACTTCAGGAAAAATGCCATTAAAAGTAGTCTTCAAGGACAAGAGCACAGGAGTATCCAATTCATGGAAATGGAGTTTTGGAGATGGGAATACTTCAACAGCTAAGAATCCAGTGCATGAATACACTAAAGTTGGGAAGTACACTGTCAGCGTAACAGTAAAAAATGCAGTCAACTGCAATAACACTAAAACGATGTATAATTATATCACAGTAAAACGGTAAGTGAATATCTCAAATTGAAAATATGGTAAAAAGAGGTATACTAACGAGTAGTGAGAACATGGAGTCGAGCTTTGTCGTAAGTTCTGTTTCCTTCAAGGTTACAGAAACGGGCTTCAATCTAATTACCAAAATCTCTGCCAAGGCTTTTTAGTCCAGGATGATGTATTTCTGATTTATCAAGATCTGTATCCGAAGAACATAATTATTATGTATGGATTTGAGATCACATTCTCTATGGTTTGCAATCTCGAGCTCCTTTTGTTCACCTCTGAAATCTACCATGAAGAACTGAATGAGAGAGAAAAAAGGCAAATAAATTGCTTAAGAAGTTCAAGTTATACTAACGTTGCAATGACAAAGCAGAAAATCTTTTAAAGGTAATGAAACGAAGTCTGATGCCTGCAATAAAGCTGTTCAACTGGACCAGGTCTGATGTTCCTGGATGAACCTACCTCAGAGCTCGATATACAGAGCAACCAAATCATATTGTGTGTGATCTAAGATCTCATTTCCAATGATGTCAGTGTTTTTTTAATGGCTCACGATATCGAGCAAAAGTCATGTGTAATCTTATAGCTATCATCAATGAGAGAAACATCGTTGCAAGCTATACACCAGAATTTCTAAAAAAGATTATCCATGGTACACAATCGATAGCAATCTAATTTGACAATAGTTCTACAGATCAACTGGAAGATTTTAGCTATATCTCCATAGTGAATGACGCACAAAAAGCAGATGACAAATTTAAGCTCTACACTGAAGATCCATCTGAAGTTATTTATGCCATAGTATCTGATGCTCACATGCATGATCTTGAAATTATCAGTATCATGACTCTTTACTCGAGCTTCGAGGATGTATTTGTAAAGTTGACTGGTCTGCAGAAGACAGGTAATGGAATCTATTCCATCTATTAATCATACGAGAGGAATATAACGTTTTCCCGACGAGATATCACTTTCTGGACGATTGCCAGAAAGAACATGTTGATCTACGCCCAACACCATTATGTACGACATCTTTTTCCTATTCTTTCTGTCCTTAACCTTTTCTATCTGAAAGAGCACCTCTCCAGGCGCTTTAATCCCTGAGCTTCTCTTGAAGTATATATTTGAATAGCATGGAACTCCCGCACTAAGAGCAAAAATAAAGTACTACCAGTCTATTAAAAGTAGCATACTTTTATTTTGTAACGTATTTTAATTCCATAAACATATCAAATTACGAAATTATAAACAATTTATCTTCACTAAAATGAGGTTATAATAGTAATAGAAAACATGAATGCGATTATTGAAGGTTTTTATTGAATTATAAGCTTCATAATGTTAGTTGTTTAAACAAAACGTTATTAAGTTATTTTTGTATTCACAAATAACCTTATATTTCAACTAATATATATTATCCATGATCACTGGCAGAGGAAAAAATAAGGCAATTAGAACAAAGTGAATCATATACAATCGAACTATGTATATTAATTGAATCTGCCAATGAATAACGAATCGAAAAATAGCACCTCGTAAAATCGAAAAATAACTTCCCTTAAAGCAGAAAAACATTTCTACATTAAAAGTAACTGATTTGATGCTCTAACTTTGTTCACACTCTGTTTCCACCTATGCATAAGGGATAGGTCATAGCATTTGCAATTTACTTGGCCTTGGTTTCAGGTTATTGAAGCGGTTCCGTCCCCAAAACCCCATTTTCAAGATGTTTTTCGGGAAAATGGAGATTTTTTGATGATTTGATAGGTTCTTTACTTCAATTTGGTAATTTAAAAGATCCTTTACACGAATTAGACGACTTAACAGACTTTTCAAATATATTAGATGATTTAGTGGATGATTTAAGTAAATTAGATTGTTTATCAATTTTTTTATAGGAATTAGATGATTCAATAAATCCTTCTCCTGAATCTGAAGGCGGAACAGAATCTTTCATTCGATTATAGATCATAACAGAATCTTTGCCTGAATTTGATGACGGCACAAAACCTTTCATAGTATCGGAAATCGGAACCGAATTTTTACCCAAATAAGATGAAGGAACAAAACTGCCCATTAGATAAGAAATTGGAATATGACAGTTACTTGAACCTAATGACGGAATATAAAGTTCCATGATATGCAACATCGAAACAGAAACTTTTACTGAAACTTTTATCAGGTCAATAATTTTGATATAACCACTACTCGAATTTGACGAAGGAACAAAATATTTGCTTGAATTTGATTGCAGAACAGAATATGTGCCTGAGTATGATGAAGGAGTAGAATTGTTTGTGGGATTAGAGCTTCCACTTACCAATTCAGATGTCAATGATACTACAACAAAGACTAGTATTGAGACGGTCAATATTTTATTTATTTCACCAAATATTTGTTTTACCATTCATGGACTCCTAAATATTTGCTTATCTAAACATATGCCTGTTAGTCTCTATTTTGAAAAAAACTAAAAGATAAAAAATAAATCATATTTTTAACTAAAAATTAATTTTCGTTTTATTTGATATTATGTATTTGTGGATTATATACTAGTCATGTTATATCACTAAAATTAACTTTTGATTGCATAATCTAAGTATTAATATCTATGGTATATAATTAAAAGAGAAATTTAGATTAGAAATATAGCTATGGGATTTATAATATATAACTGAACAAAAAAATCTTGAAATGTTGTCTTATTAAATAAAAAATTTATGGAAAAATTGTTTGGCCAATTTCGCCTTTCTAATGCATGAATACATACTCTGAAAACTATAGTAATCATTTTAAATAATGCGATATTTTATGTGTAAATATATGTTTTTTTAACTATTCAACCTGGGAAAAATAATGTCAATGACCATCCTTACTGAGATTAATTGAGCAAATTTCGATGAGCGTATTTTTGGCACCGGAATAGTTACTTAATTTTTACAATCCCAGAAGATATTAAAAAGTCTATTCATTAAAGGTAAGCCGAGGTTTATAAGCTATTGTAGTATTGAAAAAAAAGATGGCACTTTTGTGGACTTCAGCGAAAATTTGGTTCAAAGCAAGTTTGATGATTTATGGAAAAGAAAAATTCTGCCTGAAAGTTTAAGCTTAAGAAATTAAACTTTTTTAATGCTGTATTGTTTATTATGTGCGTTTATTCACAGTACTTCTGAAAAATATACTAATTTATCTTTTTACCAACATCAATTTATATAATAATAAGTTATATTATCTTATAGGGCATCTGAGGCAAACTTTTTTGTTTCCCCCAATTAATACTACCCCCACCCCCAATCTCAAAAAACAGATGCCCTTTTACTCTTTTAAACTTCTTCTCATATTCATAGGATTTATGCAGTTGAATTGAAAAACAGCAACCTTAAACACACAAATGTCTAAATAGTACTAATTCTGATTAGGTTTCCTGTATTCGATATTATATATCAACTGCGTAAATACTAGTTTTTTAAAGTCTGCAGGCTATGGACAATTTTATAGTTCAAAGCTAGCTGAGAAAAAAACTCTAGTCCACCGCAGATTTACAGAACCATCTTGCTTTTAAATATGAAACGAAAAATTTAGAAAGAACCAAGAAAGGCATTTTTTTATATTCAGTTCCATACAGAGGTTTTAAAGTGAAACCTATGTATATTCTCAACGTAAACTTGCCATTATGATTCTATTCACTATATCCAAACTCACAAACTTAACAGTATAGAAAAACGCAGATCTAATTTATTTTAAATAGTTTATATCCAATCTAATTTGGTTTTATGTTTATAATCTGATACTAAATGTTGTCTCATTTCCACCATTATAATATAGCCTGCCTAATTATTTGGATGTATAAATCCATCTTCTAATCGTAAATATGAACAAGGGATAGGCTACTGATAGGCTTAAGAATAAGCATTTTGAGAAATGTAAGACTTATTCCTATAAAAAAGACATCTATACTTGTTGCAACTGCCAGCATAAGAAGTACCGAATAATTAAGAGAACCTATTTTTCCTTCCGGTTTTTTGTAAAAAGCTTCATATATCATCTTAATTCCAATAAAAACCAGAAGACCAAAAGCAATCCATTTACTATAAAGCAGAAACATAGTTTTTTATTGTGTATCCACCAAGCCAGCCCAATACCAGCATTAAAGTCTGAATTCCCCTGAAAAAAATAGCAAATTTGAGAGCATCGTTAACCCTAAAAGGTCTTATTATGGTACTTCTAGACATGGATACTGCAAAAGCATCCATTGAAACTCCTACCGCTAAAAGGAAATTGGATAGAAAAGGCATTGATTAAATACTCACTTTTTAAAGTATGGCTATGAATATGAATTTTATGGGGTTGTATAAAATGAATAATGTCACTTTTGGCAGGGTTTTATTTTATTAGCAAATCAACTTTAGTATTATTGATCACTATTTTAAATGTGCCTCTAAATGAAAAAATGATATTGCCTTTATAGTTCATATTTACTTTAATGATTTTGATTATAAATAAGTATTCAATAAGTTTAATAAAAATTTGAGTTTAAAAAACGTCTTTAGTTGTGTATTAGCTAGCTATGTTCTAATTGAGATTGTAGCTTTTTTGATGGTGTCTTAATTTAGGTTAATTTTTTTTAGAATAGCTGTTTGTAAGTTAAAATGTTGTTTTCTTTGAAAGCGTTGAATTTATAAAAAATAACATAAGCCTTTATTAAATGAAGCTTTAAAATACGAGTCTAAAAATGAAGCTTCAAAAAACGAATTTGAGAAAGATTTTGATATCACAAGCACAAGATCCTCATTCCTATGGGACCCAAGGGAGAATTAAATCAAAATTGGTTTGATCAACTGCGTCGTTATGTGTCTATTGCTTTGCCTTCATCCCAAACTCCGGGACGAAGGGATGAATATTTCTATTATCTAATTGTCACGAATATTATGATGTTAGTGCTCATTGGTGTTTTGGTCTATAAAGCAATAAGGATGACTTATTATTAATAAGGCTGACTATATACACGTGATCAGAAGCGCAAAATAATATGTTAAAGGAAGATTGCTAACAAAAACTGTACGCATATGTTTTGGCACAAAAAAACGATATCTTTTTTTGGTTTCAGCCGAAATCAGTAATATTTTTATTTTAATTTAAGAGAGTTATATTTTAAGTCTTATAGAATACACGCTTGATTTTATCAGTCTTAAATAAAAAGCAGACCATTTTGCCAGTCAGTGATTACTTTGATAGCAGTTCTTGTTTCATCGATCTCACCTTTTTTCTGCAGGAAATTGCACTGTTTGCCTATAAGTTCAAGCACGTTATAGGAACTCTCATTCTCTATTACAATGTGATAGAATGACTCAAGGGAGGTTTTATTTTCAGCAAGAATTTTTTTTATAATATTCAGGGAAACACCAACGTTATCTTGCAGTTTGGTTGCATCTTTTATTCCTAACAGTCCCTGGGTATATTCATCCGTCTTATCAAAAGGTACCACCCCTGGTGTATCCATAAACATAATCCGTGAGCCTGCATACACTTTCTGAATTCCTTTTGTGTGACCGGATATCGGAGATGTGCTCGTCCTATGCCTACCTGTAACGCTATTGATTATCGAAGATTTGCCCACATTGGGATAGCCGATGGTACCAACAAGGATATCACGTCCTTTTATACACGCGGATTCTAAGATTTGATGCCTTAAGATCGTTGTTCCTGATTTGTCTTTACTGGAAACAAAAACGGTTGGTGCGGTTTTTGAAAGGTAGGCTTTAGTTTTCTCAAGTTTTTTCCTTGAAACAAGGTCGCATTTATTGATGACAATGATAAGCGGTTTGTTTAAGCTGACTATCTCACGCTCGACGTCTCTATTTCGTGTCTCATCAGGAAACCGAGCATCTAAGACCTCCATAAGAACATCAGCTTTTTTTATAACATATTTTACTAGAGTTTTGTAGCTTTTCATACTATTGCTTGAAACGGGCAAATATATGAACATTGTAGTTAAATGGGCTCGATATTACACAAGTTATAATACTAAAGCCTTTAATGGTGTCCTTGTTGTATATTTTTAGTTCTGAAGAAAAAATACATTAAATGTTCTTTCATTCCCTCATTTTTAGGACTATGACCTTTATGGACATTTGATAAAGGAGTTTAATACAGTATATCCTTTTAAATAATTACAAAAACCGGTGCAATTTTCTTTTATTTAAAAAGTCGAAAACAATGCACAGCAAATGCACTAGTTGATTCAAAAATGTCTTCAAAGAGCATAGGAAAAGAAAAGGCCAGATTCAGTAAAAAGAATTTATAAAATTATAAATGAGTATTATAGCAATAAATTCAAAAAAAATAGCCATTAAGACAATCAACCCCAGAACATGTAAACACTCTGACAGAAGCTTTTTATCACGCTAAAAAAGTACTTGAAACCAAAGATTTACTCAATTGGTTTATTGTTACTTCATATCCATTCGACAGAGCAGCATTTTGACAATTAATTGCCTCTATTTATGAAGAAATACTGTAAATTCTGGAAGCAAAACTTGGACCTGAACATCCAGATGTTGCAAATTCACTAAATAATCTTATATCACTCTATGATAATATGAGAAAATACAAAAAAACACTTTCACTTTATCAAAAAATAGGAAAAAGTTCCAATTATTCAAAGCAATAGAAATCTTTTTTGCTTCTTTGTTGCATAGTTTTTGTGAGAAAAGTTCTGCTAAATATGATTAATTCTGTATCCTTTTCCTTCGGCATTAAAACCAAGAATTGCTCAGGCTGTTAGCAGAACAAGTTAAATCGTTAGGGAAAAATAAGTTTTAAAGTATCGGGTTGATTATCTAACTAATTACATAAACAATATTTTATTGATGTTAATCTCATGTTGATAGATATAATCTCCATGCATAATTTATCACGATGGATACTTCATTAAAATAAGATAATAAAGGATAAATGAGATTTGAAAAAACAATCATGAATCCATCAATCGTATATTTTTTTAATTCAACTATTTAAGTCTTGACCAAATTAAAATTGTTTTCAAACTTAATAAAAAAAGGAGTTGATTAAATGTTGAAACAACAAGGTAGTAGAGTAAAAACAGTACTGACTATTTTGCTGGTAGTATTATTTATTGTATCATTGACTGCAGCAGCATCGAGTGCTGAATCAGATAACAAGCATGACCATTTGGACCAAGATCAATTGGGCGGCCACGATCATCACCATCATCACGATAATCATGATGAATGTTTGGTGTGGAACTCTACCAAGCATGATTGGGTGTGGATTTGTTAATGATAATAATAACAAAACTATGAAAATTAAAAATGTAATTAAAATGTAAATACGGTTCTTACTGTTTATGTAATCCTACTTTGAGTTGTACAAAAAAAATCATGTGGGATACTTCATTAAAATAAGAATAAGACCTTTAATTTTATTAATTTTACATCGTAGTTGACCATAAGTTCTGTAAAATTTGATTGTCTCTGTATCTCTTTAGGATATTTCTGCGGGATCAGAGAGTGCAGAATCTTAAGAATCAAGATTGACGGCAATCTTTCAAATAAAAGCGTGCCTTAAAGTTAAATCAACTTTTACAAATGTAAATGAGCAAGCTTGACTTTAAATGCGGATAGAAAGTTATTCCAATTTGCATACAGTGATTGCTATCATTCATATTCTAGTAAAGGTACTCCATATACTTTATTTATAATTTCATCTTTTGCAGTTTTTGTTTTCATTGAGATGCTATTCCCATGTGACCATTTGGCATATTCTCATATTCAAATATATGGATAGCTGTATGTGGGGCAAACTAATGCACCGTTCACAATATAGCATCCAGAACCATAGTTCCAGCCGCCATAGCCATCGTAGAGTCAATTACCTCCATAATGCCCATGGTCACCATGCTGATCTTCTCGAGCACTTGCAGCCACCGCTGTCAACGATACTACAAACAGTACTACCAGCAAAACAGCCAGTACCTTTCTCATTCCACTAGATGATTGTTTCAACATTTATTTCACTCCGTTTATATTGTTCAAATTAATAACATGTTAAGTTATAGAGAATTTCAACAAGCTTCTGATGTCAATAAGTTGCTTATTGTGATATCCATGGTGGCATAAGCAGATCTGTTTTGTAAGTTTTCTATGTGGATGTCATCGAAGACCACTAAAAACATTTTAGAGACTTTTGTTTGATTTTTTGAGCAGTGTTTCTGCTTCAGCTATCCATGATATATGTTAGATCTTTGCCGATTCAGCTATTCATAGGCATATTGTTACCAGTTCCAGTTTTCATAGGCATATTATTACCAATTCCGGTTTTCATAGGCATATTATTACCAGTTCCGGTTTTCAAAGCCATTTTTTTACCTTTTCTACCACTTTTATTTGTGTTTTTGTGGTGGTGGTACCACTTGTGGTGGTTGCTATGCAACTTGTGTTGATGATTGAAGAATTTAGTCTTCACATCTTTCAGGATTATAATGGCTGTTTTCTTATCCTTAACCACCACGGGTTCTGCGCTTACTGCTGCAGCTGTCACGGACATTAAAAAACAAACTGCTAGCAAAATACCAAGTGTCTTTTTCATTTGTTTTAACATATGTCAATCTCCTTCTTTTTATTTTAAAGAGTTTTTCTACAAAACACTTATGTAAGATTATCTAACTGCATCAAATCTGACTACGTTGATAATAATACATTATTTTTTATTTATTGTTTTATATGTTACATTGTTTTTAAAATAACTAAAGGTGTCTTTTGTTATTTACAGTGCTTAAATAGATTGGATTTAATAAATAGTTACTTTTTAAAATTGAAAAAATTAAATAAAAACAGACTTTAACAAATAAAGCTATTTAAGCCATTAATTTTATAATTAAACTTGTATAACGTAATTAATAGTTCTTTTGATTGCTATCAAGTTGTTCGGTTAAAAATTTGATTAATAAGTACTTATATCGATAGAAAAACATAAATAAACTTCAGTTTTCATAAATAAATTAATTTGGGCTTTCATTTTCGAAATAATGCCTAAATAATTCAATTAAGACTTTTTATGACTATTATCAAGTGATTTTTCAGCAAGAGCGAACAAATCGTAATAAACGCTTTCTATGCCTTTTGGAGTCTGGTATTTATTCAGCTCCGCCAAGATTTCAGCCTTTATGTTGTCGCGTACTGATACCAAAGTGTTGCCCAGAAAATTCCCAAAAGAGCTCGCTTCGACGTATTCCAAGCATTTAGCAGGGGTTTCGAAATACCGTGAGTCTCTTTTTAGCTTTATTTCCATTACCCTAAAACCCGATTTTCTTAACAGTGAATCCAGTTCTACTGTATTTACTGGAGCGCTGAAGTCTGCGCCTTCATCAATGATTCCAGCCTCCCTGAGCACTTCTTTTGCTATTATTTTTACAGTGAACGGATGGTCCTTATCACCGGTACATATACCAAGCTTTCCACCGGGCTTTAATACCCTGTAAATATTATTCAGGGCTTCTTCTTTATCATTTATCCAGTGAAAAACTGCGTTCAGGTATACAACATCGAATACATCTTCACCATAGCGACCGATGTCATCACTGCTTCCCAGCTCAAAAGTTACGTTTCCTGGATTCATTTGAGTGAGTTTCCGATGGGCTACTTCGATTCTTTGGGGAGAAAGATCAATACCAGTAATATGGTCAACCTTACTTGCTAGTTTTAATGTGAGACGTCCAGTACCACAGCCTACATCCAACACCTTATATCTGGCTGAGATATTTAACTGCTCTACTAAAGCCAGCTCGTTAATGTATTGATATTTGCTTACTTTGTCATACTTTTCTGCTAGTGATTCACTATCATGGTTCACGTTGATCATTAATATCATTCTCTAGGATTTATTTGTCAATTTATGCCTAAAATTGTTAGTTATTTGAGAATTAATTTTAACAAAAACGGCAAATAGGTACTGTTTTCAAGAATAAAAAAATCCGTTTAATAACAAGAGTTATAATTGGATGAGAGATAAGAAAATACATAGTTTAAGACAAACAACATTAAAAAAATTTATAAGTAAGAAAGCAAATATTTCCTGGTCGAACAGACAAAAAAACACATACAGTTAATTAGATACTGTTGATATGTGCCTCATCAACAGTATCAAACCTCTCCAATTCATAATGCACTTTGATTTCCATAATGGTTAATTTTTGCATTTTTAGATCTATTCTCAGCAACCAAAAGTTCTTGATATTTTTCAGATGAAAGTGTTATTCTGTAGAAGTTTCCTTCTTATTTCATCTCGATTTAGTATATATATTCATTTATATTGATATTTATTCTTAAACATGAAACGTAACTGTTCAAAAAGTAATTTTATATTCAATCAGAACAGAAGTTAATTATTTAGTAAGTAATACACTAAGTATTACACAATATGTTTAGAAAAAATGAAAAATATTGAAATAACTATACTAGAACTTACTGGTAGTAGTAAGCTCTAGATACTCTCAAAATTGCATACAACAAGAGTGATACACCATTTTTAGTCTTTGAACAATAGCTATCGAAGATTACTTAAAATTTGAGAAGTAAAGTTTGGGTTTTAGGAAGATTACATCTTAAGAATATAAATAAAATGAAGAATAAGAATTAGTGAAACATTATTAAATAAATGAATAAGGAGATATACATGAAAACAGATCCTAACATAAAAAACAATGTAAATATAATAAAAAAAATAGTAATTTGCACTGAACTTCTGGTTTTGTTCTTGGTAATATGTTCATCAATAGCAATGGCATATTCAGGATTTTCAGAAGAAAACAAACCAATATTCGTACCTTCTGATTATAAATTTATTCACACAGATATTATAAACCAAACTGAATTTACTCCAAAGGTTGGACTTGCTCCAGAAAATCCTAAATTTACCGAATACCATAATAGAAAACCTGTCTACCAAACAACACAGTCACCAGGTAGACATAAATCTGGCTTCTCACCCTCACCTGTGGACCTTAGTCATCTCAAACATCCTTCAGTACCAGGCATATATGCTTCAGCAAGCACGTCTACTCCAACTTCCTATGACTTACGAACTCTGAACAGGGTAACCCCTGTGGAAAACCAAGGTGATGCAGGTACATGCTGGACATTTGCAACTTATGGATCCCTTGAATCATATTTAATGCCAGGAGAAACCTGGAGTTTTTCAGAAAATAATCTTAAAAACCTGCTTTCTTCTGCAGATCTGGAAGGTTTTGATGTTGGTCCCAACGACGGGGGAGACTCTATGATGTCAACTGCCTATCTGGCACGCTGGACAGGACCTGTGAACACCAGCGATGATCCTTATAATGATACATCGAGCTTTTCGCCCACAGAGCTTGGCTTGCCCATACATAAACATGTACAAAACGTAACTTTTCTTCCGACCAGAAATGGTCCTACGGACAATCTGGACATAAAACAAGCAATTATGAATTATGGGGGAGTAGCTACTGACCTGTATTTTGACCCCTATAATACCAATAGTAATAATTATAACCAAAACACATATGGTTATTACTATAATGGAGAGACGCCAGCTGACCATGAAGTGACCATTGTAGGCTGGAACGACTCCTTTAGTAAGAATAATTTCTCCACAACTCCACCCGGAGACGGAGCGTTTATCATAAAAAATAGCTGGGGTATAACTGCAGTAGATTGGGGTGATATAAACAATGATAATGGATATTTCTATGTTTCCTATTATGATTCTAATATAGGATATGATGAGAATACACTCTTCATGGCCGAAAATCCTAATGATTACACAAATATTTACCAATACGATCCACTTGGATGGACCCAGCAAATTAACATCTCTCAAACTAATCCCACAACTGGCTGGGGTGCAAATATTTTTACTGCGAAGTCTAATGAAGTCCTCAAGGCGGTAAGTTTCTATACAACAGACTTAAACTGCAATTATGTAATTAACATCTACAATAATACAGGATCCAATCCCATTAGTCAAGCTGGTCCTGCTCTTACTCAAAGTGGAACAATTCCAAATGCAGGCTATAATACAGTTCCACTGAATTCCGGAGTTCAGCTCAATGCCGGCCAAAAATTCTCCGTAGTACTGGAGCTTATAAATCCTGTATACAATTATCCAATTGCTGTGGAAATGCCGATCTCTGGGTACAGTAGTCAAGCAAAAGCAAACGCATCAGAAAGTTTTGTAAGTTCTGATGGAAAGACCTGGACCGATATAACAACAGAGCCAAGTTATGCAAATACTGATGTGTGCATCAAAGCATTTACTGATCCACAGGGTCCTTCTATAAAAGGTCTTCCTATAGCTAAGTTCAGTACCAACGCAACAAATGGCTATGTTCCCCTTACGGTTCAATTTACAGACCGCTCGACAAATGCAACCTGGCAGAGATGGAACTTTGGAGACAGCGCTAGCTCAATTCAGAAGAATCCAACGCATACTTACCGTGCAGCAGGAGTATATACAGTTAATCTGACAGTAAGCAATGCAGTCGGTACAAATTCAATACTTTCTACAATCAATGTTTTGACAAAAACTCCTCAAAAGATTTTTACAACTACCTAAAGTAACCATGGTAACTCATACACTTACAGGGGGGGTCACCACTAACGAATATCTATTTGTGGTACCATCACTGATAGAGCTAATAAGAATAATCGTTGAATCTAAGAGCTATTGAGTATGAAATAAAACAGCATCATAGCCTTTATTTCAAGGCACAAGGATAAACTCTTGATAAACTGCCTTGAATCGATGGCTATATTTCCATTTCCCACATGATGCATGGACAGGTTTGAGTAAAATTACAGGATCGATGACTATGATTGCATTCTCTCCCATCTCATATATGCACAGCTTTTGTGGCAAAACCTGCGTATTTTTCCAGTTTCAGCCAAAATTCAAGAGCATTTTTTACACTTATTTAAAGGAAAAAGCACCGCTTTTACTAAAATCAATGCTAGACGTTAATGATATTAAAAATTAATAGAATATTTTAAGGATAGCAGAAGCCATATTTAAAATCAAAGAATAATGAACGGGAAGAGAAAAGTAAGGTCAAAATTTGCGGAAAAGATTTGGACATAATTCCTGCGAAGAAAAAAATTCAAGGTAAATCGGAATTCTCTTAAGTATGTGACCATCTTGCAAAGTATGATATTCCATCTTGATATAAATCAGTGGTATTATCTATAGCAACTTTTTTTGTGTCATAAGATGTGTGTATAAATTACCCGTTTCCTATGTATATTCCTACATGATCGGAAAGCCAATACTTTTTGTCGTTTTTAATGACATCCTTTTCCCAAAAGAATACATCTCCAGGAGTTGAAGAGCTTATGTTAACATAATTTGTATTTCTTTTCATATTAGGCACAGTTTGGAATACTATACTTTTGGCTCCAACTTGTTTGTATACTTGATATACTAAGTGAGAGCAATCAATGCTCGATCTATCATCGCCACCATGTACGGAGTCAAAACTCCAATCCAACTTTTTGCGGCTTTTACTACTGCGGACTCGGATACCCCTACAGGAGCTGCTACTACCAGGGGTATGCATGCTATTAGAATAACTACAATGAGTAAGACTATCGCTTTTTGCTTATTTGTTTCCATTTTCTTCCAATCTCCATCCCAGAAACGTACATTTCGCGGGTCTAGTTCTATGGCTTTCGCAATGCAAAACATACTAAAAAAGCAGATTAAAGGGTACATAGCAGATTTTGCAAAAGATTCAGCATTCTACCAAATCAAGTGCATTAAAAAAGACAGATTGAAAGCTTGAAAGAGTTGTATCTACTGTTTACCCTGATACAGTCACTTTGAATATATATAGTTTCAGGTATATTTAACTCGAAATCAGATCAACATCTTCCAAGTAATTCTTTATCCACATACCTACCGGTTATTTCACAATCCTTTTGAGTTGTGGTGTCTACTGGTGTCTACACTACAATATACAATTATCTCCGTAGTTATTTCAAATTAATTCTATAAAAATTTGCTTCTAAACAAAAAATAATCCCACATAAGATTTTTCGTAGTCAAAAAACAAATATATATTAATAATTATTTTTTATTATTTGTGAAGTTATCATAATCTAATAGTATTCTTTGTCTGGAGAAGAAAAACTACCTTAAGCCTATCAGCAGCTTATCACTTGCTTATATTTATGACTATAAGATCGGATTTATTTGATCTGTTTAAGTAAAGTATTTTTCTTGTTCCTGACTTCGGAATCATGTGGGTTGATTTCAATTGCTTTGTCATATACTTTTATTGCTTCATCATACATTATTAATTTTACCAGAGTGTCCCCTTTACCTTCCCAAGCTTTTGAATCTGAATCATTTGAGTTAATACTAATTGTGTATTCATACACTTTTAGTGCTTCATCGAACCTGCTTAATTGGCATGGAGCATTTCCTTTATTGCTCCAAGCATCTGAATACCGCGAGTTAAGTTCAATTGCTTTGTTATATGCTGTTACTGCTTCATCATCTCCAAGCTTCTGATGCAGATGGGTCAATTTCAATTGCTCTAGCATATGCTTTTATTGCTTCATCGGAATCACCTAGTTTACTTAAAGTAACTGCTTTATTGTACCAAACTGCAGAATTGTGTGGGTCAATTTCACTTGCTTTGTCATATGTTGTTATTGCTTCATCATACTTGTTTAAATTATCAAGAACAACTCCTTTATTGTACCAAGCTTTTGAATTCTGCGGGTTAATGCCAATTACTTTATCATATGCTTTTATTGCTTCATCGGATTTATTTAATCTATTTAGAGTAACTGCTTTATTGTACCAAGCTTCTGAATCAAGCGGGTTAATTTCAATTGCTTTGTCATATGCTTTTATTGCTTTATCGGGTTGATTTAATTGGCCTAGAACATCTCCTTTGTTGTTCCAAGCATCTGCATTTTTTGGGTTAGTTTCAATTGCTTTGTCATATGCTTTTACTGCTTCATTGGAATCACCTAATTTCGCTAAAGTTACTCCTTTATTGTTCCAAGCATTCGAATTCTGCGGATTAATTTCAATTGCTTTCTCATAAGCTTTTATTGCTCCATCATATTTTCCTAATTTGCTTAGAATGTTTCCTTTTTTGTACCAAGCATCTGAGTCCTGCGGGTTAATCTCAATTGCTTTGTCATATGCTTTTATGGATTCATTGTACTTTTCTGAGCTCATTAGCTCGCTTCCTTTGTGGACCCAAACATTTGTAGATTGTGCCGCGCCAGCTATACCCACTAGGATTAAAAGCGCCAATGCAGTGATTCCTAAAACCGTTATGATCATACGCTTTCTACTTGCTTTATCACATTTTGCTTCGTTCATTTTCAGTCTCTCGATATTTGTTCAGATATTAATACTTAAAAACAACTACAAAAACACAAATATATAATACTTCAATCTACAAAGTAAACTTTTCTACTTAAAAAATATATTTACGCATTAATTAAAATAATGAGTATATTATTTTTCTTAAGATTTAAAGCTCAACTCATCTCTTTTGGTTGTTTGAACAGTGCCAATGTACCAGTTTTGATCATCATTTATTTTCAATTAATTGCCAAGTTTGAGCATAAATTAACCAATAAACCCCTACCATCAGCAGGAACTGTATTGATTGCAGGTCAGCAACAACAATTGACTGCAACTTTAACACCAAATGATATCGTAAACTATACTACAGCATCAGCGAATGTTAAAATCAATGTACTGAATCCCACGCAGAAAATTAATCAAATGATCACTTTTATACAAGGTATAACCACTTCTGGTGAGCTTGATGGAGAATCATTTTATGAACTAATAGCTATACTCAACGCCGCAGAGACAAATCTGAATGGAATAGAAAGTGATCCAAGTGTGGGAAATCCATTTGCAGAACCTGCTGAACTTAATACTTTTATTGACCATGTAAAAGATCAGATAGATCGGGGAGTACTTTCGCCGACCAATGGGCAGACACTGATTGATGCAGCAAATAATATCGTGAATTCTTTAAGCAATCCAGTTAAGTAAGTATAGATTATTTGAAAAGAATAATGCAACACGGCTAAAAACATAAATTGCTCAGTCTGTTTGCAGAACAAGTTAACAGTTAGGGAAAAATAAACTTTAAAGCATCAGGTTGATCATCTCACTAACTACACAAACAATATTTTATCGTTGTTAATTTCATGTTGATAGATGCAAACTCCATGCATAAAGTAAAAGGGTTGGGAACTTAATTTTCAGGGCAATAATAACATTCTTTAAGGTAATAGATATTGCCCTAATTCTTTTTTGAGCCTTCCACGGTACTTATTATTTTGTCCAGAACTTGTACGCTGGATACTATTTAAGGAAATAGACAAATCGAAGAACTCAAAAATGCTCTGGAAAGAAGATATCAAACACGATCAGAATAATTTAACCCCCTTACCATATTTTGGTGTTTTAACTTCTTTTCACATAACTATATAGTTTTCCCTTAAGTCGTTGATTGAGTACTAATGAAGTGCTGAACCTTGTTGGTATAAAAGAGACAATTATATATCTATCCAATTTCCGACGTCTCCCATGTATAATTGTCTATACTTAAAAGAAAGTGGGAAAACATTTAATGCGTCACCTCTTTTCATAAAACCATATATAACATTAAATCAATAACAAACAAAATGGCTTTTATTATAATCATGCTAATGGCATAGCTTCTAGAGATTTTGTGGTCGCTATTTCCAAAGAATAAGAGACGTCGGAAATGTGATACACATACATATAGTTAATTTCTTTTTTTGATATGTGGAACAAATACTTCTTGTGGCACTTTTGCAATCGTTTGTAATCGAAAATCTTGAAGCAGTATTTCCAACAAAGCTGCTATTAACGAAATTTTTTCAACTATTCTATTTCTACCATGTCCACCTTTGTATTCTAGAGTCGATGTAACAATCCCCATCTGATCAAGTTCATTGGTGAGGTCTATAACCCGTCTATGTGTTAGGAAATCAACATCTATAGCTGTACATAGCTTCTTATATACATTATACATTATTGAGACTGTACATTTTGTTCCGGTATTCAGGCTATATATACATGCAAGCAATACTATTTTTGATTGAGTCGGCAATGCTTTAATCATTTCGAGCACACCATCAACTTCTATTTTATCTCTGGCGGCTCTAACGTCTGATTCTTCTACAATGGAACTTTTCCGAATCTCTGCGAGCTCTCCAGCAACCCTTAAGACGGTCGATAGCCTTCCTGGCGTCTCCGTGTTCTTGAGCACCATAGGCAGCACATAGATCGATTGCAATTTCAGCTACAGAGCCTTGTCGAAAAGCAATCTCAACTCTTGCTTTTATAATATCAGCTAATTGGTTAGCATTATAAGGTGTGATCATTAAGTTGTTTTCAGCTAGAACACTAATCAAGTGCGGAGGAAATCTTTCGTGGATTTTTAAGTCATTTGTAATACCGATTACACAAGGGCATTATCTGATTTTTCGGAAACAGTTCTAATGATATTATTGATCATTTGTGGACTTTCAGTTTTATCTATTTCGTCTAATATTATAACTATAATTCCGGGATATTCATTCACTAAATGTTCAAAGTAGTTGCAGTGATTTGATCTAGAATTTCCTATTCGCTTTCTGGTTTCTCCTTCAGGAATGGGCATTTTGTCATTGATATTTTTCCAGATAGCATTCTCAGTCCTATATTTTTCACAATTAACGTTTATAATACATAATTCTATATTTATAATAGTAGCTTCTTTAATTGCTTCTTCCAATACCCATTTTGTAAGAATTGTTTTACCACTACCTGGTTTCCCGTATACAAAAATGTTGTTTGGAGATATTATGCGAAAAATGTCATCCAGAAATTCACAATACGTTTTGATTTCGTGATCCCTATGTAGGATATCTGAGATCCCATGAAGAGGATAGTTCGGCTTAAGAGCTCTCTTGTTCGTGAAAATGCTATTTTCAATATCATGCGCTTCTGTAAATAACATTTTTCCTGGCACGATACACACTCCTAAAATCTTATTTTTGCTATTTCTCTAATTTCAATTTACGTAGGAATATTTAATAATATGCATTTTTTCCGACATAATTACTTATCATAGCTAATACATGGGAGACGTCGGAAATGGGATATACAGATTAATAGAACTACTACCTAACGGAACTACTACAAACTACATTTGCTCAGAAATCTATAGCACTTTTGAGTTTTTAGTTCGTTTATTTTTGATAATATCCTAGTGGATCGTTTATGGATTTAATTCGGGGGAATATGCAACCAAAAGAAACTAAGTCACTTATTAACTGTGCAACAAGCAAAATAATATCTCATATATTTATATAGAAGCTAAATTTTTTTATATTCAATGAAATTAAATTGAGTTGGAGAGATAAAATGGATAACAAGAAATCAATGAAAATAGGATTTACGGTTCCGTTGCAAAAAAATATGAGCTCGATACTGTGAAATAAATAGGAATTTAAGAGTATATAATATGCCATTAAATGCCTTTAAATGGAAAAACTTTGTAGGCGAGATCATTCTGCAAACAGTAAAATGGTATTTAAAATATCCATTGAGCTATAGAAATTTAAATGAAATGATGGCAGAAAGAGGAATAAAAGTCCACCATAAAACAATCATGAGATAGGTACATCAATATTCACCTGAGATAGAAAAGATGATAAGAAGGCATTTAAGACCAACAAATGATTCATGGAGAGTTGATGAAACCTATATCAAAGTAAAAGGTAAATGGAGATATCTTTACCGAGCAGTTGACTTAGATGGAGATACAATTGATTTCATGTTAAGTTTAAAACGAGATAGAAAAGCAGCAAAGAGATTCTTTAAAAAAGCTTTGAGTTCTAATCATAACCAAATTCCAAGAGTAATAACAGTTGATAAGAATCCAGCTTATCTACCTGCTATAGATGAACTGAAAAATGAGAAGAACTTGTCTAAAAATATTGAAATTAGACGAACCAAGTATTTGAATAACATTGTAG
>Ga0326728_10006101_pt1 | contig 32951 bp, 26 predicted proteins | sample MB3enrmetagenome_FD_207602 | JGI IMG/M metagenome (GOLD analysis project Ga0326728, IMG submission 207602) | Lab enriched peat soil microbial communities from McLean, Ithaca, NY, United States - MB31MN | ecosystem: Environmental > Terrestrial > Soil > Wetlands > Peat | place: USA: New York... | reverse complement strand
AGAAAGGAAAAAACAGATCGTCGGAGTGATCCGGGGAACCACCAGGGTTGCCCCAACGACGGTCGCGAACGGCTTGGAAGTGAATATAACGTGACCAAACCTCAAAAAAGTCACAAACTCTCAGGGTAGCGGCGGGTGGTGCTGCCCAGGAGCAAGGATTCTCGCATGGAGAGCATGGCCATCTCGGAATTCAAAGCGACGTGCCTCGCGGTGCTTGAGAGGGTGCGGCGCACCAAGAAGCCTGTGCTGATCACCCGCTTCGGACAACCGGTGGCGGAAGTGGTCCCGCCTTCGCCCCCGCCCCCACCCAAGAGCTGGATTGGGTCCATGGTGGGCAGCGCGAAAATCCTCGGCGATATCATCTCTCCGGTCAGTGAAGAGAGCGACTGCAGGCCGGCCGTTGAGATTGTGCTGGAGACGGCGCGCTTCAGCCTGCCCCATCCTGATCCGGCGGACTGCTTCCTGGTGGCGACGGCAAGAAGCCTGGGGTTGACCCTGGTAACGTCCGATGCCCACCTTTTGGCGTCGAAAGCTGTCCCCACCCCGCCGAACCGATGACCTTTTTCTTCGCGGCAAGTGTTGAGGAGGCTGCGCACAAAGTTTCCCTGTCAGACCGTGTACTCAGCACTCGCCCGCCGCCCGTCACGATGAACAGCCAAGGGCGAAGCCTAGCGCCACGCAAATCTCCCTTAACCGCTCGCCCTGGAGCACCGCCACTCGGCGGCCCAGATGGGCCTTCGACACGGTGACGAGGTTGTGTAGATTAACGGTGCACTCGCCCTTCATCCCGTCCGCCTCACTCAAGCGGACTTCCGACGGCACACCCCGGATGGTGGAAGTGATGGGCGCCACCGTGACGGCAGACAGGTAGCTGATGGCGCTCTCCCGCGTGAGCACTACAACCGGCCTTTGCTTGTCGGGGCGAGGGAATTGATAGAGCCGAACTTCTCCGCGTGCTATCGCTCCGGCCATGCTGCCACCCGCTCCCAGTCCGCAACCCCAGTGGAAGCATCAGGGTGCTCCTGATAGCCCCTGCGGTCGCGGGCCTCAAGTTCCCGTGTCTGAAGACGCTTCAGGTGCTCGTGAAGCGCATCCCGGACGAGCGCCGAACGATTCACCCGCGCCCGCCTGGCAGCTCCATCGGTGGCGCGGAGCAGCGCAGAATCCAAAACGATTTGTATGGTTTCCATGGTGTGGAGTATACTCCACACTCGACTCAACAATCAATGGATTCCGATCAAGAGAAGCAATCAATCATCAGCGTTCAGCTATCAGCGGGGAAGCTGCGCCCTCCCTGCCGGGTCGGCGCTCCTTCGCCGTTGGCGCATGCACGGAGCGAGTCTAGTCTTGCTTGAAAAGCAACGAATAAACAAGTCCGGCGAGAGCCGCGCCGATGATCGGAGCAACCCAGAAGAGCCAGAGCTGATGGAACGCCCAGCCTTGCACGAAGAGGGCGGGCCCGGTGCTGCGGGCAGGGTTCACCGAAAGGTTGTCCACTGGTATGCCGATCAGGTGAATGAGGGTGAGGCTGAGGCCGATGGGGATTCCGGCGAAGCCCAGCGGCGCGCGACGATCCGTGGCGCCGAGAATGACAAACAGGAAGAAGAAAGTGAGAACAATCTCAGCCAGCAGACATGCCCCAAGGGAGTATCCTCCCGGAGAGTGGTCGGCATAACCGTTAGCCGCGAAGCCGGAACTCAGGTCGAAGCCGGCTTTCCCACTCGCAATGAAGTACAGCGTGGTGGAGGCGGCAATCGCGCCCAGAACCTGAGCGATGATGTAAGGAACCAGCTCTGAAACGGGAAACCGTCCACCGGCCCATAACCCGACGGAAACAGCAGGGTTGATATGGCAGCCCGAAATGTGACCGATGGCGTACGCCATGGTTAGCAGGGTAAGGCCAAAGGCCAGCGCCACACCCGCAAAGCCAATGCCAAGCTGAGGGAAGGCGGCGGCCAGAACAGCGCTTCCGCAACCGCCGAACACCAGCCAGAACGTGCCGAAGAACTCCGCACCACACCGTTTTCCTAGCGACATAAGCAGTCTCCCTTCTTGTGTATTTGGATTATCGTCCTGCCGCACAACGGGTTGACTCCGGAGGGCAAGACGTCTTTCGATTTGCCGAGTGTACCACTTCACCCTTATCCTTGCATCAAATTGCAATTCCACAAATTGCAATTCCGCGCCGCAAGCTCATTTCGTCTTGATGACCACTAGGGAGCTTTCAATCGTCTGTACTCCCAATAGAATCCGAGACCGAAGACAATAGTGGCCATAATCCAACTGACCGGCGACCTTGCAGCGGCGACCGGATCGAACCCTACTGCAACTTCTCTGCCCGCTTTCTCCGGCGGTAATCTCCAAGAGAGATAAAGGCCGATAACTATCGGGATGACCACCGGGAGGACGATCTCAGCTATGAGCAGCGCGAGCAAGCCCGCGAATATGCTTTTCAGTAGAATCATGGCATTACCTGCCTACTGCCTTCTGCCTACTGTTCTCTGCTGTCCGCCTGCCTATCCCAAGTCCGAAGTCCGTAGCGGCTGAGATAAATCGGGATATTCTTGAACATAGGATTCTCTGTTTCAATATCCCGGATCATTGCCCGTTTCACATGCGAGAGTGTGCCAGTGAGGATGGAGAGAGAGCCACCATCGCCTCCTGCGCCATTCACCTTCCACCCCAGGGCGCCGTGGCCTTTCGCGACCTCAATCACCCGCCGCGCATCGCGGCTCACTAGGTCGGGATGAAGCCGCTCCTGGGCTTCGGTGTTCTCGATCATGGCCCTTCCGAGCGCCACAAAATCGCCGTCATGGACAGCATCCCGGCTTTTTTCGGCCGTCGCGCGCAGGTCCTGAAGCTTGCGGCAGTCCGGCCCCGAGCCCTCGAGTTCCCGGATGACCTTTTCATGAACCGCTGATGAGCTGTGGGATTTCCCAAAGTAGATCAACACCAAGCGCCGCTCCAGCTCCCACCAAGTCGAGTTGGGGATTTGAATCTGGGAAACTGTGGCGCGCGGATAATCGAACATCTCAATGTAATTGATGCCGCCGTAAGCCGAACACAACTGATCCTGGATGCCGCACTGGAGCTTCAGCATTTCGGTCTCAATCGCCTGTGCCGTGTAGGCCACCTCGTGAGCCGTGAGGTGTCCCCGGGTGAGGCGGTCAAGCGCTCCCACCAACGCCACAGCGACGGCCGCCGAAGTGCCGGTGGAAGCTCCACTCGGGGCCTCGGAAAAAATCGTGACCTTCAAAGCCACGTTCGAAGGGACCTTCATGCGAGTAATGGCCGCTTGAAGCAGCGGATGTTGGTCCCAACCTGATTGCGCGCCGGTGACCGCAAAACGTTGCCCATAGTTCTCAGCGAAGACAACGATTTGCTGAGCTGGACCGTCATTCTTAAATACTTCCACTTGGACCTCAACGTAGGGATAGACACCGATATTGAAGATCTTTCCGGTCTTGGCAAACCAGGTGTCCGTCCAGCCGCCGTTGTCGCAAATTCGTATAGGCGCCACGCAGTTGATAATGCGCTGCACTTCCCTGCCAGTATGATCGTTCATTTCGCTTCCTTCCAGTTTTGGCCCACGCCGATATCTACCCGCAAGGGAACCTTGAGCGGATAGGCGCTCTCCATTTCGGCCTCAACAAGCTCGCGAGCCTGCTCTAACTCCGCCTCCGGCGCCTCGAACACCAGTTCATCATGGACCGTCAGGAGCATCCGGGTCTGCATCTTCTCCCGCTCGAGGCGCGTGTGGACTTTAATCATGGCCAGCTTCATCAGGTCGGCGGCCGTTCCCTGCACGGGCGTGTTCATGGCTTCGCGCTCGGCGCGTTCGCGGGAGGGCCTATCCTGGCTGTTGATCTCGGGGATCGGACGCAGGCGGCCGAAAAGGGTCCGTACGCGGCCGGTGGTGCGCGCTTCCTCCACCAGGCGGTCAAGCAACTCCTTCACCTTGCTGTAGCGGCGGAAATACGCGTCAATGTATTGCTGCGCCTCGGTCTTGCTGGTGCCCGTGCGGCCAGCCAAGCCGAAGGAGCTGAGTCCGTAAACCACGCCGTAATTGATGGCCTTCGCCATCCTGCGGTGCTCGTGGGTCTGGAGCGCGGGAGGCACCCCAAAGATTTCGAGCGCCGTGCGCGCGTGAATGTCCTCGCCGCGCGTGAAAGCCTCGATTAGCACCGGATCGTCGGCCAGATGGGCAAGCACCCGGAGCTCCACTTGCGAATAGTCGGCGGAGATCAGGCGGCAGCCGGGGTCAGCAACGAATGCCGAGCGGATGCGCAGCCCGAATTCGTCCCCGATGGGAATGTTTTGCAGGTTCGGGTTGGACGAGGAAAGGCGTCCGGTGCGCGCCACGGTTTGGTTGAAGGTGGTATGGAGACGGCCCGTCTCAGCGTTAATGAACTTGGGCAGCGCGTCAAGGTATGTGGATTTCAGCTTTGTCCGGGTCCGGTAATCAATGATTTTCCGCGGCAACTCGTGCTTCTCAGCAAGAGATTCCAGAACCGACGCTTCGGTCGAATACTGCCCGCTTTTCTTCAGCCTCTTGCCGCCCGGCAGCTTCAGCTTTTCAAACAGAATCTCGCCGAGCTGCTTCGGCGAGTCGATGTCAAATGGCTGGCCGGCGAGGTCGTAGATCTCGCGAGTGAGCTCAGTGAGCTCTTTATCGAATTCGCCAGACATGCGCGCCAGAACATGTGCGTCCAGCCGGACACCAAACGCCTCCACATCCGCCAGCACTCCCGACAGCGGCAGCTCGATTTCCTCATAGAGCCGTTTCAATTCTTCCCGCGCAATCTCGGGCACCAACAGCGCCGCAAGCTCGCGTGTGGCGTCTGACCAATCGGCCACCGAGCTCGAAAGCTTGCGGCCCTGCCGGCGGAGCACGACGTCCTCGAGCGCCTGGCTCGAGGCCAGCGGGTCAAGCAAGTAGGAGTAAAGCATGGTATCGTCCGTGACGCCCGCCAGCTTTATGCCACTCTTCCCCAGCAGTAAGCAAAAGAGCTTCGAGTTGTGAACTGCCTTGGGATGCGATGCGGCGGAGAGAAAAGACTTCATGGCATCGATGAGGCTGGCCGTCGCGGAAACACTTGCCAGCCGCCTGCCGTCGGAAAGACCCAGACCCTCAAGCTGGCCTGAGAAACTTTCCTCACCTTCCACCGCGAGTCCAATCGCCACGGGAGCGCGCTCTTCGAGGCCAATCAGCCATTTGCTCACGGCTTCCGGCGTCCCCAGTTCCTCAACCTCCGCCGCTGCATGCACCGGCGCCGGCGCTTCTTCCAGGAACTCGCGCAGGAGTGAAGTGAACCCAAGCTCCTGGCATAACGCCCGCAGTTCGGAAAGCTCGGTCGGAACAGGCTTGAGGTCAGCGGGACCAACCTCCAATGAAACGTCCGTGCGGATGGTTGCCAGCTCGCGGCTGAGCAATGCCTCGTTGCGGAAATCGCGCAAGGCCTCGCGGTAGCTCTGCTTCTCCTCTTGCGCGTAATTCTCCAGCGCTTGGTCGAGCGTGCCGAATTTCCGGATCAGCTCAGTTGCCCCCTTCGGCCCGATATAGCTTCGCTTCTTGCCTCCCGGCGTGGTGGGAGGCTCGTGGCCAGGAAAGGGTCGCGCGCCCGGGATGTTGTCGCTGGGATCCCCGGTCAGCGCCAGCCAATCCACTACCTGGGAAGGTTCAACGCCCAGGATTTCCTTCACCTTCTCGACATCGCACATTGTTTCGCTGTCGTTCGCCCCGCGCGAGGGCTTGAGAACCTTGACGCGGTCCCTCACCAGTTGGAAAAGGTCCTCGTCGCCGGACACGATAAACACATCCGCCCCTCGAGCTGAGGCGCCCTCCGCCAGCGTCCCCATCACATCGTCGGCCTCGTACCCTTCCTTCTCAACCAGCGCAAGTCCAAGCGCCCGGCAAAATCGCCGCACGTAAGGAAGCTGGAGCGCCAGTTCCTCCGGGAAAGCAGGACGGTTCGCCTTGTATTCCTCGAACAGCTTGTCCCGAAAGGTGGGAGCGGCAAGGTCAAAGGCCACGCCCACGTAATCGGGTCGGTGGTCCTTGAGGATCTTCCGCAGCGTTCGAACGAATATGTAAATCGCCTTGGTGGGCATGCCGCCGGGCGAGCGGAGCTCCGTCTGCATGGGCGCATGGAACGCTCGGAAGACCAGCGACATGGCATCAATCAAGACCAGTTTCTTGCCGTGCTGAGATTCGGCCAAGTTCTTCCTCCAGCCTCAGAGGTGATTTGCCATTGTACCTTATCCTCGTACAAGGCGGCGACGTCCTCCATTGGAACAGGTTCGCCGAAGGCACACAAACCTGACCATGTGTTGCAACATTGACACACCTGAAGTTTGAAAGCAACGGGCTCACGCGCTTTAACGTGTTGAAAATAAAAGGCGTACATTAAGGCCGTGCAATTGGCTAAGCAAGTGCAGTTGATACTTGCCCTGGGGGGAGAATTTGACCAACCAACACACTATTGCAACGCCCGTTTCCGTCTCCGGGATCGGACTCCACACGGGCGTCAAAGTTAACCTGCGTCTTTGTCCTGCCCCTGCCAACACAGGCATTCTGTTTCGACGCACCGATCTCGAGGGATTCACAATTGAAGCCCAGTCCCGGAATGTGGCCAGGGTGAGCTACGCCACCAGCTTGATGAAGAAAGGCGTATTGATCTCCACTACGGAGCACCTTCTCTCGGCCCTCGCAGGACTGGACGTGGATAACGCTCTGCTGGAGATTGACAACCTGGAACTCCCTATACTGGACGGCAGCGCGCGGCCCTTCGTCGAGCTAATCACGAAGGCCGGGATTCGACGCCAGCGGGCGAAGAGAAGCTTTATCAAAGTCCTGAAACCCGTGGAAGTGGTTGATGGCATGAGGCGCATCATCGTCTACCCGGCGGATGTTTTCCGCGTCACCTATCGCATCGCTTTCCCTCACCCCTCCATCGGGGCACAATCCATCGAGTTCGCCTCCAGTTCGTCTAACTACGCTGCTGAAATTGCCCCTGCTCGGACTTTCGGCTTCTTGGAAGAACTCGAGATGCTTCGTAAGAACGGTCTGATCCGCGGCGGCTCCCTGGAGAATGCCGTGGTGCTCGACCGCAGAGGCGTGATCAATCCTGAGGGGTTACGCTTCCCTGATGAGTTTTGTCGGCACAAACTTCTGGACCTGATTGGGGACTTTTCTCTGCTCGGCCACCCTCTGATCGGTCACGTGGTTGCGGAACGCGCCGGGCACGCCATGCACGCCCAACTGGTGTCCCGCCTGTTGCGCGAAAAGCACGCCTGGAAATTTGTCTCGGATCCTGAAGTAGCTGCGAATACCGTTTCCCAGCCTGCCCCAGTGTTCGCCACAAGCGAAGTCTCGTAAGAACAATAGTAAATAGTGAATAGTAAATGGTGAATGGTGAACACCGAAACGGATGTGTGGGCGCCTCCCCTTAATACGCCACTCACAACTCACAATTTGTAGTTTGGCGTATAATTCACCATTTACTATTCACTATTTATCATGTTGGATCAGAGTCCCAATAGGGCCGGAATTTCTTCTCCACAAAGCGAATTGCTCGCCGCTCTGCTGCAAAAGGCATTCGGCTTCTCTTCATTTCGCGCCAACCAGGAAGCCGTCTGTCGTGCCGTAATCGCAGGCCGGGACGTGCTCCTGGTCATGCCGACGGGTTCCGGGAAATCTCTCTGCTATCAACTTCCAGCCATCGCGCGCGGCGGCACGGCACTGGTTGTCAGCCCCTTGATCGCCCTGATGGACGACCAGGCATCCAAGCTCGCCGCACTCGGTTTCAAAGTGGCACGCGTTCATTCCGGGCTGGACCGCATGACCTCCCGCCAGTCCTGCCAGGACTATCTGAGGGGCGGGCTGCAATTTATGTTCATCGCCCCTGAGCGCTTGCGGGTCACGGGGTTCGCCGAAATGCTTGCCAAGCGTAAGCCGACGCTGATCGCCATTGACGAAGCGCATTGCATTTCGCAATGGGGGCACGACTTCCGTCCGGATTACCGGATGCTGGGCCAATACCTCCCGGCTTTGCGTCCCGCCCCGGTCGTGGCGCTCACCGCCACGGCAACGCCCATCGTGCAGAACGATATCATCGACCAGCTTCGCCTGCTCGAGCCGGCTCGACACATCCACGGTTTTCGCCGCGAGAATCTCGCCATCGAGGTAGTGGAGGTGCCGCGACCCCTGCGACCTCAACTCACTTGCGACCTTCTCAACGACCCCGCGCGGCGTCCGGCAATCGTTTATACGCCAACCCGCAAAGAAGCGGAGGCGCTCGCCATCGATCTGTCACGACTTTTCCCGGTCGCCGCTTACCACGCCGGCCTGGAATCCGAACAAAGGGAGCGCGTGCAAAGGGCCTTTGTGGACAGCAGGCTCGAGGCGGTTGTCGCCACTATCGCTTTCGGCATGGGCATTGACAAGCCGGACGTGCGCACCATCATCCGCACCGCGCTGCCAGGGAGCATCGAGGCTTACTACCAAGAGATCGGACGCGCCGGTCGTGATGGGAAGCCCAGCCGGACCATTCTCATGTATTCTTACGGAGACCTGCGCATTCACGAGTATTTCTTCCAGCACGATTACCCACCCGTGGAAGATCTGGACGCAATCTCTCAGCGACTTCGCCGGGAACCCCAACCGGTGGATGTGCTTCGAAATGCGCTATTGATGGATCCCGAACTCTTCAACACAGCCCTCGAGAAGCTCACGATTCATGGCGGCGCGGCAATCGACTACGCGGAAAATGTGACCCTGGACGGGACGGACTGGCAGCGTTCCTATAACACGCAGTTGGAACAGAAACGCGCGCAACTTGACCTTGTGAGGCGCTACGCAGAAACACACCAATGCCGTATGCAGGCTTTAGTGCGCCATTTCGGAGATTTCGCTGACAGCAAGCGGGCATGTGGCCAGTGCGATTTCTGCGCTCCCAGACGATGCATCGCTCAGCACTTTCGGACAATCACCAAGGCCGAACGACAGACTGTGCACACCCTCCTCGCGACACTCCGCCATGCCAAGAGTCAACCCATCGGCAGACTGCACCGAGTATTGTTTCCAACCGAGGCCATGAGCAGAAATGACTTCGAGGATCTCGTCGGAGCGGTGGCGGGAGCCGGATGGGTGCTGCTTGAGGACGCCACATTTGAAAAGGAAGACAAGATCATATCCTACCGAAAAGTCACCCTGACCCGAGAGGGCAACAAACTGAGTGAACACACGCCGGTGGAACTTCTTCTAACGGATAGGGCAAGAGATCAAAAGCCCGTCAAGCCGAAACGGCGAAGCTCTGCGGGAAGCAAGCAACGCGACCCGGTTACCTTTTCGCCGGAGGAAGCCGCACTCGAAGAGAAGCTGCGTGCTTGGCGGCTCGCTGAAGCGAGGAAGCTCCGACGTCCGGCCTTCTTCGTCTTCAGTGATCGTACATTACGCGCAATCGCCCAGGCGCGGCCGACCACCCCCGGCGACTTGCTCGCCGTCGAGGGGATCGGACCCGCAAAAGCTGAAATGTTTGGGCAGAGCATCCTCCAAATTTGCCGCTCAAGCTCCCACAGCCGACCATGACTTCTGAGGGGCGGCGAGGGCGCGTTGAATAGTGAGTGGTGAATAGTATAGTAAAAGGTACGCGGGGGGGAGTTCCCCGGTCGGTCCGCCAGCGTCCGGTTTTGGGACGCCCTGTCCGAACTTGGGGCATTCTATTCTTGCCAAAATTCCTAGAGAATCCAGATCTGAGTACCGGAGTACCGTTCTGACACGTTGTCCCTTGCGCGTATGCAGTGTCGGGAGTATCTTGCCTGATGGGGGATAAGTGTTAGACCTCAAGGCAATCAACTCAAACAAAGTAAAGAAGAGGAGGCGTACTATATGCCGATCACGGCTGTAGTCGAGAAGAACGCATATGACGCAGCGATGGAGAACTTTGACCTCGCGGCAGATGCGCTTGAACTCGACGATGATGTGCGAAGTATGATCAAGTATCCCGAAAGGATACTAACCGTTGTCCTACCCGTTCGGATGGACAACGGGAAGATTCACTGTTTTCAAGGGTTCCGCGTTCAACACAGCACGGCGCGCGGCCCTGCCAAAGGGGGAATCCGCTATCATCCCAATGTAACTGTGGATGAAGTGAAGGCCCTCGCAACCTGGATGACGTGGAAGTGCGCCGTAGTAAACATCCCGTTTGGGGGCGGGAAAGGCGGCGTGACTTGTAATCCAAAGAAGATGTCGCTAGTTGAGATCGAGCGACTCACTCGCCGATACGCCAGTGCGATTCTTCCCCTTATCGGGCCGGCCCAGGACATCCCCGCGCCGGACGTCTATACCAACTCTCAGGTCATGGCCTGGATCATGGATACCTACAGCATGACCAAGGGGTATCCAATCCCAGGCGTGGTCACTGGCAAACCGATCGCCCTGGGAGGCTCGCTGGGACGCAACGAAGCCACCGGGCGCGGCGTCTTCAACACGCTTCAGTCGGCGTGTGAACACCTGCAGATTCCCATGAAAGGCGCGAAAGTTGTCGTCCAAGGGTTCGGCAACGCAGGTTCAATCGCGGCGCAATTACTGGACAGCAATCAGGCTTGCGTGATCGCGGTCAGCGATTCGAAGGGTTGCATTTACAACCGGAATGGCATTGACATTCCGAAATTGATCTTGCACAAGGAGAAGACCGGCTCAGTCGTTGGGTTCCCGGCTTCTGAGTCCATAACTCCGGAGCAATTGCTGTCCTTGGAGTGCGAGATCTTGGTTCCGGCCGCGCTGGAAAATGCCGTCCAGGGCGAGAACGCGCCAAGCGTCCGTGCAAAGATCATCGCGGAGGCGGCCAACGGTCCGTTGACCCCCGAGGCGGATAGAATCTTGGAAGCCAAGGGCGTTTTCATCATTCCGGACATCCTCTGCAACGCCGGTGGCGTGACCGTCTCCTACTTTGAATGGGTCCAGGACGAGCAGCACCTGTTCTGGGAAGCCCAGGACGTTTACAACCGCCTGGAGCACGTCATGAAGACGAGCTTCAGCGACGTGCTGAAGATTCACCTGGTTCACAAAGTTGGAATGCGAACCGCCGCCAATATGCTGGGCATCAGCCGCGTTGCCGAAGCCACCAAGCTGCGTGGCCTCTATCCGTAAGGCGTGAGTCCTTTTGTTTGGAGCCGGGAGCTGCATGGCAGCTCCCGGTTTTTTTTGGGCAACGCAAACGTGCAGCCAGGGGAAGGCAGGAGCACTTTTCTCTGCGGTCTCTGCGGTCTTTGTGCGCTCTGTGGTGAGTTTTTTGTGCGCGGCAGCAGAAGAAGCTGACTGCCAGACGGGGCGCCCGGCGTGCTTCGTTTGCAAGCCCGTAATCCGGCCCGGTGTGGCGCTCCTGACGGCCCTTTGTTATACTTCCGCCGGGAACCAAGATCGAACAAAGTTTGGGGGGGCGATATGAAGGTTGGTGAAACCGAAAAGGAACTGAGTGTTTATGAATCCATGGCTGCGCGGTTCGACGTGGCAGCCAGCAAGCTGCAACTGGACGAAGGTCTCAAGAAATACCTGCGCAGCCCAAATCGGGAGATCATCGTGCACATTCCTGTGGCGATGGACAATGGAGAGCTCAAAGTTTTTGACGGCTACCGCGTGCAGCACAGCATTGCTCGAGGGCCTTGCAAGGGCGGCGTTCGCTACTCGCCGGATGTGTCGCTGGACGAAATTCGAGGCCTGGCCGCCGAAATGACCTGGAAGTGCGCTGTCGTCAACATTCCCTTTGGAGGAGCCAAGGGCGGCATTATCTGCGATCCTTCCCAGCTCTCGATTGGAGAACTGGAGCGCATTACGCGACGCTACACCGCGGAAATCCTGGACTACATCGGGCCGGAGCGCGATGTGCCCGCACCGGACATGAACACCAACGAGCAGACAATGGCCTGGATCATGGATACCTACTCGATGCACGTCCGCCATACAGTGACGGCGAGCGTCACGGGCAAGCCGGTCGATTTGGGCGGCTCGCAGGGGCGGCGCGAAGCCACGGGCCGCGGCTGCATGATCGTTGCGGATGAGGCCCTAAAGCGTTTTGGATGGAAGCGCGAATCCACCCGCGTGATCGTTCAGGGATTTGGCAACGTCGGCTCGCAGGCTGCCCGCTTGATGCATGAGGAAGGTTACAAGATCATTGGCGTCGCCGACATTGCCGGCGGAGTCTTCAATCCCAAGGGGCTGGATATCCCCGCCTTGCTTGAGTACATTATGGAGAACAAAACCGTGAAAGGCTTCCCTGGGAGCGAGAGCATGGGGGCGCAGGAAATCCTGGAAGAGGATTGCGAAATGCTCCTGCCCGCCGCCACCGAGAGCGTCATCACAAGTAAGAACGCTCATAGGATCAGGGCCCGAATCCTGGTGGAAGGCGCCAACAGCCCAACCACTCCCCCGGCAGACGATATCCTGTTTAACCGCGGCGTCTTCGTTATCCCTGACATCCTGGCCAACGCGGGCGGCGTGACGGTCTCCTATTTCGAGTGGGTGCAGGACCGGCAGGGATACTTTTGGGATGAAAACGTGGTGAACGAGCGCCTGAAATCCATCATGGTGGCCGCATTCAATGATGTCGTGCATTATGGAGAAAAACACCACGTCAACAACCGCATCGCGGCTTATATGTTGGCCATCGACCGCGTCGCCTTCACCCTCAAACTGCGCGGCATCTATGCGTAACTGGCGCTTCGTAGCGCGGCACCTTTAACGGGAGGCGCGTATGCAACTAATTAATAAGAGCCTGTTTCTTGGGTTGGGCCTGGGAGTAGCCCTGACGCTGGTTGTTCTCGATGTCTGGGGCGGCCGATACAAGCAACAGCTCTACTTCGCCACAGCGCCGGCGGTGCTACGCCCCTTCACTCAGGAGCCGGTCCCTAGTGTCCCTGCATCCGCCAGCCGGCTTCCCAAGCCGTGGGTCCCCGAGAAATCAAGCGGCGCGCACGACAATTGGCAAATCCGGTCTCTGGATGGGAAGTCGGTAGAGCTTGGCGCCTTCAGGGGCAAGGTAGTGTTCCTGAATTTCTGGGCGACTGACTGCGGCCCCTGCCGTGCCGAAATACCGGGCATTGAACTGCTGGCCCAATCGCTAAACAAGGAAAATGTCGCGTTTCTGGCGGTCACCCGTGAGAAGCCGGAGCGCGTGCAAGAATTCCTGCGGAAGAACCACCCCGCCATCCCCATCTACTTGGCGGATGGGAAACTGCCGGCGGATCTGCTTGTCCAGGAAAATCCGACGACCTACATTCTGGATCGAAATGGCAATACGGTTTACCGTTCGGCAGGTGGGTCAAACTGGGATGACGATGATGCCCGATCGTTCATCCGGGCGTTAGAGCGTCCCTAGCAAGCGTAGCCCCAACGAATTTCCGGACATCAACCTGTTAAGGTCCGCCCCGCGATTCTCTTCTTCAGTTTTCCTAAATCACCCTGGGCGAAGCTGATTTGCCGTGCAACTTGTTGAGGAGCGGTGCCGCCCATCACATTTTTCCGATTGACCGCGTCTTCAGGGGAAACCGCGAAATGGCGCAGCTTCGAGTCCCAAGCGGGTATGAAGCGTTGTGCTTCGGCAGCGCTCAGGTCGGCAAACGTGCGCTCGTGGCCGGCGCAAAAGCGCACGAGCTTTCCTACCTGCTCGTGCGCCTGCGCGAAGGGCACGCCACGGCGAACGAGTTCGTCGGCCAAATCCGTCGCCGTCAGAAAACCCTGAGCGGTGGCAGCTCTCATTCTTTCAGGGTGAATGCGCAGCGTGTCGGCGACGCGGGATGCAATGGCGAGCGCTTCGCGGGTGGTATCCACAGCCGAGAACAACGCTCCCTTATCCTCCTGTAAATCGCGGTTATAGGCGAGGGGAAGTCCTTTGACCAGCGCCAGCATTCCCGTAAGTCTGCCCAGCACCGTCGCCGCTTTCCCCCGGATCAGTTCCAACGAATCCGGGTTCTTCTTCTGCGGCATCAAGCTGCTGCCCGTCGCGTAAGCATCCGCCAGCTCCACAAAGCCGAATCCCGGAGAGGAGTAAATGATCAGGTCCTCTGCCCAGCGGCTGAGGTGAACCATGATCAGGGAGCAAGCGAACAGAAGCTCGGCGACAAAGTCCCGGTCGGAAGTAACGTCCAGGCTGTTGGAAGCAGCCCGCGCGAATCCCAGCGCGCGCGCCAGGCGTTCCCGGTCCAGCCGGTAGGCGGTCCCGGCCAGCGCTCCAGCCCCCATCGGCAGCTCGTCGGCCCGCTCCCGGCAGTCTTCAAGCCGGCCCGCATCGCGCCAGAGCATTTGGAAATAGGCCAGCGCGTAATGCGCAAAGAGAATTGGCTGGGCGGGCTGAAGGTGCGTGTAGCCGGGCATCACAACTCGAGCCTGGCGGCGAGCTTGGCCGAGCAGAGCTCCGAGCACATCCGCAAGAACCCGCTCGAGGTCGCGGATAGCATCCTTGACGTACAGACGAGCTTCCGTCGCCACTAGGTCGTTGCGGCTGCGCCCGGTGCGGAGTTTGCCGGCCAGGGGGCCGATTCGCCCCTCGAGCTGGGCCTCGACCCAGGTGTGGACGTCCTCGCTCGATTGTCCCTGGGCCCAGTTGGGATTGCGCTCGACGCTGCGCCGGATGGCCTCCAGGCCCCCCGCCAGCCGGCGCGTTTCGGCGGGCTTAAACACGCCCACCCGGCCCAACTCCTCCACATAGGCAAGGTTGACACGGAGGTCGTAGAGGACGAACCGCTGGTCCAGAGAGAAAGATTCGGAGAAGCTCTCGAAGAGCGGATCGCGGCGGCGGGTGAAGCGTCCTCCCCAAAGTTTCATCCCGCTCTCCGTGCAGCGCGCTTCGCCTTCCGCGCCGCATTCTTCGCGGCGGCAATACGAAGCGGCAAGCCAAGGATGTTGATGAATCCCTCGGCATCTTTTTGGTTATAATCCGGATTCATAACAAAGCTGCCGATGCTGGTGTCGTAAAGGGAATTCGGCGAATGGCGGTCAAGAATGCGAAGGTTCCCCTTGCAAAGCCCCATCTTGACCGTCCCCGAAACATTCCGCTGCGTCGTCTCGACAAAGCTGTCAAGGGCTTCGCGGAGGGGCGTAAACCACAGCCCATAATAGAGCAATTCCGCATAGCGCAACGCCACGTGTTGCTTGTAGTGGTAAGTCTCGCGGTCCAGGCAGAGCGATTCGAGTTCCTGGTGAGCCAGCATGATGAGCGTCCCGGCCGGAGTCTCGTAGGCGCCGTGCGACTTCATTCCCACCAGGCGGTTTTCCACCAGGTCCGTCCGCCCCACACCGTGCAAGCCGCCCACGGCGTTCAAGGTCTCGACCAGGCGCACGGGCACCAAGCGTTTCCCGTTAACTGAGACCGGGACTCCCGCTTCAAAACCCAACACCACTTCCGCCTCCCGCGCCGGGGCGTTCTGGGGTTTGCGAGTGAGTTTCCAGGCCCCGTCCGGCGGCTCCCCGAGTTTGGTCTCGAGCGGGCCCCCTTCGTGGCTCAAGTGCCACAAGTTCTGATCGCGGCTGTAAAGGTCGTCCTTGCTCGCTGCCACCGGCACTTTGTGGTGACGCGCATACTCCAGCGCATCCTCGCGCGACTTGATAGACCATTCCCGCCACGGCGCAATGACGCGCAACTGGGGCGCCAAAGCCTGGTACGACAGCTCGAAACGCACCTGGTCATTTCCCTTACCCGTACATCCATGGGCCAGGGCGTCCGCTCCACACTCGAGCGCAATCTCGACTTGCCGCTTGGCGAGCACGGGTCTTGCCAGGGAGGTCCCCAGGAGATACTTGCTCTCGTAAATGGCCCCGGCGCGGACCGCCTTCCAAACGTAGCCCGTGACGAATTCCTCCCGAAGGTCCTCGACGAAGACCTTCGAGGCCCCGCTGCGCAACGCCTTGCGACGAAGCGCGGCGTAGTCGTCGCCCTGGCCCACGTCCCCGACCATGGCGATAACCTCACAGCCATAATTCTCGCGCAGCCAGGGGATGATGATGGAGGTATCCAGCCCTCCGGAGTAAGCAAGAACCACACGTCTGACAGGCTGGTTGGAATTGCGAGCTGAAGTCATCTTTATTCAAACTCCCTTCCGTATGATCGGGAGATCGGGTGATCGGGTGAACGAGAGGATCGGTGGGTCGGGTGATCGGGTGAACAGAGGGGAGATTTGCGAAGTGCTGTTCTTTGTTCGCCCGATCACCCGATCTCCCGATCACCAGATCCTGCGATTCCGTTGTTCACCCAAACTCCCGATCATTCTCATGCAGCCACCAGCGCCCGGATCTTCTTCTTGAATTGTGCCGCCTCACGGGCGTTGGGAGTAGCCACAAAAACCGTGTCATCGCCGGCAACTGTCCCCACAACCTCCGACCAATCCTGCGCATCCAGCACCGCGGCAACCGAATGGGCGTTGCCCGGGTACGTCTTGAGGACCACCAGGTTCGCCGCCTGGCCCACCTCTCGAAGAAACTCCTTGAGGATAACCTGCAAGGTGGGCTGTACCGGGGCAGGAGTCTCGGTGGTACCCGGCAGGCGGTAACCCGAATGCGTCTTGACCAGACCCAATTCCTCAATATCCCGCGACACCGTTGCCTGGGTCACGCGGATGCCACGGCGCGCCAGCTTTCGGCGCATCTCTTCTTGGGTCGCCGCCGGATCAGTCCGCAGCAAGTTTAGAATTTGAGTGCGCCGGTAGAGATTTTCCATGTAAGTTTATGCAGACGACTTATAAATATACCAAAACCTGTCACGCCGCGCAAGTGATCTGGAGATCGGGCCATTCGCCAAAAGTGCGTTGCTCAAATCACTCATTGTAATTTCGTGTAAAATTGTGCCATGGCGTGGTCTGGTCATCTCAAGGTGTGGCAAAGCCATAGGATCGGAATTCTACTTCTATGCAGTTTGGCCGTGGTTGCGGGCGAACTGCATTTCTGGATACCGCCCCCTGGTGTCGGAGTGGCTGTCCTCGCTGTCATGGCGGTTGTCATGACAGTAAGGGAAAAAATGACGCAACGGGAGAAGACGGTATGGGTACTCATTGCCCTTGCCTTTGCCCTGGTAGAGATTAGGTCGATAAGCGCTGATCGAGATAAGCACGATAGAGAATGGAACGAAGCCAGACGGGAAGAACGGGACCATTTTGATAGTGTTCTACGAAATCGAAATATAACCATTGGCAACGCGCGGCAACAATTCTTGGCTACAATGGATCGTACAGAGACAATTGTTGGGTTGGAGAAATCCGCCATTGTGGGATTGTCAGAGAACCTCAAAACGATGACTGGCGGGGACAACTATTGTTCGATAATCACACTTCAAAGCGAATCGAACTCAGTACCTTTGTATGTTTATAATGAGGGGCGTTACGCCCTGCGCGGTGTAAAGGCAAGAATGGTCGATTTGGAAAAGTTCAACGCTTTTGTGAAAGCGAATCCAAATCCAACGATTGAGGAAGTCACAACTGCAGGGACCACCTCCTTTAATATTGGCGATATGGCTCCGCACACGGGCAGCCTTATAGGCAGGTATTCCCTAGCAGGCGAACATCAAGGCTTAAATATATTCTTCAGTGCTTTGAATGGTCTGTGGGCGGAGACTTTTCGGCGTTGTCAAGTAAACGGCAGGTGGGTAACAGCCATCAAGGTCACTCGGGAGGAATTCGGAAAGAATGGGAAGTGGAGTGAAAGGACGTTGCAAGAAAAAATAGACCCAGACTACCCAAGGATTGCTGGTAGAGTTCAGTGGCAGTGAGGCCGCCCAATCCGGCCGGACGGCCTGAAAGTCTACCTCGAAGCGGTCGAGGGGGCTTTCGGTTGCAGGGTCGACTATGCGATGTTGATTAAGATTTATGGCGCGATCCAAGAGGAGACGCGTTACAGCCCAGGCGAGTGCATCGGCTGCGAAAGCAAAAACATTCAAGGCAAGCCCGACATGAAGCACGTCTCGACAAGCTACGTCGAGAGGCAAATTCTCGCGATGCCTATGCACATGCGCCGATTTACGCGGCTCAGAAACGGATTCTCTAAGAAGGTCGAGAATCACGCCTACGCTTTGGCGATTTTCTAAATGCATTACGACTTTTGCCGCATTCACCCGACACCTCGCGTGACGCCCACAATGGAAGCGGGGATCACAGATCATGTCTGGACGGCGGACAAGCTTTTGAATTGCGTGATAACTCCTAACTAGTTGAAAAGTAAACAAAAAAAAGACTTGACAACACTGAAGTTAAAAGCAAGAATGCTTTTGATCGTTGAAGTAGTCTAATTATACGGAATACTTTGCCCACCTGACATGCCCTCTGGCCTCGGGTGGGCGTTCTCCTTTATGGGTGCTACGCAATCTCACCCGACGCTAAGACAAGCCAGACCTTCTCCGGTAAGAGTATATGCCTTCTTAGACGGCCTTAACCTCTTCAACTGGGTCAAGAGGTGCTTCCACTACGACTACCCGAATTATGATGTGGCGAAACTAGCGCGATCAGTCGTGAACTTGGAACAAGACAGGAACTTGATCGAGACCCGCTTCTATGTGGGCACGCCAAGCGACTTGGATGACCCGAAGAAGAATGCTTGGTGGAACGCTAAATTAGCTGCGATGGGAAGGTCTGGCGTTCGAATTGTTCGCCGTTACCTTAAACGGAGAGAATTGAAGATTCATTTGGAAGGTTTGGTTAATTTTGACGCCACAATTCCACGCTTAGTCGAAAAGGGTATTGACTTGGCACTCGGCCTTGATTTGGTTCGCTTGGCGCGGAGCGCCGCGTTCGACGCAGCCATTGTTTTTAGTCAGGATGGTGATTTGGTCGAAGCAGTTGAAGAGGTACACAAGGTTGCTACAGAGCAGAACAGGTGGATTCAGGTCGAGTGTGCCTATCCTGTTGTGGCAGGTGTGGATTCCAGACCCATCAAAAGAACTGTACTCAGGCAAATTCTCAATCCTCTTTATGACGCTTGCATAGACCATACCGACTACCGATAGCCTCCAAGCTATAAGACCCCACTACGCCCCCTCCCGAAGACGGCCCCTTAGATTTGTGACTTAAAGCCCAGCAACACACATTTAGGACACTACCGGAGATGGGGCGAACGACAGGATCGGTTGATCGGGGGATCGGCCGAACAAAAAACAACGTAGGCATAGGAAGATCAGGTGAAGAACAACCAGGGATCGGGAGAGCGGGTGATCGGGCGAAAAACGGACCTATCCAGAATTTCCTTCCTGTTCAACCGATCTCCCGACCAACCGATCTCCCGATCTGTTACTGGCGCGGAAATGGTATATCCATCTTCTGGGGCTCGCCTTTGATGTGCGAAGTTTCGTTGCTAAGGATCTTCTCCAGCACCATAGTCATCTCCGCGTTGGACATCTTTACCATCCCGTAAGGAGGGACTTTGCCGGATATCCAGACGTCCACGGTCCCACGCGGCTCCTGCTTGCGGTAATGATCACACTCAAAAGTGCCTGCTGGAACAGTGATGGTTTCCGCCCCAACCTTCTCTCCAGGGCTGGTGTCGCCGGCCCCGGACCCCTGTCCGCGCTGCCCCATACCCAGCATGCCCATAGGCATTTCCATTGGTGGCCGGCCCGGCATCTGCATGATCATCCGCTTCATCTGGGGCTTGTCGCCGCCCGTGACCATGAGTTGCTTCATCACCATTTCCCCACCCATGCCAGGGTTTTCCGAGCGGATTTCCATCCAGTAGCCTGCGCTCCCTTCCACATCCTCTTGGCCCACGATGACGTAAGCAAAAGTCATGGTGCCATTCTTGGCGGTCATCTGGTACTGCGCTCCCGACCCGACCACCGGTTTGAATTCACCCAACAGCCGGGGCGCCTGCCGACCCATGCCACCCCTCATGCCCTGGGCCCACCCGCCAGCGGCAAAGCCCAATGCCAAAGCAATCACTACTGCTCCCGTCTTGACTCGACTCATGACTTACCTCCTCTTCTGAATCTTCGGAATCAACACCTGCGTTATGTGAGCCTTATACCCTAAATGAAGGCGGGAGTACAGCAAAATTGCAAAGCAGTCCAGTGCCGCAGCTCATTCCTGCAGCAGTTCATTCCCCGTGGCCGCCGTAAGCCATGAAGTTCTCTTTCTTGAACTCTTCCCATTGCTCAGGGCGGTACTGGTCCCTGGGGATAAACTGTTTGTTCCGAAAGGCGATGCCCAGTTTCGTCTCCTCCACGTCCGCGCCCTTCTGGGGGAGAAAGTCGAAGACGCTGCGGTTCGCGCCATAGTACGCGCACAGCCAAACTCCATCGGAAGCTTCCACCGCGTAGAGAGCGCACGCCAAGGGTAAGGGCCGGGTTGCATCCACAGAGACTTTGACCTGCGCTTCAATGATTCTCCCGCCCACAAACTGGGGAGCACTGGAGGAGACCGCCGGAGTAGTTGTCATTGTTTGCCTCGCTTAACCTAGTGTAACGCGAATCGGGAGATCGGGCCATCGGGAGATCGGGAGATCGGGCGAACAGAAAGCCAATTCGGGAGACGTTCGTTGTTCACCCGATCACCCGATCTCCCGATCTTCTCATTGCCTCGCGAGATCGATGACCAGGAGCCGGCCATCCGTCTCCCACGTACCCCCGGTGGCAGTGGATCCCTGGCTGAGCGGGTTGGGGCGCGTCACCAATTGCTCGGCGGTCACGAGGCCGGTAACCCTGAGGTCCGCGCCGACCTTGGCTCTCTCCGCGTCAAGGTCGGGGTCAATGGCATGGGAGACGACTCCGGGATGAACGTCCAGGCCCGTGTCGTGGGTAGCCGCTCCAAGCCAGATTTCACGGCCATCCGGAGTCGTGGCAGCCGTCCGCCACAAGCGCAAGTGGTGCCGCTTCAAGAAAGTGTTCAGCATTTTCTCAAACGCCAGGTCCTCACGGTGGCCAAACAGATAGAGGTCGGAAACAGGGGCTTTGCCGAACCCTTGATCGCCAGCGACGGCGCGGACCGTATCCCATACGGCTTTACCCGTCTTCCTCTGCGCCTCGCCCCAGCCTGCCTTGCTGAACACATCGCGAATTTCTGAGATGTTCCCGATTACCACAAGGTTCAGGGGATCGCCGGGCTTACCGTCCTTTCCTGAAGCTCGCTGTGGAGCGTCTTCGAGCATGCGCGCGACGGCGCCAGGCGCCCCGCTGGGGAGTTGATTGAAGGAGCCGGAGGGCGGCATTTCAGCCAGACTCAGGGGCTTGTCGAGCAACAGCGTCAGGTCTGTCCCCGCCCCATAATTGATCGACGTATCGGATTTGCCGAAAGCTTTCTGTTCATATTTGGAGAGCTCACTATCTTGTCCTGCCATCTTGCCCACAGCGTCCTCGAGGCGGGCCACTGCCAAATCGCTGGCCAACACACCCTGTATGGTTCCATCCTGCAATGCCTCCTCACGTGCGTTCTCAACCTCGGAGATATGGCCGGCAAAGGTCACAGCGGGCTTACCTGGAATTATCAATTTGTCGAAGCGGATGAGCAATCGCGCCCGGTCGGTGGCGCTTGAGCTGGGTATCAGTTTCTCAATCCGCCCCTGGACCTCGACGCCCAAAGGAATCAAAACCCCGTTGGCGCTATCCACCTCGCGGATGACGCGGGCTTTGACGACGTCGTGAAGGTGCGAAGCTGTGGTGCTGACGGTCGCCTCAAGGCGAAAGTAAAGCGCGTACCCCGCCGGAAGAGATCCTGATCCTGGCTTTGCCTTGGCCTCAACCAAGGTCAAACAGGTCGTTGCACAAACCAGCAGGACAGTCAGCATTCGAGTCGACATAAACCTGTTGGAAGCGTTCACCAATGCAGGGCTGTCATTCCGATCCCGCAGGCGCGGGAGAGGAATCTCGCCCTGTTCTTCTTTCCGGGCTAGCCCGAGCGAGATTCCTCTCCCGCGCCTGCGGGATCGGAATGGCACCGCGATAGTGGTTTCCACTTTTCACCTCTGTAGGATTGTGAAGGTATTTGGGAAAGCGAGGTTGCATCTCATCACCCGATGAACAATGGCTTGAGGTGGCGGTCGAAAAGGTTTCCAGTCACATTCTTGGCTATGGTGGTCTCCATAACAGACAGGAGATCCAGGTAACGGGTTCCCATTCTCGCCGCCACCTTGAAACCCACATGGATAAGTTGGCGAAGGCTGGTGTTGTAAGCCGGGCATTTTGGGTCGTGACGTAGGGCGGACACAAACTGTTCCGACGACCACCGCCACACCAACTCCGGCACGGGCAACTGGGCCGGATCGATGTCGATCACGGCGGTATAGGGCGCACACAACTCCTCACGCTGGGAGTAGGCTTCGGCGTAAATCTCTTTGGCCAAGTCCAGCCCCTCGCCGCCGGCTTCCGCCAGACCGATCAGCTCTTCCAACCAGGTCGTGCCGGCCGTCTTTAGATGCACACCCGCATCGAATTTCTTGAGTGTGCGGTGCATGGGTCCGTAGAGCGAGAACTTGTCGCTACCGGAGTGCACGCTGAGTTTCAGGTTGCCGGACATCCCGTAATGCCGGACGGCGAAGGCGATGACGGCTACGTCATTTGAAAACTCCTCACTGAATTTCGCCAGGTCGCCCACATAATCCACGCCCTTGTCGAAACGGCCGGTAAATTTCGGCGCGATGGTCTGAATCGGAATCGCTTCATCGGCCACCGCGACCAGGATGACGAGCAGTTCCGCCGGAGTCTGAGGCGAGTCGGTCTCGTCCATCGACACTTCAGTAATGAATTGCCCCTTGCCCTTCTTCTCCTCGAGCCGGCGGTAAATCCGGCCCGCCTCCTGCACGGCCGCAAGGTACTTGTTCGCAACTTGGACCATGAAGCCACGGTCGATGCGAAAGGGATGAGCAACACCGGGGATGATCAGCTCTCCCAGCAATTCCGCATGAGCTTCCGCGAAGGCCCGCAAGGGGGCGGCTTCGGAGGGTCGGCCAATTAAATCCGCAACGTCGATGGTGAAGAAATCGCAAGCCTCCACGAACTTGTCCATCGTCTTGAGATTGATGTGGTCTGCGTCGACGTGGTACGGCTTGCTCCAGCCCAGCGTTCTCACCGCTTCGTCGGCCGCCGCGCGCGTGCTGGCAGGAGTGGAGCCGATGATGGTATGTTCCCGGTGCGATTTGTTCCACACCGGGATGACCTCTACTCCGTGCTCGGCGGTCATCCCACAGGCGTGCAGTTGAGGCTTGGCTTGGTGCGCAAACCTGTCGCCAACTCCGATCGAATACTTGGCAAGTAAAACTGTGCCACTCATGATTTCACCTCTTGCGAGACATGGGCGCTCGAAGCCGCAGTCATTCCCGCGAAAGCGGGAATCCACTGGGCAAACCTTCGGAAATACGCAGTCGACAGACTGGATTCCCGCTTTCGCGGGAATGACCGGCGTTTCGAAAGGGATCCCATCTCAAATGACACCACCGCCCAAAGTTGGAACAACTTGACAGCCCTTCCTGAAAAAACCCCAAGAAAAAACCTTGACATATCATTCCGGACCCGTCATTCTATCAAGCGAAGGATCCCGGCACTGTGGAAGTGTCGAGATCGTTCGTAATCCGCCAACAAAAATGGCTGATTTCCCTCTCCAAGACGTCGTCGCGTAATTCCTTTGCTTTTAACGGCTCGATTCCTCTGATCTCGCGCCGACGTCTCGGCATCGCGGATAACCCATTTGTGCTCAGAAAGTGGAAAACTAGGCTCTCTGCGTCCACTTTCCAGTTTCCATTTACAGCTTTCCGCTTTCCCTGCCCCTCCCTGTTTCTGGCCATTCCCCAGGCATCGTCCCGGTCACCGGGGCCGTAAGAATCGTGAGACCCGCAGAGCAGTTTGTCAACCCCCACTTGACTCGCAAGTTGAGTGGCAGTGTAATTGAGCCGTTCCGGTCGCCAGCTTGAGGATTTCTGGGAGGCCAGTATGATTAATTTCTCCTCCTGTTTTAGGAGGGGGCCAGCCCTCCAGCGGACCGTATAAGGCCAGGGGGTGGGAAACCCGCGAATCGTCGCTTGCCGCTGGGGCTGTTCCCCGGCCAGCCGCCCGGTCGCCGGGCCCCAGCCTTCGCCGGGATGTCCCTCGCTTGGTTCCCTGCCCGCGCCGCGGTGACAACGAAGGGCCCGCCTTGCCGCGTCGCCTCTGGCCACCGCGGCCGTTCGGCTTGGTGTGGGCGCCAGGGAGGCAGGGTTGCGTCAAAGTCCCCGAAGGGGAAGATCCCAAAGCAGCTCTGCTGCCCGCTTCGCGGAACCGCTTCCAAGCCGCGAAGTTTTTGAAACCGGCCAGTACCGGCCACCGCATAAACCGTCCGAACATCCCGACATCCTGTCGCTAAATAATCCACAGAAAAATGTTGCATTCGGTAATTGCCGCTCTTGACAAAACAGCGGGGGGGGTAACTTGGCCTCAGCTTTGGTTTCGGAGACATCGTCGTGTGCCACCTTCACGCGGCAAATATCGCTCACCCCGTAGCTAGGGCGTCGTTCCCGCGAAGCATGTCCTCTGCGCAGGCGGGGGAGCGGGAATCCACTTCGCCCCGCCCTCATGCCTCAAATCTCTTATCCGAGGTGTCGCCATGTCCAAGCGTGCCCTTTACTCCACGATCACAAGCATAATTCGTAGTGCCATTGTTTGCGCACTTGCCTCAGCGCAACTTTGCTCGCTGGGCTTCAGTCAGACCTCAACCACCCCGCCGACCGCGACGCGCGGCCCGCAGGCGCTCACTCTGATCGCCTCGTCGCTCAAAGCTCTCACCGGTTCGGTGACCGTCCATGACGTGACCCTGCAAGCCACCGCGAGCTACGTCGCTGGTTCCGATGAAGAAACCGGCACCGCCACGCTCACCGCGACCAGCAAGCAGGAGAGCTTCGTGCAGTTCAATCTAAGCGGCGGCACGCGCCAGGAGATTCGCAATGGCGTCTTAGGCGCCTGGAGCGGTTCGGACGGCGCGGCCCATTGCATGGCCACCCCCAACTGCCGCACCGACGCCAGTTGGTTCTTCCCCGCCCTGACTCTCGAGGTCATTTCCGCCGATCCTAGCCTCGCCGTCTCTTACCTCGGCCCCGACTCGAGCAAGGGCGCGCCCTTACTCCACCTCCAGGTGGCGCGAGCCCAGTCCGCGGACACCGCCAGCGCCTCGGCTGAAATCCTGCGCCTCAGCACCATGGACATTTATTTTGCCCCGCAGTCGTTCCTGCCTCTCGTCCTCGATTTCAATGTCCATCCTGACAATAACGGCAACACGAACCTCCCCGTCGAAATCCAGTTCGGCAATTTCCAGAGCACCAGTGGCGTGCTCGCTCCCTTGCGCATTCAGAAACTCCTTCAGGGGACTCTGACGCTCGATCTCACCGTGACCAGCGTGCTTCTCAATTCCGGCGTTCCAGATGGTCAATTTGCGCTTGCCTGCGCACCAGGAGGGCAACTATGAATCGCCTGCGCTATTGCTTGTTCGCCACCACCGTCGTCTGCATGTTTTCATCTTCGACCGCCCTCAGCCAGGTGGTCACCGGCACGCCAGCCTTCGGCACTTTCGCGGGCGGTCCTTTCGATATCATCAATCTTTCCAACCTGAATGTGCATTCCTCGATTCTGATCATGAATAAGGCGGGAGCAGGCCTCCCTTTCACTTACGCGGTCACCTACGACAGCTCGATCTGGTACCCAGTGGGATCGTCGGGCAATCAGGCCTGGTCCGCGGTCACCGGCTGGGGCTGGAACGGCATCAGCGACGGTTTCACAGGGTACGTCGACGAGTTTGTCAACACCACCCAGTGCACGGGCCAGGATGGCCAGTTCTTCCCGGTAACATACTACTACTTCGGCCCCTACGTGGACGCGGCGGGAACCACCCACTCGGCTGTGGTCACCACCACGACAGGCCAGACGAATTGCTATCCCGCGATCCAGCCGGTGACGGGTGGAACCAGTCTCGCCACGGACGGCTCCGGCTACACGCTGGTGGTGAGCAATTGCACCACGGCGGTCATCAAATCGCTGGGCGGCGTGACTATCAATCCCTACATCTGGCAGGGAGGCGGCTTCAGCACGCCTCAAGGTTCCGTCGTGGACCCCAACGGAAACACCATCTCATCGTCCTACAGGTCTTCCAACACGACCACAACCTTCACCGACACCTTGAATGTCCCCAACAAGCCGGTGCTCACGGTTTATGCCCCCGGTCCCGGCTCCACGCCGACGACCTTCAGTTACTGGAACCCGCAGGTGAACAACAACACGCCGTACACCATGAAGTACACGCAGCAGATCGTCGAGACAAACTTCGGGTGCAGCGGCATCACTGACTACGGGCGGACCACCCAAATGACCCAGTACCTGGTCAGCGAAATCGACCTGCCTGACGGCACCGACTACACCTTCAGCTACGAAGCGACGCCCAACCCGAACCACCAGGGGGCGGTCACCGGCAGGCTTGGCTCCGTCACCCTCCCGACAGGCGGCACGATCACTTACACCTACACCGGCGCCAACAACGGAATCACCTGCGCCGACGGCACCACCGCCACGCTCGAACGCTACACACCTGATACTGGCTCGAACTATTGGACGTACGCCCACACGGGGAGCGGAACATACTGGACAACCAAAGTCACCGACCCCACGACCCCGCAAGGAAATGTCTCCACCTACGACTTCCTGCAGGTGTCGGGGACGCAATACGCTTATGAGAGCGAGCGAACGATTGATCAAGGCCCGTCGTCGCTGCTCGCCACCGTAGACACCTGCTACAACGGGGCGAGTATCCCTTGCACTAGCGCTGCCATCGCCTATCCGCTGAGCAACCGCACCGTGCAGACCACGCTCCCGAGCACCGCGCCGTCCAAGACCTACACAACCTACAACACTTACAACCTGCCGACAGAGGTAGACGAATACGACTGGGGCGGCTCAACGGCTTCGCGCATAACGAAGACCACCTACACCTCGTGCGGCGTTACCAACACCTACGTTGTCAACCGGCCCTGTTCAGTAACGGTTTATGGCACCGGAAGCAGCCCGGCAGCGCAGGCAACGTATGCCTACGACGCCAACGGAAATCTCCTCACCGAAAGCCACAGCAACACCGGCTTCTCGCCCGGTTCTATCAGCCGCACCTTTACTTACAACTCCAACGGCACGCTTAAAACGGCGACCGACTTCAACAGCAGGAGCAACGTAACCAATTATTCCCTCGGGGGCTACTCCTGCAACAGCGCCTTTCCCAACACGATTACGCCGCCCATTAGCTCTCTCGCCGCCTCCTACCAGTATGACTGCAATGGTGGTGTCATGACGCAGGTTACAGATCCGAACAGCAAAACCACCCAATTCAAGTACACCGACCCCAACAATTTCTGGCGGCTCGTGGAGACCGATTACCCCGATGGCGGCATTGCGAAGGTCGTCTACACCGACACGACGGGGAACTTCACCGTCGCAAATTCAGTGCAGGTTACCAGCGGCAACTACCATACCGTCACCCAGACGCTGGACGGCTTGGGACGCGCCACAAAATCTGTGGACAGCCAAACCTCGGCCGAGGTGCTCACGGGATACAACAGCGTGGGCCTCGTCGCCTCAGTAACGAACCCCTACACCCCGGCAGGCGAGCCCTCGGATGGAACCACGTATTATTCGTATGACGCCCTGGGCCGGCCTGCCGATGTGAGCCCGGCGCATGCGATCACGTTTCCGGACGGCGGCTACACGAGTATGACCTATTCGGGAAACTGCGCCACTGCGACCGATGCGGCGGGCAATGGGCGCAAGCTCTGCTCCGACGCCCTGGGGAGAGTCGCCTCCGTCACAGAGAGCCCGGGTGGCCTGAATTACTCGACCACCTACACCTACGACACTCTGAATGACCTGGCAGGTGTCACACAGTCCGGACAAACCCGCACCTATAATTACGACATGCTGGCGCGCCTGGCCAGCGCCAAAATCCCCGAAATGAACGTCAGCGGAACGCAGTGCTCTTCCACCTATGGCTACGATGCCAATGGGAACCTGATCTCGAAAAAGGCGCCCTTGGAGAACCAGAATTCGAGTTGCACCACCACGGTAACCACAACTTACGCTTATGATGTGGTCAACCGCCTGATCTCGAAAACTTACAACGACACTCCGCAGACTCCGCCGGCCTATTTCTTCTACGACCAGGCGCCGGCGAACTGGCCCGCTTGGTCCGGCGTAAGCTTTACCAACGCCAAAGGCAGGTTGGCGCTCGCTTGCACGAATTCGGCGTCCGGGACTTGCACCAGCCCCGCTACCGCCGTGGCCTACAGCTACGATCCGGTCGGGAGGACGAACGAATTCTGGCAATGCAACCCCTCGAATTGCGGCAGTTCACCCTACAGCATGACGTACACTTACGACAAGGCCGGAGACGTCACCAGTTGGAACCACCCGGGTTTAATCAGCTTCAACAACACGGTGAACGCTGCGCAGCAGGTAACGGCGGTGCAAACCACCTCGTCGTACACGAACCTCCCTCAGACGCTGGTGCAGAATGCCGCCTATACGGCCTGGGGCGCGGTCAGTCAATTCGAGAACGGCTGCGCGGGTAGCAGTTGCACGAACGCCCAGGAGACTTATCAATACAACAACCGCCTCCAGCCTGCGATGATTCAACTGAGCGGCACCAGCAATGGGGGCTACTGTTTGGTGTACAATTACTATGCAGACGAGAGTAGTCCGACAAGCTGCGCGACGCCGACGCAGGGGGTCAAGAACAACGGAAACGTCATGGGCTATTGGTACCAGGATAGCGTGAATTCCTCCTTCAGCCACAAGGGCACTTACAGCTATGATGGCGTGAACCGGCTGAGCAGCGCCGTGGCCACGGGCAACTCCACGTACAACCTTGCTTTCACCTACGACCGCTACGGCAACATGGCGTGCTCTCAGAACTCGAACACGAACGGCCCATGCCCTGAATGGACCTACAACACCAGCAGCAACCAGCTAACCACCTCTGGCTTCACCTACGACGCGGCGGGGAACCTGACCAAGGACTCGAGCAACGCCACCGCCCACACTTACCAATGGGACGCGGAGGGGCGCGTGACCTCGGTCGACCCTGGCAACAACCCTCCCACCTGGGCCTTCACCTACAATGCCCTGGGGCAGCGCGTGCAGTGGGTTTCGCCCAGCGGGACTTATGAGCACATGTTTGACCCCAGCGGCGCTTGGCTGGGCATCTACGGTGTTCTGGATGTTTTGAGGTGGGGCAATGGAGCGTACGCCTGGTACAACGGTAGCGAGACCTATTTCAACCACATCAACAATATTAGCTCGACCTCGGTGATGACTAACCACGCGGGAACGACCGTAGAAGACGTGTTGTTCTACCCGTGGGGCGACGTCTGGGAGTCGTGGGGGAACGGGGGTTACAACTTCGCCGAATTGCCCTACTATGATCCCACCACCAATACCAGCCCCACCCTGAATCGCTTCTACTCGATGAACGTGGGCCGCTGGCTCAGCCCGGACCCGGTTCCCGGCGACCCCACCAACCCCCAGACCTGGAACAGGTATGCGTACGCCCTGAATAATCCTACGACGCTAATTGACCCTTTGGGCCTTGACCCGGAGGATGCCGGCAACGGTTGCACATGGGATCCCGACACGAACACGCTGAATTGTCCGCCCCCTCCGGGGCCGCCTACCATCGGCTGCGCCAACATGGACGGCTATGGCTGCGGCTACAACGGCCCGAACACCGCGAACTGGGGCAGCCCCACCTACCCAGGCGACGGAAGCGGCGGCAGCGGCGGCAGCGGGAACGGCGCAAACAACGGGTCTCAATCGCAGACCTCGGCCTGCACGGTGACTAACGGGAGGACAACGGCACCTTCCCCGGAGCAGATGAACAGACTCGGCGCGGGTCCCTTCGGCGTCCCGCCTGTCGGTAGCGTCGCGATTGACCCGTGGGCCCTGGGCCTGCTCCCCGGCAAGCAAACAAACGCTCTGCTAGGGCCAAACGCGTCGCAGATCACCTTCAGCTTTAGTCCCGTGCCGAACCTCCCACAAGGTTTCCCCACGACCATGACCCTCGGTAGCATTGTGGGCCCGGCGAGTGTGCGAGCCGGGGGCTCGCAATTTAACGGCCTCTATGTTTTCGATATCTTTGGACTCCCCAGCCTTGCTGCCGCTAACGCGGCCACGTCGCCGCCGGGAGCACCTGTGGGGGTGACGGTCACCTATCCGTCATCGCTTCCAGTTAACTGCGGCGGGCCGCTTTCGGATACGCCGCCCGTACCGCCGCCCCCCACAGCACCTGTTCCCGCCTTCAGGAGGCACTTTTGATGGTGACGAGGCACGTGCGCCACCCAGAGCTATTGATAATGCTTTCCTTGGTTTTCACAACCCTAGCGCTTGCGGTGCAGAAGACAGCCCCCGCGACCCCGGACTTCCTGCCAGAAGAAGGCGTCCCGGGGGGGCCGTTTCTATTCGAGCGTGGCACGAGCCGCCCTACGCACATGGACGCCTTCGACGGGCGGCCTGTTGTCAAATCGCCTGACGGAAGGCTGGGAGTCACTGTGACCGGCCCGAAGGAGTCGTATGGGGCCTGGGTAACGATCTCCCCCTCAACGTTTCCCGGCGGACCCGTTCAGGTATGGCCCATGCAAGCGAGCGTGAGCGTGTTGTGGAGGCGAGACAGCCAAGCGTTTGCACTGACGGACAACCGCTACGCCAACCTCTCGTACGTGTTCGTGTGCGGGACGGAGTTCAGGATGGGAGAAAGCGAGCCAGGATTGGGCGTTCCGATTACCGACCTCACGCCCATCGTCCGAAAGGCTTTCGAAGAGCACGCAGGGAAATACTACGAACGCGAGAACTACGACACCCTCTTGTTCTACGCCATGGTTCTCCGCTGGATTGGAAACGACGACCTGCTGGTGGGAGTCAGCGCCAGGACCTCAGGACCTCCCACATTCCCTGAAAAGGACTGGCGGGAGCGGGGCCTGAAGGAATGGGACGTTGCATACCTAGTCGACGTTCCAAACGAGAAAGTGGTACGGGAGGTCGGCAAGGACCAATTACTCTCGGAGTACAAGATCAAGGTGAACGAGCATTGAAGACTGCGCGCCGATTGATCTCTTGTGCCGCAAACGACGGGAACTCGATTTGCAGCTTTTCGGGCGGCCTTGCACGCCATGACGGGAGCGGGTAGATCATCACCATGTCGCGCTTACGCCGGCCTTTTCTTTATGACCGCTACATCTTCGTCACCGTGAACTTACCGTGCTCCAGAGTGGGTGGATCGGAATAGGGGGAGCGGTTGCCCGCTCACCCCTCCCACACCACCGTACATACGGAGCCGTATACGGCGGTTCCGTGAGTTGAGCCCGTGGGGGCCGGAGGTTCAATACGCAGATCGCCGAGGGAGGCTTCGCCGCTCCCAGGTTCCTTTCGGGCTTCACCCTATCCACCCCTGGCAAGCTCAGCCGAAGCTGATTGGCTGGCGCATGGCCATCCCTGAGAACCGCGCACTGCTAATCACGCTCACGGTTTGGGCCTTCGTCGCTTGCGCGACTAACCGAACTTTCGCAGTTGGGGGCATGTTGAAGTCGTAAGTGTTTTGTTTTCATCAGCGCGATCTCCCAGGTCGGCACTACATTTTCAGTCTCGTCAGGCCCTCGGCGGCCTCTTGGGGGGCCTTGATGCGGGGTGGTGGCTGCGAAGGCAAGGTCAGGTTGAGCTGGTGCAGCATCAGCGACTGGTCAGGTTCCGGCTGAGTATAACGGGGCATGATCAGCCAGCGCCCGTCGGTGGTGGGCAAGCATACATCCAGCATCTGCAGCGTGGCCAGCTTTTCCAACACCGCACGTGGCGTCAGGCCGGGCGCTAAGGCAACCAGCCGCTGCTTGAGGGTCACCGAAAGCGCATAGGCCAGGAAGGCCACGAAGATGTGGGCTTCCACTCGCTTCTCCACCTGATGATAAATCGGACGCAGCCCCAACTCGCTCTTCAAAGCTCGGAAGGCGGCTTCGACCTGCGTCAGTTGGATATAACATTCCCACAGGACCGAGGGATTCTCGCTCACCCAGTTCGAGCGCAGAAGGTAGTGCCCGTCGCGAAGCTCCGCCTTCTGCAACTTCTCTTTCGCTAAGCGAAAGGTCAAGGTCTGGCGGGTGACTTCCTCCTTTTCCTGGGGCAGGCGTAGGGTGAGGAAGCCGAAGGCCCGCCCCGCTTGCTTCTTGGCGGCCCCGATCCGCAGCAGTAGTTGATCGCGTGCCGGAGCGCTGCGGCGGAGCTTGCGCAAGGTCCTCAGCAATCCCACCAGCTTGCGCCGTCGGATGGCACGCTCCTTGGCTCGCCGCCCTTCACTCTTGGCCAGCACATAGAGTTCGCCCTCCTCGGCGAACAACTTCACCTCCACCGACTCGCGCACTTTCTGCCAGGGCAATTCTAGCCACTTCTTTTCATACTGCTGAATCTTGCCTCGCGGCGTACCCACTAAGTAGAAGATTTCCCGCCCCGAGGTGCGTATCTCTTCCAGCACCTCCTCGGTCGGAATTCCCCGGTCCATCACCCACACCCGCCGAGCCTGGCCATACTGCGCTTCGATCCTGGCCAGAAAGCCCCGCAGCGTGGTACGGTCCGAGGTGTTGCCCGCCATCACTTCGTAAGCCAGCGGAAATCCCTCCGGCGTCACCACCAGCGCAATCACCACCTGCCGGCAATCAAATCGGTGATCGCGGCTGTAGCCGTACTTCGCCTTCGGAATTTCCTCTCCTTCGCCCTCGATATAGGTGCTCGTCAGGTCATACAGCAAGATGTCGAAGCGCGCCTGAAATAGGTCTTGCCAGCGTTGCCGTAGGTGATCGAACAATGCTGCCTTGTGTTCCACGATACGATCCAAACAGCGATACAGCCGGTCCTTTTCCGCTACGGCAAAGCTGCTTCCCAACAGATCTCCCATGGCACTCTGGTCAAATCCCTGCCGGTGCAAACGGAACTCGCTGCCGGGCGAGACCAGCCGAC